>Ga0102591_1000043_pt1 | contig 341563 bp, 329 predicted proteins | sample AraplaCol_mCL_r2_2_FD_76860 | JGI IMG/M metagenome (GOLD analysis project Ga0102591, IMG submission 76860) | Arabidopsis root microbial communities from North Carolina, USA - plate scrape MF_Col_mCL_r2 (SPADES assembly) (version 2) | ecosystem: Host-associated > Plants > Roots > Endosphere...
GCAGCAGCCGGTCGATGCCGATGGGATCGACGACGGCGCCCGACAGGATATGCGCACCGACTTCGGCGCCCTTTTCGAGCACGACGACCGACAGCTCCGGATTGACCTGCTTCAGCCGGATCGCCGCCGCAAGACCGGCAGGCCCCGCACCCACGATCACAACGTCGAACTCCATGCTCTCGCGTTCGGGCAGGTCTTGTTCGGTCATACCGTCTCTCCAGTCTCACCGGTCTTCTGCCGGCTCCGTTCCCAGGGCATATCATTCCGTCATGGCAAATGCAGTTTGGCTTGTCGAGCCGGGATGCGACAGACGATGCCCGCTTTTGCGCATGAGGTCATGAGTATAGGCAAATATCTATATGACGTTTACGTAAACGTAAATACATCAATTTGTCGCGCAGCGAAGCTATGACCCATGCGGCCTTGCTTTTGCCGAAGAGCCGTGCGACGAGGCCGCCGCACCCTTCCAGCGGTACGCGCTGGCACACCCCATTCGCAATCGGCACGCGGCAAGGCGCCTCTCGGCGTCCGGACGGCGTGTCTTTCGGCTTTGAAGCCGGCCGCCCATCGATCCCCGAAAGCGGCCCACGGAATTCATGTTGCGTCGCGCGCCACCGGCCCCACTCCGGGCGGCGAAGCGACGCCAGATGCAAGGAGACACTCATGGTCAAGGCACTCGGCTTTGATTTCGGCACCACCAATTCCGTTCTGGCGGTTGCCGCGGGCGAAACGACCCACTCGATGCGCTTCGACAGCCTCGCCGGCTCGACCGATGCCATGCGTACTGCCCTCTCCTTCATGAAGGATGCCAAGCTTGGCGCCCAGGCGCTGAAGGTCGAGGCGGGCCAGGCCGCAATCCGCGCCTTCATCGACAATCCCGGTGACTGTCGTTTCCTGCAGTCGATCAAGACCTTTGCCGCAAGCCCCCTCTTCCAGGGCACGCAGGTCTTTGCCAAGCGCCACAGCTTCGAAGACCTGATGCGCGTGTTCCTGACCAAGCTGCGCGACTATGCCGGTGACGGCTGGGCGGACCAGTACAGCCGCATCGTCGTCGGCCGTCCGGTGCACTTTGCCGGCTCCAGCCCCGACCCTGCGCTGGCGCTCGAGCGCTATGGCGCAGCCCTCTCCGAATTCGGCTTTCCGGAGGTGCACTACGTCTACGAACCGGTGGCAGCGGCCTTCTACTTCGCCCAGAACCTGAAGCAGGACGCAACTGTGCTCGTCGCCGACTTCGGCGGCGGCACCACCGACTATTCGCTGATCCGCTTCGAGACCAAGGCCGGGCGCCTGACGGCAACCCCGATCGGCCATTCGGGCGTGGGCATCGCCGGCGACCATTTCGACTTCCGCATCATCGACAACGTCGTCTCGCCACTGATCGGAAAGGGGAGTCTGTTCAAGAGCTTCGACAAGCTGCTTGAAGTGCCGTCGAACTACTACGCGAATTTCGGCCGCTGGAATCAGCTTTCGATCTTCAAGACACTGAAAGATTTCACCGATCTGAAGAAGCTCGTGCGCCAGAGCCTGGAGCCGGAAAAGCTCGAGGCCTTCGTTGACCTGATCGAGCATGACGAGGGCTATCCGCTCTACAACGCGATCTCGGCCACGAAGATGCAACTGTCGAAGGAGGACGAGACCGAGTTCTATTTCGCCCCGCTCGGCGAAATGTCGCGCCGCACCGTTCGCCGCAGCGATTTCGAAGGCTGGATCGCGCCGGAGCTCGCCCGCATCGAGGGCGCGCTGGATGATGTGCTGCAGTCGACGGCAACGGCACCCGAGACGATCGACAAGGTGTTCTTGACCGGCGGCACCTCCTTCGTTCCGGCCGTACGCGGCATCTTCGAGCGGCGTTTCGATGCCGACCGGATCGAGAGCGGCGGCGAACTGCTGTCGATCGCCCATGGCCTGGCGCTGATCGGCGAGCACGAGGACATCGCCCACTGGACCAAGAATGCGGCCTGAGCCGACGCGCGAACCGGATGTGCATGACCTTGGATAGGAGGGTCGAGCGCCGGAAAAGCGGTTCCGGTCCGGCCGCTTATGGGCTAGGTTGGCGGCCATGATTTCCGCCAACGACCTTTCTCCGGCGCAGCTTGCCGCCCTTCTCGCCTTCCACGGCGATGCGGGCGTCGAATGGCTGCTGGAAGAGGAACCGGTCGACCGTTTCGCCGAGTTCGAGGCGATGAAGGCAGCACGCGGCAACGCCCGCGTGGCGGCAACCAGCAACCGGGCGGAGGCACCCGCTTCGCAACCGACGGCGCGCCAGACAGCGGCGGCCGCTGCTCCCACCCCTTCCCGCGCACCTGCCCCAGTCGCGAACGCCCCTGCGGTCGCCATTCCCGATGCGCTGGCGATCGAAGAGGCGCGCTTTGCCGCCGAATCGGCCCGGTCGCTCGCCGAGCTCCGCGTTGCGATGGAAGGTTTTGCCGGCTGCAATCTCAGGAACAGCGCCCGCAATCTGGTCTTTGCCGAGGGTGATCCGGCAAGCGGCATCATGATCGTCGGCCCGATGCCCTATGCCGATGACGATCGCGACGGCCAACCTTTTGCAGGTCGCCTCGGCGAGATGCTGACCCGGATGATGGCGGGCATCGGCCTTACGCGCGAAAGCGTGCTCTTGAGCAATGTCGTGCCCTGGCGCCCGCCGGGCAACCGCGTCCCGACGGCGCGCGAGGCCGATATCTGCCGACCCTTCATCGAACGCCAGATCGCGCTGGCAGAGCCTAAGCATCTGCTGCTGCTCGGCAATTTCACCGCCCGTTTCTTCTTCGGCGGCAACGACACGATCCACCAGCTTCGCGGCGAATGGCGCGAGCTTGCGATCGGCGGCATTAACGTGCCGACCCTTGCCACCCTGCATCCGCAGGACCTGGTGACGGCGCCGATCAACAAGCGCTTCGCCTGGCAGGACCTGCTTGCCTTCAAGGCCCGCATTCACGGCTGATCCTAAGGAAAGCGCCCTGCCCGGATCCTGCTCCCGGCCGCGTGCCCGTTTCATGAACAAAGAATGAAGAAAGCCATGCGGTTTGCGCATATCAGCGGCGCATTTTGACGCATTGCAAAACGTCATGTTGCAACGCAATATACTGGTACGGGAGGAATGGAATTTAAGGAATTGAACCATGACTGCCCGCTTTCGTCCGATCCACAGCAGCTTTGAGACGCTCCGCCACACCGGCGCTGCTTACCGGACGCCGTTCAACCGCTTTGGCACGGCAGCCAACGAGCAGATGACCGCGATCGGCCTCGCCCGGACCACCCGTCCGGCGCAGATTTTCGCCGACTTCATCCAGCGCTGATCCCCACGCGATACGCGGCTTTTGCGTATCGCGTGACGCATCGTTTGACCCGACACGAAGAAAGGAACGAACCCATGACCAAGCCGATTGCCAGCCTCAAGGTCCTGCTCGATTCGATCTCCGACATCGGTACGGCCGTGCGCGCCTCGCGCGAATACACCGTTCTCAGCACCAAGAAGGATGCACGCCGCGCCCATCGCACGACCGTGAGCCCGTTGCTGCCGAACTGACTGCTGCCCGCAGGTATAAGCACCGCCTTTTTGCCATCGCCTGTCGCAATCGACAGGGCGTAAAAAACTGGATAGAGCCACACTCGTCCCGACTAAGGAGTGTCAGGCTCATCCGGCCCTGCCAGACCGTTCCTCGCTCCATCTGCGTTTGCTTGTCATCGGACAAATGACGAAGCGCCACGTTTCCAGGAGCGCCGATGCTGGCCAGCCTCGCTTCCGTCTTCAGCCTGATGGTGTCGACCCTGCTCATGATGGTCGGCTTCGGCCTGCAGAGCTATGTGATCCCCGTGCGTTCCGTCGCCGAGAACTGGTCGACGCTGACGGTCTCGGTGATCGCCACCGGCTATACGGTCGGCTTCACCCTTTCCTGCGTCGTCACGCCGAAATTCGTGCTGCGTGTCGGCCATGTGCGCGTCTTCACCGCGCTGATCACGCTGCTCTCCATCGCTATCCTGCTCTGCGGCCTCATCGTCGACTGGCGCCTCTGGATTGTGTTCCGTGCCATTGCCGGCTTTGCCATCTCCGGCAGCTATCTCGTCATCGAGAGCTGGCTCAACGAGCGCGTTACCAACGAGAACCGCGGCCTGCTCTTTTCGCTCTACCTGATCACGACGATGGTCGGCACGATCGGCGGGCAGTACATGGTGCCGCTCGGCGATCCGACCAACACGTCGCTGTTCATGCTCTGTAGCGTGCTGTTCTCGCTGGCGCTATTGCCGACGGCGCTCTCCTCCTCTCCCATGCCGGCGCCACCGGCACAGGCGAAGTTCGATATCCCCGCCCTCTTCCGCCGCTCGCCTGTCGCCGTCGTCGGCGGTTTTCTCGCCGGCGCGCTCTCCGGCGCCTGGCTGAACCTCGGCGGTGTCTTCACCCAGAAGATCGGACTTTCGACGGCGGAAGGCGCGACACTGCTCGCCTCGCTATTGACCGGCAGCGCCCTCTCGCAAATCCCGATCGGACGTCTCTCCGACAAGATCGACCGGCGCATCGTCATGGTTGGCTGCGGCATCGTCGGCGTCATCTCGTGCCTGGTGATGTCGGCATCGATCGGCAGCCAGCCCGCCGTTCTCTACATCATCGCCGCTTTCGTCGGATCGGTGCTCTTCCCGATCTACGCACTGAACGTCGCCCATGCCAACGATCTCGCCAAACCCAACGAGTATGTCGAAACATCCTCGGGCCTGATGATCACCTACGGGCTCGGTACGATTTCCGGCCCGCTGATGGTCGGTCCGGTCATGGATCGTTTCGGCCCGGCGGCGCTGTTTCTCGTCCTTGCCGTCTACTTCGCGCTCTATGGCGGCTATGCAGCCTGGCGCATTCTGCGGCGCGAGCAGCACAAGGGGCTCGTTGTCAAGACCGACTTCCAGGCAACGAGCGTCATGCCGACACCCGGCCCTGATGTGACGAGCCCGGCTGCCCAGCAGGCGGCGCAGGAACCGCTGATCGACGACGATACGGTTCCGGCCTGGGAAAACCCGCGGCCGTAGGCCGTGGCTCAGCCCTGCGGCGTCACATGCTTGCGAGCGCCCCGGCGCTCGAGGCCAAGCCGATGCTCACGGAAAATGATGAAGATGCCTGCACCGACGACGATGGCCGTGCCGACGAGCATGGCGGCCGTCGGGATATCGTCGAACAGGAAGTAGCCGATGATCAGGCCGAGCACGATCGAAGTGTATTCGAACGGTGCGATGGTCGACATGTCGGCATGGCGATAGCTCTCGGTCAAAAGGATCTGGGCGACACCGCCACAGAAACCGGCGACCATCAGCAACAGGAAGGCCTCGCGCGAGATCGACGGCCAGCCGAAGGGCAAGGTCGCGAGAGAGAAGACCGAGGCTGACAGCGAGAAATAGAGCACGATCGTGTGGGTGCGCTCATTCTTGACGAGTTTTCGCACCAGCACCATGGCAACTGCCCCCAGGGCCGCCGAAACCAGCACGGCAGCAGCGCCCAGTGCCTCCAGCGAACCGAAGCCGCCTTCGCGAAAAAGGGTCAGCCGTGGCCAGGTGATGATCATCACGCCGACCAGCCCGACGACCACGGCCGACCAACGGTAGAGCCGCACCGACTCGCCTAGAAAAATCGCGGCGAAGGCGACGGCGATCAGCGGCATGGCATAGCCGATGGCGATGGCTTCAGGCAGCGGCAGGTGCACGAGGCCGTAAAAACCGAAGCTCATTGCGAGAATGCCGACGAAGCCGCGAGCGATATGGCCGGTGAAATCTTCGGTCTTGAAGGCGTCGCGCAGCTGTCCGCGGAAGGCGAGATAGCCGAGGATCGGCACCATGGCGAAGGCCGAGCGGTAGAAGGTGATCTGGCCGGTGGCGATCTCGTTTCCGGCCGCCTTGATCAGCGTCGACATGCAAACGAAAATGACGACGGAAAGGACCTTGAGCAGGATCCCCTTCATCGGGCTTTCGACTTCCGCATCCATTGAGGGCACTTTTCGAACAGCCTTGACCGGCGATCAGCTGGCACGCGGCTGGTTTGGAGATTTTTCAGCGGAGAGCACCGCTGCAGGACCGGGCCACCTTAACGACGCTTTTCTCGAAAGTCGGATCAAACTTCGTGATGATTGACGTTTTTTCTTGATCGATTAACCTTCGACAGTAGGGCGGCCGGCTTTTCTTTAGCTGCCCCGAAAAAAACCTTTCCAATTCATGTCTTGTTAGTCCCACTTCGATACACATCGGTCCGATAAGGGAGCGGGAAGAATAACGGGCGCCATGTCTTTTCTGTCGGAAGTGCGGTCGCCGGCATCACAATCGTGTGGCACAGCCCAGCTTTTCGCCCCTTGGCCTTTTCACCATCACAGGCACCCTCTACAAATTCTCCAGTAGAACGGTGCAAGCGGGACTGACCATGCGGACAAATACTGGCCAGATCATTCATCTGGAAGACTACCGGCCGACCGACTTCGTTCTGGAGAGAGTGGATCTGACCTTCGAGCTCGACCCGAAGGAGACCAAGGTCGAGGCCAGGCTGATCTTCCATCGCCGCGAAGGTGTCGACAGTGCCGCGCCGCTCGTGCTTGATGGCGACGAGTTGACCATGACCGGCCTGCTGCTCGACCAGGAAGAGCTTGCGACGACGCTCTACGATGTCGCCGAGGATACGCTGACGATCCGCGGCCTGCCCGAAACCGCCCCGTTCGAAATCACCATCACCACCCTGCTTTCGCCCGAGACCAATACGCAGCTGATGGGGCTCTACCGCACCAACGGCGTCTACAGCACCCAGTGCGAGGCCGAAGGCTTCCGCCGCATCACCTATTTCCCCGATCGTCCCGATGTGCTCGCCGTCTACACGGTCAACATCATCGCCGACAAGGCGTCCTCTCCCCTCCTGCTTTCGAACGGCAACTATCTCGGCGGCGCCGACATGGGCGACGGCCGTCACTTCGCCGCCTGGTTCGATCCGCATCCGAAGCCGAGCTATCTCTTTGCGCTGGTCGCCGGCGACCTCGGCGTGGTCGAGGATACGTTCACAACGATGTCCGGCCGCGACGTTGCCTTGAAGATCTATGTCGAACACGGCAAGGAGCCTCGCGCCTCCTATGCCATGGATGCGCTCAAGCGCTCGATGAAGTGGGACGAAGAGGCCTTTGGTCGCGAATACGACCTCGACATCTTCATGATCGTCGCCGTCTCCGACTTCAACATGGGCGCCATGGAGAACAAGGGCCTCAACATCTTCAACGACAAATACGTGCTTGCGGACCCGGAAACGGCGACCGATGCGGACTACGCCAACATCGAGGCGATCATCGCACACGAATACTTCCACAACTGGACCGGCAACCGCATCACCTGCCGCGACTGGTTCCAGCTCTGCCTGAAGGAAGGCCTGACGGTCTACCGCGACCACGAATTCTCCGCCGACATGCGCTCGCGCGCGGTCAAGCGCATCGCCGAAGTGCGGCATCTGAAGTCGGAACAGTTCCCGGAGGATGCAGGTCCCCTCGCCCATCCGGTGCGCCCGACGAAATACCGCGAAATCAACAACTTCTACACGACGACCGTCTACGAAAAGGGATCGGAAGTCACCCGCATGATTGCGACCATCCTCGGCCGCGATCTGTTCAAGAAGGGTATGGATCTCTATTTCGACCGGCACGACGGCCAGGCGGTGACGATCGAGGATTTCGTCGCCTGCTTCGAGGCGGCAAGCGGTCGGGATCTGCGCCAGTTCGCGCTCTGGTATCACCAGGCCGGAACGCCGCTGGTCACCGCTTCGGGCGCCTATGACGCCGCCAAGCAGACCTTCACCCTGTCGCTCGAACAGACCGTGCCGCCGACGCCCGGACAGAGCGCCAAGGAAGCGATGCACATTCCGCTGAAGATGGGTCTGCTGCTCGAAGACGGCAGCGAAGCCGCCCTTGCCGCTGTTTCCGGCGCCGACATGACCGACGATGTCCTGCATCTGACAGAGCGCAATCAGACGGTGGTCTTCTCGGGCATCCCGTCGCGCCCGGTTCCGTCGTTCAACCGCAGCTTCTCCGCGCCGATCAACCTGCATATCGAGCAGAATGCCGACGATCTGGCGCTGATCGCGCATCACGAAAGCGACCTCTTCGCCCGCTGGCAGGCGCTCAACGCCATCGCGCTTGGCAATCTCGTCGAGGCGACGGCGAATGTCCGCGCCGGCAAGCCGGTCACCTCGGACAAGGCGCTGATCGACGGCCTGATCCGGGCCGCCGCCGACAACAGCCTGGAGCCGGCCTTCCGTTCGCAGGCGCTGGCCTTGCCGAGCGAATCCGATATCGCCCGCGAGATCGGCACCAACAACAATCCGGACGCGATCCACGCGGCCCGTCAGCAGATCCTGACAGCGGTTGCGGCCGCCGGACGCGACACCTTCCTCAAGCTCGCCGACGAACTCGTCTCCAGCGGAGAATTCAGCCCGGACGCGGCAAGCGCCGGCAGGCGGGCACTGCGCAACAGCGCGCTCACCTACCTCGTTCAGGCCGATGAAGGCCCTGAACGTGCCGCGAAGGCCTTTGCGGCCGCCAACAACATGACCGATCTCAGCCATGCGCTGGCGCTGCTGGCGCACCGCTTCCCGGATTCGGCCGAGGCGACAGACGCGCTTGCAACATTCCGCAAGCGTTTCGCCGACAACGCGCTCGTCATCGACAAATGGTTCGCCGTGCAGGCAACGATCCCGGGCGCTGGAACGCTCGATCGTATCAAGGCGCTGATGAACGAGCCGCTGTTCAACGGCAACAATCCGAACCGCGTGCGCTCGCTGGTGGGCACCTATGCCTTCGCCAACCCGACCGCGTTCAACCGCGCCGACGGCGAAGGCTACCGCTTCCTCGCGCGCCAGATCCTCGATATCGACCCGCGCAATCCGCAGCTTGCGGCTCGCATCCTGACCTCCATGCGCTCCTGGCGTTCGCTGGAGGACAAACGTGCCGGGCATGCCCGCAAGGCGCTGAAAGAGATCGCCGGCGCGTCGAAACTTTCGGCCGATGTCGGCGACATCGTCGAGCGCATGCTCAAGGCCTGAGCATCGCCAAAGCCTGATTTTCCTGGGGCCGGGTCGCTAACGCGACCCGGCCTATTATTTTCCAACGATAAGAAATGGTTAACAAATCTTTACCAGTGCCTCTGGACAAGGCGAATCGCCCTGTGATTCATTGAGTCAGATTCGGGCGAGCGGCGCGCCGAATCATCAGAGGGTTTAGACAATTGGGAAAGATGGCGGACGCGCGACCAGCGAGCGCAGCCGACGGGCGGTTGCGACTCAAGCTTCCAGGCGTTACCGGCCTGGAGCAGGAGTTTATCTCGCAGGCGAAGATCTTTGCCGGGCCGGCTTCACGCCGCCTGGCAAACGCGGAGCCTGTTCTCAAGCGCTCCATCCCGATCCTGATCATTGCATTCCTGATCATCGTTGCGGTTTCGCGCATGTCCAGCATCATGGACGAGCACGCCCGCATGGAGGAAAGTTCGCGCCAGACCGTCGGTCTTGCGGCGGCGATCGCCGTCGCCGCCTTCCAGACGGACGGAGTCGCGCTGTTCGATGAGGGCCGTCGTGCCGAGGCGGAGCAACGCTTCAGCCAGTTTCTGCCGACCGGTATGCTCGATCCCGGAACGTTCATCCTCGCAGTGCGCAAGGACGGGCGGATCTTTGCAAGCACGGAAGGCGGAGGCCCGCTCATCGGCCGCACGCTCGCTGCGGCCGCGCCCGACATCGCGACGCTGCAATATTTCGGCGAACATTCGAGCGTCATGAAGACGGCGATCGCAGGCGCCGACCACATCGTGGCGCTGGCGCAGCTGCCCGATGCGGCTGGCGTCGTGCTGGCGGCAACGCCGGTCACCCAGCTCGAAACGACCTGGCGAGACGAGGTTTCGCTGAACGTCACGCTGTTTGCCGGCATCTCGGCGATCCTGCTGATGGTGCTCTACGCCTACTACATCCAGGCCAAGCGCGCCCGCGATGCCGATTCGGTCTTTGCGGAATCGAACCTGCGGGTCGAGACGGCGCTCTCGCGCGGCCGTTGCGGCCTCTGGGATTTCGATCTTGCCAACCGTCGGCTGTTCTGGTCGCGCTCGATGTACGAAATGCTCGGCATGCCGGGCGAAAGCAGCGTGCTCTCCTTCGGTGACGCCGCAAGGCTGATGCATCCGGATGATCACGGCATCTACAGCGTGGCGCGCACGATCGCGCGTGGCGACGCGCGCCAGATCGACCAGGTGTTCCGCATGCGGCATGCGGACGGTCACTATGTTTGGCTACGGGCCCGCGCCGAGATCATCCGCACGGCCTCGGGCCGCGCGCATCTGATCGGCATCGCCATGGACGTGACCGAACAGCATCGTCTTGCGCAGCGCTATGCAGAGGCCGACCAGCGGCTCGCCGACGCCATCGAATGCACCTCCGAGGCTTTCGTGCTCTGGGACAAGCACGACCGCCTCGTCATGTGCAACACCCACTTCCAGGAGGCCTACAAGCTGCCGGATCACGTCCTGGTGCCCGGCACCGAACGCATAGCCGTGCATATGGCGGCAGCGCGGCCGGTGGTCGAGCGGCGCATCGCCGACCCGGATCACAGCAACCAGTCGCAGACGAGCGAAGTCCAGCTTGCGGACGAGCGCTGGCTGCAGATCAACGAGCGGCGCACGCGCGACGGCGGCCTTGTGTCCGTTGGCACCGACATCACGCTTCTGAAGCGACACCAGGTGCGCCTGCGCGAATCCGAACGGCGGCTGATGGCAACCATCGGCGACCTCTCGGCCTCGCGCATGACGCTGGAGCGGCAGAAGACCGAGCTTTCGGTCGCCAATTCGAACTACCAGGCGGAGAAGGACCGTGCGGAGGCGGCCAACCGCGCCAAGTCCGAGTTCCTGGCAAACATGTCACATGAGCTGCGCACGCCGCTCAACGCCATCCTCGGCTTCTCGGAAATCCTGCAGAACCAGATGTTCGGGCCGCTCGGCTCGGAGAAGTACGACGAGTACTCACGCGACATCCATGAGAGCGGCAAGCATCTCTTGAACGTCATCAACGACATCCTCGATATGTCGAAGATCGAGGCCGGGCACATGCGCATCAGCCGCGAGACGATCGACCTCGCGCCATTGATCGAAGAGACGCTGCGCTTCACCACCATACCGGCCGAGCAGAAGAACATTCACGTCGTGCAGCAGATCTCGTCCGGCCTCACCATGGTCGCCGATCGCCGCGCCATGAAGCAGGTGCTGCTCAACCTGCTTTCGAACGCAGTCAAGTTCACCAATGAGGGCGGACGCATTTCGCTTCGGGCACGCAAGGTGACGGGCGCGGTGACGCTCACTATTGCCGATTCCGGCATCGGCATTCCGCGCGACGCATTGCAGAAGATCGGTCAGCCCTTCGAACAGGTGCAGAGCCAGTACGCCAAGAGCAAGGGCGGATCCGGTCTCGGGCTCGCGATCTCGCGCTCACTCACCCGCCTGCACGGCGGCAGCATGAGAATACACTCGACCGAGAATGTCGGGACCATCATCTCGGTCAGGATTCCGGACCGCACCTAAAGCAGGGTCTCAATCAGCGCGCGGACGTCCGCGTGCCTTTCGCTTCACTGCTGCCCTCACTCACCCTGAAACGACCGATTGGAAGACACGGCGCACGGCTTTGGAGAGCCTGCGAACGTCGCCCTCCAAGGTTTTCAGGTCCGGATAGTCCCCTGCCCGGCAGACGAGATCGATCAGACCCGCGGGTGCTTCCTTCGGCTCGAACTCTCCCTCGATGCAGAGCCGCACGATCTGGGACAATTCGGTGAAAAGATGCAGCGCCTCCAGCGCGACATCGAGATCGTTGGGGTTCATCAGCGCATCACCAAGCAGCTTCAACGCGTCGGCCGTGTTGGTGCCTGATGTCAGCGGCTGAACACCCTTGGCCGGTGCTACGAGCGCCAGATACTGGGTGACGAACTCGATATCGACGAGACCGCCCGGGATCAGCTTGAAGTCCCAGATGTCGCTCGGCGGTTTCTCGCTATCGATCATCTCGCGCATGGAGATCACGTCGGCGCTGACTTTGGAAACATCGCGCTTGCGCTCGAGGATCTCGGCGAAGATCCCGTTGGCCTCGGCCATCAGCCGGTCATCGCCGCAGATGCAGCGCGCCCGGGTCAGAGCCAGATGCTCCCACGTCCAGGCCTCTTCGCGCTGATACTTAGCAAAGGCGTTGATCCTGGTCGCGACCGGCCCCTTGTTGCCGGAGGGACGAAGCCGCATATCGACCTCGTAGAGAATGCCTTCCGCCGTCGGCGCGGAAAGTGCGGCGATCAGGCGCTGCGTCACCCGCGTAAAGTATCGCGTCGGATCAAGCGGCTTGGCGCCGTCGGACTCGGTTGCCGTCTCGTCGTAATCGTAGAGCAGTATCAGATCGACGTCGGATCCCGCCGTCAGCTCGTGGCTGCCGAGCTTGCCCATGCCGACAACGGCGATACGGCCTCCAGGGAAATCGCCGTGAACGGAGCGAACTTCATCCTCAACCGCCTTTACCGCCGCGGCGATGATGAGGTCGGCAAGATCGGTAAAGGCGCGGCCGGCTTGCGCGCCCGAGATCGCGCCGGTCAGGAGCCGAATGCCGATCAGGAAACGCTGCTCGGCGGCTATGATCCTCAGGCGATCGAGCACCTCCTCATAATGGCGAGCACCGCCGACGAAGTTGGCGATGCGTGGCGCCAGATACTCCCGCGTCGGCAGTTCGGCGAGCAGGCCGGGATCGAGCATGCCGTCGAAGACATGCGGGCGCGCGGCAATGATTTCGGCAAGCCTTGGGGCCGACGACATGACATTGACGATCAGCGACAGGAGGCCCGGATTGTTGCCGAGCAGAGAAAACAGCTGAATGCCGGCAGGCAGGCCGGAGATGAAATTGTCGAAACGCAGCAGCGCTTCGTCGGCGCGACGGCTTTCGCCGAAAACCCGCAGCAGCTCCGGCGTCAGCTCTGTCAGCCGCTCGCGCGCCTCCACCGACTGTGTCGCGCGGTAGCGGCCATAGTGCCAGGTGCGGATCGTGTGGGAGATGTCCGACGGCCGCTGGAAGCCGAGTTTCTTCAGCGTCTCCAGCGTGTCCGGGTCGTCGCGCTGGCCAGTGAAGACGAGGTTGCCGGTCTCGGTCGAGAGCTTGGCTTCCTGTTCGAAAAGCTGAGCGTAGCGACGCTCGACGGTCTTCAGCACGCGCGAGAGGGCCTTGGAAAAGGCGGCTGTATCCTCGAAGCCGAGCATATAGGCGATGCGCTTCAGTTCCGCTTCGGTCTCGGGCAGGACGTGCGTCTGCTCGTCGCGCACCATCTGGATCCGGTGCTCGACATCGCGCAGGAACCAATAGGCTTCGACGAGTTCGTCAGCCGTCTCTTCGTCGATCCAGCCGGCCTTGACGAGCGCCCGCAGCATCGGCTCCGTCGCTCGCTGGCGCAGGTCCGGCATGCGGCCACCAGCAATCAGCTGCTGGGTCTGGACGAAGAACTCGATCTCGCGGATGCCGCCGCGGCCGAGCTTGATGTTGTGGCCCTTGACCGCGATCTCGCCGTGCCCCTTGTGGGCATGGATCTGGCGCTTGATCGAATGAATGTCTGCGATCGCCGCATAGTCGAGATACTTGCGGAAGACGAAGGGGACCAGGTCCTTGAGGAAGTGCTCGCCAGCCTCGATGTCGCCGGCGACCGGCCGCGCCTTGATGAAGGCGGCGCGCTCCCAGTTCTGCCCCCTGCCCTCGTAATAGAGCATCGCCGCTTCGACCGGGATCGCCAGCGGCGTCGAGCCCGGATCCGGGCGCAGGCGCAGGTCGGTTCGGAAGACGTATCCGTCGCCGCTGCGCTCCTGCAGGATGCGGATCAGGCGGCGCAACAGCCGGCCGAAAGTTTCCGAGGCATCGTCGCGATCGACGATGATGCCGGATTGCGGATCGTAGAAGACAACGAGGTCGATATCGGAGGAATAGTTGAGCTCGAAGGCGCCGAGCTTGCCCATGCCGAGCACGACGACGCCGGAACCGGCGCTCGGGTTTGCGACATCCTTGACCTTAAGCTTGCCGCTCTCATGCGCGCTCAGGAGCAGGTGGTCGATCGTCGCCGACACGGCCGCACCGGCGAATTCGCTGAGCCAACGGGTGGTCTCGCGCCCGTCGAAATGGCGGGAGAGATCGGCGAGAGCGACGGCGAAGGCAAGTTCGCGCTTGGCCCTTCTGAGCCGCGCCATGATCTCGGTATCCGGCAACGCCGCGCCGCCTTCATTCGGCTTCCAGGCCTCGCGGGCGCCGCGCACGCGCTCGCTCAGGAAAGTCGCGAGATCGGTCGAGAGAAGCTCTTCGAGAATGGCGGGGCGACTGTCGCCGGTGTCGCGAAGAAAAGGCGAAAGGGCAAAGGCCGAGACGATGAAGGTCTTGAACTGCGTTTCGGACGCAAGCAGGCTTGCGACCTTTTCATGACCCTTGGCCATATCCTTCAAGACCGAAAGCGCTGTCTTGGCATCGGCTTGTGTCGCCGGACGGATCGGCGTCGTCTCGATCGCCCAGCACTGCTGCACCTGTTCCTGCATGCCGTCTCCCTCTGGCCGGAGCGGACGGCGCGGAACAACTGCGCGCTGCTTCACTCCACCTCGTTCTCCCAAAACCGGTCTATCAGGTTGCAGTCATCGGGAAAACCATCTGAACCGTCAGCCCCTTGGCGCCATCTTCGGCGGAAGGAACGGTGTCGGCGAGATGCAGCGCGCCGTGATGCATCTCCATGACGGCCTCGACCAGCGACAGGCCAAGGCCGGTGCCAGGCTTGGACCGGCTCTCATCCAGGCGAACGAAACGCTTGATCACCTCGTCGCGCATCGCTGCGGGGATGCCCGATCCATGATCGGCAACCGACAGCAACACATTCCCCTCGCGCTTTTCGAGCGAGACTTTGATCAGAGGGTTCCCGGCGCCATCGGCATACTTGACCGCGTTGTCGATGAGGTTGCCGAGGGCCTGGCCGACCAGTTCGCGGTTGCCTGAAATCACGAGATCCTGGGCGATTTCGGCTTCAAGTTTCAGACCGCCATCTTCGGCCACCGGTTCGTAGAGCTCGACGCAATCGGCGACGATCTGCGAAAGGTCGATGTCGCTCATCTCGGCGACGGACGAGCCGGCCTCGACGCGCGAAATCATCAGAAGCGCGTTGAAGGTGCGGATCAACTGATCGGATTCGCCGATGATCTCCTCGAGCGCACCGCGCTGGCTCGTGCCCTTGCGGGAAAGTGCGGCTTCCGCCTTGTTGCGCAGCCGCGTCAGTGGCGTCTTCAGATCGTGAGCGATGTTGTCGGAGACCTGCCGCAGCCCTTCGTTCAGCTTCTCGATGCGGCTGAGCATGGCGTTTAGCGATTCCGACAGCCGGTCGAACTCGTCGCCGGAGCCGCTCATCGGCAGACGCTGCGACAGATCGCCGGCCATGATCTTGGTGCTGGCCTCCGACATGCGGTCGATGCGCTTCAAGGCGTTGCGGCCGATGCCGAACCAGATGACGAGGGCGCCAAGCCCCATGACGCCGAGCGCCACCATCAGCGCCTGGCGCACAAGGGCGCGGAACTTCTGCGGCTCCTGCAGGTCGCGGCCAACAAGAATGCGCAGACCATTGTCGAGCACCAGCACATGGGCAAGCGCCACGTGGGTGTCCTTCTTGCTCTCGTCCGTATAGCGCTGATAGGCGAAGGGACGTTCGGTCCAGCCTTCGCTGTCGAGCAGGCCCGGCTCCAGGCTCGCAACGTTGCCGGCGAGGATTTCGCCGCTCGGTCCCGCAATCACGTAGAGATTGGCTCCCGGCTGGCGTGCCCGCCGCTCGAGCGAGCGCAACAGGCCGTTCATGCCGGCGCGGCTATAGACCTGCTCGATCTGCGCCACCTCGGCGGTGACCGCGTCACGGGTCTGCTGCTGCAGCAGCCGCTCCGACATGCCGGTGACGTAGAAGACGAGAAAGGCAGCACAGAGAGAAAAAAGAATGAGGTAGAGGGCGGAAAGCCGGACTGCGGTCGTTCTGAAGAGAACGCGAAGCTTGCTCATGCGGACGCCCGGTCATCCTTGATCATGTAGCCGGCACCGCGCACCGTGCGCAGCAGCGGCACATCGAAATCCTTCTCGATCTTCGAGCGCAACCGCGAGACATGCACGTCGATGACGTTGGTCTGCGGGTCGAAGTGGTAGTCCCAGACGTTTTCCAGCAGCATGGTGCGGGTGACGACCTGGCCGGCGTTCTTCATGAGATATTCGAGCAGGCGGAATTCGCGCGGCTGCAGGGGAATTTCCTTTCCCTGCCGGCGCACGGAATGCGAAAGGCGGTCGAGTTCCAGATCGCCAACGCGGTAAACCATGTCCTGATCGGGCGTGCCCTTGCGGCGCCCAAGCACCTCGACACGGGCGAGCAATTCATTGAAGGCGTAGGGTTTCGGCAGATAATCGTCGCCGCCGGCGCGTAAACCCGTGACCCGGTCATCCACTTGGCCGAGCGCCGACAGGATCAGCACCGGCGTGTGGATGTCCTTGCGCCGAAGCTCGGTGATGACAGAGAGACCGTCTCGACGCGGCAGCATGCGGTCCACCACGAGAACGTCGTAATTGTTCTCGCTGGCCATGAACAGGCCGCTCTCGCCATCGCTGGCGTGATCGGACACGATGCCCGCCTCGCGGAAGGCTTTCGCCAGATAGGCTGCCGCCTCGAGATCGTCTTCAATGATGAGAATCTTCATACGCGCGACCATAGTCCCGGACCCCTGTCTGTCTCAACCGGTTTCGACTTTCGACAACCGGGTTGGCGAGTGCTCTCGTGAGGGAAAAGCGGGATGCGGGCGGAGAACCGCACACACCTTTTCACATCCCGCTCCAAACGGCGAGCGCCGCGACATCACTTGGAAATCGCGGCGCTCCGGTCAATCATTTGACTGCCGCGATCAGCCCTTGTCGATCGGAAGGGCCACGAAGCGGCTGCCGTTGTCGGCCTCGATCTGGAAGAGCGCCTTGCTACGGCCGTCCTTCTTGGCAGTGTTGATGACCTTCAGGATGTCGTCGGCGGACTTCACCTCCTGATTGTTCACCGAGACGATCTTTTCGCCCTGCTTCAGGCCGCGATCGCTGGCATCAGAGTCTTCGTCGACCGAGGCGATGGTGACGCCCTTGCCATCATCAGACGGCACGACAGAGACGCCAAGGTCGGCCAGTGCCTGCTCGCTCGACGGCTGGGCTTCTTCGGACTGGTCGTCCTGGCTCTTGGCAGCGTCCTTGTCGTCCTTGGGCAGCGTGCCGATTTCGAGCTTGACGGTTTCCGCCTTGCCGTCGCGCCACAGGGCCAGATCAACCGTGGTGCCCGGGCGGATTGCCGCAACCTTGCGGGCAAGGTCACGCGGATCCTTGACCGTGTCGCCGTTCAGCGCGGTTACGACGTCACCCTTCTTGATGCCGGCCTTTTCACCCGGCGAGCCGGTCTGCGGTTCGACGACGAGCGCGCCGCTTGCTTCCGAAAGGCCGAGCGATTCGGCGATGTCCTTGGTAACGGGCTGGATCTGCACGCCGAGCCAGCCGCGGGAAACCGAGCCGTCCTTGATCAGGTCGGCGACGACATCCTTGGCAACGGTCGACGGGATGGCAAAGGCGATACCGACGTTGCCGCCGCCCCTCGGCGAGAAGATCGCGGTATTGATGCCGACGACTTCACCGGAGAGGTTGAAGGTCGGGCCGCCCGAGTTGCCGCGGTTCACCGCCGCATCAACCTGCAGGTAATCGTCATAGGGGCCGGAGCCGATATCGCGGCCACGCGCCGAAACGATGCCGGAGGTCACTGTGCCGCCGAGACCGAACGGGTTGCCGACGGCAACGACCCAGTCACCGACGCGGACCTTGCTGTCATCGGCCCAGCCGACATAGGTGAACTTGCGCTTGTCATCGACCTTGAGCACGGCGAGATCCGTGCGGCTATCCTTGCCGACCAGCTTGGCATCGAGTTCGGTGCCGTCGTTGAGGATGACCGTGAAGGCCGAACCGTCGGAAACGACGTGGTTGTTGGTGACGAGGTAGCCGTCTTCGGAGATGAAGAAGCCGGAGCCCTGAGCGGTCGGACGCAGGCGGCCCTCGCCATGCGGACCACGGCGGTTGGGGCCGCGGTCGGCACGGTCATCGCCGCGCGGACCGAATTCCTTGAAGAAGCGCTTCAGCGGGTGATCGTCGGGCAGATCGTCGAAGCCGCGACCGTTGAAATCGAAGCTGAAGTCGCCGCCATCTTCGGCCACCGGGTTGACGCGCGACTGGACGCGCACCGAAACGACGGCCGGCGAAACGGCATCAACGACATTGGCAAAGCTCGGCACCGACGGCGCTTCCACCTTCACCGGATCGGCAAAGGATTGCGAGATGCTTGCCGGCAGACCCGAGGTCAGCATGACGGCGGCAAGGCCGGCGATGGTCGAGGTCTTCAGAACGGTCTTGAGGGAGGGACGCAGGGATTTGGTCGTAAACATCCGTTTTGCCTTTTCTCTTCCTAGATGCCATCGGAGACGGCACCGAAACCTGGTTGCGAAGCCGCCTCAGGGAAGGCGGAATTCGTTTTGGCTGACTGGAGGAACAGCCGATGACGAAAGATGTAACGGATGGGACCTTACTGAGTTCTGTCCGGAAAATGAATTTTTGGTAATGTTGTGAAGAGCTGACCCGGGCTCGGCCAAAGGCCTGCCGGGAACTGCGCGTTGGCGCGAACGGTATTGCCCGCCACCGGCAGGGATCTCAAGCAATATCAAGAGATTAGTGCTGAAGCCGGTCCAACGAATGCGCGTTCGGCGAGCGCTGCATTAAGGCTGAAGCAGCTTCTTCAGCTTTTCCTTCTCGTCCTCGGAAAGCGGCGTCCCTTTTGGCTGGGTGCCGCGACGGCGAGAGGCGATGACGAGGGTAATCGCCCCGACGAGAAGCAGGGTCGCCGGCATGCCCCACAGGATCAGGGTCTTCGTCTCGAAGCGCGGCTTCAGCAGTACGAATTCGCCATAGCGGGACACGACGTAATCGATGACGGCCTTGTCGCTGTCGCCGTTCGCCAGCCGCTCGCGTACAAGCACGCGCAGGTCCTTGGCAAGCTCGGCGTTGGAATCGTCGATCGACTGGTTCTGGCAGACCATGCAGCGCAGCTCCGCCGAGATCGCCCGCGCCCGCGCTTCAAGCGCGGGATCGGCAAGCACTTCATCCGGGTTGACGGCAAAGGCCGAGCCGACAGGCGCGAGCAACAGCAGGAGTGCCAGGAGCAGACGGTTCATTCCGCAGCTCCCACAGGCACCGCCTTCGGTCGCTTGGCCTTGGCCGGCGCGCCGACGCGCAGGCGACGGTCGCTCAAGGAGACGAAACCACCCGCCATCATGAACAGGGTACCGCCCCAGATGCACAGGATCATCGGCTTCCACCAGATGCGCACGACGATGCCGCCTTCGCTGATCTGATCGCCGAGCGAGACGTAGAGTTGGCTCAAGCCGAAGGTGCGAATGCCCGCCTCGGTCGTCGGCATGCGGCGCGCCTGGTAGAGACGCTTCGAAGACCAGACGTCGTCAATCGCAACGCCACCGCGGCTGATGGTGAAGTGGCCGGACTCCTCGGAATAGTTCGGGCCACTGCCATTGCGCATGCCGTCGAAGCGCAGGGTGTAGCCACCGGCATCCACCGTCATGCCGGGCTTCATCTCGACCACGGTTTCGGTCTCGAAGGCCGTGACGGCGACGATGCCGATCAGGGTGACGCCGAGGCCGATATGCGCAAGCGCCGTGCCGAAAGCCGAACGCGGCAGGCCGGAGAAGCGCCGCCAGACGACGTTGCCTGCGACCTTGCCGAGGCCGGAGCGCAGCGCCAGGTCCGTCAACGAACCGACAATCACGTAGACGCCAAGGGCAATGCCGAAGAGCGCCAGAACCGGGCCGCCATTCATGAAGTAATAATAGGTGACCCCGAAGAGCAGGCCGATGGCAACCGCTGCGAAGAGCCGCTGCGAAACGCCAGCAAGGTCGCCGCGCTTCCACGCAAGCAGCGGGCCGAAAGGCACCGCAAAGAGCAGCGGCAGCATCAACAGGCCGAAGGTCATGTTGAAGAAGGGCGGCCCGACGGAGATCTTGTCGCCGGTCAGCGCTTCGAGCACCAGCGGATAGAGCGTGCCGGTCAGGACCGTCGCGGTCGCCGTCGTCAGGATGAGATTGTTGAAGACCAGCGCACCCTCACGCGAGATCGGCGCGAAGATGCCGCCGGCTTTCAGGTGCGAGGCGCGCAGGGCGAAGAGCGTGAACGCACCGCCGATGAAGAAGACGAGAATGGCGAGGATGAAGATGCCGCGCGTCGGGTCGGTGGCGAAGGCGTGGACCGAAGTCAGGACACCCGAACGCACGAGGAAGGTGCCGAGCAGCGACAGCGAGAAGGTCATGATCGCAAGCAGCACGGTCCAGATCTTCAGCGCCTCGCGCTTTTCCATGACGAGCGCCGAGTGCAAAAGCGCCGTCCCCGCGAGCCACGGCATGAAGGAGGCGTTTTCGACCGGGTCCCAGAACCACCAGCCACCCCAGCCGAGCTCGTAATAGGCCCAGTACGAACCCATGGAGATCCCGGCGGTGAGGAAGGTCCAGGCGGCAAGCGTCCAGGGACGGACCCAGCGAGCCCAGGCGGCGTCGATGCGGCCCTCGATCAAGGCCGCGATGGCAAAGGAGAAGCAGACCGAAAAACCGACATAGCCGAGGTAGAGCAACGGCGGATGAATGGCGAGGCCGACGTCCTGCAGGATCGGGTTCAGGTCCTTGCCCTCGCCCGGCGCGGGCATCAGCCGAGCGAACGGATTGGACGTCAGCAGGATGAAGAGCGCGAAGGCCATCGCGATCCAAGCCTGCACGGCGAGTACGTTTGCCTTCAACGTCTCCGGCAGGTTGCGCCCAAAGGCGGCAACCAGCGCCGAAAAGAACGTCAGGATCAACAGCCACAGCAGCATCGAGCCTTCATGGTTCCCCCAGACGCCCGAGATCTTGTAGATCAGCGGCTTCAGCGAGTGGGAGTTTTCCCAGACGTTGCGGACCGAGAAATCCGAGGTCACATAGGCGAAGGTGAGGACGGCAAAAGCGAAAGCGACGAGCAGAAAGCAGGCGACGGCGGCGCTGGATGCGAGTTCCATCAGGCCGCGATCGTTCAATCGTGCGCCAAGGATCGGTAAGGCGGCCTGAATGACCGCCGTCGCCAACGCCAGAACCAGAGCGTAGTGTCCGAGCTCGATGATCACTTGATGGTTTCCTTCCCGCTGAGCTCGACGCCCTGCGCCTTCAAACGGTCGGCGACATCCTTGGGCATATAGGTCTCGTCATGCTTGGCAAGAACGGAATCGGCCACGAAGACCGAGCTTCCGGCAACGAAGGTTCCCTCCGTCACCACGCCCTGCCCTTCGCGGAACAGGTCAGGCAGGATGCCGGTATAGGTGACCGGCACGCCGCTCAGCGTATCGGTGACGGTGAAGGTCACCGTCTTGCCGTCGCCGCGCTTGACGGAGCCGGTTTCGACGACACCGCCGAGGCGGATGCGGGTTCCCGGCGGTACGTTGGCCTTTTCGAGGTCGCTCGGCACATAGAAATAGGCGATCGCCTGGCTGAAGGCGAACATTACGAGGAAGGCTGCAAGCACCAGGAAGCCGACACCGCCGCCGATGATCGCCAGTCTTTTTTGTTTGCGCGTCATTGCGTTACTCCGTCGGTGGCAATCCCGAGCTCACGCGCCAGCGCCAGCAGCTGCTTGCCGCCGTCACCATCGGCCGGGAAGGTTTTCAGGCCCTCCCTTAGCGCGGCCAGTGCCTTGTCTCGTTGATCAAGGACAACATGGGAGCGGATCAGACGCGCCCAGCCTTCGAGATTATCCGGATTTTCCTTCAGCCGGCTTTCGAGGCTGCCGACCATGCCCCGGATCATTTCCTGGCGATCGCCGGCGCTCATGCTTTCGGCGGCGGCCACGTCATCGGCACTTGGATTGCCGGGCGCTGCAGCGCTGGTGGCGCCGGCGCCCCCCAGTTCTGCCACGTGCTGCTTGACGAGCGGCAGCCAGGGCGCGTCGGCGGGTGATGTCGCGACTAGTCGGTTGAAGGCAGTCAGCGCTTCCGCTTTCTTGCCTTCCTGCTTGAGGCCGAGGGCAAGATAGAATTCCGAGCGCGGGTCATTGGGATCGAGCGTCAGCGCCTGCTTCAGCGCGTCCTGCGCCTTGCTCGTCACGACGCCGTCGGACTGCACGACCATCGCCTCGGCATAGCCGCCGAGACGTGCCGGCGTCGGGCCAAGCAGGCGGATCGCCCGGTCATAGGCATCGACCGCATCTTCGACACGGCCGTTGCGCATGTAGATCGGCGCAAGCAGGTCCCAGCCGGCGCCATCATTCGGGTTTACCGCCAGATGATTCTCAGCCTTGGCAATCAGGATGTTGATGTCGCCATTGGGATCGGCCAGGCGGGCGGCCAGCGGCTGCGCCGGCATGCCCGGGCTGCCCGTCAGCAAGTAAAGACAGAGGCCGACGGCCGGAAGACAGAGAAGCACGAAGGCCTGGGCCAGGCGGCTGACACCGCGGCGCGGCGCGGCAGCCGCAATCGCCTCACTGTCGCTCTCGCCAGCGGCCAGCAGCCGGCGCGCAACTTCGGCGCGCGCAAGCTCGGCGTCGTCGCCGCCGATCAGGCCGCTATCCTGGTCCCGCTTCAACTCTTCGAGCTGGTCGCGATAGACCTCGACATCATGGCTGTGGGGAGACGACGGGGCTTCCCCCGCCCGCAGCAGCGGAAGGATGAGCACGACAGCAACAGCCGCCGTCAGAGTGGCGACGAGGATCCAGAACAACATGGAAGCTCAATACTATGGCCCCCATGCCATTCCAACTCGAAAACCCCTTATGACGGAGATTTGAGGCGTTTCGCCGCAACGGCGGCTCGATCCGCCTGAGCACATCCGGGAGAGCGCGGCCGGCTACGCCTTAGGTCAGCGGTGTCCAGCTGCCGTCCGGGTTGCGGCAGGCAGCACCCCGCGCCGTCTTCGGCTGTCCCTTGACGGTAACCGTGTGGCTATACTGGCGGCAGTTCTGCGACCCGACCTGATAGGGAGCGGCTGCAACGACCGAACCGTTGACGCCGCGCCCGTCCCAGGTCACCGGCTGCCCACCGGGGGCCGCTTCAAGTGCGCGGTACTCCGCTTCCAGAGCACGCTGACGGTCGGATGTCCCGATGTCGAGATCGGTGAGACGCGCGATCACCCCACCCTGGAGTGCCGCGATGTAATTGGTCGAGGTCGCACCACGCGTTGCCGTCGAGCCGAGGCCGGCGGCCGCGCCCTTGCTGCCCGTCGTGCCGCATCCGGCAAGCGCGACGGCCGACGCGATCACAACGATCCTGCCGCCGACGACAATAGCCCGTGTCATTTCTGCCTGGTTCCTCATGATCCGCGACACTCAATCATCCTATCCGAAGCCGCATTCTTAAGCTCGTTCCATTCGAGCACGATGACGACTAGTCCTTGATTTTCTTTTGGCATTCCCCGCGTGCCGAGGCAACGGCGAGCCCTGCGGGTGTGACATTTTCAAGCACGGGTGTGACCCCTAAATCACGATGGATTCGCAAGCGAGCGACGCCGGAACCACGCATTTCCTCATCACCCTCTAAACGGCCGCCGGCAAAACCAGTTCCGCACGCAACCCTCCCTCGTCCCGTCGCGACAGGGTGATGGTGCCCTGATACTCCCGGACGATCTCGCTGACGATCGAAAGACCGAGCCCGGTCCCGGGCTTGCTTTCGTCGAGCCGCTTGCCGCGCTTCATCGCCACGGCGATCTGGTCGGGATTGAGCCCCGGCCCGTCGTCGTCGATGTCGAGAACGATCCACTGCCGGCCGGGCTCCTTGGCATGAACCTCGCTCGGTGCAGGCCTGACATTCAGCCACACCTCGTTACGGGCGTGGCGGGCGGCATTTTCGAGCAGGTTGCCAACGGTCTCCTCGACGTCCTGCAGCTCCATGGCAAGAACCAGTCCCGGCGGGTTGATCGACAGATGGACCTGCTTTTCCGGATTGAGCTTGCGCATGACGCGCACGAGGCGTTCGAGCGCCGGCTGCGCTTCGGTCCGCGCCAGCACGGACTCGCGCTGCGCCGCAATCCGGGCGCGGCTCAGATAGGATTGAACCTGGGTCTGCATTGCATCGACCTGAGTGCGCACCAACTCGCCATGCGATGCCTCGAGCACCCGGGCCTCGTTGAGCAGGACCGCGATCGGTGTCTTCAGCGAATGGGCAAGATTGCCGACCTGCATGCGGGCGCGCTCGACGATGCGGCGGTTGCTGTCGATCAGGGCATTGACCTCGTTGGCGAGCGGCTGGATCTCACGCGGGAAAGCGCCGTCCAACCGTTCGCTTTCGCCGGCGCGGATCTTCTCCATCGAGCGCCGGACCTCATCGAGCGGCCTCAGGCCGAAGAGAATGGTGAGCGCGTTGACCCCGAGCCCTCCCAGACCGAAGATGGAGAGCGCGATCGTCAGGTTGCGGGTGAAGCGGTTGATATCGGCTTCGAGCACGTCGCGGTTGCCCGCCACGCGAAAGCGCGCCGTATGGCCCTGGATGTCGAGAACGACCTCGGTCTCGGAGACCTCGACCTCGTTCCCGAAGGGATCCTTGGTGGTGTAGAAGCGAACATAGCCGGTATCGAACGGCACCTCGTCGACGCTGGCGATCGGTAGCTTGCCGTTGCCGAGCGAGGTCGAGATCAGGGGCGGCGTATCGAACTCACCGATCGGATCGACGATCCAGTACCAGCCGGTCTGCGGCTGCGAAAACCGGAGGTCGCCAAGCTGCGGACTGCCCGACAGCACCGTCCTCTCGTTGACGGAGATCGAGTTGACGACGTTGAAGAGCTGGGCGCGCAGCAGGTCTTTGAAACCGCGCTCGGAGCCCTGGCGATAAAGCTCGGAAATCACCACGCCGATCACGACGAGAGCCACCACCGCCCAGACGGTGGAAACCACCAGAACGCGTGCGGTGAGCGATCTAATTGCCATTGCCCGGCGCTTGCATTCGGTATCCGAGACCGCGCACCGTTTCGATCAGATCGTTGCCGATCTTCTTGCGCAGCCGGCCGATGAACACTTCGATCGTATTGGAATCGCGATCGAAATCCTGATCGTACATATGCTCGACCAATTCTGTGCGCGAAACGACCTGGCCCATGTGGTGCATGAGATAGGAGAGCAGCCGGAACTCGTGCGACGTCAGCTTCAATGCGACGCCATCGACCGTTGCCTTGGAACCCTTGGTGTCGAGGCGCACTGGGCCGCAGACGATCTCCGAGCTCGCATGGCCGGCGGCGCGCCGGATCAGGGCGCGGATGCGGGCAAGAACTTCTTCGACGTGGAAGGGCTTGGCAACATAGTCGTCGGCGCCGGCATCGATGCCAGCCACCTTGTCGCTCCAGCGATCACGCGCCGTCAGGATCAGAACCGGCATGGTCTTGCCGTCGCCGCGCCATTTCTCAAGTACGGTGATGCCGTCCATTTCCGGCAGGCCGATGTCGAGGATCACGGCATCATAGGGCTCGGCGTCGCCGAGATAGTGCCCCTCCTCGCCATCATAGGCCTGGTCAACGACGTAGCCGGCCTCCTTCAGCACCTCGGCGAGCTGCCGGTTCAGGTTGGCGTCGTCCTCGACAATCAGAATGCGCATCCGTCTTTACTTCCTCTCGCGGCCATCCTGTTGCATGCTTCGCCAAATCTGGCTGATTTAAGGATAAGAACATGCAGCCATTCAAAGTGCTACAGCGACCTTCGTACGCCTGATACGGCACGCGGCGCTGCAGGGATAGCCTACATCGGCACCTTGACAGTGACCTTCTTCGGCCTACCGCCATTGCCAGGAACAAGCACGGTGATCACGCACTGGCCATCGGACGTCGGCTGTGCCGACAGCAACTCGCCACCAGTGTCGGCAACGACCTGCGCTGCAGCCGCGCTGCAATCGCCGGACACACGAACGACAATATCCGACGGCACGCTGATCGCAGGCGGGCTGAAGCCGGCGAGGCCTGCAGCAAGCGCGGCTATGATCACTGGTGAAGACATGAACGCACTTTCGACTTGGGAAGCATCATGGCAGAAGCAATAACCGAACGAGGCTGAATGGCAAATGAATGTCGGCCATTCGGACCGGCAGGCACTACCGGGAAACGCATTACCTTCCCCGAATTCCGACCTTAGATTGCGGCGATTCTTCCCTGGTGGGAACCCGCATTGCTATTTCCGTTGCCAAGCCATAGCCGCTTCCTGCGACAGTTTTAGCGACGCGATCACGCGAGGAACACGGCCCGGAACCCAAGGCCACCAGACGACGCCAGCCAACGCTCAGCTTTCGTTAAGCATGTTTCGCTAGCATCTCTTCGCCGGCATGCGCTAACGCGAAAGAACCCGTTCCCGATCAAGCGCGGCATGGCTGCGCACGCATTTTTTCGATTCTTTTGAATCCTTTGGCGGCTGTTGCTCGCAGCGTGAATCAAACATCTCAGAAACTGATTCAGGTCGTCGGCGCCGCTCCCGAACAAGGCTCAGCCATCGCGTCCTTAGAACCTGCCGACGCAATCCGTCATGACGGCACCGATCACGCCGCAGCACCGTTTCTCTGTTAATAAAGGGCCGCGAAACGGCTGGCCCTTCGCCGCAATCTATGCGCGCAAACTACTTCAAAAATACCTGCAACTTAAACCTGTTGACGTCCGGGCGCGATGCGTGCTGTGTATAAACGAAAAATTAATCGATTTAAAGATTTTTCAATCGTTTAAATGATTTAAGCCACTGATTTACAAAGCCTTTGCGATGTGAAATTGTCCGCCACACCTTACATCATGAAACCGTCACAGAACCCGGGAGGATCGCATGCAGACGCTCGCAAACAACCAGCCCGCATCTCAGCAGTCCAAAGTACCGCAATCGTTGCTCGACCGTTTCGAGAGCGAATGGCGTGAGATGCGCGCCGCGAGCGAGGCAACGCCGAAGCCGGTCGCACCGGCCGAATGAGGCCTGCCTGATTGGCGCGCCTAGGCGCCACCGGGCCTGCACTTCCATTTCCATAAATTGTCGTCGGACAGCGCCTGTTTTAGGCGTTTTTCGACATTCCGTAGCGAACCGGCGGTGAGCCTACCACCGCCGGTCGCGGCGTTTCCGGCCCTATGCCGCGGGTGATCGACCACTGACCGCAAAGGCCATAAAGGCAGCCCGATCAGGCTCCGCCAGCGCCCTTCTCGAGCCCGCGCTTCAAGGACACCCCTTGCATTTTTTGTAGTGATTTTCAGCCTTTTTGCCATTCGGCAAAAGCATGTTAATCTTTCTTCATGCTGACGGAAGAGATCGAAAGACTCGCGCTGAGCCTGCCTGGAACGGAGGAAAATGCGCATTTCGGAACGCGAGATTTCCGCGTTGGGAAGCGTATTTTCATGAGCCTGCCGGAAGCCGGGCGCGCCGTTTTCAAGTTCACACCGGATCAGCAGCGCATGCTTCTGGAGATGGAACCCGGCGTCTGCGCCGCGGTGCCCGGCGGCTGGGGCGACCGTGGCTGGACCTCGCTCTATTTCGTCCAGGCCGACGAGGATCTCGTGCGGCAGTCGATGGAGACGGCGTGGCGCAACGTTGCGCCGAAGAGCCTCGTCAAGAAGAACGGCGGCAGCCATTAGAGGCGTCGCGGCCGAACGACCTCGCGGGCGCCGCACTGCCAAAGCGATTCTGCCGCCTCGACTAACCCCTTGTCACTCCACGTTTTCCTGCCCCACTTCCAGCGGCCAGGTGACGAGATAATCCTCATAGTCGTCGACGTCGATGCCGTCTTCCGCAACGGTGCGGCCACGGACGGAAATGCCCGCGGCGTGAACCGTTTCCGGATCGGCCGAAATCAACGGATGCCACCAGTAGAGATCGCGCCCTTCAGCCACCAGCCGGTAGCCGCAGGTCGGCGGCAGCCAGGTGATCTCGCGCACGGCCTTCGGCGTCAGCTGGATGCAGTCGGGCACCGTCGCCTGGCGGTTGGGATAGTCCTTGCAGCGACAGCTCTCGCCATCGAGAAGCGTGCAGCGGATCGAGGTCCAGGCGATCTCGCCGGTGTCCCAATCCTCGAGCTTGTTGAGACAACAGAGGCCGCAGCCGTCACAGAGGCTTTCCCACTCGGTATCGGTCATGTCTTCAAGGCTTTTCGCCTTCCAGAAAGGCATTTCGCCCATCGTCATCACACTTTCGTCAAATCGCTCGCGATACAGAAATTTCGCAGAAAATTGCCGGTTTTTTAAGGCCGGCGGCGCGATATGCAAGTAGATTGGAATTTGACGCCGTGCAAATATTACATGGCGCCGGCATGATGCCGTGGAGCCTTCAGGTGGTTGAGACCGTGCGGGAACCGAGGAAAGACGATAATCGGCCGAAGAAACGGCACATCTTTCTCAGGATCGACTCCTGGATCGATTCCTCAGTCTGGAATGCCGGTTTCAAGCTGGGGCAATGGTGGGAAGACACTACCATCTTCTTCCGCCGCTTCCGCGTGACGGGCTGGAAAAAAGCCGTCCTCGAGGTGCTCGGCGAAGGCATGAACTGGGGCACTGTCGGTTCGGTGCTGATGCTGGCGCTCGCCCTTCCGGCCTTCGAGGAAACCAAGGGCAACTGGCGTGCCCAGAGCGATTTCGCCGTCACCTTCCTCGATCGTTACGGCAACGAGATCGGCCATCGTGGCATCATCCACGAAGATTCCGTACCGATCGACGAGCTGCCCGATCATCTGATCAAGGCGGTGCTGGCGACCGAAGACCGGCGCTTCTTCGACCATTGGGGCATCGACTTCCTCGGCCTTGCCCGCGCCATGACCGAAAATGCACGCGCCGGTGGAGTCGTCCAGGGCGGTTCGACACTGACGCAGCAGCTCGCCAAGAACCTCTTTCTGTCGAACGAGCGGACGATCGAGCGCAAGATCAAGGAAGCTTTCCTCGCCGTCTGGCTCGAATGCAACCTGTCGAAGAAGGAAATCCTCCGGCTCTATCTCGACCGCGCCTATATGGGCGGCGGCACCTTCGGTGCGGCAGCCGCGGCGCAGTTCTATTTCGGCAAGTCGATCACCGACGTGAGCCTTGCCGAGTCGGCGATGCTTGCCGGCCTCTTCAAGGCGCCAGCCCGCTACGCCCCGCACGTCAACCTGCCGGCCGCACGCGGACGCGCCAACGAGGTTCTGACCAACCTCGTCCAGGGCGGCCTGATGACCGAAGGCCAGGTGATCGCCGCACGCCTCAACCCGGCGACGGTCATCGACCGCGCCCAGGTGAAGGCGCCCGACTTCTTCCTCGACTGGGCTTTCGACGAAGTCCAGCGCATCGCCCGCCCCTTCGCGCAGCACTCGCTGATCGTGCGCACCACGATCGATATGGGCCTGCAGAATGCCGCTGAAGATTCAGTGGAATCGAGCCTGCGCCAATATGGCGAGAGCTTCCGCGTGAAGCAGGGTGCGCTGGTGATGGTCGAAAACGGCGGCGCCGTGCGGGCCATGGTCGGCGGCCGCGACTATGGCGAGAGCCAGTTCAACCGTGCGACACGGGCCCTGCGTCAGCCGGGCTCTTCCTTCAAGGTCTATACCTACGCGGCAGCGATGGAAAAGGGCATGACGCCGGAAACGGTTGTCGTCGACGCGCCGATCACCTGGCGCGGATGGTCGCCGCAGAATTATGGCCGCAGCTATGCCGGCCGCATCACCATCCTGACGGCCATCGCCAAGTCGATCAACACCATTCCCGTGCGCCTCGCCAAGGACAAGCTCGGCACTGACCTGATCGCCCAGACGGCCAAGGACATGGGCATCGAGACGCCGATCCGCACGGACAAGACCATGCCGCTCGGCACCTCGGAAGTAACCGTGCTCGACCAGGCGACGGCGTACGCGGTCTTCCCGGCCGGTGGCATGCAGTCACGCCGGCACGGGATCAGCCAGGTCCTCAACTATGACGGCGACATTCTCTACGATTTCGGACGTGACGAGCCGCCGGCCCGGCGCATCCTCTCCGAAACCGCCAATAAGTCGATGAACTCCATGCTGACGCAGATCCCGGTCATCGGTACGGCGCGCAAGGCCGCGCTCGACAACGGCATCGTCGTCGGCGGCAAAACCGGCACAACACAGGCCTATCGCGACGCCTGGTTCGTGGGCTTCACCGGCGACTATACGACCGCGGTCTGGTTCGGCAACGACGACTACACGTCGACCAACAACATGACCGGCGGCTCGTTGCCGGCGATGACCTTCAAGCGGCTGATGGACTACGCCGAACAGGGCATCGAACACCGGACGATCCCGGGAATCACCGCGCCGACGGCGCCGGCAAAGCAGCCGCCGCAGGTGGCAACCGCGAAGCCGGATGAAAACGCGTTGCCGCCGCTGGTGCGGCCGCGCTCGCTTTCGACCGATGTCACCCGGCTGCTGCGCAGCATCGGCGAGACCTTCGAAAAGGCCCCCGCACTGAAGGCGCCCGAGAAGGCCGGCGGCAAGCTTGCCTCTCTCGGCGCGGATGAAGAACCACGGTCCGCACAGGCGAAGCCCGATGCCGCCAGCAACTGACGTTTCGGGCATGTCCACTCTTCTTCCGCTTCGCGGTTGCGGTGTCGGGTTCGGGACCGGCGATGCGGTCGCCGTTGCGCCGGGCGCGGATTTCGGCGACATAGGGTGTCAACGCGGCGGTGCTACGCTGCAGGACCATATCCGGTAGAGTCGCCCTTGTTTCGAATCCCCTTCCTCGTCGCGCTTACCCTTGCCATCGCCTTCGGCGGCGGCATCGCCTCGGCGGTATGGGCGTTGAAAGCGACCGTCGGCTTCGGCTCGATCGCGATCGGCCCCTGGGTCGCCTTTCCCGAGGCGCAGACGGCCAATGCCGACCCCTATGCCAAGGCACATCGGGCGCGCGCCGGCGAATTGCTCTATGGCGGCGCCGAAGGGCTGATGTTCAGTGCCCAGGTCGATAGCAAGGGCGAGAAGCTTCAGGCGGCCTGCTCCTATGATGTTGCGGGGCTGACGCCGCAGGCCCGCTTCTGGACGCTTTACGCCGCAAATGCCGAAGGCCTGCCACTGAGGCCCGGTTCCGACCTCCCCTCGGCGCTCAATTCCTGGAGCGTTCTGCGCGGCGAAAACAGCAACTTTGTCATCCATGTGTCGCCGAATGCGAGGCCCGACAACTGGCTTGCCGTGCGCCACTCGGGCACGTTCCGGCTGGTGCTGACGCTGCTCGATACGCCGACGGCCGGCTCGTCCGGCCTGATCGATCTCGCCATGCCGGTTATCACCAAGACGGGTTGCGGCGATGCGTAGCGTGCTCTTTGCCACAGTTCTCGGCCTGGTCGGCGCCGCCCTGCTGCACATCATCATCGTGCTGGCGCTGCCGCAGTTCACCGGCCGCGATGCCTATACCCGCATCCTCGGGCTTTTGGAGATGGACAGTTTCTTTGCGCTGACCAGCACACCAGGGCCGACCGGCCTTGCCAATGACGATCCTTATCTGAGAACCGCGGTCTGCAGCTTCTCGATCTCGGATGGGCCGGCGCGTTTCCTCGCCAGCGGCAACGTGCCTTTCTGGTCGCTCGCCGTCTTCGACGGCAATTCGAACGAGGTCTTCAGCATGAACGACCACACGGCGGTCAACGGCAAGCTGGACCTTGTCGTCGCAACGCCAATCCAGTTGGTCGAGTTGCGAAAATCTCCGCCACAGGCGCTTGCACAATCGATCATGGTCGAGATGAAGGAACAGGATGGCTTTGCCGTGCTGAGAGCGATGGCGCCGGTCGACAGCTTCGAAGAGCAGGTCCGGAACTTCCTTGCGGAATCGACCTGCGAACCGTTCCGTCGCTAGAGCATCCGCTGTGGTCGTCGAGCAACAGGGGCAAGCTAAGAAAATCCACGCCGAGATGCGCGGCGATGATTCGATGCCGCGTCGGGCGCAGCAGTGCATGGGGGATGAGCCCGCAGAACCGGGCAAGGACAGTGTCTTGAACGCGACCGTTTGTGTCGCCTAATACGCAGGAGTGCCGCGGCTCACTGCTTCTTGATGCGGCGTCCGTCCGGCGCTGTCGGCTGCGGGTCGCGATCGAGGCGCTCGTAGCGGATGCCGGTGAACAGCAGCACTTTCGCTCCACCCGAAATGGCCGGAGGCCGGTGCGGCGGTATACGAACCTTGCGGTCCTGAATTCTGATAACGTCTGCCATGCTCGTCTCCACAAATCTTGAGACGGATGAACTACCGTACAGATTTCACCCTGCCCTTCTCGGGCCAGCGCATTTTCCCAGATCTTTCCTGGACAGGCGCGCCTTTCTCGTTTGCTCCTTCTTCCGGTCGCCCGGATGTTGCTGTTCTGGTTCACGACGCGACCCGATGATACCGGGTCCACTTCGATTGAGCCACAGGTTGGTTAACAGATTACTAATAAACGATCTGCAACCCCAACCTGCGTTCAGTATGTCTGTCGAACGGTGCCGGCGATGTATCCAAGGTAACAACGGCAATCCGTGTGAAGACCCGCCTCACCCGCTAGCGCCGGGACATCAAACCGAACAGGAAGGACACGCCCGCAACGGCAACCAGGGTCGACAGAGGCTCTTCGCGCACACGCTCGCGCACGCGCTCAGCCAGAAGATCCGCCTCGCCCTGCACAACCGCTTTCGTGCTCGTTCCGATCGCCGTGACCGCTTCCGTCAGGCGGGCGATTTCCGCGCGCAGCTCGGCGATCTGTGCGTCAACCTCGGCGCGGGCGTCCGATTCGGCTTCACTCACGGCAACTTTTTCCACCGCTTGCAGTTTCTTTTCGACCATTACAACGCTCCCTTGTCTGCGCGGGCTCAACGCGCCGGCTGGCGTTTGGTTCCGCCAAAAACCGTTGAAAGCAGGATCGCGAAACGCAAAACGGGCGACCAGGGCCGCCCGTTTTTTCCCATCAGACAAGGCGCGCCGACGCGCCGTGTGCGGATCAGTTCTCGCAGTAGGGATCGTCGATCTGGCAGCGAACCATCGGAGCCGGACGGGCGCGCTCATAGACGGTGCCGTCGTCCTGCCGCACGCGCACGCCGTCGTCGCGGCGTTCCCAATCACGCCGATCCTCGCGTTCCGTGCGCTGACGGCGCCATTCGTCGTCGCGCCACTTGTCCTCGTCGCGCTGTCGGCGCTCCCAGTCGCGCTGATTGCTGCGCCGCTCACGCTCCCAGTCACGGCGCTCGCGCTCGCGCTGCCGCTCCCAATCGCGGCGATCACGCCGGTCATCGACCCAATCCGGTCCGCGGCGCCAGCGATCGCGTTCACGATAGAAATCGCGGCCGCGGTAGTTGCGGTCCCAATAGTTGTCGAACTGGAAGACAACCGTCGGAATGCCGAGCGGGCGATAATAACGCGGTTCGACATAGACGCGGTTGCGTCGATAGTCGGCCTGGACATAACGGCCGGCAACCCAGCCACGGCCGCCGTAGAACGACACGTCGCACCACGGCAGATCCGCAAGGCAGCCATGGATTTCGACTGATTCGCCCACCGGGATCATCGACACCGCCGGGTAGCGCGTGCTCGGACCGGAGCGCATGTTGACGTTGGCGGTAGCAAAACCCTCGGCAGCCTGCGCAATCGCCGGAGCCACAAGGAGCGCGCAGACCGCCGCTGCGCGCAGAATAAATTTCTTCACAGTTCCATATCTCCCATGGAGAGGCCCCTCTTCACACGGCCCCAAACGTCGGCGGGCGTCCGGGCCCTTCACCGTCGCCGCGATAACTCATGACAGCATGTGGATTTTTTATGGCTACGGCCGCGGATGTCCCCGAGATTTGCGGTGCCGGCGCGGCGATCCGTAGGCGCTCCGCCCGCCCTCGGTGTGCCGCAAGCCTGAATAAAGCTCCAACATCCATAGTTAACAGTACGCTAACGCTTTTCTTCTAATTTTTGCGACGTGTGCCGTTCCGGATCGCCGGCAATGGCGATCATGTTTTGCGTGCAGGGAATTATCGTGACGGATCGCTTTCGTGAGTTGGAAAGGCCACAGACTGGCCGCTTGAAGGACGTCGTCCTGATGGCGACCGTCACCGGTTTCGAAAGCCTGCGTTTTCCCCGCAAGTCCGACATGAAGCAATTTGCCGAGCTGTTCGAGCCGCTCTTCCTTGGTTCCAGCAACGAAGCCCGCCGGCAGGCTGCAGCCGCCCTTTCGCAATGCCAGCAAATTCCAGAGACAGTCGCAGCGCTGATCGGCGGTATGCCGATCGCCATCGCGGCAATTTTCCTGACCCGTTCGAAGGCGATCGCGGACCGGACGCTGATAACGATCATCCGTGAGCGCGGGCCGGAACATGCCGCCGCCATTGGCCGCCGCCCGAACCTCTCTCCGCTCGTCGTCGATGCGCTCGTCGAACATCACAACCCGCCGGGACTGGCAGCGCGCAGCAGCGCCGTGAAAGCGGCAGCAGCAGAGCAAGCGAGCCAGGAAGACGAAGCCGCTTCATTGCGTACAGCGCGCGAAGAGGCGCTTCGCCGCGAGATCAAGGCGCTCGCTGGCGCCCGTCCGCAAAATATTCCACAGGCGCCGTCGTCCGCGACGATGACAGACGTACATGCCGCTCTGCTCGTGCGTTTTGCGAGGAGCGGCGAGATTATCCTGTTCTCGCGTGTCCTCGGTCAGGCGCTCGGCACCAGGGATGCGCAGGTCGAGCGCATCCTGCTCGATATTTCCGGACAACTGCTGGCAACGAGCCTGGTCGCACTCGACGTCGATGTGGCCGATGCCGGCTTCGTGCTTCAGGCCCTCTATCCACACCTTCGCGAGCCCTTTGGCGAAACCAGCCATGCCGCCGCCTTGATTGGCGCCATGGACCGCACCTCCTGTCGCGCGCAGCTCGATGCCTGGCTCGAGGCGGCAGCCGAAGACGCGGCGCCCGCGGCAAGGCACGAAGCCTATTTTGCCGAAAATACTGCAAACGACACGCGCCACGTCGGCCCGCGCAAAGTTGCAGCAACGTCCGTCAACGGCCAGCCACAGCGACTATTTGGCCGCCGCCGCGGCTGACACATGCTGCCGTTCATGCGGGCATGTCTCGCAACTTCGGCGATCGAGCCGACCTCCCCGCCCTAGAAAAGCTGCTTCATCGCGTCGATGATCCAGCTCCACTCACGACCGGTCGGAGCCTGCGGCGCCTGCCCCTGCAACACCGCCATCAATTCCTGGTAACGCGCCGAACGGGCGTGGTGCTTGCAGTACTGTTCGAGCTGCCAATCCAGGAAAACCTGATCCGGAGCCCGCTTCATCGCCCTTGCCGACTGCGCCAGCCAATCGGCAGCGACCTCTCTGCCGAGGGCCGACTGGGGCCCCAGGCCATGGTCGATCGCCGCTCTCACCCGCGCAAAGGTGGCATCGGCGGCTTGAGCGTAGGCGGCGGGATCGAACTCCTGCGTCCACAGGTCCGACATGTGGGCGCGCATCTCGGCGGCATAGGCCTTGTCCGACAGCATCTCCATCAGTTCCGCCCAGGCGTCGACTTGTTCGGCTGTCGGGTCGTCCGGCAGGTCCGGCGTACCGGCATCCATCATTTTCGTCTTCCACGCCGCATCCATCGGCGCGCCGCCGGCGACGTCATCATAGAAACGCTCGAGCGCGGCACGAAATTCCGTCTTTGAAATCCTGGTCACGGTCCACAATCTCCTGAGATCCGTTGGGGAGGGTTCATGGATCCTCAAAGCCATTCTCAAGGCCGTGGCGATCCGGCGCTTTGACCGGATTTCCGTTTCGAGCGTTCGAAGCCGCAAAGCCAGAACGTCGGTAAACGAGGTTCGGTTGGCCAGGATCTTGCGGATGTCCGCGAGGCTGACGCCCGCTTCACGCAAGGCAAGAACGAGGTCCAGCCGCGCCAGGTCGGCCCCGGAATACATACGGTAACCGCTCTCCGTCCGTGTGGACGGTGGCAGCAACCCCTTGTCCGAGTAAAACCGAAGCCGCCGGACCGGTACGCCGCTCAGCTTCGAAACTTCGCCTATCGAAAAGATTTGATCGTCCATAAACGCGTCCTACGGCCTCCACCAAGTGGAGAGTCAAGCAGGTCGGCGCATTCGGCAAGACGGCGTCAGGGCCGGCCTTTTCCATCTTCGGCAACGACCTCGAACAGATCGCCGCGGTCGTCCAGCTCGATCTCCACGATCCAGCAATCCGGATCGAAGCGGATCTCGCTTGCAAGCGCCGCGTCGACCTGCTCAGCGTCGCTGTCGCTGAGCCGCACTTCGAACTTGCGGCCGAGATCAATCTCGTCGGCGAAGAAATTCTGCGGCGCCGGGGCAAAGAGCGTCTCGGTGCCCAAACGCGTCCGCTGGCGAATGAAGATCGCGCCGGCGTCCTCTGCTCCCTTGCGCAGCACCGCGGCATAGCCGCCAAGCGAAAACGCACGACGCAGCAGGGACGAGACGAAGATGTGGGACTTCAGGCGCATCGGAGGCTGATACACGCGCGGAGCGAAGGAGGCAAACCGCAGCTGGGCGACGACAGGCGCGAGCGTGCATTAAATGCATCAGAGCGCGCCGATTTCCTTGAGCTTCTTCAGCACCTGGGGATTGGGTTCGCCGGTCTGTGGCAGGCGGTAGTGCTTTTCGAAGTGGCGAATAGCTGCCCGCGTCTGTTCTCCGGCAACACCGTCGACCGCCACGTCCGCATAGGCGAGGTTGCTGAGACCCTTCTGGATGTTCAGCACCAGTTCGCTCGATACCGGAATTTCCGCGCGCGGAACGAAGGTGCTTTCCTTCTCGGCCGAGCGGATGGCCGCAGCGACCGGATCGATTTCCACGCCCCCGCCCTTCGTTTCGGAAAGCGGCCGTCCAGCCGGAACCGCGGCGGCCTTTTCAGCCGGTGCAGACTTCAAGGCCTGCAGCAGCTCGACGCTCGCCGCGCCGGTTCCCGTGCGACCCGCTCGCTCCTCGAACCTCAGGATCGCGGCTGCCGTGCGCGGACCGCTCCGTCCGTCCGGCGCGCCGTCATAAAGGCCGATCCGGCCCAATTCCTTCTGGATCTCGGAGACAAGCTTCGACTGCGCCGGATCCGGCACGCTCGCGACCCGTTCGGGCGACGGCTTTTCCGACGCCACGTCCGCGGAGGCAGACGCGATCACATCCTCAACGTTTTCAGCCTTTGCCTCACCCTCGCGCTCGATAACGAAGGTGGTCACCTTTCGCGGCTCGATCTCCTCGCCCTTGGCGATGGCGATTCGCTGCGCCGTTTCGGCGCTGACTAGCGGGACGCGGGTGCGCAACAGCGGCGACGGGTGCGTGCCGTGCTGATACCACATGGCATTGGCCGCAACGAAGGAGAACACGACGAGGAAGGCGGCCGAGCCACCGGACACCAACGGATGGCGCGCCATCAGACGACCGGCAAGCCCAGCACCCCGTCCGGCAAGGACCAGCCCGCGCACGGCCAGGCCGGGCGTTTGCCGCGCAGCCTTTTTCCGGTCAGGCTGTTTTCGCTTGCGCGGTGCCATATCCCCGTTCCTCGTTCAAGCTTTTCCCCTCGAACCGCCCCCCTTCGGCGGCCGGGGCGACATCACAATCCTTCAGGCGCGGTGGAAATTCCACCGTCACCGGCGTACGCGCTTCTTCCTGCTCCGCGCAGGCGATACCGGAGCCATCACGCGGCAGCGTGACGACGATGACGGTACCCTCGCCTTCGCGGCTACGGATGGAAAGCTCTCCGCCGTGCAACGCAACCAGACCCTTGACCAGCGAGAGGCCAAGGCCGGTGCCTTCGTAGCGGCGGGTATAATCGTTCTGGATCTGGACAAAAGGTTGACCAAGCAGCGCCAGCTTGTCGGCCGCAATCCCGATGCCGGTATCGCTGACGGAAAGCTTCAGCATCGCGCCGTCGGCCTCCGCATCGATCGTGACGACGCCGCCCTGATCGGTGAACTTGATGGCATTGCCGACCAGATTGATGAGGATCTGCTGGAAGGCGCGCTGGTCTGCGTTGATCTCGCCGATGCCGCGGGTGATGCGGCTTGCAAGCTTCACGCCCTTTTCCGTGGCCTGGTGCGACAACATCGCCTCGCAGGCGGAAACGGCTTCGGCCACACCGAAGGGCTCGGGCATCAGCTCGTAGCGACCGGCTTCGATCTTACTCATGTCGAGCATGGTGTTGACGACGGAAAGCAGGTGCTCGCCGGACTTATGGATCAGGCCCACATATTCGCGCTGGCGATCGTTCTCGAGCTTGCCGAAATACTCGCCGGCAAGCACGTCGGAAAAGCCGAGAATGGCGTTGAGCGGCGTGCGCAGTTCGTGGCTGACGGCGGCAAGGAAGCGCGTCTTGGCATCGTTTGCCGATACCGCCTCGGCCGTTCTGGCCGCAGCTTCGGCGCGCAGGCCCGCTTCTTGCGAGACATCACGCGACTGAGCGAGGATCGCGACCAGCCGGCCATTGTCGTCGCGCAGCGGCGCCAGCTCACAGGACATATAGACGAACTGTTCGCCTTCGATCGGCAGCGTGCGCCGCTCGATGCGGATGTCGACCGTCGCCCGGTCGCCGCCCTGGCGAAGAATGTCGATCGCGCTCAGGAAGGTGATGCGATCGGATATGTGGATCTGCTCGATGAAACCGCGGCCCGCTGGATCGCGCATCAGGGTCAGATGCTCGGCCGCGTCGCGGCCGTGGACGGAAAGCACGTTGCCGCGCAGATCATGCACAGTCACAAGGCCCGCAAAGAGGTCATAGGCGGCAGACAGATCCGGAACGACCGGCTCCAATGGCGGTGCCACCTCTTCCGGCGCGCGGCCACGAACAATCGCGCCGGCAGCCGCAAGCAGCGAGGCCGAGGCCCAAAGAGCGGTGCCCAAAGGAAGAGCCGAAGACACGGGCATGGCGAGCGACAGGGCGAGCGGCACCACCGGCAGGGCCGTCAGGGAAACCGCTGCCAGCGTGCGCAAACGCTTCGCATGGCGGAGATCGGCCGGCGAAGACGCCTCACGACGGGGAAGCCACAGGGCCGCGACCTCGTCCACACGGGACGTCCATCTGCCAGCCATGTTACGCAATACGCTCACGCTTTACCCTGCTACATTTGTTGTTCTTGCGAGGCCGACGCTCTCTGTTTTCACGACCCTTTGGATCGAGACTCAAGCCGCCTCGTGACATGTCGGAATCTCGCATCCCCGGCTTAATGAAAGAATAAACGCGGCCGTGCCGGAACCGTGCGAAACGGTCGAAAAATCCCGTTTTGAGCCAAATCGGGCGACCTTCATTTCTTGTGGTTAATGGGGCGTAAGCAACGGATTTCTGTGCATTTTCTGCACTGTGTTAACGATTGTGGCGCGGCTTTTGGCGTGCGATTGCCGCGGCCTTCGGGGTTGCCGCGCCCGGCTCTGCCACGAACCTTAACGGCGAACGCTAAAATGCGACACAAATGCCCTGCAAATCGCCGGACACCGGCATTTCATTAAAATTTGAAGCAAATGCCGCTCGATTTCGAAAAGCCGTCTTGTGATTCCCGCCGTAATGTCGATCTCAACAAGGGGCCGGGCACCAAGAGAACGCCGGCAGGCTCCAAGGATTAGAAGGTGGCGTGAACGGGTATCAGGGGATACCACGGCGCTGCGGGATGTCGAAGGTGCAAAAGCCGGCTACAAGACTGGCGGGCCGCGGCAGCCGAACGAAGGATGGGCAGAACATGTGGTTTCTCATCAAGGCGACATTCTGGTTTTCGCTGGTACTGGTGTTGCTGCCGTTCCTCGACCCTTCGAGCGCGCAGAAACTCGAACACGCCCCGAAAGTAGAACTCGGCGACACCTTCTCTGCTGCCAATGAGGCGTTCCAATACATCAGCGCCATCTGCATCCAGAAGCCGGATGTCTGCCAGAAGGGTGCCGAAACCTTCGTTGCCCTCGGCCACCGAGCCCGCGAAGGCGCCCGCATCGCCTACGAATTCCTCGACACACAGTTTGCCGAAACCGATGCCACGACGCCGGATGCCAAGGTGACGACCGGTACGGTCACGCCGGCTGCCGACGTGGCAGCTCCGGCGACCGAGGTCAGCACCCTCGACGCCGAACCGGTCTTCAAGCGCACCCCGGTTCCGGAAAAGCGCCTCGACCCCAAGGCTGCCGTTATCCAGTGACCGCGCCGCATCCTGCACATTCCTGACTTACTGCCTGACTTGCCGTCCCGTTGCGGCCGCCGCGAGGATCCCATCCCCTCGCGGCGTTTTCTTTTTTGCACCCGCAACCGCTGATTTTCTCGCCGCACAGCCACACGCAAGCCCTGCCTGCTTAGGTCCGCCGCACCGACGGCTGGAGGCAGACAATGCAGATTTATGGGCTTTTCTCGAACTCCAGCGTGACACGCCCGGCGGCGTCCGGCGCCGCCCCCGGCGCAGTTGGCGAAAGCAAGAGCCCTGCCTCGACCGCCCTGCTTCTTGGCCGCGATGACGAAAGTGCTGCGAACCGCGCCGCTGCTGCTAAAAAGAAGCTCGACGAAGCCAAGGAGCAGCTCCGCATGATCCGGTTCTTCGCATCGGACCCGGAAACGCTTGCAAGGCTCGCCAAGCAGCTTGCACAACAGCTCGGCACGGCCGCCCAGCAGCTGGCCGGCGCCGGCGACGGGGGAGCTGCAAGCGGCGTTGCATCCGCCTCGGCCGCAGCCGTGCTTGCCGATGCCGGCCCCGTGCAAGCAGATGCGTCCAGCGCGCAAACCGATGCCCCCGTGGCCGGCGGTGAGGCTGAGCCCTCTACGGAACGGACAAGCTTTGCCGAGCGTGCCTATCGCGAATTCGGCGGGGATGACGGCGGCTCCGATCCCGTGGCGAAGGTGGCAGCCGAACTCAAATCCGTTGCCGAACAAGTGAAGCAACTGCTGCGCAAGGCGGAGCAGGAATTACGCGCCAAGGGATCCGGCCGCGATGCGGATGAGGCCCGGACCGCCGGCCAGTCGCTTTCGGCCGCCACCGGCAGTATCGAGGGCGCTGGCGGCAACGTGACCGTTTCAATCAGTATCCCGACAAGCATCTCGGTCTGACCAAGAGATAGGTGCTCCGCATCCGTCGTATATTTGCCGGTTCTCAATGGCTCTGCCATCGCCTATATGAAGGCTGAAAGCCCGAGTGCGTGAAAGCGGCGGGCAAGAACAGGAATGAAAGTGTTCGCGGCAAGGACCGGCGAGCCTATAATCTCCCGACGAATGGACCGGACCATGACGAAGCTCGACCAGATCATCGACGATTTCGCCTTTCTTGAAGAATGGGAGGATCGCTATCGCTATGTGATCGAGCTCGGCAAAGCGCTGCCGGAAATGCCCGAGGCCAAGCGCACGCAGGAAAACAAGGTTCAGGGTTGTGCCAGCCAAGTCTGGCTCGTCACCAATGCGGGCGGCAATCCCGAGGATCCCGTCCTTAATTTCGAGGGCGAGTCCGACGCCCATATCGTGCGCGGGCTCGTCGCCATCGTGCTTGCCATCTACTCCGGCAAACATGCCTCCGACATCGCCCGGATCGATGCGATCGACACCTTCGGCAAGATCGGCCTGATCGAGCATCTGTCGACCCAGCGCGCCAACGGTCTGCGCTCGATGATCCGCCGCATCAAGAACGAGGCGGAGCTTCGCCTGGCGGCTTGAACAGCGCGGGGCCGGACGCACGACCTTCTCCATTGCCATCGAAACACAAAGGCCGGACACTCTGGTCCGGCCTTTGTGAACATGCCTATATCCGTCATGCGCGGGGCAATTGGGCCCGCGGGACGACCAGTCTTACTTGCCGCGACGCTTGCGGCGCTGGCCGAGACCCATTTCCTTGGCGAGGCGCGAACGTGCTTCCGCATAGGCGGGCGCGACCATCGGGTAATCGGTCGGCAGGTCCCACTTCTCGCGGTATTCTTCCGGCGACAGATTGTGGTGGGTCATCAGGTGGCGCTTCAGCGACTTGAAGGTGCCGCCGCATTCGAGGCAGGTGATCTGGTCGTCCTGAACGGACTTGCGGACCGATACGGCCGGCTTCGGCTTTTCGACGGGGATGACGACCGGCGCGGGAGCCGCCGTGTTGTTCAGCGCCGAATGCACATCTGCGATCAGCGTGGAAAGCTCGGCGACCGGAACCACATGATTGCTGACGTAAGCGGCAACGATTTCCGCCGTCAGCTCAACCAGAAGTTCATGGCTCGCGCCAAGCGCTGTTTCAGTCATTTCTTTCTCCTATCGGACTTAAGCACAACCCGAAACGGCGTTTCGGGGGAGGAACGCTTGCAAGAGCCGTCAGGAAGCCTTGGCTGCCTTGGGATGGACCATCAACGCGGCAAGGAGAAACACCGGCCGCGATATCAAGAGCTGGAATTTGATTATAAAACCTGCTGCCGAGTCACCGGTGACGACCGAACTCTCAAAGCAACAATCAGCATTCACAACTCAAGCTGGAATTTCAGATCAAAGTATTTTCCACGACGACACTTTACATTTACTCGATTAACATCGATGCGCGAAAAATCCAAACATAAATTTAGCGACACTTAGCAAGTTTATCTCCAAATTGCTAAAATGGCCACACTCGATCGTAATGTTCTGAAATACAGTTTCAGAACTGTCGTCGATCAGTCGCGACGCGGCTCTTCCTTTTGCGGAAGCTGATCTATGACAGACAGCTTTGTCAGCCTGTAACCTACCTGATGTGCGGCTTTTGCCAGGAGATGAGCCGAGATCGGCGCAGTCAGAACGAAGAAAAAGAAGCCTGCGAGCGCGCGAATCAAGATGGCTGGATCGAGAGAATGCACGCCTGCGGCCAGAAGCAACAGGCCCGATCCGATCGTGCCGGCCTTGGAGGCCGCATGCATGCGCGTATAGAGATCGGGGAAACGGATGATGCCGATCGCCGCCAGCAGCGAAAAGATCGCGCCGACAACCAACAGAACGGCGACCAGCAGGGTGACGGCAATCTCGAGGACCGGGCTCATCGGCGCGCCCCCTTGCGCTTGCGCTGCGTCGATTTGCCTCTCGTCGCCGACGCGCGTTTGACCTGCACTCCGCCCCCTTCGACAGCCGCCCTCTCCGGCGAGAGGCCGCGCGCGAGGACGAAGCGGGCGAAGGCGACCGTTGCCAGGAAACCGACAAGGCCGAGCGCGATGGCAATGTCGATGTAAAGGTTGAAGCCGGTGCGTATGGCGACGACGGCGATGAGGCCGATGGCGATCGCCACCAGCATATCGAGGCCGAGCACCCGATCCGGCAATGTCGGGCCGCGGATGATGCGCCAGACCGTTATCAGAAGCGCTGCGGACAGGACGACAAACGCAAAGCCGGTGGGAAGGGCGAGGATCTGCGCCGACAGGGTCATTCGAAGGCCTCCTTGATCCGGCGCTCGAAGCCATTGGCGATATCGCGCCTGAGGCCGCCCGGATCGGCGCAGTCGAGCGCATGAACATAGAGCGTGCGGCGGTCGTCGGAGACGTCGACCGACAGCGTTCCCGGCGTCAGCGTGATGAGATTGGCCAGCAGCGCGATTTCGAAGTCGCTCTTGACCGTCAGCGGATAGGCGAAGATGCCGGGCTTCAACACCATCTTCGGCTGAATGACCAGCAAGGCGACCTTGGTCGCCGAAATTGCCAGTTCCTTGAAGAACAGCGCCGTCAGCAGGAAAAGCTTGATCGGGCGCACAGGGTAGGCAACCGGCTGAAGCTCGCGCCGGATGAGAAAGAGCGACAGTGCTCCGACGGCAAAACCGAGGATCAGGTTGGCCGGCGAGAAGCTGGCGCTGATGGCGCCCCAGATCGCCGTGAACACGAGATTGATGGTCAGGAACTTGGTCACGGGGCACCTCCCGGGAAGACCGAGTCCAGGTAGGCCGACGGCTCGGAAAGGCCCGCCGCTGCACTCTGAACCATGGCAAGCAACGGCTCCGGATAAAGACCGATCGCGAGCGCCAGCACAGTCAAGGCTGCAAGCGGCAGAAGTGCCGCCGGCGCGATCGTCGCAGACGCAGCGCCGCCCTCACCAGAGGCCGCATCACGCCAATAGGCGAGCAGGAAGAAGCGGCCGGTGACGATGGTCGTCAGGAAGCCGGTCAGAAGCAGGACGGCCGCCAGCCACCAGGCGCCGATATCGAGCGCCGCCTTGACCAGCATCACCTTGGGCCAGAAGCCGGAGAACGGCGGCAGGCCGGAGACGGCGAAGGCAAGCATGAGCGTCAGCGCCGCGAAACCGGCATGGCGGCGATAGAGGCCCGCCAGAGAGACAAGCGAGAAGCTGCCGCCGAGCCTCGCCGCGACACCGGACGCGAGATAAAGCGCGGTCATGACGAGCATCGAATGCAGCGCGTAGAAGATCGCGCCGCCGATGCCGCCCGGGCCGCCGACGGCGACACCCGCAAGGATCGAGCCGATGCCGGAGACGACGAGATAGCCGAGCATGCGGCGGAAATCCGTCTGCGCCAACGCGCCCAGAACGCCGACGAGCATCGTCAGCGCGCCGGCAAAGGCGATGACGAAGCTCAGTTCTTCGCGCTCGACCGGCAGCAGCATGACGGTAACGCGGATCAAGGCGTAGATCCCGACCTTGGTAAGCAGACCGGCAAAGAGCGCCGACACGACCACGCGCGGCGTATGATAGGACGCCGGCAGCCAGAAGTTCACCGGAAAGGCAGCAGCCTTCATGCCGAAGGCAAGCACGAACAGCGCCGTCAGCGTCATCAGCGGCGCCGTACCCGCGAGCCCCTCGGCCTTGCGGGCAATATCGGCCATGTTGAGCGTGCCGAAGCTCGCATAGAGATAGCCGGTCGTGATCAGGAACAGGGTCGTCGCGACCAGGTTGAGGAAGCCGTATTTCACCGCTCCGTCGATCTGTTCGCGTTCGGAGCCGAGCACGATCAGGCCGAAGGACGAGATCAGCAACACCTCGAACCAGACATAGAGATTGAAGATATCGCCGGTCAGAAAGGCGCCGGAGACGCCGGCCATCAGCAGCATCAGGAACGGATAGAAGCCGTAGCGCCGACCGCTGTCGTTGATGTCGGCGAGCGAATAGACGCCGCCGGCAAGCGCCACGACGGAGGCCGTCAAAGCAAAGAGCGCGCCGGTCAGGTCGACGGTGAAGGCGATGCCGAAAGGCGGCAGCCAGCGCCCCATGACCATCGTTACCGGTCCGCTTGCAAGGACATGGCGAAGTAGGAGCGCGTCGATGATGACGAGCCCGGCCAGGCCGGCAACCGCGATGTAGGGATGCCAATCAATTTTCCGGCGCAGCATCACGAGCAGGGCGCCGATTGCGAGGCACCAGGCAACTGGCAGGATCACCAGCCAGTCGGCAGACGCGACGGGCTCGAGCACGAGCGCGGCGGAGAGATCTGCGGGGGGAGAGGTTGTAGCGGCCATGGGTCGGTCAGTATCCAAGCGGCGCAGCCGGCTCGTCCTTCGGCTCGGCAACGCGCATCTCGTCGGTATTGTCGGTTTGCAGCTGCTCGTATGCCCGCCACGCAAGAACCAGCAGGAACGCGAAAAAGGAGAAGGAGATGACGATCGCCGTCAGGATCAGCGCCTGCGGCAGGGCGTTGGCGGCGGGGCCGACGAGCGCATCCTTGTGGCTGGGAACGACCGGCGGGATGCCACGCGTGAGCCTGCCACCGGTAAAGATCAGGAGGTTGACGGCATTTCCGAGGATGGCAACGCCAAGCAGCACCCGGATGACATACTTCGACAGGAGCAGATAGACGGCGACCGTGAAGAAGATGCCGACGAGCAGAGCGAACCAGGCTTCCATCATTCGCCTCCCCGCTCTTCGAGCGAAAGCGCAATCGAACTGATCGCGCCGACGACCACGAGATAAACGCCGCAATCAAACAGCATCACCGTCGAGAGCGGTACTTCCAGGCCGAGCACCGAGGGATAGACCCACAGGCCGGTCATGAAGGGAACGCGGGCGGCGATCGAGATCAGGCCGGCGACCGTCGCGGCCAGGAGGCCTGCCCCGGCAATCGCCATCGGGTGGAAATAGATCGCACGGCGCACCGTCTCGACACCGCAGGCGATGCCGTAGATCGCCAGCGCCGACACCGCGATCAAGCCGCCGATGAAACCGCCGCCCGGCTCGTTGTGGCCGCGCAACAGGACGAAGATCGAAAACAGCACCATGAGGCTCGTCAGGAACGGCGCGACGGCGCGGAAAATCACCGACTTCATGCGCGTTCCTCCGCATCCGGATCGTTATCGGCGACGCGCCGCAGCGAACCCGCCCTCAAGCGAACCAAGGACAGGATCGCAAGACCCGTGACCATCACCACTGCGATCTCGCCCAGCGTGTCCGTGCCGCGGAAATCGACGATGATGACGTTCACCACATTGGCGCCGTGGGCGATCGACTTCGAGTAGAGATTGAAGAAGTCGGTGAGCGTCGCATCGAAGGGTACACCCGTCACCTTCAACAGCATCAGCCCGAAGCCGAGACCGCAGGCAAGGGCGATCGCGACATCCGGGATTTTTTGCGCAAGCGGACGATGGTCCGACGGCGACAACCGGAGCCGCGTCATCACAAGCGCAAGGACGACGACCGAAAGCGTCTCGATCATGAACTGGGTGAAGGCCAGATCCGGCGCGCCATAGAGCAGGAAGATGACCGCGACGGCAAAGCCCTGGATGCCGAGCGAAACGATGGCGGTCAACCGGTCGGCAGCAAGCACCACCGCGATGAGGCCGATGACCGCGATCGCCATGATCGCCAATTCATGCAGCGGCACGTCGGCGGCAAAGAGCGGCGGGCGCGGGAACTCGCCATAGGCGATCGGCACGACCAAAAGCACGAAGGCAATGAGGATGAAGGTCGCGGTCATGTAGACTTCGAGGCGCCCGGATTGCAGCCGGCGGGTCAGTGCGACGGAGAAACGAACGAGCTCGCGGATGAACTGGTCGAAGCCACGATCCGGACCCCAGCCGATATCGGCAAGGATCGTCGCCATGAAGGCACGCACACGGTCTAGCTTCAGATAAAAGCCGATGCCGATGACTGCGGTCACGATCGACATGATCAAGGGCAAGCCGACGTGAGGAACGACCGAAATCGTGACCGCACGGGGTTCGCCCGCGATCGCCGACGCCATCGGCGTCGATACCAGTTCATGCGTCAGTCCGGAAAGCAGCGCCGCGGAGAGCCCCTTGGCGGCAAGCAGCGCCGGCCCGAGCCAGAGCAAGATCGGAGCCTCGTGGGCCGCCTTCGGCGTCTCGATCTTTGCACCGACGAACGGCTTGAGCGCGACGGCAAAGGCCACCGCGAACATCAGTGCATTGCCGAGGATCGCAATCGCGGCAAAGACCAGGGAACGGCGATCGAAGCCTGAGAGTGCGTAGTAGATCTCCTCCTTGGCGATGAAGCCGAAGAAGGGAAACAGCCCGCCCATCGAGAATGCCGCGGCAAGCGCTATGACGAAGGTGAGCGGCATGGCGGAGCGAAGCCCCCCGAGCCTCGTCACGTCGCGCGTGCCGGTCTCGTGGTCGATGATGCCGGCGACCATGAACAGGGCGCCTTTGAACAGCGAATGGGAGACAAGATAGAGCACCGCCGCTTCGATCGCGTGGGGTGCGCCAAGCCCTGTCAGCATGACCAGCAGGCCGAGGGACGCCATCGTCGTGTAGGCGAGCATCAGCTTCAGGTCAGTCTGGCGGCAAGCGAGCGCCGCGCCGATGACGAGTGTGGCGCCGCCGAAGAGCGGCAAAAGGATCTGCCATTCGGGTGTGCCGCCGAGCACCGGGTTCAGCCGCATCAGCAGATAGACACCGGCCTTCACCATGGTCGCCGAATGCAGATAGGCCGAGACGGGCGTCGGGGCTTCCATCGCGTTCGGCAGCCAGAAATGGAAGGGGAACTGGGCCGACTTGGTAAAGGCGCCGCCAAGTACCAGGAGCAGCGCCGCCAGATAGAACGGGCTTTCGCGCATCTCCGACCCGAAGGCAGACAGCAGCGAGAGCTGGGTGACGCCGCTGACATTCCAGATGATCAGCAGTCCGGCAAGCAGGAACAGGCCCCCGCCTCCGGTTACGACCAGCGCCTGCAGGGCTGCGCGCCTTGCCGCCTCGCGCGAATGATCGAAGCCGATCAGCAGGAACGAGGTGATCGAGGTCAGTTCCCAGAACACAAAGAGCATCAGGAAGCTGTCGGAGACGACGACCCCGAGCATCGAGCCCATGAACATCAGGATGAAGGAATGGAACCGCCCCTGCTGCGGGTGGCCTTTCAGATAGCCGCCGGAATAGAGCACGATCAGCGCGCCGATGCCGGCAATCAGCAGGACGAATGTGAGCGACAGGCCGTCGATCAGCCAGGAAAAGCTGACGTTGAACGAGGGTATCCAGGCATAGCCGCCCGTAACCACCTCGCCCTTGGCGACTTCCGGCCAAAAACGGATAAAGTGCAGCACGATCGCCAAGGGAAACAGCGCAAGCACCCAGGCGGCGTTGTGCCCGAGAAGACGTGTCAGAAGCGGCGCGAGCAATGCCGCGACGAAAGGCAGTGCGAGGGCCAGAAATGTCAGGGCCGCAACATCCATCGTCCTGGCCTGCTCCTTTTATTTCATCGTATGATCGATCGGACTCCCGACATAAAAGAAGGGTGTTGGGGTCTCAAGCCTTATCCGGATAAAATCGGCGTTATATATCCGTCAGTTCGGCCGGACGAACCGAAGCGGAGGCCTTGCATTACCAGATTCGCGCGATTTATGCGGTGTCCGCCAACAACAATTAAAATGCTGTTAGCAAAATATTCATCGGGCGGCGGGGGATAGATCGAACGTTCTGGAAACGGAACTGCAAGACGTGATAGTTGTATTTGCAGACTTTCTCAATTCAGAGCGAACCGACCACAAGCCTCCGCCGGCAGACCTTGCAACGGCTCAGAAGCGGTTGCCCGCTTCAGTATCGATAACGACAGGCACGGAACAGAACATCACTATCTCGAATAGGGCGGGACCCGCTTGGAACGATCTCGCATAGTCGTCATCGCCAGTATCCTGGCCGCCCTCGGCGCGATCCTGCCGATGCTTGCGGCCTACTATCTTTCCTGGTCGATCGCCGTGCGCGGCGAACAGGCCCGGCTCGCCCGCCTGGCCGACTATGCCATCATGCGCGCAGACGCCGCGCTCGGAGAAGCGTCCCGGGCGCTGAAGACGGCCGACCGGTTCGACATGCCGCCATGCATGGCCACGCATCTCGCAGCCTTGCGCTCCCTCGTCGTCAACACGACCGCCATCGAGGATATCGGCTACTTCGAGAACGGGTTGCTCAGATGCACCTCGTGGGGTTACCCGCCGCGTCGGCTCACCCGCTCGCCGCCTGCCGATTTCTTTGCGAGCAACGGCGTCGAAGTCATCCCGCGGATGTATCCGACAATCAGCACCGGCGCGCCCATGACGGCGTTCCGGTATCGCTCCTACACGGTGCTGACCAACCCGGTCCGGTTCGTCGACGTGATCGCCGAGCCCGGCACCCGGCTTGCTGTCGCCACCAAAAACGGCGTGCTGGTCAGCACCCTCAACGATCCTGACCCGTCGCTGACGGAACGGCTCGCCGATCTTCCGAAGACCGGCAGCAATGCCGAGGACCTGTTTGCAACATCCCGGGACGCCGACTGGATCGCCGTTGCCACTGCGCCCAGCATCGCCATTCTCAGCGACATGGATCGGGAACGCCTGCTGCTCCTGCCGGTCGGGGCGCTGGTCGCGGCGCTGATGGTCGGGCTTGTCGTCTGGCTATCCCGGCGTCGTCTGTCGCCGCTTGGCGAGCTTTCGATTGCCGTGCAGCGGCGCGAGTTCATTGTGCACTACCAGCCGCTGATCGAGCTCAAGAGCGGCATCTGCGTCGGCGCGGAGGCGTTGGTGCGATGGCGGCGCCCCGATGGGCAGATGGTCCGGCCAGATCTCTTCATCCCTCTTGCGGAAGAAAACGGACTGATCGAGGAAATCACCGATCAGGTCCTCATTGCGACGATCGCCGAATTGAAGAGCGTGCTCGTCGCCGACCGCTCGCTGCACATCGCGATCAACCTCGCCGCCGACGACCTGAAATCCGGACGCATCCTGCCGGTAATGGAGGCGGCGCTTCGAAACACCGGCGTGCTTACAGAACAGATCTGGCTGGAGGCAACCGAACGCGGCTTCATGGACGTCAAATCCGCCCGGGCGACGATCGAGGAGGCGCGCCGGCGTGGCCACTCCGTGGCTATCGACGACTTCGGCACCGGCTATTCGAGCCTGCAATACCTGCAGGAGCTACCGCTCGATGCGCTGAAGATCGACAAGTCGTTCATCGATACGGTCGGCACCGATTCGGCCACCAGCTCGATCACGCCGCATATCATCGACATCGCCAATTCGCTCGATCTCTACATCGTTGCCGAGGGGATCGAGCGGCAGGAACAGGCCGACTATCTCATTGGGCGCGGCGTGCAATACGGCCAGGGCTGGCTGTTCTCCAAGGCGCTGCCGGCGGCCGAGTTCATTGCCTTCTACAATGACAGCAAACGCAGGCTCGGGGCCGGGCCGGCGGTGATCCGCCGCGAAATCGCTTGAGGCCCTTCACGCGGACGCGGCCTGGTGATGTTTGCGCGCGCGGTCCTGCATTCCTATATAGTCGCGGCAACGACAGGAGACGTTCATGACGACCGTAAAGACGCCGAAAGTGGTGAAAACCGATGCGGAATGGCGGGCACAGCTCTCGCCGGAGCAGTATCGCATCACGCGACAGCAGGGCACCGAGCGTCCGTTCACTGGTCCGTTCCTCAACAACAAACAGACGGGCACCTACGAATGCGTCTGTTGCGGCCGGGCGTTGTTCCGCTCCGACACCAAGTTCGATTCCGGGTGCGGTTGGCCGAGCTACTTCGCCGCGGTCGACGATCAGGCGATCCGCGAGATCGAGGACCGCTCCCACTTCATGGTGCGCACGGAAATCCGCTGCGCCGATTGCGATGCGCATCTCGGCCACGTCTTTCCCGACGGCCCGCCGCCGACGGGGCTGCGCTACTGCCTGAACGGCCATGCGATGACGTTTACCGAGGATTGACACCGGGGCGCGGAAGGAGTGGCATGGGATGCTGTTCCGCCGGGAACGGTCCCATGGCGCCAGCCGCGCTAGAAGCTATAGATCGAGCAAGCGAGAGGAGGTCCGCATGCTACGCATCCTGACAGCACTCGCATTGCTGCTTCCCTCCGCCCTCACAGCGGCGGCGGCCGAAGACTGGGTTCCCTACGCCAACGCCCGCTTTGGCTACGTGCTCGACATTCCTCCCGGTTTCGAGCTGCAGAGCCAGGGCGACAATGGCGATGGCGCGAGTTTTCACGCCAACGACAACGGCGCGACCCTTTCGGTCTTTGGCAGCACGCTCATGGACGGTGACTTCGAGACCGACGTCAACGACCGCATGGGCTACGAGCGGGAGGGTGACTGGCGGATTTCCTATTCGCGTGTGACGGCCGCCTGGGCGAGTTTCTCGGGCGCGCGCGGTGACGAAGTGTTCTATACCCGGGCGATCGCGCTCTGTGACGGCAGCGCCGCCTATTTCCGCCTGCAGTACCGCAAGACCCGGCTCACCAGCTTCGATGGCGTGATTTCGCGCATGGCAGAGGCGCTGAGACCTTCAGAAGGTTGCCAGCATCCACCGGTCGCCGCGGCCGCCGGCGAAGCGCCAAACTGATCGCCGCTCAGGACGCGGCGCTGAAACAGGTCAGCACGGCCGAATAGTGTACCGCCGCTCCGGTTACGACGAAGCCATGCCAGATGGCGTTCTGGAAGCGCAGCTTTTCCCACACATGGAAGATCACGCCGGCAGAATAGATGATGCCGCCGATCAGGATCAGCACGAGCGTCGTTGCCGTCAGCGCCGACAGCAGCGGGCCGACCGCGAGCACGCCGCTCCATCCCATGGCGAGATAGAGCAGGATCGCCAGCCGGTCGAAGCGGCCCGGGAAGAAGCACTTGATGGCGACGCCCAGGCCGGCGATCGCCCAGATGCCGATCAGCATCACGAACAGGAAGGGATCATCGAGGCCGCGCTGCAGGAAGGGCGTATAGGTCGCGGCGATCAGTACGAAGATCGAGGAGTGGTCGAAGCGGCGCAGGAACCACTTGGTGCGCGAAACCGGATAGAGGTTGTAAAGAAACGAGATCGAGAGCGTCGCGAGCAGTCCCGCGCCATAGACGGCGGCGGCGGCAAGCTGGCCGGTCGTGCTCCACAGCGTTGCGTAGAAGATCAGCGCGGTCACGCCAACCAAGGCAGCCGCCAGGCCGATGCCGTGAACGATGCCGTCGGCAATCAGTTCCGAACGGTCATAGTTCCATTTGACGCCTGCGAATTCCACGTCTTCCCTCTCCCCGAGCCTTTTCTTCTCCGGCGGCGCGCATGCCCCATCGCACCGCAACGTTTCCACCATCCTGCCACAAGGCCGCGCCGCGGCAAAGAAGCAGGGACGTGGCAAAAGCATCAACTTTTGCAACGCATTACAACAATCGCATGACCGGTCTGAGAAGTTTGACGGGAGACTTGCCGAAGGCCACGGCGATGACCACATGAACGGCCGAAGGATGCGATCGGGAGGATCATCATGTCAGTCTTGCGTAGCCCTCAGCCGGATCAGGCGGCCGCGCTCAGCGACCTCTGCGTGCGATCAAAGGCCGTTTGGGGTTATGACGCCGCCTTCCTTGAGGCATGCCGGGCGGCTTTGACGCTGACAGCCGACGACTGGATGGATTCGGAGCTTCAGGTCGCCATGGAGGGCGAGCGCATCCTCGGCCTGGCGCAGGTCCGCGGGAGCGGACAGGTGGTTGAACTGGACAAGCTGTTCATCGAGCCGGAAGCACGGGCGGCAGGCATTGGCCGGCAGCTTTTCGACTGGTGCGTCGCAGCCGCCCGCAAGCGCGGCGCAATAGTCATGACGATCGATGCGGATCCCGGCGCTGCCGACTTTTATCGCCGCATGGGCGCGGTCGATGACGGGGTCGTCGCGTCGAGCGTGATCCCCGGGCGGTTCCTTCCCCGACTGAAAGTGGATTTGGGGAGCGGTCCGACCGCCTGACGTCAACGCCCGCCGCGGGCGACCTCGGCCGCGCACTCCTGACAGAGTGGCGCATGAGGCACAGCCTGCAGGCGCGCCGCCGAAATCGGCAGGCCGCAGCGCACGCAGGTTCCGAAGGTGCCGGCGGCGATCCGATCGAGCGCGGCATCGATCGCGCGGATCTCCTCCTGGCCCGCAAGGCCAAGGCCTTCGAGAACCTCGTCCCCTTCCCGCTCGGTCACCCGGTCCGGGACATCAGCGTTCATCGGCTCATCGAGATCGTGCTCGATCCTGACCAGACGCCCCTGCAGCTCCGCCTTGCGGCGTGTCAGGCGGTCGTGAAAGTCGTCAAGCCCATGTTTGTCCATCTGAAGACTCCTTGGCGGTGGCGGCGCGAAGGTCTCGCGCCGCATGCGCTCTTGTTGTTCGTGGCTTACCGGTCGACGAGAACGGCGCAGGGGCAATGGCTGACGACCCGGCTTGCCGTCGATCCGATGAAGTAGTCGATGAGGCCCGGCCGATGGGACGCGATGATGACGAGATCGGCGTTTTCTTCGCTGGCAAGGGCGTTAATGGTGCCGGCGGCCCCGCCGGTGCGGATTTCGATGCGGCCCTTGATCCCATGCTTGGTTTTGAGCGCCTCGAGCGTCTTCAACGCCTGCTTTCGGGATTCCTCGACCATTTCCAGCGGGAAATCCACGATCATGTAGCCTTGCGCATAGGCGTTCAGATCCTCGACGACGTTCAGCAGGATAATCTCGCCCCCCTCATCGATCAGCTTTTCGGCAATGCCGAGCACGGACTCGCCGTGTTCGAGCTGATCCATGGCAATCGGGACGATGATCTTCTTGTACATGCTGTACTCCTTCTGTTGCCCACGCGGATCGCCAGGCTGTTGCCACAGGCCAATCCCTCGTCTCAAGATTGCGCCTCGACGGCATCTTCGGCTTTGATTGAAATCAAATCGAAAGCGCTGCGCGCGCATGGCCCCACTCGAAATGAGGTAGGGCGACGACAACCACTGTCAACGCGCGTCGAACACAACATCAAGTGACTGACAGGCTTCCGTGAACGAACGAGGCGGCCCATATTCCCAACAGTTTCGATGAAACTGAAACGGCGAACCGGCCGTAGCTTCGATGCCAAGGAGACAGACATGACCTCGCAGGAGACTTTCGACATGCCAACCGACCATGCGCTTGCCATGCCCGCGCATGTCGAGCATGCGCATCTGGTCGTCCAGGATCTGCCGGCCGTGTCCGCCTGGTATCAGAAGATCATGGGCCTGAGCCCGATCGAAGCGAGCAAGAGCGGCGAGACGCTGGGCGTCAATGGCCACCCGCTGCTGACCCTGACGACCGAAGGCAACGCCGCGCGGGCGCCACGCAACGCGCCTGGCCTCTTCCACAACGCCTTTCTCGTTCCGAGCCGCGAAGAACTCGGCCGCTGGCTCGCCCATATCGCGCACAACAATATCAGGCTGCAAGGCGCGTCCGACCACCTGGTCAGCGAGGCGATTTACCTCGCCGATCCGGAAGGCAACGGCATCGAAGTCTATCGCGACCGGCCGCGGAGCGAATGGACGTTTAAGCCGGATGGGACCGTCGGCATGGATACGCTGCCGCTCGATCTGCAGGCGCTCTACGACGAAGCACCCAAGGACAATTGGGGCGGCATGGCGGACGGGACGGCCATCGGCCATATCCATCTGCAGGTGTCCGATATTCCTCAGGCCGATGCTTTCTTCCGCGACGTGCTGGGCCTGGGGCTGATGGCACGCTATCCCGGCGCGAGCTTCTTCGGCGCGGGCAAGTACCACCATCACGTCGCCGCCAATATCTGGAACTCGCGGGGTGCGCCGAAGCGCGAAGGCCACATGACCGGACTTTCGGATTATACGATCCAGTACAAGGAGCCGGGCGAGCTCACAACGGCGCTCGCGAAGCTCGATACGCTGGAAATCGCTGTCAGCCGCAACGGCAATGGCCACAGCCTCGTCGACCCCTGGGGCATCGGCCTCAAGCTCGTCGCCTGATCCTCTCTCCTAGGACACAGGCGCCTTTGCGCCAGTGGCAAAGTTGCCGGCCGCAGCCGCCTCAGGCGCTGCGGTCGTATTTTTGCTGGGCTTGCAGCACAGCCTCGATGTTCTCCTCCGCCCAGCGCGTCAGCGCCGCGACCGTCGAGGTCAGCGTGCGACCGAGCGGCGTGATCGCATATTCCACGGTCACCGGCACCGTCGCAAAGACGCTGCGGCTGACGAGCCCGTCCCGCTCCAGCTTCTTCAGGGTCTGCGACAGCACCTTCTGCGAGATGCCGTCGATCTCGCGCTTCAACTGGTTGAAGCGCACCGGCTGTTCATCGAGCTTTCCAAGCACCAGCACGGCCCATTTGTCGGCAAGCCTGTCCAGCACCAGGCGGGTCGGACAGGTCTGGATATAGACGTCGTACTCCATCGGGCACCCCATCGCGGTTTCCGGGCGGAAACCATGTCACCAAAAACTGCCTCCTTTACAGCATTTTCCCGGACCAATATCCAGTATCCATCCGCAACATGGTTTCATTTTGATACTTAGGAGAACGGTGATGGCAGGCAAGATTCTGGTTCTTGGATCGAACGGGACGATCGGCAGCAAGGTGGTACGGGCGCTGGTCGCGCGTGGCGAAACGGTCAGGGCTGCGTCCCGAAAGGCGACAGCCGTTGATGGCGCGGAAGCCGTCGCCTTCGACTACGAGGATGCCACGACCTTTGGCCCGGCGCTCGACGGCGTCGACCGCCTGTTCGTTCTGACACCGGCGGGATATCTCGACCCGGTCGGGCTGGTCGGACCGATCATGGCCGCCGCTGCCGCGCGCGGCATCAAGGTCGTGCTGATGACCGTCATCGGCGTCGATGCGGACGACAACATCCCCTATCGCCAACTTGAGCTGCAGCTCGAGAAAACCGGAACACCCTTCGTCATCCTCCGGCCAAACTGGTTCTCCGACAATTTCCAGAGCTACTGGATCGAGGGTATCCGCCACGGCGCGATCGCGGTTCCGGCGGCCGAAGGCAGGACGAGCTTCATCGATTCACGCGACATTGCCGAAAGCATCGTGGCAGCGTTGACCAGCGAAGCCTTCAACGGCCGCGCCTTCAACCTCACCGGGCCGGAAGCGCTGAGCTACGGCGAGGCGGCAGCGATCCTGTCACGCGCGACCGGTAAGCCCATCGCCTACACGCCTGTCGATGACGTGACCTTCGTCGGCATGCTGGTCGGCGCCGGGGTGCCCGAGGACTACGCCCGCTTCCTCGCGTCGATCTTCCATCCCGTGCGCGAAGGCTGGGTGGCAAACCCTACCGGCGACGTAAAGATATTGACAGGCCACGAGCCGCGTAGCCTGGAAACCTACGCCAAGGACAATGCCGAGGCTCTCAGGGCCTGACCGAACCCGGACGATGGCCGCTCGTTGCCGCGCGGGCGGCCTGCGTCAACACGCCGCTGGATAGTTCCCAGACAACCGATCAATAAACTTGAGTATTATACTCACATATTTTAACCGCATGCCCAATCGACCTCGCCCAAGGTCGCATTCATGCGGAGTTAATAATATGAAAAATAAGAATTTTCTTGCGGCTGCCCTGGCGAGCAGCACCCTTCTTTCGAGCCCCGCGCTGGCGGTGGATTTTCGTCCGCAGGCTGAAATCGAAGGCGGCTTCTTCAGCGGCTGGTCAGCTGCCGGCGGCGGCTTTTTCCTCCCCTTCGTGCTCGATTCGGGCAATGCGATTTTCATCGATACACGCGGGGCCATTGCCAACGATTCCGTCCGCCAGGGCTCCGTCGGCGTGGGCTATCGTTTCCGCGCCAACGACCAATGGGTCATCGGCGGCTACGGCTACTACGACTATCTGAAGAGCGACCACGGCAACGCCTTCAGCCAGCTGTCCTTCGGCCTCGAGGCGCTCAGCGGTGACCTCGAAATGCGCAGCAACTTCTATCTGCCTTTGACCGGCGCCAAGACGCTGAGCGCCTTCAATGCCGCCTATGTGCGCGACCACGTGCTCGTCTTCCAGGAAGGCAAGGAACGGGCGCGACGCGGCATCGACGCCGAAATCGGCGGGCGCCTGCCTGTCTTTGCGGAAGACTCCAACGTTCAGCTGAAGGTTTTCGGCGGCAGCTACTGGTATGGCGGCCGCAACCTCGGCGACATGTTCGGCGCCAAGCTGCGTGCGGAACTGACCTTTGCCGACCTGCCGGGCCTTTCCGAGGGATCGACCGTCTCGCTCGGCGTGACCGGCACCTATGACAACGAGGACAAGCTGAAGGGCGCCGTCATGGCACGGCTGCGCATCCCGTTCGGCGCGACCGGCTCGACCGCCGACGCTTTCGATCCGATGACCCAGCGTGTCGAGCGCGCCACCCGCATCCGCACCCATGCGGGCGCCACCGGCGATGTCGAGGCCGCGCAGCTTGCCGGCACCGGCCGTAACGCCGGCCGGGTGGTGACCGTTTCCTCGGCTTCCGGCAATGCCTCCGACATCAACGCCCTGATCGGGGCTGCCGGCGCCGACGCGCTGATCCTCGCGGACGGCAACCTCGGTCTCGACCGCACACTCGCGCTCGGCAACGGCCAGACACTCCTTGGCGGCGGCGGCGCAATTGCCGTTAGCGGCGCGCGCAGCGGCGCGACCGCAACCTTCGTCAATCAGGGTGCGGCCACCACGATCACCGGCTACAACCCGGCCCAGGACGTGATTGCCATGGCGTCGGGCAGCACCATCTCGTCGCTTTCGGTCCGCGGCGGCCTAGCCGGCATTTCGGCCACGAATGCCGCAGATGTCACCGTCGACAAGGTCGACATTGGCGCCACCAACCACGACGGCATTCGCTTCACGCGCGTTAATGGCGCGCTGGTTCAGGACAGCCGCATCCACGACCTCTACATTTGCGAGAACAACACGACCTGCGAATTCTCGATCTACAACCCCAACAAGGCGCCCTATGCCGCCGTCAGCTCCGTCGGCAGCCGAAACGTGACGGTGCGCGACACTGACATCGACAAGGTCACCTATGGGGTCTTTGCCGGCGGCGAGTTCAGGAAGGTCGGACGGACAGACTACGAACTGGTCACCGGCACGCAGAACGTCACGCTCGACAAGGTGACGATCAGCAACTCCCGCCGCGAAGGCGTGCTGCTCGTCGCCGGCAAGGATGTCAGGCTCAACCGCGTAACGGTCGACAATGCCAAGCAGGACCGGGACATGGATCTCGTTGTGCTGCAGGGCACCTCCAACGTCGCGATCAACGACATGCGGCTCTTTGGCGGCATCAACGGTCTGATGCTGGTCTCGAGCCCGAACCTCGATGCGACGACCACCAACGTCAACGTCAAGGGACTGACCGTCGACGGTACCCGCAACGCCGGCATCTTCTTCAATCCGGTCTCGAGGATTTCGCTTGAGGACGTCAAGGTAACGAATGCCGGCACCTATGGCGCCTTCATCTACGGCAACGAGTTCGAGTTCCTTGGAGGACCGGTGCGCGACGTCGTGCTGAAGAACATGACCGTCGACAAAGCTGGCAAGGCGGGCCTCTACTTCTCGGGCCCGACCGAAGACATCAACGGCAATGTCAGCGTGAGCAACACGCCGAAGGATTGCTTGCTCGACAACGGCTGGTCGGCCGGGACGATCACCCAGTCGCCGGGTTCGGTGCTGACCGTCAACGGCGTGAAGCTCGATCAGGGCAACGCCGCGGCCCGTTGCCGCTGATAACCGAAGCCACGCCCGGGCGACCGGGCGTGGCTCTTTTGTCCGGTTTGCTTCGGCGCGCGATCTATACCGGGCGTCGGCATTCGAAGGTGACCACGTGGTCACCATCTCGTGGAACTCTACCGAAGGCATAATCGCCGGAAACGACGATATCGGCGAAACCGGCTGCCTGCAGCGTCAGTGCCATTTCCTGAACGCCCCACCAGCGCATGGTGAAGAATTCGAGCTCGCTCGACGCCAGCCGTCCCTCTTGCCAGAGGTCGTAGCGCAGGTGCGAAACGGTCGTCTGGCCGAGGATGTCGGTCTTCACCCGCTGGCTGGTCAGGGTCAAAAGGTCGCCCGCCTCCGTTTGCCAGCTGCGGATATTCGGCTGCAGGTCGGCGACCATGTCGCCCGGGTAAAGATCGAAGATCAATCGACCACCCGGCGCCAGGTGATCGTAAAAGCGCTTCAGCACGGCTGATGCCGCTGCATGTCGGCGATCAGCTGCAACGAACCGGCGGGCACGACAATCGCATCGAAGCGCTTTGCATAGGTGAAGGTCTCGAAGGTCTGGCGAGACAGGGCCGGCGCTAAGTCGCGGCCGGCGCATTGGGCGAGACAATAGTCGAGCATGTCCTGCGAGGCATCAAACCCGCAGACATCGAAACCGGCCTCCAGCAACGGGATCAGCGCTCGGCCGTTGCCGACGGCTGGTTCGAGGATCGGCCCACGATAGCCGTCCAGCCTCTGCCGATAATACTCGATGTCGCCGAAGGACTTTCCAATATATTTGTCTAAATTATAAACATGAGAGGCAAGCCTGCCATAGGTATTGTTCACGATACCTCTGCTCCCGATAAAACAAAGCAACGCTGTGCTTTATACGGGAGTATGCGACCAGGGCTGTTGTTTGCCAGCCACGCCGACGCTTTATCGTCATCGCCCAAACGTGTCAGAAGCGCGCCGGCCGGATGAACTTGCCGTAAACCCAGCCCTCCTGCCAGTTTCCACTGCGCTGCGGATCGTGCCAAATCTGGCACCAGGTGGCCCGCACGGCCTGGCGCTGGGCGGAAGCCGACCAGCGGGCGATGCGCTTGAGATCGACACCGTTCATGCAGCGGCCGGTCATCTGCAGTTTCGTGCCGTTGGGATAGCCGGCGCGGATCGCCGAGGAGGAGGATGGCCAGGCGCGCGCGTTGAGCACGTCGTTCCAGTCGACCCCGGACACTTCCCAGGCGGCGAACGTGCTTGCGGTAGCGGGAAGTGCGGTGGAGAGCGCCCCGGCCAGAATGGCCGCCTGCACCAGCTTGTTCAACATGCCCATCTCCATTGCCCCTTGATCAGACCGCCAGTCGTTGCGGCAGAAAACAGAATGCGACCCCTCGGCTGAATTGCAACTGAATGGATTTCACGACGAGAGCGCCCCTTATCCCATGACGACGTGGGCACGCCGCCCGTCCCGGTTTTCCGGGACGGGGTCTTGTCAGCCCGGCAGGCGGCAGACGACGCCGACCAGCCGCGCGACCACGGGGCGGACCATGAGCACGCAGACGAAGGCGACGGGCATGGCGAGCGCGTAGGAACCGAGCACGCGGGCCGGGTAGCCGGCGTCGATGCCGGTGTTGACGCCGACGATGACGCAGCACATCAGGAACGCCATGATCGCCGACATGAAGAAGGCGAAGGCAACGGGGGCCGCACGCGGCGGCAGCTTGCGGCTGCGCGCGAGCCGCGGCGCCGATAGGGTGTCTTCCATCAGAAGTCTCCTGGTTTGATCGAGGGGACCACCCCCTCGTTTCTGGCTGCACTATACGGATCGCGTCGCAGCCAGGTAGGCCATTGCAGCCTTGTTCAGAAACAGGCAAAACTATCGAATAGATGTTTCTATTCGATGGATTGGATTATGGACACTTTGCGTGGCGTCGAGAGTTTCGTCAGGAGCGTCGAGGAAGGCAGCATCGCCGCGGCGGCACGAAAGCTCGGGATTACACCCGCTTCCGCGAGCCAGAACATCGCCCGCCTGGAGCGAACGCTCGGCAGCCGGCTGCTCAGCCGCACCACGCGCCAGTTGGGCCTGACCGAGAGCGGGCGGATTTACTACGAGAGGGTGCGCGGCGTCGTACACGAGCTGGAGCTTGCAGCCGCCGCCGTTTCGGCACTCAGCACCGAGCCGCGCGGGCCGCTCAAGATCGCCTCATCCGTCGCCTTCGGTCGTCATGTGGTGGCGCCGCTCGTCCCCTCCTTCGCCGCCCGGTATCCGGATGTCTCGATCGAGCTCGTCGTCACCGACCGCGAGATCGATCATATCGGCGAAGGCATCGACATCAGCGTGCGCTTCGGCCTGCAGCTCGAACAGGGGCTGATTGCCCGCAAGCTTGCCTCCGTGCCGATGATCATCTGTGCAGCCCCCTCCTATCTGGAGCGACGCGGCCGCCCGCAGCAACCCGAAGATCTCGTGCACCACGATTGCCTCGTCTACCGCTATGCGGGGCATGGCCGGATCTTTCGCTGGGCGTTTACCCGCGACGGCCTGCGCTTCGAGCCGGAACTGAAGGCGACGATCGTCAGCAACGATATCGACACGCTCGCCGAGATGGCGATCGCCGGCGCCGGCATCACCCGGCTCGGCGCCTTCATCGCAGCGCCGCTGATCGAACGCGGGCTGGTGGTGCCGCTGTTCGGCGAACTGCCGCAGGAGGGATTGGCCAGCACCGACCACGAGCCCTTCGATTTCTATGCCTGCTTTGCCGACCGCCAGGCGCAAACGCCGAAGGTGCGCGCGTTCATCGAGCATGCGGTGCAGAGCCTGAAGGGGCGCTGGTAGGTCTTACCCACCGGTGACCGGGACCGGAGCGGCAGCCGTTTCCTTGCGCACGACCTCGACGCCTCGCCGCTGCTTCAGCCGATAGCCGACCTCGACGATGGCATGGATGGCCGGGATGAACTCCGCGCCGAGCTCACTGAGGCTGTATTCCACGGAAGGCGGCGACGTCGGCATGATCCGCCGCTCGACAGCACCCTTCTCCTCAAGTTCCTTCAACCGAGTGCTCAGCACCTTTGCCGAAATACCGGGCACGTCGATCCTCAGTTCGCTGAAGCGGCGCGGCCCGGCGCTCAAGGACCAGAGGATGTTCGGCGTCCATGCGCCGCCGAGTAGCACCATGCACTCGCCGACCGGGCAGTTCGGCGGCAAGGCCGCGGCCCGATTTTTCCGAATTTTCAAGCTCATGGGCAAAACTTTCCAGTTACCGCGGGGAAACCGGAAAGGTAGGTAACATAAGGTTATCTGATATACAAAGGTTACCGCTTCCGCTTAGGTTCCGCCGTCCTCGACAAACGGACAATCATTTCAGAAGGAACCAGATGATGAAGCTCTATTACGCCCCCGGCGCCTGTTCGCTTTCCCCCCATATCAGCCTGCACGAGGCCGGTGCCGATTTCGAGATCGTCCGGGTCGATACCAAAACTCATCGCACCGAGACCGGTGCGGACTACAAGGCGGTCAACCCCAAGGGCTACGTACCGGCGCTAGTGCTGGGAAGCGGCGAGGTCGTTACCGAAGGTGCTGCTGAGGTGCAGTACATCGCCGATCGCTTTCCGGCGGCGAAACTTGCGCCTGAAAACGGCACGCTGGCGCGCACCCGCCTTCAGGAACAGTTGAACTTCATCTCATCGGAACTGCACAAGGCCTTCTCGCCGCTGTTCGACCCGACCGCATCCCCCGATGCAAAGGAGGCAGCCACGCTGCAGGTGGCGAAACGCTTGACCCATGTCGAAAGCCTGCTCGCGGACGGGCGCCCTTACCTGCTCGGGGAGGTCTTCTCCGTCGCCGACGCCTATCTCTTCACGGTCGTCAACTGGAGCAGCGGCACCGGGATCGCGCTCACGCAATGGCCGCATCTCGCAGCCTACATGCAACGGATCGGCACACGTCCTGCCGTGCGCAGCGCAATGCAGGCGGAAGGCCTGGTCGCGGCATGAGCGCGTCACCGAAGGATCCGCAGTTCGCAGCCATCGTCCACGTCCTGCAACGCTACTTCGACGGGCTCTATCGCAGCGACACCGACATTCTCAGGCAAGTCTTCCACCCGAAGGCGCTCTATGCCACCGCAACGGACGGAACCCTGCTCGAACTCGACATGAACAGGTACTTTCCGATCGTCGAAAAACGTACCTCGCCCGAAAGCCGAGACGAAGCGCGCATCGACCGTATTCTTTCCATTGAGTTCGCAGGCCCCGTAACCGCATTTGCCAAGGTGCAATGCGCCATCGGCGAGAAGGCCTTCACCGACTTTTTGTCCCTGGTCTTTCTTGACGGCCGCTGGCAGATCATCGCCAAGGTCTTCCATTACGACATCGCATCCGCGCAATAGGAGAAGCTTGTGCCCTACGTAAACATCAAGATCACCCGCGAGGGCGCAACCCCCGAGCAGAAAGCAACGCTGATCAAGGGCATCACCGATCTGCTTCACACCGTGCTCAACAAGGATCCGGCCACCACCTTCGTTGTCATCGACGAAGTGGCGCTCGAAGACTGGGGCGTCGGTGGATTGCCGGTTGATACGTACCGGCGAAAGGTCGGCGAATAATCGTAGCAACACGCTGCCCCTACCCACCACGATGGAAGGGGCAGCCGCCCGCCCGATGCCGCGGTGATCCGCGCGTAGCTCGATTGCGCTTGATCGCTTTCGACAGGGTCTCTATCTCATTGTCTCCCGCCGTATTGATCCCGGAGACGTATCTTGTCCGTATTCAGCAACCTCCCCAAAGCTCCCGTCGCCGCAAAGAAGCCGGTCAGCGACACGCGCCACGGCATTACCCGCACCGACGACTATGCCTGGCTGCGCGCGGACAATTGGCAGGCGATGTTCAAGGATCCCTCGATCCTCGATCCTGATATCCGCAAGCATCTGGAGGCCGAAAACGCCTACATGAATGCGGCGATGGATGACACCAAGGCACTTCAGAAGACGCTGTTTGCCGAGATGCGCGGCCGGATCAAGGAGGACGACAGCTCGATCCCGGTCAAGGACGGTCCCTTCGCCTACGGCCATGCCTATGTCACCGGCGGCGAGCAGCCGCGTTACTTCCGCATTCCCCGTGACGGCGACCACAAGGACGAGGCGATCCGACAATTGCTGCTCGACGGCGACAAGGAAGCCGAAGGCAAGGCCTATTTCCGCCTTGGCGGGCTCGACCATTCGACCGACCATAGCCTCGGTATCTGGGGCTATGACGACAAGGGTTCGGAGTATTTCACGCTTCGGGTGCGCGACCTCGCAACGGGCGAAGACCTAGCAGACGTGATCGAGAACACCGGCGGCGGCGGCGCCTGGGCGCCCGATGGCAAGAGCTTCTTCTACACAGTGCTCGACGACAACCACCGCCCGTCGAAGATCTTCCACCATATCCTCGGCACCGCCCAGACCGACGACCGGCTGGTCTTCGAGGAGACGGATCCCGGCTTCTTCATGTCGGTCGGCGGCTCGCTGCTCGACGATTTCATCTACATCGACATCCACGATCACGAGACGAGCGAATACCGACTGCTCTCGACAAAGGATCTGACGGCTGAGCCGAAGCTCGTCGCCGAGCGCGTCACCGGGCTCGAATACGCGATGACCGAAGGCGGCGACGTCTTCTACATCCTCACCAATGCCGACGGCGCCAAGGACTTCAAGATCGTCGAAGCGCCGGTCACGGCACCGGGCAAGGAGAATTGGCGCGAGGTCGTGCCGCATAAGCCCGGCACACTGATCCTCAGCCACATGGCCTATGCCCGCCACCTCGTCTGGCTGCAGCGCCGCGAAGGCCTGCCGGAGATCGTCATCCGCGACCGCAAGACCGGCGAAGAGCACGCGATCGCCTTTGCCGAAGAGGCCTATTCGCTCGGCCTTTCCGGTGCTGCCGAATACGACACCGACGTCATCCGCTTCTCCTACTCGTCGATGACCACGCCGTCGCAGCTCTTCGACTACGACATGGCGACGCGCGCGCGCACGCTCTTGAAAACCCAGGAAGTGCCTTCGGGCCACAACCCGGACGACTATGTCACCCGCCGCGTCTTCGCGCCGTCCTGGGATGGCACCGAAGTGCCGGTGACGCTGCTTTACCGCAAGGACACGCCGCTCGACGGTTCGGCGCCCTGCCTGCTCTATGGCTATGGCGCCTACGGCATCACCATTCCGGCCGGCTTCAACACCAATTGCCTGTCGCTGGCCGATCGCGGCTTCGTCTATGCCATCGCCCATATCCGCGGCGGCAAGGATCGTGGCTTCGCCTGGTACGAAGACGGCAAGATGGCCAAGAAGACCAATACCTTCAAGGATTTCATAGCGGCCGCTGACTATCTGAATCAACAGAAGTTCACGTCCTACGCGAAGATCGTCGCAGAAGGCGGCTCCGCCGGCGGCATGCTCATGGGCGCGATCGCCAATATGGCGCCGGAGAAGTTCACCGGCGTTATCGCGGCCGTACCCTTCGTCGACGTGCTCAACACCATGCTCGACGACACCCTGCCCCTGACCCCGCCGGAATGGCCGGAATGGGGCAACCCGATCGAGAGCCGCGAGTTCTACGACATCATCGCCGGCTACTCGCCCTACGACAATGTCGAGGCGAAGTCCTATCCCGCGATCCTGGCGCTCGGCGGTCTCACCGATCCGCGCGTCACCTATTGGGAGCCGGCGAAGTGGGTCGCGCGGCTGCGCGAGAAGACGACGGGCAGCGCGCCGATCCTGTTGAAGACGAACATGGACGCCGGCCATGGCGGCGCTTCGGGCCGCTTCCAGCGGCTCGAGGAGATCGCCTTCGAATACGCCTTTGCCATCAAGGTCGCCGGCAAGATGTAAACGGATCGGGATGAGGAAACCTGTTTGCGGTTTTTCTCATCCCGTTGCCACCTGAGGTGAAAGGTCCCGCCATGCCCGTCCACGTCGCCCTGCTGCGAGCCGTCAATGTCGGTGGTACGGGATCGCTTCCAATGGCCGACCTCAAGGCGATCTGCGAAGGGCTCGGCTTTGCCGACGTCAAGACCCACATCCAGAGCGGCAACGTGCTGTTCCGCTCCGTTCTGCCGGCGGCAGAGGCGGCGGCAATGCTGGACAGCGCACTTCAGGAAAAGCTCGGTAAGGCGCCAGGCGTGATGATCAGGACCGGCGCGCAATTGCAGGCGATCGCCGATCGGGCCCCCTTCCCGGACGCCAAGCCCAATCTGCTGCTTGTCGTTTTCCTGCGCGAGCCGGCACCATCAGACGCGCTCGACAAACTCGTGGCGCCCGATGGCGAAGAAGCCCAGGTTGCCGGAGCTGAGATCTATATCCACTTCCCGAACGGCTCCGGCCGTTCGAAGTTCAAGCTGCCGGCCGCCAAGCCAGGCACCGCGCGCAACCTCAACACGGTGCGCAAGCTTGCTGCCTTGGCGCTTGATATGGAAGGTTGACGCACCGCAAGGCGCCATTCCGGACGGAAAACCGCGTCACACTTTTCCTGGAATTGCTCAGGCTGCCGGCTGGAACAGAAGCCGGACGAAGGATCGGAGTACGAGCAGCTGCTGCGGCAGGCTTTCAGGCTGCTTCAGCGCCTTCGACAGGATGATGCCGCCTTCAAGCACGGTCGAAACCATATCGGCCAGCTGGTCGACGTCGAGCGGCTCGCGTGGCCGGTAGACTTGCATGATCGCCTCGAACATCGTGCCGAAACGCCGACGCCACATCAGCGCCGCCTGCCGGTTGATCTCCTGGATCTCGCGATCGAAAGCGCGCTCCTGCGTGCACATCACCGCGACCAGGCAGCCGGGATGGCCGTTCGGCAGGTCAGCGAGAATTTCCGACAGCATCTTCAGTCCCAGAAGAAAAGCCTGCAGCGGGTCGTCTGACAATTGATGGGCGCGGCCGAAGATCTCGTCGTAGATGCGCTCGTCGTTCTCGATGTAGCGCTCGAGCAGAGCCCGCGCGAGTTCGTTCTTGTCGCGGAAATGGTAGAAGAATCCGCTCTTGGTGATGCCGGTCTCGGCGATCAGCTCGTCGATCGAAGTCGCGCCGAAACCCTTGGCAAGCACCGCCGCCTCGGCGACGTCGAGGATTCTGGCGCGCGTTTCCTCACCCTTTCGCATTAGCTGCTCCCTACCATTGGTACGGTTTCCAGCAATTACTCGGCGGCCAGCTCCTAGCGCAGCAGCGGCTGCAAGCCAGTAAGTCACTGATTTTTCGACACTAATTTAGTATATTAGCAATAGTATACCGCAAGTCGTCTAGTTTAGAAGATGATCATAAGGCAGAAATTTACTTGGTTCTGCGGTGTTGGAGGCATCCGCGGGCCCTTCAGCCAAGACTGAACCGGTGGAGACCGATATGGCCAAATACAGACGCAGCCTGCCGCTCTTGAAGGGTGGACTGTTCCTGAGTGACGGTGGCATCGAAACGACGCTGATCTTTCATGAGGGCATCTCCCTCCCGCATTTTGCCGCCTTCGTGCTCATTTCGACGGCGGACGGGCGCCGGCGCTTGCTCGACTACTACAAGCGATATCTCGCAATTGCACAGCAGCACGGCACCGGCTTCGTGCTCGACACACCCACCTGGCGCGCCAGCGCCGATTGGGGCGTGAAGCTCGGCTATGACGCCGCGGCCCTGGCCGAGGTCAACCAGAACGCCATCTACATGCTGGCGGAACTGCGCGCCGAGTACGAACGTCCGCAAGCGCCGATCGTGCTTAGCGGCGCCATCGGGCCGCGCGGCGACGGCTATCGCCTGGGCCGCATGAGCGCGGATGAGGCGGAGGATTATCACGGACCACAGATCTCCGCCTTTGCCGCCAGTGACGCCGATATCGTCGGCGCCTATACGCTGACCAGCATCGACGAGGCGACCGGCATTGCCCGGGCCGCCCAGAGCCATGGCATGCCCTGCTCGATTGCCTTCACGGTGGAAACCGACGGCCGGCTCCCAGACGGCCGAACCCTTCAGGCCGCGATCGAGACCGTTGATGCGGCGACCGGCGGCTATCCGCACTACTACATGATCAACTGTGCCCACCCCGATCATTTCGAGACCAGCCTCGATACAGGGAGCGCCTGGGCGCAGCGCATTGCCGGTATCCGAGCCAACGCTTCCAGGATGAGCCATGCCGAGCTCGACAACAGCGAAATCCTGGATGCCGGGGATCCCCTCGACCTCGGCCAGCGTTATCGAACACTGACGACGCATTTGCCACGATTGCGCATTCTTGGCGGTTGCTGCGGCACCGACCATCGCCACATCGCGGCAATCTGCGAGGCCTGCCTTCCACCGACGGCGCTTAGCGCCTGAGGCGCGGGGCCTCGCCCTCCCGGCCCTCTCGCAAGCAATTGCGGGAGGGCGCCTTCTCGTCGACACCCTCGCGAAAGCCACAGTGTTTGTGTAGACTTGAACGGAAAGGACGGCAGCTGGACATCCCGGCAAAGGCCGTTGACCGCCCTGTCATGAATTACGTTCCCCCCTCGCCGACCGGAAATGCCGAAGCCTTTGCCTTCGACAACAGCTACGCGCGCCTGCCGCAGCAGTTCTTCGCGCGCGTCGCGCCCACTCCGGTGGCGGAGCCCTGGCTGATCAAGCTCAACAAGCCATTGGCCGAGGAGCTCGGTCTCGACGTGGCGACGCTCGAACGCGAGGGCGCCGAGATCTTTTCGGGCAACCGCCTTCCCGCCGGTGCCGATCCGCTTGCCATGGCTTATGCCGGCCACCAGTTCGGCACCTTCGTGCCGCAACTCGGTGATGGCCGGGCGATCCTCCTTGGCGAGGTGATCGACCGCAACGGGAAGCGGCGCGACATCCAGCTCAAAGGACCGGGCCAGACCCCCTTCTCACGGCGCGGCGACGGGCGCGCGGCACTCGGTCCAGTCTTGCGCGAGTACATCGTCAGCGAGGCGATGTACGCGCTCGGCATTCCGACGACACGGGCGCTTGCCGCCGTCGTCACCGGGCAACCGGTCTATCGCGAACAGATCCTGCCGGGTGCCATCGTCACGCGGGTCGCGGCAAGCCATATGCGCGTCGGCACGTTCCAATTTTTCGCGGCGCGCGGCGATATGGCGTCGGTGAAGGTGCTTGCCGACTACGCGATCGATCGCCACTACCCTGAGGTCAGGGACGCTGAACGGCCCTATCTTGCCTTCTACAAGGCGGTGACCGCGCGCCAGGCGGAGCTGATCGCGCGCTGGCTGCACGTCGGCTTCATTCATGGCGTGATGAACACCGACAACATGACGATCTCGGGCGAGACAATCGACTTCGGCCCTTGCGCCTTCCTCGATGCCTATGATCCCAAGAAGGTGTTTTCCTCGATCGATCAGATCGGTCGTTATGCCTATGCGAGCCAGCCGGCGATCGGGCAATGGAACCTGGCGCGCCTGGCAGAAACCCTGGTGCCGCTCTTCGACGACAACCAGGATACGGCGGTGGAACTGGCCAATGATGCGCTCGGCGAGTACGGCGCGATCTTCCAGCGCCACTGGCTGGATGGCATGCGGCGCAAGATCGGATTGGCCATGAGCGAAAAGGGAGACCTCGACCTGTTGCAGGCGCTGCTGACGGCCATGCATCAGGGGGAAGCGGATTTCACCCTCACCTTCCGGCGGCTGTGCGACAGCGCCCGCGACCCGGCCGCCGATGCCGCACTCGCCTCGACCTTTGCCTCTACCGGGGCAATCGGGCCGTGGCTGCAAGAGTGGCGTCAGCGTCTCAGCCGCGAGAAGGCGACGCCGGATGAACGCGCGACCGCGATGAGGGCGGTCAACCCGGCCTTTATTCCGCGTAACCACCGGATCGAAGAGGCGATCGCGGCCGCGACCGAGGATGCGGACTTCTCGCTCTTTGAGGCCCTGGTCGAAGTTACCGCCAACCCCTATGCCGACCAGGCGCAGTTTGCCCGCTACCAGGCTCCGCCGAGCCCGGGAGAGGAAGTCCAGCGCACCTTCTGCGGCACATAGGCGTCTCAGGAATGCGGCATTCCAGTGCGCCGTATTTCCGCGGCCTTGCGCTTCTGCTGCCAGGCCGATTCATCAAATCGTTCTATGCCGCTGTTTTTACACGGTGACGGGCAACTGGCCGCCCTCAGCCAACGCGCCGCCAGCGGCGCTTGGTCGCCTTGGCCGCAACTTTATTGCGGGCCTGCGAATATTTCCGCGTTGCGGAATGTGGCTATTGAAAGGCAAAGACGGCGCGTTAGGTGCTAACAGGACAGGCGCTCTGCGCCTTCCCTGACCGGGCGGCCGCGACAAGGCTTGCGACCGCCGCTTCGAAGCCACCTGTCTCACGCGGTCCCGGCGACGGACCGCCGCAATGGAAAGAACCGTGCCACGGCACCGTTCTTCGATGCGGGAGTTCCCATCATGCTCGTTCTGACGGCCATCGTCTTTGCAATCATCGGCCTCGCGCTTGGCGGCGGCGGCGCCAAGCTGCTGATGCTTGGCGGCAGCCCCTATTACCTCGCAATCGGCATCGGCTTCCTGCTGACGGCGGTGCTGCTGTTCATGCGGAAATCGGCGGCGATCTGGCTCTATGCGTTCATGATCCTGGGCTCGCTCGGCTGGGCGGTGTCTGAGGTCGGTTTCGACTGGTGGCAGCTTGGCCCGCGTGGCGGCGTTATCGTCCTTCTGGGGCTCTGGCTGCTGTTGCCGGCCGTGCGCCGGCCGCTCGGCTTCGAAAGCCCGACGGGCGACCGTTATGCCGTGAGTGGCTGGCCGCTGGCATTTGCGGTGCTGGTATCGGTTGGTGTCGCGGGCTACGCAATCATGCAGGACCCGCACGACATACGCGGCGATCTGCCGAGCGATGTCGTCGCTGAAAATCCACCGCTCGGCGGCTCGGTACCGCCGGGCGAATGGCACCAGTACGGGCGCACCGCCTTCGGCCAGCGCTATTCGCCGCTCGATCAGATCACGCCTGAGAATGTCGGGGGGCTGAGGGTTGCCTGGCAATATCAGACCGGCGACATCAAGAGGCCCGACGACGTGGGCGAGACGACCTATCAGGTGACGCCGCTCAAGATCAAAGACACGCTCTATGCCTGCACACCGCACAACTGGGCGATCGCGCTCGATGCGGCAACCGGCGAAGAGAAATGGAAATATGACAGCAACTCGGGCATGAACCCGGACCGCCAGCACCAGACCTGCCGCGGCGTTACCTATTGGGCCGACCCGGCTGCAGCCCCGGGCAGCCCCTGCACCGAACGGGTGTACCTTCCGACCTCCGACGCGCGGTTGATCGCGCTCGATGCGGCGACGGGGTCCGTCTGCACCAGCTTTGCCGACAATGGCGTCCTGCATCTCGAAACGGGCATGAAATACAACCCGGCCGGTTACTATTATTCGACGTCGCCGCCGGTTGCCGTCGCCGGCAAGCTGATCATCGGCGGTGCGGTCAACGACAACTATTCCACCCAGGAACAGTCCGGCGTCATCCGCGCGTTCGACATCAACACCGGTGCTCTGATCTGGAACTGGGACAGCGGCAACCCTGATGTGACGGCACCGCTCCCCGAAGGCCAGACCTACACCACCAACTCGCCGAACAGCTGGTCGGTCTTCAGCTATGACGAGGGTCTCGGCCTCGTCTACATCCCCATGGGCAACCAGGTGCCCGACCAGCTCGGCATGGGCCGCAGCGAACACGTCGAGAAATATTCCTCCTCGATCGTCGCGCTCGACATCAATTCGGGCGCGGTGCGCTGGGTTCGCCAGACCGTACATCACGACCTCTGGGACATGGACGTGCCGGCGCAGCCGGCGCTGCTTGACATCACCAAGGAGGACGGCACCGTCGTGCCAGCTTTGGTCGGACCGACGAAACAGGGCGACATCTACGTGCTCGACCGCAGGAGCGGCGAACCGATCATCCCGGTCGAGGAGGTGCAGGCGCCGGGTGGCGCGATCCCCGAGGACTTCACCGCCCCGACCCAGCCGGTCTCCGGCCTCACCTTCATGCCTGCACCGCTACAGGAAAAGGACATGTGGGGCGTCACGCTGTTCGACCAGCTTGCCTGCCGCGTCGCGTTCCGCTCGCTGAAATATGAGGGACGCTACACGCCGCCGTCGATCGAGGGCACGCTCGTCTATCCCGGCAACTTCGGCACCTTCAACTGGGGTTCCGTCGCGATCGATCCGGAGCGTCAGGTGATGTTCGGCATGCCGACCTATCTCGCCTTCACCTCGCGGCTCGTGCCCCGCGACCAGGTGCCGCCGAAGGGCCAGGACGAGAAGGGGTCGGAGCAAGGGCTCAATCGCAACGATGGAGCGCCCTATGGCGTCTTCATGGGCCCCTTCCTTGGACCGCTCGGCATTCCCTGCCAGGCGCCGCCGTGGGGTTACGTCGCTGGAGCCGATCTCAGGACCGGCAAGATCGCCTACAAGCACAAGAACGGCACCGTCGAGGACATGACGCCGTTGCCGCTGCCGTTCAAGGTCGGCGTACCGGGCATCGGCGGACCGATGATCACCAAGGGGGGCGTCGCCTTCCTGGGTGCCGCTGTCGACGATTATCTGCGCGCCTATGACCTCACGACCGGACGCCAGCTCTGGGAGGCGCGCCTTCCCGCCGGCGGCCAGTCGACGCCGATGAGCTATGCGGTCGGCGACAAGCAATATGTGCTGATCGTTGCCGGCGGCCACGGCTCGGTCGGCACCAAGCCCGGTGACTACATCATCGCCTACACTCTGCCTTGACGCGCGCGAAGCATCCCTAATTCTCGCTAGAAGGTTGCAAAAGTAAGCTCCGCGCAAGCCCGCGACAGCAGCTTCCCCCGGACGACAGATTCCGGGGGATTCCCATGAAGATCGACAACAGCATTTCGAACTACTACTTCTCCCAGCGCCGCCAGCAGGCGGGCACTATCGCGCCGATCGAGGAGAGCGGCGGTGACGCGCGCCCGCGCCAGGCCCCGACGATCGCGCCGCCTTCGACCTCGAACGCCCTTTCCAACGCGCTGTGGATGACGGCGGCGCGCGACGGCGAGAGCACGGCTTCGATTTCCGCCAAAGAAGGCCCTGCGGCCTCGGACGGTTCGGTCAGCGACGAGTTTCTGAAGGAAGCGAAGAAGAGCCTGGTTGAGAAAATCCGCGAACAGGTCCTCAAGGCGATGGGCCTGACCGAAGCGGATCTCAAGGAGATGCCCCCCGAGCAGCGGCAGGCCGCCGAGGAAGAGATCCGCAAGGCTGTCGAGCGCGCGATGGGTGTCGAGCAGCAGCGCGACGTGGCGACCGCCGATCTCGCCAACGGCGGCGACGACATCCCCTGAGAGGGCGGTTTGCGCCGATCGGCTTGTCTCGGTCGGACAATCGATGATATCCAGCGATCCTCCAAAGAGGACCAAGATCCATGCGCCTGATCCGTTAGCGACGTTCGCCGGCAGAAAACGACCGACGCCACAGCCGCCCTTCGGCGGTTTTTGGCATGGCTTTTTTTCGGCCGCCTGAACGTCCTGACACGGACATGACCGTTCACCGGCCATCGCTAGGATCATCCTCATGACCACCAAAGACGGATTTGTTTCCGAAGCCGGCAGCCTTGGCGCCGGCCCCTTCGACCTCGGCTATAGGATCGAAGGCAGTGGCACGCCGCTGCTCGTCATCGGCAGCGCCGCCTACTACCCCCGCACCTTCTCCCAAGCGCTTCGCGAGAAGTTGCGGCTGATCTTCATCGACCACCGCGGCTTCGCACCGGCGCGGACCAACTATGCCGTTGGCGACATCGGCTTCGAGACGGTGCTCGATGATATCGAGCGAATGCGGGCGCATCTGGGGCTCGAACGCTTCGCCATTCTCGGACACTCCGGCCATGGCTATATGGCCCTCGAATATGCCAAGCGGCACCCGGAGCGCGTCAGCCACGCGATCATGGTCGGCACCGGTCCGAGCCATTCGGCTCGTCATATGGCGCTCGCCGACCGGATCTGGGAAGAAACAGTGTCGCCGGCCCGAAAAGCGATCTTCGCACGGGAGATGGCCAAGCTTGGCGACGACATCACGGCGCGGCCTGAGAAACGTTTCAAAGCCCTGCTGATCCGGCTCGGCGCGAAGAGCTGGCATCAGCCGGACTTCGACGCAACGCCTCTTTGGCGAGATGTCACTGTCAACAACGCGGTATTCGACCATCTCTGGGGCGAGGTCTTTCGCGATATCGATATCCGCAAGGGTTTGAACAGGCTGGCAGCGCCGGTCCTGCTTGCGCTCGGCCGCTCGGACTATCTCGTCGCCCCGGCCTTCAGCTGGGACGAGTACCGGGCGGACTTCACGGACCTGACGGTGCGGCTCTTCGAACAGAGCGGGCATACGCCGCAGCTGGAAGAAAGCGATCTCTTCGACGAAGCCCTGCTCTCGTTCCTCGAAAACGACCGCGGCTAGGACAAGCCGCCCTCGCAGCGTCCAGCATTCAGAGGGGCCGAGACCGGCCCCTCCCCTTCCAAACCATTGACACTTGGTCGCGCCCAACTATCTATTGCTCCAGAAGCTATAGGTTTGAGGCGAGCATGTATTCCATCGGCGATCTCTCCCGGCGCACCGGCGTCAAAATCCCGACGATCCGCTACTACGAGCAGATGGGACTGATCGCAGCGCCCGAGCGCTCCGAAGGCAATCAGCGGCGGTACGAGAAAGGCGAACTTGAGCGACTGGCCTTTATCCGCCATGCGCGCGACCTCGGCTTGTCGATCGATTCGATCAAGGACCTGCTCGCCCTCAGCCAGCATCCGGAGCGACCTTGCGGCGAAGCCGACCGCATCGCCAGCGAGCACCTGGCAACGGTGCGCGAGAAGATCGCGCGATTGAGGAAGCTGGAGCAGGAACTGGAACGCATCGTCGCCTGCGACGGCAATCACACCGTCGGCGACTGCTATGTGATCCGGGCGCTCGCCGACCATTCCATGTGCGAGAGCGAGCACTGAGGCGGCAGCTTAATTAGTCGCCTTGAAAAATCCCCGTTGACAAAATCACGAAAACAAACAATCTAGCGCCCATGATCAAGAACGCACCCATTTGCCGCGTGTATTTTTGGCTGTTCCGATAGGAGCGGCCTGCTGATCATATTCAACAAGGCCGCCATCAGGCGGCTTTTGTTTTTCCGGCTCCTGATGGCGAGAAAACCCGAGGAGCCCAGACATGCTACAGACCGCCATCCCCACCCTTCATGCGACACCGGCGACGCGCCCGCCGATGGTGACGATCCGTTGCGCCAAGCAGCGCGACCTGCCGGAACTGCGCGACATGATCACCGAACTTTCGGCCCATCACGGCGACGCCGCCCCGATCACGCCCGAACAGCTGGAGCGTGACCTTTTCGGCCGTACGCCGTGGATTACGGCGCTCGTCGCCGAGGCCGGCAACCGGCTGATCGGCTACGCGATCCTCGTGCCGATCTACCGGGCCGCCGAAGGCGCACGCGGCATGGAGCTGCATCACCTCTTCGTTCGCCCGGAAAGCCGCGGCACCGGCATTGGCCGCCACCTGGTCGCCAAGGCGCGTGAGCAGGCGAAGATGGCCGGCTGCGACTTCCTTTCGGTCAGCGCCGCCACGGGCAACTTCCAGGCACACCATTTCTACGAATCCGAACGCTTCGTCCCTCGCCCGGTGACCGGCATGCGCTATATGCAGAAGCTGGGCTGAGGAGCTGCCGATGCGTCTTGCAATCGTCCTGTGCGAAGGCTTCGCCGATTGGGAATGTGCGCTGTTGATGGCGGCGGCGCGCACCCATCTCGGCGTCGATATCGAGGTTGCCACCGTCGACGGCGCGCGTGTCACCTCGATGGGCGGCCTCGACGTCTCGGCGCATCTCTCCGTCGATGCCCTCGACCCGGCCGGCTTCGACGGGCTGGTGATCTGCGGCGGCGCAATCTGGGACACGAACGAGGCGCCCGATCTCTCCTCGACGATCCGTGCCTTCGATCGCAACAAGCGGGTGGTCGCAGCCATTTGCGGCGGCGTCCATGCCCTTGCGACATGCGGCCTTCTCGACCGCGTCGACCACACCGGCAACAGCGCCGAAAGCCTTGCGGCGCTGACCGGCTATCATGGTGCTTCGCACTATCGCGATCAGCCGCAGGCGATGCGCAGCGGCCACGTGGTCACCGCCGCCGGCACCGCGCCGATCAGCTTTTCCGGCGAGATCCTGCATGGCCTCGGTCTCGGCTCACCGGAGCTCGACGGATTTCTTGCACTCTACGGGCGGGAGCATCGGCCCGACGACAGCGGCAGCATCGGGTAAGCCGCCTTCCATTTCGGTGCAGAAAGCGGCCTCTCCACTTTTGGCAACAGGCCTAGAGCCAGTTCGAGATCTGATCGAGCGGCTTCTTCACCTTGCCGGCCACCGGCACGGTCGCATCCGGGGCTGGATAGCCGGCCACCAGAATCAGGAACGGCTTTTCACTGTCCGGCCGACCACAAATCTCGTTGAGGAAGTTCATCGGCGCCGGCGTATGGGTCAGTGTCGCAACGCCCGCATGATGCAGCGCCGTGATCAGGATGCCGGTAGCAATGCCGACGCTTTCGTTGATGTAGTAGTTCTTTTTCAGATCGCCCGGATTGGGACCACCGCGCTTCTGCGAGAAGACGACGATCAGGTAGAGAGCAGTCTCAAGGAAGGGCTTGTCTTCGTCGGTGCCGAGCGGCGCCAGCGCGTCGAGCCACTCCTGCGGCGCCTTGTCCCGATAGAAGATACGCTCCTCCTCTTCCGCCGCGTGGCGCACCTCGGCCTTGATCCGGGGGCTCTCGATCACGGTGAAATGCCAGGGCTGATGGTTGGCGCCGCTCGGCGCCGTGCCCGCCGCCTTCAGACAGGTTTCGATGACCTCACGCGGCACCGGACGATCGCTGAAGTAACGCGTGGTGCGGCGGCGGTTGACCTCTTCATAGAAGTCCGCAGCGCGGGCCACCATCTCCTCGGGGCTGCGTTCGATCCACTGGTCGTAGGGCGCGGTTTCGTGTGGGCGCATCCAGTCTCCTCCTCGTTATGAAGCCGAGTTGAGCGCGCCTTGCTACGAAGATCAAGCGTTAGAGCGCCGGTACCGCCTTCAGGTAGGCGGCGATCGCCTCACGGTCGGCCGGCGTCAGTTTTGCCATGTTCTTCTGCACTTCCACCATGGAACCGCCGACGGAATCGAACTCCGGCGTGAAGCCGGTTTCCAGATAGGAGGCGATATCAGAGGCGCTCCAGCTGCCGATGCTCTTGGAGCCGGGCGTGATATCGGGAATACGGCCCTCGCCTTCCGGGTTCGGCGCGCCTGCGAGCCACTGATCCGGCTCGAAGCCTCCGAGCGCGTTTCTCGGCGTGTGGCATTCGCCGCAGTGGCCAAGCCCCTCGACGAGATATTGCCCGCGGGCGAGCTTCGGGTCGTTGGCGTCCACCGCGGTGCGTGGCTTGTCGGTCAGGAACAGCAGCTTCCAGCCACCCAAGGCTATCCGCATGTTGTAAGGGAATGGCAATTCGTGCGGCGGCGCCACCTCGGTGCTCTTCGGCAGCGTCTTCATGAAGCCCCAGAGGTCGTTGACGTCCTTGGCCGCCATGCGCGCATAGGAGCCGTAGGGGAACGACGGATAGAGATGCTCGCCGTTGCGCCCGACGCCGCGGGTCATGGCGTTGCCGAACTCGGCGAGCGTCCAGGCGCCGATTCCGGCCGTTTCGTCCGGAGAGATGTTCGGCGCGTGGAAGGTGCCGAAGGGGCTCTTCAGCGGCGCGCCACCCGAAAGCACCAGACGCGCGTCACCTTCGGCGCCCTTGTTGGCATGACAGCTGACGCAGCCGCCGGCCCAGAAGACCTGTTCGCCCTTGGCAAGATCCGGTTCTCCGAGGCCCTCCCAATGGGAGGCGCTCCAGGGTGCCGGCTTCGTCAGCCACCAGAAGGCGGCACCGCCGACGACGCCCAGCACCACAAGACCCGATATCAGCTTTCTCGCCCGACGACCCATAGTCTCCCCTCATGCCCTGCCGCAAACAGTGTGCTCAATACGAGTGAAGGCACGCGGCGGGACGTCGCGTGCCTCCTCTTTCAGCCGGATAGGACGTTGCCGCCGGTCAATTCTTCTTCAGGCGGTAGCTCTCATGACAGCTGCCGCAGTCCTTGCCGATGCCCCCGAGGGCCGCGCCAACGGCCGCCTGGTCAGCCGGCAGCTGCGCCAGAACCGCCTCGGCATCGGTGCCGAGCTTGGCGGCCTTGGCCTTGAAGTCATCCAGGTTTTCCCAGATCTTCGGGCTCGCCTCGGTCTCGTGGCCCGCTTCCGAGCCGGCCGGGAAATGGTCCGGGAAGGTCTTCATCGTCTCGCTGATCGTCGTCAGCGATGCCTTCACGACCTCCGCGTCATAGGGCTTCTCGCCCTTGGCGATGCCGGCAAGCGCGCCAGTCGCAGCGCCCACCTTCTTCATCGCCTGCTGGCGAACCACCTGCGGCTCGTCGGCTGCAGTCACGGCAGTAACACCCAGGCCCGCAAGAGCGGCAGCCAACATGAGTGCGCGTATTTTCATCAGGATCTCCCGGTCAATGAAATCTATTCGGCGAATCTGCCTGCCTGGCCTTCATGCCCAATGCGGCCGCATGATGTCATCTTGAGTATTCGACGGAAGTAACATTTTTTTGATGTGCTTGTTAGGACAAAGGAATTTCCGTCGGCCGGCGTAATTCCGGGATTTCAACAGGCCCGCCAATAACATGACTTTAAAATTCATGTTTATACTTTAGAGAAACCGGGACAGCTTCACTGTGCCGACCAGCCCTGCCACACAGTGAAAGCCGCGACCAGAACGAGCACCGCCCCGGCGGCCCGGCCGATCCACACGGTCGTCTCAGGGCTGCCGACCAGAAAATCCCGGCCGCGGCCGGCGGCAAGGGCAAGGCCGCCATAGACAGCGAGCTGCGTCGCCGCAATCATCGCGGCCATGACCAGGGCCTGCGACCAGATCGGCCCGAACTGGGGCTTGAGGAACTGGGGATAGACCGCCAGCATGAAGAGATAGGCCTTCGGGTTCATCAGGCTCGTCAGCGCGCCCTGGCGAAAACTCGCCCAGCGCGACAGCCGGTCCGCGCCGTTGATGCCGCCGATGGTGATCGAGCTTTTGACCAGGGAAAAGCCGATCCAGGCGATATAGGCAGCACCCGCGACGAGCAGCACGTTGAAGAGGCCGGGCACCAGATGCAGGATGACGCTGACGCCGAGTGCCGCATAGAGCGTGTGCAGCACGCCGCCCGCCATGATGCCGGCCGTCGCCGACAGACCGGAGGCCCGCCCTCCCGTCAGCGAGTTCGCCAGGACGAAGACCATGTCCATACCCGGCACGATGATGATGCCGAACAGAAGGGTGAAGAAGAGCCAGAGGTTTTCCGTGTAGGTCATGTCAGTTGTCCGTCGTCCGGGTTTTCACTTCTCAAACGAATTGCTGTTTTTTCAATCCGTTGGCTGATGGTATAAATCCGGTCAACTGACAAGGTAGTGTCAGGAGCGTTGACGACGGGGGAGGTTTTCGATGCGCAAGGCGGCACGGCTTTTCGAGATCATCCAGATCCTCCGGCTTGCGAGAAAGCCCGTGACCGGCGCGCACATGGCCGAGACGCTGGAGGTGACGGTGCGCTCGATCTACCGCGATATCGCGGCACTCCAGGCGATGCGCGTGCCGATCGAAGGCGGCCGCGGCATCGGCTATATTCTTAGGCCCGGCTTCGACCTGCCGCCGCTGATGTTTTCGATCGAGGAAACGGAAGCGATCGCCTTGGCTCTGGCGCTGCTGGCACGAACCGGCGACGAGGAACTGAAGGCAGCCGCCGGCCGCGTCAACCAGAAAATCACTGCAGCCGTGCCCGAGCCGCTGAGACTGGCCTTTCGTTCGCGGGCGCTGCACGCCTGGGGAACGATCGCCCCCTCGCCCGCCGGCATCGATCTCGCTCTGGTACGCCGGGCGATCCGCGACGAGCAGAAGCTCGAACTCGACTATCGCGACGAACTCGGCCGCGCCACAGAACGCACGATCCGGCCGGTGGCGCTGATCTACTATTCGGAAACTGCCAACATCGTCGGCTGGTGCGAGTTGCGCCAGGCGATCCGCAATTTTCGCGCCGACCGTGTCGAGCACTGCGAGGCGATCGGCGCCTATTTTCCAGGCGAGGGAAACCGCCTCAGGGAACTCTGGATCAGCGGCTGGAAGACCACCTGAGCCTGGCCTCATCGGTACCCAGCACAAACGAAAAGACCCGGCGCAAGCGCCGGGTCCAAACGTCATGCATCGAAGACGGGCAGCTTACTTGGAAGCCGCTTCGTACATTTCGAGCACGTAATCCCAGTTGATCAGGCTGTCGACGAAGGCTTCGAGGTACTTCGGACGGGCGTTGCGGTAGTCGATATAGTAGGAGTGTTCCCAGACATCGACACCGAGGATCGGCGAGGCGCCGTGAACGAGCGGATTTTCGCCGTTCGGGGTCTTGGAGATTTCGAGCTTGCCGTTCTTGACCGAGAGCCAGGCCCAGCCCGAGCCGAACTGGCCGGTGCCGGCGGCGATGAAATCGGCGCGGAACTTGTCGTAGCCGCCGAGGTCGGACTTGATGGCCGCGTCGAGCTTGGCCGGCAGGCTGGTGCCGCCGCCGCCCTTCTTCATCCACTTCCAGAAATGGATGTGGTTGTAGTGCTGGCCGGCATTGTTGAACAGCGGCTGGTTGGTGCCGTAGGACTTCTTGACGACTTCCTCCAGCGACAGGTCGGAGAGGCCGGCCTCTTCAGCAAGCTTGTTGCCGTTGGTCACGTAAGCCAGGTGGTGCTTGTCGTGGTGGTACTCGAGCGTCTCGCGCGACATGTAGGGCGCCAGCGCATCGTAGTCATAGGGAAGGTTCGGCAATTCGAAAGCCATGTGGGCATCTCCTCTTGGCATGGAATTTCGTCGGGAAATCCGTGAACGGGAACATAGGCACCGACCCTCATGGAGGCAACCGATGCAATGCCAATTTTTCCTCAACCCACGGAATATACTTTCAACATCATTTTGAAAGCATGACACTTTCAAGCACATTCATGCCACGGTTTGGCTGCAGCTTCGCGACCGTTGCAACCATGCATAAAGGACAGTCCATGCCGCAGCGTCTCATCCCTGCCCTCGCCCTTTCCGCCATCGCCGCTTTTGCTGCGTCCAGTGCAGCAGCCTCTTCCGGCGACGCGTGGGAGACATTCCGGGCAGAGGTTTCGAAGAAGTGCCTCGCCGCCGCCACCTCGCTGCAAAAACCCAGCGTCGTCGTCGACCCCTTCGGCTCGCAGAGCTTCGGGCTGGCGCTGGTGATCGGCACGCCCAAGGGCTCCAAGGTCGCCGTCACGCAGATCTGCGTCTTCGACAAGCAGAAGAAGACGGTCGAGCTCGGTGGTGAGCTTGCACCCGACGCGGTCAAGGTGGGCGTGCCGGCAAAGAAGAAATAGCGCGCGCGACCCGGCGCAAGCCGTCCAGTTGCCGTCCACGTCGGCCCCGGTCACTGCATATGTGGACTGCTCCTCACTTGAGCTTCGACCGACCGGTTGATAGATCTTGCTCATGGTGAGCGATACTTCCGAACGAATCCTGGACGCAACCGAACGCCTGATGGTGTCGCGGGGCTACAGCGCGTTCAGCTACGCGGACATCTCGGCCGTGGTCGGCATCGGCAAGGCGACGATCCACCATCACTTCCCGACCAAGGCGGACCTGGCCGCAGCCGTGCTTGCCCGCTACCGCAAGAACAATCGCCGCAGCGTTGAAGGACTGCTAGCAGCTGTCGGCGATCCGGCGGCCCGGCTCGAGGCCTATGTCGGCTTCTGGGAAGAATGTATCGCCAAACGGGACATGCCCTTCTGTATCGGCGCCCTTCTGGCCTCGGAAATACCTTCGCTTCCCGATATTGTCGTCGCGCAAGTGCGCGGTCATTTTGCCGACCTTTCCGGCTGGCTCGGAGCCGTGATCGAGGATGGCGTAGCGAAGGGATCCCTGAGGACCGCTCACGGCCCCAAGGCGGCCGCCGAGGCGCTCATGGCGACGGTCCACGGCGCAATGCTCGCGGCCCGCGTCGCCGGCTCGGATCAAGCCACGTTTTCGGCGATCGCACGGCCCGCCTTGGCACAACTTCAGGCGCCAAGCGATGCCTGACCCCGAAGCTCCGACCCTTCGAAGCGACACCGGTCGAAAAAGACAGTTGTTCCCGTGGGAACGGCGGGCCACATTTGCGAGCACTAGAAATCAAACCGAACGGACGCGATGGCAGGTGAAATCATCGCGTTTCTTTTTCGAACACATCCCGACCAACTAGTCGGTTGAATGAAGGAGGAAAATCATGGCAAATCCGCTTTCCACACTCGGCATCATCCATACCGTCATCAGCCTCGCCCCCGTCGTGGCGGGCCTCTATGGCTTTGCCCGGTATGGTGCGATTGTTCCCGGCACGCGCTCCGGCAAGCTTTACCTCGCCGCGATCATCCTGGCGGTGCTGACGTCCGCGGGGCTTTCGAGCACCGGCGGCTTCAACGCGGGCCATGCGCTCGGGATCGTCACGCTGCTCGTCATCGGTGGGAGCCTTGCAGCACAAAGGCTCGAATTTTTCGGCCGCCTGCGCCCCTACCTGGCAACGCTTGGCCTTTCGTTCAGCTATTTCCTGCTGATCGTGCCGGCGATCGCCGAGACGTTGAAGCGCCTGCCCGCCTCGCAGCCACTTGCCAGCGGCCCGGAATCGCCGATCGTGCAGACGACGCTGCTTGCCTGGCTGGTGATCTTCCTCGCAGGCCTCTCCGTCCAGGCCTACCTGATCCACAGGCGCGCCGTGGTCGGTGCGCGCGCGCGCCGCTCGCGCTGAGTGCCTGAACCGAGGGCCATCTTGCCCCGGCGCAGCGGGTACGACCGTGCGCCGGGGTTTTGCGCGCGGTTCAGACGTCGCGGGCCGCGTGCGCCCAGTCCATATAAAGATCGCGCGCCTTGGCGGCGACCGGGCCGGCCTGCAGGTCGCGGCTTTCGAGACGCGTCACAGGCAGCACCTTGGAGTAGTTGCCGGACGTGAAGATCTCGTCGGCCGCTTGGAAGTCCGCCATCGTCAGCGTCGCCTCGACCACTTCGAAACCGGCTTCGCGCAGCAGCGTCATGACGCGGAAGCGGGTGATGCCGGCAAGGAAGGTGCGGTTGGCGGCCGGCGTAAAGACGACACCGTCCTTGACCAGGAAGACGTTGGAAGAACCGGTCTCGGCGATGTTGCCGAGCATGTCGCGCACCAGCGCATTGTCGAAGCCGCGCGAACGGGCCTCGGTCAGGATGCGCGCGTTGTTGGGATAGAGGCAGCCGGCCTTGGCGTCGGTCGGCATCGATTCCAGTGTCGGACGGCGGAAGGGCGACAGCGTCAGCGACGAGCCGCCGTGGCCGTTGCCCATCGGCGCCTCGAACAGGCACAGCGCAAAACGGGTCGATTCCGGGTCGATGGCGACGACACCGGCCGCGCCGTGCTCGGCCCAGTACATCGGCTTCACATAAAGCGCCGTCTTGCCGTCGAACTTCTTGGCGCCTTCCCAGGTCAGCGCCTCGATCTCTTCCGCCGCCATCGTCGGCTTCAGGCCAAGCGCGGCGGCCGAGCGGTTGACGCGCTGGCAATGCAGGTCGAGGTCGGGAGCGACGCCGTCGAAAACGCGGGCGCCGTCGAACACCGTCGAGCCCAGCCACATCGCATGCGAGGTCGGGCCGATCAGCGGCGGATTGCCCGAGAGCCATTCACCATCGACATAGGTCCAGGTCACTGAGCGGGGGGATGTATCGACGGCCATCTGCGTCTCCTTGAGGTTTTTATTCTAGTCTTTCCGCATACCCCGAAAAAACAGCATCGGGGTGAATGGGTCTATCAAAAAATGTCATGGCGGCCGTTCTGGTACCGCGAAGGCCTCTCGCTTAGTCTCTTCGCCAAAGAAAAGGGAAAGCCGTGCGCATCAAGCATCTCGACGCTGACGACGTGGACATCTTCCGCCGCATCAGGCTGGAAGCGCTCAACCGCGAGCCGCAGGCCTTCGCCTCGACAGCGGCCGACTGGGAGCGCCTTTCGGCTGAGGAATGGCGCGCGCGGCTAACCGCCAACGCCGTATTCGTGGCCTTCGACAGCGATGAGCCGGTCGGCATCATGGGCCTGATGCGCGAGCGTGCGAGCCGGCTGGCGCATCGGGGCACGATCATCATGGTCTATGTGTGCGACGAGGCCCGCGGGTCCGGCGTTGCGCGGCAGCTGCTTGCGCAACTGACCGACCATGCGCGCTCGGCCGGCATCCGACTGCTCGAACTCGTGGTGCGTGCCGACAATCCGACGGCGATCCGCTTTTATGAACGTGCGGGTTTCTACAAGATCGGGCACGTTCCCGGCGGCATGCTCGACGGCGACCGGGAGGTCGACGAATTTCTGATGGCGCGCCACATCGACGGCCGCGCCCCACCCATTGAGACATTGCAAGGAGCGACCCGATGAAAGCCATGTATTACGACGCCTTCGAGAAGATGCCGGAAATCCGTACCCTTCCCGATCCGACACCGACGGAGAACGGCGTGGTCATCAAGGTCGAGGCGACAGGGCTTTGCCGGTCCGACTGGCACGGCTGGATGGGCCATGACGCCGATATCCGCCTGCCGCATGTGCCCGGCCACGAGCTGGCGGGCGTGGTGACCGCCACCGGCCGCGGCGTCATGCGCTACAAGGTCGGCGATCGGGTGACCGTGCCCTTCGTTTCCGGATGCGGCCGTTGCGGCGAGTGCCGTTCGGGAAACCAGCAGGTCTGCGAGGCGCAGTTCCAGCCGGGCTTTACCCATTGGGGCTCGTTTGCCGAATATGTCGCGCTCGACTTTGCCGACCAGAACCTCGTGCATCTGCCTGAAAGCATGGACTTCACCACGGCTGCTAGCCTCGGCTGCCGCTTCGCAACGTCGTTCCGCGCCATCGCCGACCAGGCCAAGGTCAAGGGCGGCGAGTGGGTGGCGGTGCATGGCTGCGGCGGCGTCGGCCTCTCGGCAATCATGATCGCGGCGGCCCTCGGCGCCCAGCCGATCGCGATCGACATCGCCGAAGACAAGCTCGCCTTCGCCAAAAAACTCGGCGCGGTCGCTGTCATCAATGGCCGTGACGTGCAGGACGTGGCTGCGGCGGTGAAGGATATCACTGGCGGTGGCGCCCATGTCTCGATCGACGCGCTCGGCAATCCCGTGACCTGCTTCAACTCGATCAAGAACTTGCGCCGGCGCGGCCGCCACGTCCAGGTTGGCCTGATGCTCGGCGACCAGGCGACGCCGCAGATCCCGATGGCGCAGGTGATCGGCCACGAACTCGAAATTTATGGCAGCCACGGCATGCAGGCCTGGCGCTACGACGCCATGCTGGCGATGATCGCCGACGGCAAGCTGAAGCCGCAGCAACTGATCGGGCGGGAAATTTCTCTTGAAGAGGCGATCCCTGCCCTCGTCGCCATGGACCGCGCCACCGATCTCGGTATCAGCGTCATCACCCGCTTCTGACGGCCACGGCAAGCCGTGAACGCCGCAGCCGGTAGGCAATATGATGACCGCCCATTCCGACTCACCATCCGCATGCGCTAGCCTTGTCCCCAATCGGGGGCAAGGCAGATGACCATTGCGAGACGACGAAGACTGATCAAGCGGCAGCGCACCGGCACGGCGCTGGCCGTCGCCGCGACGATCTCGTTTCTCGCCGGGATGACCGACGCGATCGGGCTCTTGAGCATCGGTGACTTCGTCTCCTTCATGAGCGGCAACACGACGCGGGCGGCGATCGCGCTCGGCGACGGCGACTTCACCGGCGCCCTGCTGCTCGTCGGCGCGCTTGGAGCGTTCATCATCGGCAACGCGCTCGGCGTGATTGCGGCCGCACGCCTCGGCGTCGTCGGCGTCCTCTCGATGGTCAGTTTGGTGCTGATGCTCTGCGCCGGCTTCGGAACCTCGATGCCAAAGCCCTTCTATTTCTACGGCATCGTGCTTGCCATGGGCCTGGTCAATGCCGCCGTCGAGCACATCGAGGGCCTGCCGATCGGGCTCACCTACGTGACTGGTGCCCTTTCCCGTTTCGGGCGCGGCCTCGGCCGCTGGCTGCTCGGCAACACCAACCGCCAATGGCTCATGCAGATCGTGCCCTGGCTTGGCATGTTCTCTGGCGCTGTCGCCGGCGCCGTCCTGCAGCGCCATTTCGGCCCGGCGTCTCTGTGGGCTTCCTTCGCGCTTAGCGCCGGGCTCACGCTGGCCACCATTCTGGTGCCGTCGCGCTGGTCGAAGCGCTACATCCATCCGGGCTGATCCCACTCCGGCCACAGCTTTTCGCCTCCCCCCAAGATTTTGCCCTTAAGCCCGGACGGGTTTCAGGGCAAAATCCGCGCTGAAGAATCACGAGCGAGGTCCTGCCATGGCGCTTGCGGCAGCCGTTACTGCGGATGAACTTTACCATCCCATCCTCAACGCCAATCCGGCGCATCCGGCCGGCTGGCCGATCCGGGTCATCGTCGGCTCGCAGACCGAGGCGCGGCACAATCGTGCGCTTTGGGCGCCGACGCATCTCATCTCCATGCGCGCGCCCGGCAGCCGGCTTTTGTCGATGATCGAGCTACCGCCGGAAAATCACCTGGAACTCTTTTTCGGCGACACCACCGATCCTGACGAACCGGATGCGGCGCGTCCGCAGGCGATCGACGCCGCCTTCGCTTTCATCGACCGCTTGCCCGAGGACGCGCATCTGCTCGTCCATTGCTTGCGGGGCATTGGCCGCGCGACGGCGCTGACGCTGGGCATTCTGGCACGCTACATGTCACCGGAAGAGGCAGCCGCGGCCCTGCATGCGCTTCGCCCGGAAGCCAAGCCGAACCGGCATGTGGTCAACCTGTGCGACACGGCGCTCGGGTTCAAGGGCAAGCTCGCCAAGCAGGCGCTACGCTTCCCGGCAAAAGTCTGGAAACCGGCCAAGGGCTAAGGCAGGAAACCTGCCTTTGAGCGGCCAGCCGTTGTGCGACGCACAAATATTTGACATGATTCGCGTAAAGAACGGTGACAGCGGGCTGTCCGATCGGGCGTGATGCTGTAAGCCTTTGTTTTCGGATAGGCTTTGACGTGGCATGTTCGCCTTGTCAGCCAGCACCGAAGACAACAGACGGGAGGAAACGATGTCCCACGCGGCCTATGTGTTTGACGCCTACGGCACGCTCTTCGACGTGCATGCGGCCGTCAGGCGCCACGCTGAGGAGATCGGTCCGGACGGACAGGCTTTTTCCGAACTCTGGCGCGCCAAGCAGCTCGAATATTCCTGGGTGCGCTCGCTGATGGGCAGCTACCAGGATTTCTGGAAGCTGACCGAACAGGCGCTCGACTTTGCCTTCGCGCGCTTTCCCTCCGCCGACCCGAAGCTGCGCAAGCGGTTGCTGGACGCCTACTGGACGCTCGACTGCTATCCGGAAGTGCCGGCCGTTCTGAAAGGTCTCAAGGAGCGCGGGGCGCGGATCGCCATCCTCTCCAACGGTTCGCCGGCCATGCTCGCGTCGGCCGTGCGCAACGCTGCACTCGATATCGTCATCGACGACGTCTTTTCGGTCGACGCGGTGAAGGCGTTCAAGACGGCACCCGCCGTGTACGATCTCGTTACCACCAGCTACCGGCTCTACCCGCACGCAGTCTCGTTCCAGTCGTCGAACCGCTGGGACATTGCCGGGGCGACGAAATTCGGCTTCCGCACCGTGTGGATCAATCGGGCAGACATGCCGGACGAATACCGCGATCATGGGCCTGCCTTGATCCTGCCCTCTCTCGAAAGCCTGCAATTCGGTATCTGAAGGAGTTCTTTGATGGTCTGGTCGCCCGCGCAGTATCTCAAGTTCGAAGACGAACGCACCCGACCAGCCAGAGACCTTCTCGCCCAAGTGCCTGACCTGCCAGAAGGCCTCGCCTTCGACCTCGGCTGCGGCCCGGGGAACTCGACCGAGCTCATCCGCGACCGGTTTCCCTGGACCACGCTTTCCGGCCTCGACAGCGACGAGAACATGCTCCTTGCCGCCGCCAAGCGGCTGCCCGGGGTGTCCTTCGAAAAGGCGGATCTTGCGGCCTGGGTTCCTCCCGCCGGCGCCTCGCTGTTTTACGGCAACGCCGTCTTCCAGTGGCTTCCGAACCATCTCACTATCTTCGAAAGGCTGATGAAGGCGCTTGCATGCGGCGGTACGCTCGCGGTGCAGATGCCGGACAACCTCGGAGAGCCGAGCCACCTCCTGATGGAAGAGACCGCGCGCAGCCCGGCTTTCGCTGAAGCCTTTGCCGGCAAGACCATCCGCCGCAACCCGATGCCGCCGCCGGCAACCTATGTCGAATGCCTGGTTCCGTGGGCAGCGCGCATCGAGGTCTGGCATACGATCTACTATCATCGCCTCGCCAATGCCGAAGCGATCGTCGAGTGGGTGAAGGGGACCGGCCTCAGACCTTATCTCGATACCTTGCCCGAGGACCGGCGGAGCGCCTTTCTCGCCGATTACACGGACAGGATACGCACGGCCTATCCGGCAACGAGCGACGGCAAGGTACTCTTGCGTTTTCCGAGGTTCTTCATCGTGGCGGTCAAGGCGGGCTGAGTTCGTCTGCCCGCCGGGCGCTTACATGCGCTCTGCCAGAAAATCGATAAAGGCGCGGATACGGGCAGCGAGATGCTCGTGGCCGGCATAGACGGCATAGACCGTCTCGATCTCGCCCGACTGATAGTCCTCGAGCAGCGGCACCAGCGTTCCAGCCTCGAAATCCGGCTCGACATGGAAACGACCGATGCGCCCGATGCCGACGCTGGCAAGGCAAAGCTGGCGGACGATCGAACCGCTCGATACCTGCATATTGCCGGAGACGGTTCGGTGCGCGATCTGAGACTGGCCCGGCGCGCGAAACGCCCACTCGTCGACGCTGCGTCGGAAGTTGAAGCGAACGCAGTTGTGGCCGTCGAGATCGTCAGGGGTTTGCGGGATCCCATACTTTTCAAGATAGGCGGGCGAGGCGATCACCACCGGCCGGGTTTCCATCAGCTTGCGCGCCTTCAGGGATGAGTCGCGCAGCGGTCCGGTGCGGATCGCCACGTCCGTGCGTTCGCCGACGACATCGATCATGCTGTCGGTCAGCGTCAGGTCGAGCTGGACCTCCGGGTATCGCGCCAGGAACGCCGGCGCGAGCGGCATGATGTAGCGCTCGCCGAAGCCGACGGCGGCGTTCACCCGCAAGAGCCCACGCGGCGCCATGCGTCCGCCGGCGGCAACGACATGCTCGGTCTCGGCGATATCTCCGAGGATCCGTTGCGCCCGCTGGAAATAGACTTCGCCTTCCGGGGTCAGCTGCAAGGTCCGGGTCGAGCGCACGAGCAGGCGCGTGCCAAGCCGGTCCTCGATGCGGGTCACCAGCTTGCTGACGGCCGACGGCGACAGTTTCAGGCGCCGCGCCGCAGCGGAGAAGCTGCGGGTCTCCGACACGGCGACAAAAACCTCCATCTCACCGGCTCGGTTGTCCATGCGCTTCCCTTTGAACTCAATTCACAAACGTTTGTCTGATTATGCGTATTATCGTGATGAGTGCAAAGGCTCATATTCCACCCGACTTCAACAACAACCACACGCCCGGTGCTCCCAGCCGGGTGGGAAAGGTCTCGTCGTGCCTATTGCCATACTTGCGCTGACGATCGCGGCCTATGCGATCGGAACAACGGAATTCGTGATCGTCGGCCTCCTGCCGACGGTTGCCACCGACCTCAATGTCACCCTGCCGCTCGCCGGCCTGATCGTCAGCGTCTACGCGCTCGGCGTCACCTTCGGCGCGCCTGTTCTCACCGCGCTCACCGGCCGGATCGAGCGCAAACCGCTGCTGATCGGCCTGATGGCGCTGTTCATCGTCGGCAATGCCGCCGCAGCATTGTCGCCGAGCTATGAACCGCTGCTCGTCGCCCGCGTCATTTCTGCCTTTGCCCATGGCGTGTTCTTCTCGGTCGGCTCGACCATTGCCGCCGACCTCGTACCGGAAGACCGCCGCGCCTCGGCCATTGCCATGATGTTCATGGGCCTGACCGTCGCGATCGTCACCGGTGTGCCGCTCGGCACCTGGATCGGCCAGACCTTCGGCTGGCGCGCCACCTTCTGGGCCGTCACCGGTCTCGGCGTCGTCGCTCTTGTCGCGATCGCAGCCCTGTTGCCGAACACGCTGTCCAAGGCGCCGCCGGCAAAGCTCATCGACCAGGTGCGCGTGCTCAGCTCCGGCCGGCTGCTGATCGTCTTTGCCATGACCGCGCTCGGTTACGGCGGCACCTTCGTCGCCTTCACCTTCCTGGCGCCGATCCTGCAGGACATCACCGGCTTTTCGGAAAGCGCCGTCAGCCTGATCCTGGTGCTCTACGGCATCGCGATTGCCATCGGCAACATTGCCGGCGGCAAGATCGCCAACCGCGACCCGGTCAAGGCGCTGATCGGCTTGTTCCTGGCGCAGGCGGCGGTGCTCGTGCTCTTCACCTTCACGGCCCCCTCGCCGGTGCTGACGCTGGTCACGCTTGCAGCCCTTGGCTTCCTGTCCTTCGCCAATGTGCCGGGCTTGCAGCTCTATGTCGTGCAGCTTGCCAAGCAACATCGTCCGGGCGCCGTTGATGTCGCCTCGGCGCTCAACATCGCGGCCTTCAACCTCGGCATCGCCGTCGGCGCCTGGCTCGGTGGCGTCATCGTCGCCTCGCCGCTCGGCCTTGGCATGACGCCCGTGATCGGTGCCCTGCTCGTCGCCGCAGCGCTGCTGCTCACGCTCCTGAGCGGCGCCCTTGATCGTCGCACCGGGGCGGCCTACCAAACGGCTTGAACCGCCGTCTGCGAGGACCACCTATAGCCTCATTCCTTTTTCGCCCGGCCAGGTGGCCGGGCGCTTATCAAGCATAACATCCCCAGTACAAGGAGTTACCCACGATGCATTCCGTCAATTCCAACGGCGCCAACATTCCGGCGCTCGGCTTCGGCACTTTCCGCATGCCCGGCGCCGATGTGCTGCGCGTTCTGCCGGAAGCCCTGAAGCTCGGGTTCCATCACGTCGATACGGCGCAGATCTACGGCAACGAGGCCGAAGTCGGCGAGGCCATCCATAATTCCGGCGTGTCACGCGCCGATATCTTCCTCACCACCAAGGTCTGGGTCGACAAATATGCCCATCGCGACTTCCTCGCCTCGGTCGACGAAAGCCTGAAGAAGCTGCGGACCGACCATGTCGACCTGCTTCTCCTGCACTGGCCGGGCGGCAGCGACGTGCCGATGGCCGAGCGCATCGGCGCTCTCAACGAAGTGCACAAGGCCGGCAAGGTTCGCCACATCGGGGTCAGCAACTTCAACACGGCGCAGATGGAAGAGGCCGTGAAGCTGAGCGACGCGCCGATCGCCACCAACCAGGTCGAGTACCACCCGTATCTTGATCAGACCAAGGTGCTTCAGACCGCCCGCAAGCACGGCATGTCGATCACCGCCTACTATGCGATGGCGAACGGCAAGGTGCCGAGCGATCCACTCTTGAAGGAGATCGGTGCCCGCCACGGCAAGACGGCCGCGCAAGTAGCGCTGCGCTGGCTCGTGCAGCAGAAGGACGTGATCACCCTTTCAAAGACCGCGACGATCGATCGCCTGAAGGAAAATTTCGCGATCTTCGACTTTGCGCTCGGCGACGGCGAAATGGCCGAAATCCACGCCCTTGCGCGTGCCGACGGCCGCATCGTCAACCCGGAAGGCCTTGCCCCCGTCTGGGACAAGGCTGCTTAACGAACGCAATCATTTCGCCGCCGGCCAATTCCCTGCCGGCGGCGGATACGATATGGACATCGCCTCAAGGACACGGATCGTAGGGAGGGGGCGATGTCGTTGCACGAGGCACAGGCGAGCGATTTTGCTCCCGACTGGCCGGCGATTATCGCCGTCGTTCTCGGTGTCACCGCCTTCTCGGTGGCGCAGGGGCTCACCTATCCGCTGATCTCGCTTTCGCTTGAGAGCCGCGGCGTTTCGGCCGGCATGATCGGCCTCAATGCCATGGGCTTTGCCGCCGGTCTCGGTGTTGCGACGCTTATTCTCGGGCGGCTGACGCGGCTCGCCTCGGCCGACAAGCTGATCATCGCCAGCCTCATCGGCTGTTCCATCTGTCTCGCGACACTTGCCTCGACGTCGGAACTCGTCATCTGGTTTATCGCCCGCTTTGCCCTGGGTTTCTTCGTCAGCATGGTCTTCATGCTTGGTGAAGCGTGGCTGAACACCGCCTGTCCGGACCGGCTGCGCGGCCGCGTCTCCGGCCTCTATGGCGCCGGAATGTGCGGCGGCTTTGCGGCCGGTCCGCTGGCGATCCCGTTGCTCGGCACCAGCGGCGGTCTCGGCTTTGCCCTCTTGGCGATCTATATCGCACTCGTCGCCTTCCTCACGGGGCTGCTGACCATGGGCGCCCACTCCCGGCCCGAGCCGTCCTCGACGCGGGACCTCTTCGCCTTTTTCGGGAAGGCGCCGATGCTGATCCTCATGGTGCTGATGTTCGGATTTGCCGATATCGCCGCGATCTCGGCGATGCCGGTCTATTTCGTCAAGACCGGCCACAGCCAGGCCTTTGCCGCGCTGAGCGTAACGGCGCTGGCGATACCGACAGCTGTGGCACAGCCTTTCATCGGCGTGCTTCTCGACCGCCTGCCGCGCCGCCGGGTGGCGATCTCGGCGGCCGCGATCGCTGCCAGCGGCTATCTGCTCGTGCCGTTGCTGTCGTCCGATATCGCTCTGCTTCTGACCTTCGCCTTCATCGGCGCGGCGAGCTTCGCGCTCTATACGGCGGCGCTCACCATGCTCGGGGAAGAGTATCGCGGCAGCATGCTGGTTGCCGGCAGTGCCGCCTTTTCGCTCGCCTATGCCGCCGGCAGCGCGGCTGGATCCGGCGCGACCGGCGCGCTGATGAACTTTATCAACCCGATCGCTGGCCCGATCGGCGTGGGCGTCGTGCTGGTGGTCTTCACGCTTGCCTTCGCGCTCAACGGCCGACGCTAGCCCTCCGCGCAGATCCGGGCGAGAGCCTCGCTGAAGATGCGGGCGGCCGGCCCGAGCGGCTCGTCGATCCGATGAACGAGATAGGCTTCGGCCCCCACCTGGCTGTTGCGGCCAAGGGCGGCCGTCGGCATGCGCACGAGCCGGCCTTCCGCAAGGTCGCGCTCCACCTGCCAGAACGGCAATCGACCCCAGCCGAGGCCCGAGCGGATCATCGCATGCTTTGTGTCCTGGCTGCTGACACGGCAGGTTTGCGGCGAGAGCACGCCGTAGTCGCGCCCGACCGTGCGCTGCGACTGATCCGACAGGACGATCTGCAAATGGTCTGCAAGCTCGGCGTTGTCGAGCACGTCGCCCCCCGCGAGGAGACCTAGGGGATGATGGGCGGCAACGACCGCAACGAGTTCGACCGTCGACAGTGCCCGGCGGGCGATCGCCGGATCGCGGAAATCCTCGCCGACGGTGATGCCGAGCGTGAAACGGCGATCGACTAGCCCATCGAGCGGACCACCCAGCGGCAGGACCGCGAGGCGGATCGACACGTCGGGATAGGTGCCCCGCATCTCTTTCAGCGCCAGGCCGACCGTCTCGATCGGAAACAGCGTATCGACGACCAGAGAAAGCTCAAGCTCGATGCCTTCGCCGAGGCCGCGTGCCCGGGCGCGCATCGCGTCCACCCGCAACAGGATGTCGCGCGCATTGGCGAGCAGCGCATGCCCTTCCGCCGTCAGGACCGGCCGGTGGCCGGACCGGTCGAAAAGGCCGACCCCCAGTTCGGCCTCCATGTTGGCGATGGCGTGGCTGACGGCCGATTGCACCCGTGAGAGCCTGGCGGCGCCGGCGCGGAAGCTTCCGCTTTCGGCGACGGTCACGAAGGTCCGCATCTGATCGAGAGTAAGGGCATCGAGCATGATCGATTCCATAGATCATCTTGATGAAAATTATATCACTCCAAGAGATCGAGAAAAGCACCCATCTTTTCAGTGAACGGCAATGCCGCCCACAAAAAGGAAACCGAAATGACCAAGGTGCTCGTGCTCTACTATTCCTCCTACGGCCACATCGAGACCATGGCGAAGGCCGTCGCCGAGGGTGCGCGCACCGCCGGCGCCACCGTCGCGCTCAAGCGCGTGCCGGAAATCGTCCCGGAAGCCGTGGCCGTCAAGGCCGGCTACAAGCGCAACCACGATGCGCCGGTGGCAACAATCGCCGAACTGCCCGATTATGACGCGATCATCATCGGCACGCCGACACGCTTCGGCAACATGGCCGCCCAGATGAAGAACTTTCTCGACCAGGCGGGTGGGATCTGGGCGCGCGATGCCCTGGTCGGGCGCATCGGCAGCGTTTTTACCTCGACCGGAAGCCAGCATGGCGGCCAGGAATCGACGATACTCGCGACGCATACCGTGCTGCTGCATCTCGGCATGGTGATCACCGGCCTTCCCTACAGCTTCAAAGGCCAGATGCGCATGGACGAAATCACCGGCGGATCACCCTATGGCGCCTCGACGCTGGCCGATGACGGCAACGGCGGCGACCGGCAGCCGAGCGCCAACGAACTGGAAGGCGCACGCTTCCAGGGGCGCCACGTGGCGGAACTGGCAACAGCGCTGGTTGCCGGACGCACCCGCGTTGCGGAGATCGCCTGATGGCCATGGCCGCAGCCTTTGTTCGCGAAAGAACCGATTGGTCGGGCGTGATGACCGTTGTTGCGGCCGGCGTGGTCGCGGCGATGCAGGTGGGCAAGGGGCTGATTGCCGGCCCGCTGCTTCAGTCCGATCTTGGGCTCGACCTCTCCGCCCTCGGCTGGATCACCTCCGTCTTCGCCGTAGTAGGTGTCGTCGGGGGCATGGCAGCCGGCGCGTTCGTCACAGCTGTCGGCGACCGGCGCCTGCTTGGCATCGGCATGGCGCTGCTGGCGTTCGGTTCCTTTGCCGGCGCGGCGAGCCCAGCATTCACGCTGCTTCTGCTGTCGCGCATCATCGAGGGCTTCGGCTTTCTGCTTGTCGTCGTCGCCGGCCCCGCCATCCTCATGCGTCTGGTGACGCAGGAGCGCCGCGACCTCGTCTTTGCGCTCTGGAGCTGTTTCATGCCCGCGGGCATGGCGATCGCCATGCTGACGGGGCCTGCCTTTGCCGGTTGGCAGGCGATCTGGTGGAGCAATGGGCTGCTCACGCTTGCGAGCCTCGCCTCCATCTTCCTGGCCGTGTCGCCACCCCGGCAAACGCCCCGTGTCGCCACCCGCTTCCGGGATGATGCCGCGGAAACGCTGACGAGCCGCGGGCCCGTGCTGCTCTTCGCGCTGTTTTCGCTCTACAGCCTGATGAGCTTCACGCTTTCCAGCTTTCTGCCGATCCTGCTGATCGAGCGCCTGCAGGTCTCGCTTGGAACCGTTGGCCTGTTGAGCGCCATCATCACGCTGGTGAACGTCTTCGGCAATCTGGCCGCCGGCCATCTTCTGTCCCGCGGCTTCGCCCGCGGCAGGCTGGTCGCAAGCGCCGCGTTGCTGACCGGCGTGTCCGGCCTTTGGATCTTCCTGAGCCCATCAGGCGGACATCTGATCCTGGCGCTCTGCATCCTGTTTTCCGCGATCGGCGGGCTCATTCCGGCGACGCTGATCTCATCGGTGCCCCTCCTGTCGCCACGTCCGGCGCTTGCGCCGATGGCGATGGGCCTGCTGATGCAGGGCAGCAATCTCGGGCAACTCGTCGGCCCCGTCGCGGTCGGAACCGCGATCGAACGCTACGGATGGACATCGGGTGCGGCTTTTATCGGCGCCAGTGCCGTTCTTTGCATCGGGCTGACGCCCACACTCGAACGGACGCTACGGGAAAGCAGGCCGGAACGCTGACAGGGGCCGCAGGCAACAAAAAACCCACCGGCAGACGCCGGTGGGCTTCGTTTTTTAGATTCGAGTCGCCGGTATCAGACGAACTGGCTGAGACCCGGAACCGAAGCGACGACTTCGTCGACCACGTCTGCGCCGGCCTTCTCCTTGGCGAACGCGATGGTTTCCTTTGCAAGTCCGGTGATTTCACCCATGCCGAGGCCCTGGCTCATCAGCTGCTGGCCGAGCGCCATGACGCCGCCACCACCGATTGCCGACATCAGACCGCCGAGCAGGCCGCCGCCGCCCGTGCCTTCGCCGTTGTACTGCGCGATCAGTTCGGACGCGCCCGGGATCGCTTCAATCATCTGGGCAACCGGACCGTCGGCGGCTTCGCGCTGCAGGAAGCCGAGGATCATGCCGACAGCCTTTTCGGCGGTTGCCGGCTCGATGCCGACATTTTCAGCAACGCGCGTGACCAGTTCATTCATGGAGAAACTCCCTCATTTTGGATTTTTGACGTTGACGTCAAGGTAAATGATCGCCCACCAAATAACAAGCCGTGAGCCGTGACTATCGATCCGTCGATATCGCCGCATTCCGGTCGCGGATAGGCACAGCCTTGTTGCCGGGCGCAACCGCACCACCTATAACAGAAATCCAGGCACATTTCGATGACGGCGCGCCCCTGCGACACTGCGAACCGCCCGCTTTCATTGATGAAACGGAGATGAAGCCCACATGTTGGAAGAAGGCAAGCTCTTTATCGGCACCAGCCGCAAGCCTGATGATTCGATCAACAAGGGCGAGTATCTGGAGCTCAAGTTCGGCAATCGACACGGCCTGGTCACCGGCGCCACCGGCACCGGCAAGACGATCACCCTGCAGGTGCTTGCCGAAGGCTTTTCCAACGCTGGCGTCCCGGTCTTCTGCGCCGACGTCAAGGGCGACCTCTCCGGCATCGGCGCGATCGGCGAGGCCAAGGATTTCATCCTGAAGCGTGCCGAACAGATCGGCCTGCCGACAAATCCTTACGAGTTTCAGGAATTCCCGGTCATCTTCTGGGATATCTACGGCGAGAAGGGCCATCGCGTTCGCACCACCATGTCGGAGATGGGCCCGCTGCTCCTGTCGCGGCTTATGAACGCGACCGACGCGCAGGAAGGCGTGCTCAACATCGCCTTCAAGATCGCCGATGAGGGCGGACTGCCGCTGCTCGACCTCAAGGATCTGCAGGCGCTGCTCAACTACATGGGCGACAATGCCAGCACGCTTTCCAATCAGTTCGGTTTCATTTCCAAGTCCTCGGTCGGCTCGCTTCAGCGCGAGCTGCTGATCCTCGAACAGCAGGGCGCCGAACATTTCTTCGGCGAGCCGGCGCTGAAGATTTCCGACATCATGCGCACCACCAATGACGGCCGCGGCGCGATCTCGGTGCTGGCCGCCGACAAGCTGATGATGAACCCGCGGCTCTACGCCACCTTCCTGCTCTGGCTGCTGTCGGAACTGTTCGAGGAGCTGCCGGAAGTGGGCGACCCGGACAAGCCGAAGCTGGTCTTCTTCTTCGACGAGGCGCATCTGCTCTTCAACGACGCGCCGAAGGCGTTGATCGAACGCGTCGAACAGGTGGTGCGCCTGATCCGTTCCAAGGGCGTCGGCGTCTATTTCGTCACCCAAAACCCGCTCGACGTGCCCGACACGGTTCTCGGTCAGCTCGGCAACCGCGTTCAGCACGCGCTGCGCGCCTATACGCCGCGCGACCAGAAGGCGGTGAAGACCGCCGCCGACACCTTCCGCCCGAACCCGGATTTCGACTGCGCCACGGTGATCACCAATCTCGGCACCGGCGAGGCTCTGGTCTCCACGCTCGAAGGCAAGGGCGCGCCCTCGATGGTCGAGCGTACGCTGGTGCGACCGCCGCAGTCGCGCGTCGGCCCCCTGACGGAGGCCGAACGGAAGAAGGTCATGGACGTGAGCCCGGTCCGTGAGCTTTACGATGAGGATTTCGACCGTGAATCGGCCTACGAAATCCTGGCGGCGCGCGCCAAAAAGGCAGCCGACGCACAGGCCGAGGCACAGTCTCAGGCCGAGCAGCAGACGAGCGAGGCGAGCACCGGCGGCAGCCGCTGGACGCTGCCGGGCTTTGGCGACGACGATCAGGCGGCACCGGCCGGCAAGCAGGCGCGCCCGCGCAGCTCCGGCTACCAGCGCGAGACGGTCGTCGAAGCGGCGATGAAATCGGTCGCCCGCACAGTCGCGACCCAGGTCGGCCGCGCCCTGGTGCGCGGCATCCTCGGCAGCCTTAGCCGACGCTAACCAAGACCGGCCGACGCGGCCCATCTATTCCCACGCGCCCTGACCAAATCAGGGCGCGTCGTCATTTCTGGAACATCCGCATGGATGTGAGGGATTCAATCGGCGCCATCCTCAAGGACGGCGACAACGTCACCCTGATCAAAGACCTGAAAGGCAAGGGAACCTCGACGACGCTGAAGCGCGGGACGATGGTCAAGCGCATCCTCCCCCGATGAAGTCGAGTGCCGCGTCGAAAAGACCAAGGGTCGGGTGATGCGCACCGAATTTCTGAAGAAGGCTTAAGGCCCGCGCGGGATGCCGGAACGGCACGGCGAAATGACCCGACGGCCAGCCGTGCCGATCAATGCCGTGTCTTGTCAATGCCGTGTGTTGGGGAGGGTGAAGCGCTCAAGCGGCGCCCGCTCACCGCAACGGCGGCCCGCTGGGTGGCGGCGTATTCGTCCGTCAACTCCAGCAGAGCCAAGGCGATCTCGTCCCAATGCCACCCTACCCGCTCGGCGAGATCCGTCAGCAGTTGGAACTCCTCGCGCAATGCGGTCGCGCATTCGAGCTCTCGCTGCGCAAGCGCGCAGGTTCTGGTTTTCGGCCTGGCGATCATCCTATTTTACCTCCTGCTCATCAACTCCTCAGCCCGAGCATAGGTTCCAGCAGCTCCCGGTCGAAGCATAGGTTCCCGCGCCGCGGCAGGGGAACCGATCGGTCGCCGGACCGTTGGCTAGGGACAGGAGGTACTGTCATGAAGAAAATCATCCTAGCCGGTTTTGTGGCAAGCCTTGCCTTTTCCGGCGTCGCCCTGGCTCAGACCACGACGGTCATCGTTCCCGGCGAGGTCAAAACCTACGTCCTTCAGCAAACCAGCCCATCCGTGACCTATGACGGCACTGTCGTCGTGGGCGAACCCCTGCCGGACACGGTCGAGGTCTACCCGATCCCGCAGCAACCGACCTACGGCTATGTCGTCGTCAACCAGCAAAGGGTGCTGGTTGATCCGCAGAGCAGGCGGGTCATCGAGGTTCTGCAGTAGACCGGCACAACATGCCTGAAAAAAGAAGCCCGACGGAGACCGCCGGGCTTCTTTCAACAGGGGATCTGAGAGAACTCAATCTGAGAAACTCAGGCGACGGTCAGCTTGACGTCGATGTTGCCCTTGGTTGCATGGCTGTAGGGGCAAACGATATGCGCCTTCTGGACGAGATCTTCGAGCACGGCCTTGTCGACGCCCGGCGAAGTGATTTCGAGCGCAGCATCGATGCCGAAGCCGGTGCCATCCTCGCGCGGACCGATGCCGACGGTTCCCGTCACCGTGGTGTCTTCCGGAAGCTTTACCTTCTCCTTGCCGGCCACGAATTTCAGCGCGCCGAGGAAGCAGGCCGAGTAGCCGGCTGCAAAGAGCTGCTCGGGATTGGTGCCGCGGGCGCCGTCGCCGCCAAGTTCCTTCGGAACGGTGAGCGTGACGTCGAGCACGCCGTCGGCGCTTTTGGCCTGGCCGGCGCGGCCACCGGTTGCGGATGCAGTGGTGCGGTAAAGAATGGGCATTGGCGGGGTCTCCTTTGCGTTTCCTGAGTGAATGCGATTTAGATAGCGCAAAATTCAATTGTACGCAAATTAATTTTGCAAATTGCATTTCGAGCGTCTTTTTGCGACAATGGCGCATGGCGAACAAGGCGGCACATAGCGACACCATTCCCGAGGAAGCACTCGCGCTCGGCAAGCAGCTGTGTTTTGCGGTCTATTCTGCGGCCCATGCATTCAACCGCGCCTACAAGCCGCTGCTCGATCGTTTCGGCCTCACCTATCCCCAATATCTCGTGCTCCTGGCGCTCTGGCAACAGGACGAGATGACGGTCAAGCGGATCGGCGAGGAGATCGGTCTGGATTCAGGCACGTTGTCGCCGCTTCTCAAGCGCCTGGAGGCAGCCGGTTATGTCGGTCGCCAGCGCGACCCGAGCGACGAACGTCAGGTGATCGTGCGGCTGACGGACAAGGGCCAGGACCTGAAAAACGAGGCTTTCGGCATCCTGATCGGCATCAGCAAGGCCTCGGGATGCAGCCTGAAGCAAGCAGAAGACATTCGCGAGACGCTGCATCAGCTGACGCGGCAGCTCAATGCCGGCCCCGGCGAGGATTGACCGACCTGCCTTCCGCTCGACGCGGTGGGTGCTGTGCAGAAACGTGAGGGGCGGATATCCGCCCCTGCCCGTCATCAGATAACGAGGATCGGCGCCTTGCCGCGGACGCGATCGTAGAGATCCATGACATCCTGGTTGAGCATGCGCACGCAGCCCGACGAAACCGCCTTGCCGATCGACTTCCATTCCGGCGTGCCGTGAACACGGTAAAGCGTGTCCTGGCCGTTCTGGAAGATGTAGAGCGCGCGCGAACCAAGCGGATTGTTGAGGCCTGGGGCCATACCGCCGTTCTGGGCCGAATAGGGCTTTAGCTGTGGCTGGCGGGCGACCATGCTGTCCGGCGGGGTCCAGCGCGGCCACTTCTGTTTCCACTGGATGACGCCGCGACCCGACCAGGCAAAACCCTCGCGACCGAGGCCGACGCCGTAACGCAGCGCCCGGCCACCCGGCTGGATCAGATAGAGGTAGCGGTCGCCGGTATCGACGACGATCGTGCCCGGCTGCTCGCCGAAGGGATCGCTGACCTCCTGGCGGTAGAAGCGCGCGTCGATCTGGCGATAGGGAATTTCCGGCACCTGGTAGCCGCCATCGGAAACGCTGGCATAGATGTCCGAGACATAGAGGCCCTGCGGCGGAAGACCGGTTGGAACTGGCCCTGGGCCATCCTGCCTTTCATAGATGCCTTCGGCGCGCGGATCGGTAAACCGTCCCTCGACCGCTGGATTGCGGAACACCGGCGCCGTCTCATAGCGAAAGACATCCGTGTTCATCGACGAAGTGCAGCTCGCAAGACCGGCGGAGGCGAGCGCCACGCCGGACGAGCGAAGAAACTGGCGACGGGAGAAAAGGACTGAAGAGGACATCGAACTCTGGGGGCTTGAGTGCGGCATGAGGAGTGCTGCATGAATTTGCTTAACGAAATGCTACGCACAGCCCCCACGGATTGGGGCGATGCTTGCATTTACGGCTGGAACGAAGCTTGCGTCGCGAGGGTGGCAGGGCTCAAACGCTGTGGATACTGAACCGCGGCTGCAGCATCAGCGCCTCGAAATCCGGAGCCGAGAGCGGCCGGCTGAAGAAGTAGCCCTGAATTTCGTCGCAACCGCTCTGGCGCAGGAATTCCACCTGGGCCTGGTTTTCCACACCCTCGGCAATGACACGAAGGCCGAGGTTCCGCGCAAGCGAAATGATCGCGGCGGTGATCGCGTTGTCGTCGAGATCCGTCGGAATGTCGGCGACGAAGGACCGGTCGATCTTCAGTCGGCGCACCGGGAAGCGCTTGAGCGCGCTCAAACTCGAATAGCCGGTGCCGAAATCATCGATCGCCAGGTGCACCCCGATCGCCTGCAGCTCGTGCATGGTGGCGATCGCGCCAGGGACATCCTGCATGATCAGGCTCTCGGTCAGTTCCAGTTCGAGGCAGAACGGGTCAAGCCCGGTCTCTGCGAGAATTGCCGCGACATGGGCGGCCCAGTTGCGCTCACGGAACTGGCGCGCCGAAACGTTGACGCTGATGATCAGCGGCGGCAGGCCGGCATCCTGCCAGGCCCTGGCCTGGCGGCAGGCCGCGCGCAGCACCCAGTCGCCGATCGGCACGATCAGCCCGGTTTCCTCGGCGAGCGGAATGAACGCCGCCGGCGAGACCGTGCCGCGTTCGGGGTGGCGCCAGCGCAGCAAGGCTTCGGCCGCGAAAACGCGGCCAGTCGCCAGATTCATCTGCGGCTGGAACTGCAGGAAGAACTCTTGCCGCGCGAGCGCCTGGCGCAGCTCCTCCTGCTGCTTGAGCTTCTCATGCGCCTTGGCGGCCATCTCTTCGGTGAAGACCTGCAGGTTGTTGCGGCCGAGCTCCTTGGCCCGGTACATCGCCATGTCGGCATTGGCGAGCAGTTCGCCGACCGTCTTGCCCTGATTGGGAAAACAGGCGACCCCCATGCTGCAGGTGACCTGCAGGCTGCGGCCCTCGATCTGCATCGGCGCGGCGATCGCTCGCCGGATATCCTCGAGCCGAGCCAGCACGATATCGCGCTCGCAGGGAAGCCCGTTCAAAAGCAGGATGAATTCATCGCCGCCGACCCGCACGACCATGTCGGACTTACGCACCGAAGCGCGCATGCGCGAGGCCGTGACCTTCAAGAGTTCGTCGCCGGCGGCGTGGCCGAGCGTATCGTTGACCAGCTTGAAATTGTCGAGATCGAGGAAGGCGAGCACCGCCCACTGGCCGCTGCCGCGCAGGGCTTCCAGCGCCTCGGCGACCTGTTCCTCGAACTGTGCGCGGTTGGGCAGACCGGTCAGCGCGTCGTGATGCGCCATGAAGCTGATGCGATCTTCCGCCTGCTTGCGCTCGATCGCGATGCCGGCGAGATGCGCCGCCATGGCGATCAGTTCCTTTTGTCCGTCGTCGGGCACGCCGACGACATCGGAATAGAGCGCGAAGGTGCCGAGCACCTTGCGCTCACGCGAATGGATTGGGGTCGACCAACAGGAGCGGAAGCCGTAGGGAAGCACCAGCTCGCGATAATCGTCCCAGAGCGGATCGACCTGAATATCCGAGACGATCACCTGCTCGCCGCGCCAGGCGGCCGTGCCGCAGGAGCCCATGCGCGGGCCGATCTCGACGCCGTGGATGGTCGCGCAATAGGCCTCGTCGAGGCTTGGCGCTGCGCCGTGGAAGAGATAGCGGCCATCGGGCGACAGCAGCAGCACCGAGCCCTTGATGCCCGGCATCAAGGCTTCGATCAACAGGATCATGTCGCGGAAGAAGGCGTCGAGCGGCCGGCCGTTGGCGATCATCTCAAGCAGGCGCGCCTGCCCTTCGAGCAGCCGCTCGGCCGCCTTGCGATCGGAGATGTCACGCGAAACGCCGACGATGCCGACGATCTTGCCGCTCTTGTTGCGCAGCGGCACCTTGGAGGTCATCAGCCAGCGATCGCGGCCCTTGCTGACGATGGCCCGTTCCTCGATGCCGAAGATCGGCTCGCCGGTTTCGATGACGCGACGCTCGATGTCGGCAATCGCCTTGGCCATCTGCGGCGGATGGAGATCGAAATCGGTCTTGCCGACGATATCCTTCATGGCTTCGAGCCCGTTGTCGGCAACCGTCACCTGATTGGCGATCAGGAACCGCCCCTCCACATCCTTGGCGTAGATGTAGTCCGGCACGTGGTTGATGATCGTCTCCAACCAGTAGTGGCGATCGGCGATATCGGGTTCGCTCGGAAAGATGCGCGCGACCTCCTCGGCCAGCCGATTGCTGGCGTCGATCAGGCGGCGCGTTTCCGCGTTGCCGCCGGCATTGAGAGCGGCATATCGCGGATTGCGGGACGTGTTCTTCGCCAAGCAAGGCCTCCCGACGCTCTTCGCCGCGTCGCTGGTCGATCTTTCCCCACTTCACGTTAGACGAGCAAGAGTTAGCTCTTCCTAAATAACTGTAGAAAAATCGTGTAGAGGTTGCAACGGTCAAGTTGCAAGAGGCGATAGAAGGGGTGGATGGCACCACCCCTTAATGTCCGCTCAGGACAACCGCCGGCGCACCGGTGCAACGCGCATCAGCAATTGATCGACGATCACCATGACGACGATCGCGATGCCCGTCAACGGAAACGCCAGCCCGAAGACAATGGCCATGAGCCACAAGCCCACATAGACGCTGCGCCGCGGCGGCATCGGGGGCACGCCGATGCGTCCCGCCGGGCGCCGCTTCCACCACATGATGACGGCGGAAAGGGAAACGAGCACGATGGAAATGCAGGCGGCCAGCATCAGGAGCTGGTTGACGCGCCCCCATTCCTGCCCCTTGTGCACGTTGATGCTCCATTCGATGGCCTTGCCGAACGCCGGGTAATCGCCAAAGGAAATGTCGACGAGCGGCTTGCCGGAATATTGATCGATATGGATCGTGCGCTCCCGCGCAAGGTCGGCGGGAAAGATGGCGGCCGTATAGACGGCAGTCTCGTCGCGCGGGATCGCGAGCTCGTAGCCGGGCAGCATGCCCTCAGCATCCGCGATCGCGACGGCGCGATCGATCCCGACCGGCTCGCCCGCGCCACCGCTGGACGCCGGAACCGGCGCGTTTTCCATCAGCCAATTGGCCCTGGGCAGCACGTCGGTCGACACCTTGCTGGAGGTTGGGACCTCATCCCAAAGCGCGGCCGGATAGCCGAGCCCCATCGCCGTCAGCTTGCCGTTGACCGTTGCACCCCAATAGCCGGACCACAGAAGCCCGGAGAAGGCGAGAAAGACGATCAGCAGGCCGGCGCCGATACCGGTCACCGCATGGAGATCGCGCCAGAACACCCGGCGTGCCGGCGTGCCGCGCACGGTCAACACACCGCCGGTCTGCTGGCGCGGCCACCAGAGATAGATGCCGGTGAAGACCAACAGGATGGCAAAGCCCGCAACGATCTCGATGATTGTTTCGACCGACTTGCCGAAATAGTCGAGGCTGTGCAGGTCCTCAACCACCTGGTTGAACTCCTCCGATGGCGCGACCCGGTCGAGGATCGCGCCGGTGTAGGGATCGACGAAGACCAGCATGCGCGCCTTGCCGATGCCGACAGTGACGCGTGCGGAGCGATCCGCGCCGGCCGGCGTGCGATAGGAGACGGCAACGCTGCCCGGCACGGACTCCACCGCCGTCGCGACGATCGCCGAGGGCGACATCCGTTCGGCGCCCACTGCCACGACGTTACGGTAGGCAAAGACGGTATCGTCGATCTCGTCGTTGAACAGATAAAGCCCCCCGGTCAGCGCCAGGCTGATCATGAAGGGGATGACGAGCAGGCCGGCAAAGAAGTGCCAGCGCCAGATGGCACGGTAGAGCGAGATGCCGCGCTCTGTGGCCGCGGGGCTGTCCACGGCATTGGTGAAGGATGCGGTTGTCATGGTTTTCTCCGGGAAGGACCGTTTGCACGGCTTCGCCTCTTGGTGATCGGAACGACCGCCGATCACGGCAATGCGCGTCGAAGATGGACGCCGCAAGGCCAATCAGCTGTCGTTCAAGCGCGTATCAGGCGGAGAAAACCGTTGGTGGCGCCCTTGGCCCTGCTCCGGTTAAGAGCACCGAGCGAACGAAACCGAAATCGCCGGCTGGAACGGAAAGCGGGCGCGCGCGGGCTTGCGACGGCAAGACGATCGGGTAAGGCGCCGGCAGGTCGGTGGGCGCAACCAGACAGCAGGACTGGCAGCCGTGGCCCTTCGTGCCACCTTTTCCATCGGGATCGTCGTGGCCAGAGAGGCAAAGATCGGCAAGGCTGCCATCCGGGAGGACGTAGGCGATCGCATCCGGCGACCGCGGCATGGCGGCGGCCGGTTGCTGGATCAAGGCCGAAACGACGAGGACCAGCGCGCAAAGCATGCGCGCCGCCAAGTTCGTCAACCGATCCCCAAAAAGCCTTGCCAAACGCATCCCCAAATCGACGGGCGACAGCTAAAGATCTGCGTCCGCAAACGCAAGTCGGCAAAGCGCCGCACGGACCATCAAAAGATTTCATGTGTGCTATCAGCGCCGCCCGCTTCCGTCACTCCCGGTGCTTGCCTAAGACAGGCGACAACACAGGACGGGAGGAACACGGCATGCTGACGATCTATGGGGTTTATCGCTCGCGCGCATCGCGCAATTACTGGATGGCGCGGGAACTCGGCATCCCTTTCCAATCGGTACCGGTCATCCAGGCACGCCGCGTCGCCGATCCGTTGGCTGCTGATGCGCCGATCAACACCAAGTCGCTCGCCTTCCTCGCCGTCAATCCGATGGGGCTGATCCCGGCGATCGAGGATGATGGCGTGGTGCTGACGGAATCGCTTGCCAACAATCTCTATCTCGCGCGCAAGTATGGCGGCCCACTGGCGCCTGCCGATATCGCCGAGGAAGGCTTGATCGGCAACTGGACGATGTGGGCGGCGACCGAGGTCGAGCCGCACACCGTCGAGATCATCCTGACCTACGACTACGGCGCCGAGAACACGGATGAAGGCAAGGCGATGATCGCCAGATGCGTGACGTCGCTCGACAAGGTCTTTGCCCGCATGGAAAGCCACCTCGACGGACGCGACTATCTCGTCGGCGATCGCTTCACCGTCGCCGACCTCAATCTTGCGGAGGTCTTCCGCTACGCCATGAGCCAGACGCAGCTGTTCGACAAGCATCCGCGGGTTTCGGCCTGGCTTGCCCGTTGCCATGCCCGCCCGGCCTTCAAGGCGATGATGGAAGAACGCCTGAAAGAACTGGCGGACTGAGCGGTCAATAAGGGGGGCCTCCCTGCGATCAGCCCATGGTCGCCGCGTCGAAGCGAACGCGCGGCGCCTTGATGTCGAGCAGGCGCATGCCCTCCTCCACCTCATCACGAACCCAGCGCTTGAACGCCTTGGCGGCCTTGCTTTCGCGCCGTGACGGCGCGCTGACGAAGTAGTGGCCGAAGCCCGTCGGCACCCGGATGCCGAACGGTACCACAAGGCTGCCCTGCGCGATCGCAAAGCCTGCGAGCGTCTGCCAGGCGAGCATCACCCCCTGGCCGGAGATCGCGGCATCGAGCACCAGCGACGCCTCGTTGAAGGTGTGGCGCACGTTCACTTCCGCGCCCGAGAGCCCGACTTCGCGGAGCCACACCTCCCAGCTGAACATCGAATGGCCGTCGATAACAGCGGGCAGTTTTAGAATATCTGCAGGCTTCCGAAGCCCTTCGGCCATGGCCGGCGAACAGACCGGAAAAACCTCCTGCTGCAACAGCGGCTCGGATTTCACGCCCGGCCACTCGCCCGTACCAACGCGAATGCCGACATCCACATCCGACGTGTCGAGATTGACGAGCTTTGTCGTCGCGTCGATGCGCAGGCGAATGTCGGGATGCCGTTCGGCAAAACGGTTGAGCCGATAGACCAGCCAGCGGGCGGCAAAGACCGGCGCGACCGAGATGGTCAGCACCGACTCGTCGCGGCGGCGCGCTGAAGCCACGGCCTCTGCCAGCTCGTGAAAGGCGTTGCTGATGCGCGCGAGGAAGCGCTCGCCGAAATCGGTGGGCACGAGGCCGCGCGGGGTGCGCTCGAACAACACGCGGCCGAGCTGGGCCTCCGCCTTGGCAATCTGCTGGCTGACGGCGCCAGGGGTAACGCCCAATTCGTCCGCCGCGGCGGCCAGCGATCCCAGCCTGCCGGCAGCCTCGACGGCGCGCAGCCCGTTCAAATGTACCGTGTTCAGATCTCTCATATAGTTTTTCTAAACACAATCTCTGCCATTCTCAATTGAAAAGATGACAGGACAGGCGGATCATCCAAGCATCGAAAGGATGGTCCGCCATGTTTAGGCTTCTCTCGAAACTGACGCCGCTCAAAACATCCGACGACCGAAAGGACGATGCGCCGCTCGCCTGGGCGCGCGATCCGCTGCAGCATCCGGATCTCGAACGGATGGATGGGCGCGAACTCGGTGACCTGCCCTTCCCGGGCTGGCCGTGGCCACGCACGGCGGAGTGCACCGGCAGCCGCCTCTAGGACCTGCGGCTTTGAAGCTGCACTATGATATGCTGGCCGGATGAGCGACGATCTCGAGCGCAACTTCATCCGTGTCGTCAGGCTGGCGGAGGCCGCAGGCCTGCCCGAAGTGACGATCGGCACGTCCTACGGTACGCCGGCGCTGCTGGTGAAAGACAAGAGTTTTGTGCGCATGAAGGATGGCGAGACGCTGGTCGTCATGTGCGCGCTCGAAGAAAAGGAAATGCTGCTGGAGCTCGACCCGGGGCTCTACTTTCAAACGGATCACTACAAGGGCTGGCCCGCTATGCTGGTGCGGCTTTCGGAAATCGACGACCAAAGCCTAACCGGGCGGCTGGTTGCCGCCTGGCGCGAGAAGGCGCCAAGGCGGCTCGCCGCGAGCTTCCTCGAGCCAGGTCAGGCTCCGCCGCCGACCTTGTAGACCAGGCAGACCTTGCCACCATCCAGTCGCTTCACGTTATCGAGCTGCACATGATGGCGCTCCGCCACGGTGTCGAACAGCGCCTTGCCCTTGCCGACCACGAGCGGGTGGATGGTGAGACGCAGTTCGTCGATCAGGCCGTGGTCCATCAGGCTCGACACCGTGCGCGCGCCGCCGACGACATAGATAGTGCGGCCCGGCGCCTGCCTGAGCGTCTCGATTTCGGAGACGTCGCGCACGATCCTGGCGTTTTCCCATTCGACGTCGGAACGGGTTTTCGAGAGGACATAATGCGGCGTGCCAAGCGCAAAGTCCGCATATTCGATTTCTTCGGGCGTCGGCAACTGGCCGGTGAACTCCAGCGGCGCATGCGGGTCGCGCTTGATCGCGCTCCAATACTGCTCGTAGCCCGAATACATGCCGTTCCCCAGGACGCAGGCGTCGATCTCGGGCAGGAGGTCGAACGTATCCGACCAGGAATCGACCCAGTCCGTACAGCCATCCGGCCCGTCGATCAGACCGTCGATGGACATCTGCATGCCTGCAACCACCTTGCGCATCGTCATTGTCTCCCTGTTGGCGTTACACGCCAAGGACGCGCGGCAGACAGGAAGCCCGACATCCCAGGCAAAATAATCCTGGTTACGCGAGGGACGTCGCCGAACGGACGGCTCTTCCATTTCCAAGCCGGCGCCTATACCGGTTAAGCGAACAGCCGGACAGGTATTTCCATGATCGTTCGCAACCGCCCCACCCTTTTGAAACTCTTCTTCATCCTCCGGGGTTCGGTCATCCAGCGGATCTTTCCGCAAGTGCTGTTCGTCTTTGCGCTCTCCGCTTTCGTCGTCTGGGCGCACCGCGTCGATCCCGGCCTGGTGCCGAGCGTCAGCAGCGGCCCCTTCGCGTTGCTCGGCATCGCGCTCTCCGTGTTTCTCGGCTTCCGCAACAATGCCTGCTACGACCGCTGGTGGGAGGCGCGGAAGGACTGGGGACAGTTGATCTTCACCGCACGCGACCTCGCCCGCCAGACGCTGATCCTTGCCGGAACCGAGCGGCAGCGCCTGCTCGACATCACGATCGCCTTTGGCCACGCGCTGGTCTGCCATCTGCGGCCGGGAAGCGATGTCGGTAGACCGCTAGCGCGGCTGCCGACAGATCTCGTTGCCGGCTACAAGGCAAGCCGCAACGGACCGGACTTTCTGCTGCGCGAAATGGGCGGCATTCTCGCCGGACTGCACGGAACCGGCACGATCAGCGACTTTCAGTGGGCGCAGCTGGATGGCACGCTCGGCAAGATGTCGGCCATGCTTGCGGCCTGCGAGCGGATCCGCAACACCCCCGTGCCGTTCGGCTATACGCTGCTCCTGCACCGCACCGCCTATCTCTTCTGCTTTCTGCTGCCCTTCGGCTTTGCCGATGCGCTCGGCTGGGCGACGCCCTTCGTCACCGCGCTTGTCGCATACACCTTCTTCGGCCTCGACGCGCTCGGCGACGAACTGGAGGAGCCGTTCGGCTTGTTGCCGAACGACTTGCCGATCGTTGCGCTTGCCGAGACCATCGAAATCAACCTGCGCGAGGCGCTGGGCGAGACCAACCTTCCGCCTCTACCGCAGCCGAAGAACTACATCCTGATGTAGCCGCAACTGCCGAGGCGTCAGACCTTCAGCATCGCCAGCACCCGGGCGACGGCCGGACGTGCCGTCATGCGGTTGCGGTGATCGACGATTCTTGGGAAGCGCGCGGGATCCACACCGTCCGGCTCGATCCAGCCGGCGACGGTGAAGAGATAGGGATCGGCGATCGAATAGCTGTCGCCAAAAACGAACGGCCCTTCGAACATCTTGCTTTCGATCAGTTCGTAGCAGGCGGTCATGTTGGAGGCGACCTTGGCCTTCATCGCCTCATGCGCGGCCGGATCGTCGGCCCAGCGTGCGCCGCGGCGGCCATGGGCGTGGGCAATATGCACCGTCGAGCAGAGGTAATTCAGAAACGACTGCAACTGCGCGAACGCGAAGGCGTCGTTCGCCGGAGCGAGCTTCGCAGCTGGAAAGGCCTGCGCGATGTAGGTCAGGATCGCCGGCGTTTCGGTGATGACGCCCCTGTCGGTCACGAGCGCTGGGACCCGCGCCTTCGGGTTCACCGCGAGATAGTCGGGCTTGGTCTGCTCGGCTGTCGAAAAATCGACACGGCGCGCCTCGTATTCGGCGCCCGCTTCTTCCAGCGCGATATGCGAAGCCAGTGAACAGGTTGCGGGGGCGTAGAACAGTTTCAACACTTTGAGCTCTCCTCTGCGATCATGCGGACCGGTTGACGTGATGTCGATGGACCGAGCCGGTTCTGTCAATTCCTGTGGATCGATGCGGCATGCGCGCGGAGAACCGCGCGCTTCCTGCCCGTGTCGCTCCAAAGCAAAGACCGGCCGCAGAAGAAAGGAAGTCACCCCGATTGACAAGCAGAAGTGGCAAGGCGCCGCAGATCGCTGCCGTCCGCCCTCGTTTAGGGATGCCCGGCAGGCTACAACTGCCGGGCCTGCACGTTCACGCGACCAGCGGCCCGCTGCAGCCGGGTACGTCCTCCAGGCGATAATAGACGGGAATGCCACGCTCGCGGGCAATGCGCACGTCGTTATCGGCCCCCTTGCTGTCGCCCGGCAGGCGCAGAACCGCCTCGCAAAGCGCCAGCAACCGGCCCGCCACAGGATGAAAAATCTCCTCATAGAGATCGTCACCGATCCGCGCACCGCCAGCCGCATGCCACACCGGCAGCGCCACCCACTCGCCGATGACAGGCACGTGGCCTGCCTTGAACAGCGCATAGGACGGCTCTTCCAGCCGCTTCAGGTTGGCGGCCATTTTCGCCGGGTCGTCCCCGGTTCCCGAACGATAGGGGCCTGCGATCAAGATCAGCATTTTTCTCTCCCGAGATGCTATGAACGATCCAGATTATTCTGGAATAATCGTGATATTTCGTGCAATATCGTGAAGAGTCAAGGAGACATTTCATGCTGACGATACAGAGGCGGGCTTTGATTTCGGCGCGGCTGGCGCGAGACGGCGAGGTCGTTGCCAAGCGCATGGCTGACGAGTTGAACCTGTCCGAGGACACGATCCGGCGCGATCTGCGCGAAATGGCGGCGGAGGGACTGCTGAAGCGCGTGCACGGCGGCGCGCTGCCTCTGGTGCCGCCGCTGCCCAACTTTGCGGCGCGTCAGGAGATCGCCGGCGACGTCAAACGCCGGCTCGGACAAAAGGCGGCTGCGATGATCGAAGCCGGTCAGACAATCTTTCTCGATGGCGGCACGAGCAATGCAGAGATTGCCCGGGCGCTGCCGCGCGACATGCGGCTGACCGTCGTCACCCACAGCCCGACGATCGCCGCCGAACTCGAGCGCCACGAAGCGGAGGTTATCCTGATCGGCGGGCGGCTCTACAAGCATTCGATGGTCGCGACCGGAGCAGCAGCGCTTGCAGCGATTGCCGGCATCCGAGCCGACCTGTTCTTCCTCGGCGTCACCGCCATTCACCCGGCCCACGGTGTTTCAACCGGCGACTTCGAGGAGGCGGCCGTCAAGCGGGCGATCCTCGGCCAGGCCGCGGAAACCTACGTGCTCGCAACGGTGGAAAAATTCGATGCGGTCTCGCCGCACCACGTGGCCGCGATCCCCGAGCTCTCGGGCTTCATCGTTCCCAACGAGATCAGCGACGACATGCTCGCCCCTTATGACGGCACGGACATTGCGATCATCGGCGCTTGATGGCGCGCCGCGCCAACAAGCGGAACGTCGGGAAAGTGAGCGGGCCGAGATGGCCCGCCACAGTTCAGGCGGCGAAAGCGTCGGTCACTCTGACGTCGCCGACATGGATGCCGTTCCAGTTGTGCATGGAATGGTTGGCCTGCGCCATCAGCGCCGCGTGCAGCTCGGGCTCGTCCCTGAAGAAGCGGGCAAGCGTTGCCGCGACCATGGCTTCGGCAGCCCGGGTCGTACCATCTTCGCACTTCAAAGCGATCGCGATGCCTTTTTCCGGAATGGCGGCGCAGAACACACCTTCCGCCCCGGTCTTGGCAAAGATGCGGCCGGGCGCCGTCTTCATCAGCCGCGTGCAGGCGCGCTTGGTGCCAGCAACGAAAAAGGGCTCGGCCATGCAGGCCTCGATCAGCCGCCGCGAGACGCGGGCGCGCTCGGCTTCAAGGCCGACGCCGGTCGCCATCTTCGCGAAACCGTGTGCGAGCCCCTTCAGCGGCACCGCATAGGTCGGGATCGAGCAGCCGTCGACGCCGCAATTGTCCTTGGCAAGGATCGCACCCGTCAGGCTTTCCATAGCGCCGCGGATTTCGCGCTGCAGCGGATGGTCGTAGCCGACATAACCCTTCACCTCCGTGCCCGAATGGCAGCAGGCACAGATGAAGCCGGAATGCTTGCCGGAGCAATTGTTGTGCAGCGCCGTCGGCGCTTCCAGGCTGCGGGCCTGGCCGATCAGGGTCTTCTGGTCGGACGACCAATGGGCGCCGCATTCGAGCGCCGAGACATCGCGGCCTGCGGCGGCCAGCATCTTGGCGGCCAGTTCCACATGTTCCGGCTCACCGGAATGGGACGAACAGGCAAGCGCCAGTTCCCGGTTGCCGAAGCCGTAGGCGTCGGCCGCGCCGCTTTCCATCAGCGGCAGCGCCTGCATCGCCTTGCAGGCCGAGCGCGGGAAGACGGCGCTGTCGGTTTCGCCCAGCGAGAAGACGGTCCGGCCGTCGCCGTCGACGGCAATGACCACGCCGCGGTGGCGGCTTTCGACGAGGTTTCCGCGGGTAACTTCGACGAGAACGGGATTTGACATGCCTTGCCCTCAAATATCCGAAATTGCTCCGTGCATTTAGCAGGATTTTACCGGCAAGAAACGGAGTTTTCATGAAATTCGCCCGCAGGCTGGCCGCTGCTTTTCTCGTCATCTACCTGCTACCGGCGTTGGCCTCGGCCGGCTGGTGGTACATGCAGGACCGGCCGCAAAGCTGGCGCGACGCCGATTGGTCCTCGGCCGGGATCCTGCCGAAGGCAACGGAAAGCGCGGACGCGGCGATCTACGTGTTCTCGGCGACCACGGGCGGCATGAAGGGTGCTGTCGCGAGCCACGCCTGGATCGTGACCAAGAATGAGGGCGCTGCCACCTACGATCGCTACGACAAGGTCGGCTGGGGCAAACCGATCCGCAGGAACGGCTATCCGGCGGATGCACGCTGGTACTCGAATGAGCCGCGGCTGGTCGTCTCGGTGACCGGCGCTGACGCCACGCGGCTGATCCCGAAGATCGAGGCGGCGATCGCCAGCTACCCTTACGCTTCGCCTGGCGGCTACCGGATCTGGCCCGGCCCGAACTCCAACACCTTCGCCGCCCACGTGCTGCGAACCGTACCGGAACTCGGCGCCGTGCTGCCGCCGGACGCAGTCGGCCGCGACTATCTGCCGGAGGGAAAGCTGCTCCAGGTCGATGCCGACGGGCGCGACCTGCACGCGACGCTCTATGGCCTGGCCGGTATCTCGGCGGGTGTTCGCAGCGGCCTCGAGCTGCATTTCTTCGGCCTTGTCGCCGGTTTCGACTTCGCCAATCCCGGCATCAAGGTTCCGGCGATTGGACGCATCGGCATATGATGGTCCAGGCTTGACGGGCCATCGCTTAGGTTGAGCGCCGGTGGTTTGCATTGCATGGTGCGCCGGTCGAATCAGGAGGACGCGCCCGCATGCATGAAATACCGATCAGGAGCTTTGCTGTTTCGGTTGTCGTTCTCCGCCCGGCTGGGAGCACCTTCGAGGTTCTCCTTCTCAAGCGCACCGGAACACTTGCGGGAACCTGGTGCCAAGTCGCCGGCGCGATCGAAGCGAATGAAACGGCCTGGCAGGCGGGCCTGCGCGAAGTCGAGGAGGAAACGGGCCTGCGGCCCGACCGCTTCTATTCCGCCGACATCTGCGAGCAGTTTTACGAGGCCGACCGCAATGCCATCAGCCTGCTGCCCGTCTTCGTCGGCCTTGCAGCCAAGGGCGCCACGGTCCGGCTCAATGCCGAACACAGCGCGTTTCGCTGGGTGAGCTTTGACGAAGCGCTCCGCATGGTGCCCTTTGCCGGGCAAAGGAAAGTGCTGAAGCATATCCGGGACGAGTTCGTCGACAACGAACCGAACCCTTGGCTGCTGATCCAGGAAACGGCGCCGGTCGGATCGGCCGGTTAGGCGAGGCTTGATGCTGAGCCAAGTGCTAAAAATGGAAAAGGGCCGCGCGAGGCGACCCTTCCATGAGTTTTGGCCGTATGACTGGCCCGGGCTTTCAGACCCGAAGGAAGGCGGGGATTATGCCGAGGGCTGCCTCGACACCTTCACCTCTTCCATGCCCTTCACCAAGACCGAAATCTCATTAGACATTGGACCACCTTCCTTTCTGTTCGTTGCTGATGATTTGAAGGTAAGCGATCCATCAGCGATTACAAGGGCGACGATGGTCGAAGATCGTTTTCCCCTTCGCCGCCGATCACAGGCCTGACGATCGTTCCGATCACAGGGACATGATGATCTTGCCGACATGGTCGCCCTGCTCCATCTGGCGATGGCCGTCGGCGACCGCGCTGAAGGGCAGGACGGAATGGATGACCGGCGCGACCTTGCCCGTTTCCAGCAGCGGCCAGACCTTCTCAACCAGACCGTCGCGGATCGCCTGCTTTTCCGCCGCCGTGCGCGGACGTAAGGCCGAGCCCATGACATGCAGCCGCTTGGTCAGGATCGGCGCGATGTTCGCCCCTTCAACCTTGGCGCCGCCGAGGAAGGCGATGATCGACAGACGGCCGTCCTTGGCGAGCGAACCGATGTTGCGGTCGAAATAGCGGCCACCGACCATGTCGAGAATGACATCGACGCCACGCCCGCCGGTCTCTTCGAGAACGACCGTCTTGAAGTCCTCGTCGCGATAGTTGATCGCGCGCTTGGCGCCGAGCGCTTCGCAGGCGCGGCATTTCTCGGTGCTGCCGGCAGTGACGAAGACCTCGGCGCCGAAGGCCTTGGCGAGCTGGATCGCCGTCGTGCCGATGCCGCTGGAGCCGCCATGGATGAGGATGGTTTCGCCCGCTTTCAGCCCGGCCATATCGAAGACATTGGCCCAGACGGTGAAGAAGGTTTCCGGCAGGGCGGCCGCCTTCACGGCGTCATAACCCCTAGGCCAGGCGAGCACCTGGGTCGCAGGCACCGCCGTATATTCCGCATAGCCGCCGCCATTGGCGAGCGCGCAGACCCTGTCGCCGATCCGGAACCCTTGAGCCCCCTCGCCGAGCGCCACGACTTCTCCCGCCACTTCCAGGCCGAGGATCGGGCTTGCGCCCGGCGGCGGCGGATAGTCGCCCTTGCGCTGCAAAACGTCGGGACGGTTGATGCCCGCCGCCTCCACCCGAACGAGGATGTCGCCCGGCTTGAGCTCTGGCAACGGCCCCTTCGCGAGCACCATGTTTTCAGGCCCGCCCGGGGCTGGAAGGTCGACGAATTGCATTTCCAATGGAAGAGACATGGCACTACCTCGCGAATTCTCAAGGCGCATAGGTAGCGCCGGAAACGCGAGGCGAAAAGGCTGATTGTCGAACGACCGGCCGTCGAAAGCGCAGCTCAGCCGCCGAGTGCATCCATGACAAGACCGGTATCGCTCGCCTTGGCGCGCGACTTGATCTCGGCGATGCGGGCGCTGACGGCCTGGGCGTCGGAGAAAACAAAGCCTTCGGGCAGCCCAAGGACGGCGATCGAGCAGCGCATCAGCGGAAAATCCTTCGCCGAGCCGTCACGGCCGTAGCCGCTGATGCGGCCCTCCGCCTGATGCTCTGGCGAATAGAGCTGGCCTACGTCGGAGCGAAAATCGTCGAGCAGGCGGTTCAGCACCGCTTCCAGCTCCTCGACCGAACAGCCGCTGACACCGACGAAGAAGTCGTCGCCGCCGACATGGCCGAGGAATTTCTCCTCGCCGATGAAATGGCGGCGCAGCAGGGCGGCAAAGAGCGTGATCGCGAGATCGCCCTTCTGGAAACCGTAGGTATCGTTGAAGGGCTTGAAGTCGTCGAAATCGCAATAGCAGAAGTAACGCGCATGATCGCCGTCGAGGATCGCGTCCTGGACATAGTCGCGGATGGCGCGGTTGCCGGGCAGACCCGTCAGCGGATTCTGCTCCTGGGCCATCTTCAATTGTTTTTCGTTGATAATCTTCAAGAGCGACGAGGCCGAGAGCGTGCCGGCGTAGCGCATGTTCTCCGTCAGGATCAGGCAATCGCTGCCGTCCATGCCGGCGAAGATCTTCAGCATTTCATCCGCCGGCGTGTCGAGATCGGCAATCGGCGCCGGGCTGGCGAAGTGCGAAATCCGCCGCTGGTAGATCCGGTTCTTCAGGAGATCGCGGCCGAAAGGGTGATAGATCAACTCCTTGACGTGATACTCGTGCAGGATGCCGCGCGGCTCGCCATTGGCGTTCAGGACCGGGAAGAATCCCTGGCGCGGATTGCGCCGGAAGAGATCGAAGACGGAATCGAGTTCGTCACTTTCGCGAACGGTCGGCAGTTGCTCGATCTGCTTGCGGATCAGGATGCCGTCCAGCGAAGACGAGGACCGCCGGCTGGCGACGCTCTGGTCGAGATGCGGATAGGCAGGCAGAAGTTCGCTCAGATGCGTCGTCGGCCGGGCGACGTAATAACCCTGCACCAGATCGCAACCGAGGTCGCGACAGGTCAGAAACTCCGCCTCCGTCTCCACACCTTCGGCAATCACCCGCGTGCCGAGCACATGGGCGGTGTTGACCGTGTGGCGGACGAGATGGCGCTTGCGGGCATCGGCCTCGATGCCCGAGACGAAGTGTCTGTCGATCTTCACATAGTCGACCGGCTGGTCGCAGAGCAGCTTCAGCCCGTTGAAGCCGGCGCCGAAATCGTCAATCGCCAGCTTGAAACCGGCAAGCCGGAGATCACGCACGAGGGCCGAGAAATCCGGCATCTTGCCGCCATCGAAGCGCTCGGAAAGCTCGAAACAGAGTGCCGACGGGGCGATATTGGCGCGCTTCAAGTGGTTGACGAGGCGTTCGACGATGTCGCCTTCACCGCCAACGAGGCGTGAGTCGAAGTTGAGGAACAGCGTGCGTGCGGAATGATCGGGCAGCGTCGCAAAGCCGGCGACGGCGCGACTGTTGATCATGTGTTCGAGCGCCAGCAGCTGCCCTTCTTCTTCCGCCTTGTCGAGCAGCTCCAGCGGCGAGGCAAAGCCGAGTTTCTGAAAGCCGCGCATCAAGGATTCGTAGCCGAAGACGGTGCCGGTCGCCGCTTCTGCGATCGGCTGGAAGGCGGTTTCGATCACCAGCTTGGCGAGCGTTACGATCTGGTCGTCGCCAAACCGGCGCAACGAGAGAATTTCGGCGGGGGCGGCGGACATGCCGGGCTCCAGAAATATGGGACGGACGGTCGAACGCCGGCAGCATGGCCAGCAAGCGTCAACGAAGTCTTTCCCCATTATGAAGCTTTGATGAAAGCTATGTGACAGCCGCAACTGCGCCAATCAGATGCAAACACTCTAATGAAATCAGTAGTTTCATGAGCAAGTCCTGCGATCGGTCGGCGTCTGCCCCATCCTGACCGTCGCGCCAGGATGGTTCAGACGAGAACGAGCAATGTCAGGTATCCGGCACCGATGACCAGGCAGAGCGGACCGTAGATGCGACGGTCGAGCGTCACGAAGGGCTCCGTGCCGTGGCGTTGGTGGAACGCGGTGGTGAAGGCCAGGAGGCCACGGGCGACGAAGATGGCGGCAAGCCCCGCAAGGCCGCCATGGCCGAGGATCGGCGGCAAAAGCCCTGCAAAGACGGGCGTCACGGACAATGGCAGGAGCGCCGCCGCAAAGAGGAGTACGACGACGACCAGCGTCAGCCAGACCGGCGGCATCGCCGACCGGTGCTTCGTGCCGACCACCGTGCGGACAAGCGTTTCTTCGTCGTCACAGGGCCAAAGTCCGCCGAACGCCCAGTAGGCATGCAGCCCGGCGATACCGGAAAGAACGAGGAAAAGCAGGATCGCGATTGCCGCCAACATGATGGGTTCCTTGCTTGCCTGTGGGCGGACCGCCTCAAGCGGTTACGGTTGACGGAGACCCTTTGCCCGACCGCACGCCGATCGCCGCGAGCGCGGCCATGAGGAGAAAGGCCGCCCATTGCGGCGTGGTCGAGAGAGAACCGAGATAGGCAAACCCGTAGCCGATGAAGAGCACCGCATAGGCGAGATATTGCACGATCACCGCAGCGGCCAACGGCGCACGGTAACGCCCGTTCACGGCGGCAAACAGCAGGGCGATACTGTTGATCAGGAGGATGGCGCTCGTCGCGTGCCAGAGAAGCGAGACATAGGTTTTAAGCAGCGCCGAGGGGCTGCTTGCAAGCAAAGGCACATGCACCTCCGGCCCGCCGGCAAAGAGATGAATGCCCGATGTCGCCAGGGACAGGATGCCCGCTGCCAGAAGCCATTTGCTCATGCCTTCGCCTCCAATCTTCACCATACGGCAGCGTATGTACGCGACCTGGTTGCATCAGTCAATACGCTGACGTATGGAAGGCTATGACGACAAAAAGTACCCTCACGAGCGATGATTGGATCAAGGCCGCCTTCCGCGCACTGACGACCGGCGGCGTGCAGGCGATCCGGGCCGAGGCGATCGCCCGCGACCTGAAGGTGAGCAAGGGCTCCTTCTATTGGCATTTCAAGGATGTGCCGGATCTTAAGGCAAAGATGTTAGCCCATTGGGCGCGCGAAGCGACAGACGCGATCATCGCGGAAATCGAAGCCGTGGAAGTAACGGCGCAGGAGCGATTGCGGTTGTTGGTGCATGCCGCGACCGACGAACGCAGCCTTCCCTATGGCGGCTTGCTGACGGACGGCGCGGTCCGCGAATGGGCGCGCTTCGACACCATGGCCGCCATGACCCTTAAGTCCGTCGACGAACGCCGCCTTGGCTACATTGCCGACCTGCTCGGTCATTGCGGATTTTCGTCAAGTGAGAGCCACAGCGGCGCCAGCGCGCTCTACGGCGCGCTGATCGGACTTGAGGCGCTCGCTGCAAACGGTCTTGCCGATCTTCGCGGCGATCTGCTCCGGCTGCTCGAGGCGCTGCTCGGCAGCACCTCGCGCTAAACTCAGCCCTTGGCCAGAACGCCGAAGGCGATCAGCGACAAGCCCTGCATGACGAGGTCGACGGCGAGAAACAGGCCGAGGATCCAGAGGCTGTTGACCGGCCAGCCGGCAGCGATGATCAGGCCGGCCACAAGCGTGACCAGACCGCCGAGTGCAACCCAGCCCCAGCCCTGCAGCGGCCTGAGCTTCAGGCCAACCCAGATGCGGAAGCAACCCGCGACGATCAAGGCGATCGCCATGACAAAGGTGAGGAAGGACGAGGCGAGCACGGGATTGATGAAGGCAAAAAGGCCGGCGATCGTATAGCAGGCGCCGCTCAGGCCCCAGTAGAGCACGCTGTCCCAGCCCTTTACCTGAAAGGCGTGGGCGAGATTGAACAGCCCGCCGACCAGCATGATGATCCCGACATAATAGACGGACGCGACCGTCGCCATCAGCAGATTGCCGAAGGCAAGGCCGCCGCACATGATCAACAGCACGCCGAGGGCGACGAACCACCCCCATTTACCGGCAACCGCTGACTTGTCGGCTCGATCGAATGCGTGGGTCATCTCAACCTCCAGTCCTTTGCAACGCGAGATCGCTAACGCGGGGATTGAGCCGGATTTCTGCACAAAAGGAAAGTGAAAACACAGCCGATTTTTATTGATTGATGAGTCAATCAAAAATAGACTGATCATCGTCAAGGGAGAGACGGATGCCGAAGGTCGGGATGGAACCGGTGCGCCGCAAGGCGCTGGTCGACGCAGCGCTGCGCGTGATCGGCGATCAGGGCACGCTTGCCGTCACCATGTCCGAGATCGCCCGCCACGCCGGCGTTTCCCCTGCCCTTGCCCACCACTATTTCGGCAGCAAGGAACAATTGCTGATCGAGACCATCCGCAGCCTTCTAAGGCAATTGCGCGACGACACGGTGACGGCGCTCCGCACCGTGGCAGGCCCGCGCGAAAGGCTGAGCGCGCTCATCCGCGTCTCCTTCCAGGCAAGCCAGTTCGCCCCTGATACGATCGCCGCCTGGCTTGCCTTTTACTCGGAAGCGCAGCGCTCGGAAGAGGTGCGGCGGCTGCTCGTGGTCTATGCCCGGCGCCTGCGATCCAATCTGCTGGCGAGCCTCAAGACGCTTTGTGCCGATGATGACGCGGAACGCATTGCCGAAGGCGCAGCTGCGATGATCGACGGGCTCTATATCCGCCAGAGTCTGCGCTCCGCGCCGATCAGCATCGAAGCTTCGATCGCGCTTACCGAAGACTATGTCACCTCGCACATCGATCGGCTCACATACCAGGGAACGGCCGCATGACCGCAAGACCGAACATCCTGATCATCATGGTCGACCAACTGAACGGAAAGTTCTTTCCCGACGGACCGGCCGCGTTCCTGCATGCGCCGCACCTGAAGGCACTCGCCGCCCGCTCGGCCCGGTTCCGCAACAATTACACCTCGTCGCCGCTCTGCGCCCCTGCCCGCGCCTCGTTCATGGCCGGGCAACTGCCGAGCCGCACCCGCGTCTACGACAACGCCGCCGAGTACCAGTCGTCGATCCCGACCTATGCACACCACCTGCGCCGCGCCGGCTACTACACGGCGCTGTCGGGCAAGATGCATTTCGTCGGCCCGGACCAGCTGCACGGCTTCGAGGAACGGCTGACGACCGACATCTACCCGGCCGATTTCGGCTGGACGCCGGACTATCGCAAACCCGCCGAGCGCATCGACTGGTGGTACCACAATCTGGGCTCGGTCACCGGCGCCGGCGTCGCCGAGATCACCAACCAGATGGAATATGACGACGAGGTCGCCTTCCTTGCCAACCAGAAGCTCTACCAGCTGTCGCGCGAAAACGACGACGCGGAGCGCCGCCCCTGGTGCCTGACGGTCTCGTTCACCCACCCGCACGACCCTTACGTGGCGCGAAAGAAGTTCTGGGACCTCTACGAGGATTGCGAGCATCTGTTGCCCGAGGTCGGCATGCTGCCGGACGACCGGCAGGATCCGCATTCCAAGCGCATCATGCATTCCTGCGACTACGTCAATTTTGACCTGACGGAAGACAACATCCGCCGCTCGCGCCGCGGCTATTTCGCCAACATTTCCTATCTTGACGAAAAAGTCGGCGAACTTCTGGATACGTTGACGCGCACCCGCATGCTCGACGACACGCTGATCCTCTTCTGCTCGGATCACGGCGATATGCTCGGCGAGCGCGGCCTGTGGTTCAAGATGAACTTCTTCGAGGGTTCTGCCCGCGTGCCGCTGATGGTCGCCGGACCGGGTGTGACGCCCGGCCTGCATCTGGCGCCGACCTCCAATCTCGACGTGACGCCGACGCTTGCCGACCTCGCCGGCATTACCATGGATGAGGTCAAGCCCTGGACCGATGGCATCAGCCTGGTGCCCATGATCAACGGCGAGGAGCGGTCAGAGCCGGTGCTGATGGAATATGCGGCGGAAGCCTCCTACGCGCCGCTGGTCGCCATCCGCGAAGGCAAATGGAAATACATCCACTGTGCGCTCGATCCCGACCAGCTCTACGATCTCGAAGCGGATCCGCTGGAACTGACAAACCTCGCTGCCAAGCCCGAAACGCCGGTACAGGCGGCAACCCTGCAGGCGTTCCAGGACATGTGCGCCGCCCATTGGGACATGGAAGGTTTCGATGCGGCCGTGCGCGAAAGCCAGGCCCGGCGCTGGGTGGTCTACGAGGCGCTCCGGAACGGCGCCTATTACCCCTGGGATCATCAGCCGCTGCAGAAGGCATCCGAGCGCTACATGCGCAACCATATGAACCTCGACAATCTCGAGGAATCCAAACGCTATCCGCGGGGAGAATGACATGAAAGCCCAACCGCAAGCCTCGCACTTCATCGACGGCGAATATGTCGAGGACATCGAAGGCACTGTCATCGAGAGCATCTACCCGGCGACCGGCGAAGTGATCGCCCGGCTGCATGCGGCAACGCCGGCGATCGTCGAAAAGGCGATTGCCGCTGCCAAGCGCGCCCAGCCGGAATGGGCGGCTATGAGCCCGACGGCGCGCGGCCGGGTCCTTAAGCGCGCCGCCGAGATCATGCGCGAGCGCAACCGCGAGCTCTCCGAGCTCGAAACGCTCGACACCGGCAAGCCGATCCAGGAGACGATCGTCGCGGATCCGACCTCCGGCGCCGACAGTTTCGAGTTCTTCGGCGGTGTCATCGCCACCGCCCTCAATGGCGACTACATCCCGCTCGGTGGCGACTTCGCCTACACCAAGCGCGTGCCGCTCGGCGTATGCGTCGGCATCGGCGCCTGGAACTATCCGCAGCAGATCGCCTGCTGGAAGGGCGCACCGGCGCTTGCCGCCGGCAACGCCATGGTCTTCAAGCCCTCGGAAAACACGCCGCTCGGCGCCCTGAAGATCGCCGAAATTCTCGTCGAAGCCGGCCTGCCGAAGGGCCTCTACAATGTCATCCAGGGCGATCGCGCCACCGGGCCCCTGCTCGTCAACCATCCCGACGTCGCCAAGGTATCGCTGACAGGCTCCGTTCCGACGGGCAAGAAGGTGGCAGGGGCGGCCGCCGCCGAACTCAAGCACGTCACGATGGAACTCGGCGGCAAGTCGCCGCTGATCGTCTTCGACGATGCCGACCTCGAAAGCGCCATCGGTGGCGCCATGCTCGGCAACTTCTATTCGACCGGCCAGGTCTGCTCGAACGGCACCCGCGTCTTCGTGCACAAGGGCATCAAGGAACAGTTCCTGACGCGGCTCAAAGCCCGCACCGAGGCGATCGTCATCGGCGACCCGATGGACGAGGCAACGCAGCTCGGGCCGATGGTCTCGGCGCCACAGCGCGACAAGGTCTTTTCCTATATCGAGAAGGGCAAGGCCGAAGGTGCGCGACTGGTGACCGGTGGCGGCATTCCGAATGCGGTCAATGCCGAAGGCACCTATATCCAGCCGACGGTCTTTGCCGACGTCACCGACGGGATGACGATCGCCCGCGAGGAGATCTTCGGGCCTGTCATGTGCGTGCTCGACTTCGACGACGAGGCCGAGGTGATCGCCCGCGCCAATGCCACCGAATTCGGCCTTTCGGCCGGCGTCTTCACCGCCGACATTACGCGCGCCCACCGCGTCGTCGACCAGCTGGAGGCCGGTACGCTGTGGATCAACACCTACAATCTCTGCCCGGTGGAAATCCCCTTCGGCGGCTCCAAGCAATCCGGCTTCGGCCGCGAGAATTCGGTCGCGGCGCTCAACCATTATAGCGAGCTGAAGACCGTCTATGTCGGCATGGGACCGGTGCAGGCGCCGTATTGAGATTGTTGATTTGGCCCTCCCCCTAGCCCTCTCCCCGCTCGCGGGGGAGAGGGGACGAGGCCTGCTCGCCAGACCACACGCGGCAACGCATAGGGACGTCAGAGAGGGAGCAAGACATATCCGCGTTTTCCTTCTCCCCGCCTGCGGGGAGAAGGTGGCGGCAGCCGGATGAGGGGCGGATCCCTCACCGTGCGTATGAGCGGCGCATCCCGTCACTGCGGATGAGAGGCATGCCGAGGGGCAACGATTAAAAGAAAGACGACGCTTATGCAGGCAGATTACATCATCATCGGCTCCGGCTCCGCCGGCTCGGCGCTCGCCTATCGCCTCTCAGAAGACGGCAAGAATACCGTCCTGGTGCTGGAATATGGCGGAACGGATGCGGGGCCGTTCATCCAGATGCCGGCAGCGCTTGCCTGGCCGATGAGCATGAAGCGCTATAACTGGGGCTATCTGTCTGAGCCTGAGCCGAACCTCAACAACCGCCGCATCACCGCGCCGCGCGGCAAGGTGATCGGCGGTTCCTCTTCGATCAACGGTCTCGTCTATGTGCGCGGCCATGCGGAAGACTTCAACCGCTGGGAAGAACTCGGCGCGCGCGGCTGGGCCTATGCGGATGTGCTGCCCTATTTCAAGCGCATGGAAAACAGCCACGGCGGCGAAGCCGGCTGGCGCGGAACCGACGGACCGCTGCACGTTAAACGCGGCCCGGTCCACAATCCGCTGTTCCATGCCTTTATCGAGGCCGGCCAGCAAGCCGGCTTCGAACTCACCGATGACTATAACGGCTCGAAGCAGGAAGGCTTCGGGCTAATGGAGCAGACCGTCTGGCAGGGCCGGCGCTGGTCGGCGGCAAACGCCTATCTGAAGCCGGCGATGAAGCGGCAGAACGTATCGCTCGTGCGTTGCTTCGCCCGTCGGATCATCATCGAGAACGGCCGGGCGACCGGGGTCGAGATCGAGCGTGGCGGCAAGATCGAGGTCGTCAAGGCCAACCGTGAGGTCGTCGTCTCGGCCTCCTCGTTCAATTCGCCGAAGCTCTTGATGCTCTCGGGCATCGGCCCGGCCGAGCACCTGAAGGACATGGGCATCGAGGTGAAGGTTGACCGACCAGGCGTCGGCGCAAACCTGCAGGACCATATGGAGTTCTATTTCCAGCAGATTTCGACCAAGCCCGTGTCGCTCTATTCCTGGCTGCCCTGGTTCTGGCAGGGCGTTGCCGGCGCGCAGTGGCTGTTCTTCAAGAAGGGCCTCGGCATCTCCAACCAGTTCGAGGCCTGCGCCTTCCTGCGCTCGGCCCCCGGCGTCAAGCAGCCAGATATCCAGTACCACTTCCTGCCGGTGGCGATCAGCTACGACGGCAAGGCGGCCGCCAACACCCACGGCTTCCAGGTGCATGTCGGCTACAACCTCTCGAAGTCGCGCGGCAACGTCACGCTGCGCTCCTCCGACCCGATGGCCGACCCGGTCATCCGCTTCAACTATATGAGCCACCCGGAGGACTGGGAGAAGTTCCGCCACTGCGTGCGCCTCACCCGCGAGATCTTCGGCCAGAAAGCCTTCGACCACTATCGCGGTCCGGAGATCCAGCCGGGCGAGAAAGTCCAGTCGGACGAACAGATCGACGCGTTCCTGCGCGAGCATCTGGAAAGCGCCTACCACCCCTGCGGCACCTGCCGGATGGGTGCCAAGGACGACCCGATGGCGGTGGTCGATCCGGAGACCCGCGTCATCGGTGTCGAAGGCCTTCGTGTCGCCGACAGCTCGATCTTCCCGCACGTGACCTACGGCAACTTGAACAGCCCGTCGATCATGACCGGCGAGAAGGCGGCCGACCACATTCTCGGCAAGCAGCCCCTCGCCAGATCGAACCAGGAACCGTGGATCAACCCGCGCTGGCAGGTCAGCGACAGATAGTTCGCCGCAAGGCGAACTTTTTTGCCGGCGACCGACAGCCGCATGTCACATTCGCCGGTGTTATCTTGTCTTGTCTTCTCGAGTGCTTGAGATGAAGGAGACGAAGATGACAGCGAAGCCCGATCCGCATGGGACCGCCGCAGCGGTGATGCCATCATGGCCCCGTGTGCGCGCTAGCCATTTCGGGGCCGGCCGCGCCATATCGCAGCGGGGCGCGTGATGGCCGGGATGACCGACGAAGACGTCAGAACGACCTTCGGCGCGGTACGCCCGCGACTGATCCGCCTCGCCTATCGCATGCTGGGCTCCGTCAGCGAAGCCGAAGATGTCGTACAGGAAGCATTCCTGCGCTGGCTGAACGCCGACCGTGCGGCCGTCAAAGAACCATCGGCGTTTCTGGGCCGGATCGTGACACGCCTTTGCCTCAACCAGTTGAAGTCGGCACGGCGGCGGCGCGAAACCTACCTCGGGCCATGGCTGCCGGAACCGGTCGTCGAGCAGTGCGACGAACTCGACGACATTACCCTGCCTCTGATGATGGCACTGGAACGCCTGTCGCCGCTGGAACGAGCGGCCTTCCTGCTGCACGACGTCTTCGGTATCAGCTTCGATGAAATCGGCGAGACGCTCGGCCGCAAGGCAGCAACCTGCCGTCAACTGGCCAGCCGTGCCCGTGTCAATGTCCGCGAGACCCGCCGCCGATTTGCGATGCCACGGGAACAGGGCATGGAAATCGCCGCCGCCTTCTTTGCCGCTTCCCGTGGCGGCGATTTGCACAAGCTTCGTTCGCTGCTTGCGACCGGCGCGATCGTCTATGCCGACGGCGGCGGCAAGACAGTGGCGCCAAGACGGCCGATCGTCGGAATAGACGAGGTGATAATGCTGCACGCCTCGCTGAGGCTGATCTTTGCCCGGGCGATGTCGCGGCTCGTGCGTTACGAGTTCATCAATGGGCTGCCTGGCTTTATCACCATCGAAGACGGGGTCCTGCAGACCACCGCGATCGAGATCGAGCGGGATAGAATCACCGTCATCTATGTCACGCGCAATCCGGACAAGCTAAAACACCTCCCAGAAGCGCTGACATATCTCGATGCTCCGGCCGTTCATTGAGCGACGGGTGACCACGCCCTAACGATCGCGCCCCCGCGCACAGGCACCAGAGCCGACAGCTCTGCTGATCGCCCCTGCTCCAACCAAACTTAACCTGCCACGCGCCGAAGGCGCGTGCCTCTACTCGCTCGGCAGGCCCAACACCAAACCATAGGAGACCAAACCATGAGCAACATATGCATTGCCGTCATCTACCACAGCGGATACGGGCACACGGCACGCCAGGCCAGGGCTGTTAAAGCCGGTATCGAGCGCGTCGACGGCGCACAAGGTCTGCTCCTAGCTGTTGAGGATGCACCGGCACGGTGGAACGATCTCCGCTCGGCCGAGGCTATCATTTTCGGCACGCCGACCTATGTCGGAGGCCAGTCAGCCGCGTTCAAGTCATTTCAGGAAGCGAGTTCCAGTGCAGTGATGGCCAAGGGCTACCTTTGGAAAAACAAGTTTGCTGCCGGTTTCACCAACTCGGGAACCGCCTCGGGCGATAAACTCGCGACGCTGATGCAACTTGCTCTCTTTGCTGCCCAGCATGGCATGCACTGGATCAACCTCGACCTACCACCGGCCAACCACTCGACCAAAGGATCACCTGACGATCTCAACCGGCTTGGCTTCTGGCTGGGCGCCGGCGCCCAGTCCTATGTCGACCAGGGCGCCGATCTGGCGCCGCCACCATCCGATCTTGAGACGGCAAGTCATCTCGGCCAACGCGTGGCCGAGACAACGCTGCAGTTCGTGCGAGGAAGGACGGTCGAACAGGAGCCTGCCCTTCCCGCGTGGAGAACGGCAGGCGAGCGATAGGATCAGCGTCAGAGAAAGCCGATCCAGCGGCCGGCGAGCAGAGCACCCAGCCATGTGACCAAGGAGGCAAGCGCCTGCGCACGCAGGCGCAACGCAACGGCTCCCCCTGCGCGCGCGACCGACCAGGCCGTACCCGCGCGGACCGACAGTGCATTGAGCATTCCGATTGCCAGCAGCGCGAGCTTGGTCAGAAACGCCGGATTGGCGAGATAGGCCGAAGGCCTGACGCTGAAGAGGCAAAAGCCGGTGACGATCGCCATCGCCAGGCCGATCGCAGCCGCTTGCGCCAGAAAGGGTCCAAGCACCGCGACGGGCGCATCACCGACAAGCCCGAGCAGCCTCAGATCAAGCGGTACGATCGCGCCGATGAGCAGGCCGATCGCGAGAATATGAGCCGCGTTGACCACGAGATAGAGGATCGCCGAGCGTCTGAGCGCCGCGCCCACCGGCCAGCCGGCGATCCACTCGACGAGTTCCGCGCCGCTCATCCACCGGCCCGGATGCGTTCCGGATAGATGTCATAGGTCTTGCCGGCGACCGTGATGCGCACCGCCTTCATGCGCTTTTCGTTCGGGTCGAGCGAACGGTTGCCGAGAACGATGATCTCGTCACCGGCCTTGGCCGATCCCTCGACAAAGCCTGAGCGCTCCGTCTGGCGGGGATTGCCGAGTTCGACGTGCCACATGCCATCCGTGGACGACTCCACCTGTAAGGTCGGATGCGGCGGCGCCATCGAGATCTCGCGGATGGTGCCCTTGAGCTCGATCTGGTCGGCCTCGGCCCAGGACCATCCGTGATGGGCATAGGCGCCGGTAACCAGAAGCCCCGTCAGGATGATTGCGACAACGCCACGCCGTGAAATGGCATTCAACATGTCCCTGCTCCTTCGCCTGTTTCGGAGAGGTGGCAGCTTGAACCCGAAGAGCGGTTTGCGAAAGGACGCGGTCTTCAACACTTCTTGAGCATTGCAGACAGCCACCGCCTATGGTTGCGATAATCTTGGGTTGCGCGAGCTTTAATCAACAGCTTAAAATTTAGCCATTCTTAATCTCCGGTTGTTATGTCTATATGAGACGGAGTGAACGCTGGGCGAATATGCCATGACGGCAGTTTCGCTGCGTAATATCGCGTGCTCCATCCCATCATCGACATCACTCCCCTGCCAAGGCGAGCTCGCTTACCGATGCCTTTGCGGCCATGCCCGCGGCCATCGGCCGAGGATGATTCGCCTTGCGGGCAACCGCGGAGCGTTATTCATGACAATCAAAGCACGCCTGCTCGTCTGTCTGTCCCTGCTCGCCGTCGCCATGCTGGTCATGATCGTTACGGCCTTCAGTGCGCTGACTTCCATCTCCAAACGCACCGAATCGATCGTCGCCGACCGGTTGCTGCCGGTCGACCACTTGAAGACGGTGTCCGACATGTATGCGGTCGAAATCGTCGACACGACCCATAAGGTCCGCAGCGGCGCCCTGGACTGGGCGGCCGGCGCAAAAGCGATCGACACGGCGCTTGCGACCATCGATACGCGCTGGCGCACCTACGAAGCCACACGGCTCACGCCGGAGGAAAAGACGCTGACCGAGATTTTCGACAGGGCGCGCATCGCAAGTGATGCGTCGATCCGCGATCTCGTGCAGATCATGCAACGTCAGGACAAGGCCGAACTCGAACGCTTTGTCGATACCAAGCTCTACTCATCAGTCGATCCCCTCGCCGCGCCAATCAGCGACTTGATCAAGCTGCAGCTTTCCGAGGCTAACGGCGAGCTCGAAGCGGCGAATGCCGAGAAGGACAACCTGACACTCTGGCAAAGCGTGATTGCAGGCTTCGCCCTGCTCATGCTTGGCGCGACCGCCTGGTTCGTCATTGCCGGCCTGCTGCGCCCGCTGACGGGCCTGCGCGAAGCCATGCGCCAGCTTGCCGCCGGCAATCTCAAGGCACTGATCTTCGGCGAAGGTCGCCGCGACGAAATCGGCCAGATGGCCGGCGCTGTCGCCGTCTTCCGAGACAATGCGCTGGAACGCGAGCGGCTGGAGCAAGAGGCCGAAGCCGGTCGTTCGCTGTCTGAACGCGAGCGTGAACAGCGCGAGGCACAGAAGGCGAAAGAGGCGGCCGAGGTCCAGGCGGCAGTCAGCGCGCTCGGCTTTGGCCTCGATCGCCTTGCCGAAGGTGATCTGACCTTCCGCATCGACACGCCGCTTGCCGAACGGCTCGACGCGCTGCGAACCAACTTCAACAGCTCGGTCACCAACCTCGAAGAGGCACTGCGCTCGGTCGGGGAGAATGCCCGCAGCATCAATGCCGGCGCCAGCGAAATCCGCTCCGCCGCCGGCGACCTCTCCAAGCGCACGGAACAACAGGCCGCCTCGGTCGAGGAAACAGCAGCTGCGCTCGACCAGATCGCCACCACCGTCGCCGATGCCAGCCGGCGCGCGGAAGAGGCGGGCACGCTCGTCACCCGCACCCGTGGTGCTGCGGAGAAATCCGGTGAAATCGTCGGCAATGCCGTCACCGCCATGAGCGGCATCGAAGCCTCGTCGCGGGAGATCTCCAGCATCATCGGCGTGATCGACGACATCGCCTTCCAGACGAACCTCCTGGCGCTCAACGCCGGCGTCGAGGCGGCTCGCGCCGGTGAGGCGGGCAAGGGTTTTGCCGTCGTCGCCCAGGAAGTGCGCGAGCTTGCCCAGCGCTCGGCTCAGGCTGCCAAGGAGATCAAGGTGCTGATCGCCACATCCGGCCAGCAGGTCAAATCCGGCGTCACCCTGGTGCGAGAGACCGGCGCGGCACTCGAAAGCATCATCGTCGAGGTCAAGGAGATCAGCAACCACGTGACGGCGATCGTCGAAAGCGCCCGCGAACAGGCAGCCGGCATCCAGCAGATCAATACGGCGGTGAATGCCATCGACCAGGGCACGCAGCAGAATGCGGCGATGGTGGAGCAATCGACCGCCGCGAGCCACAGCCTTGCCCGCGAGGCCGGCGCGCTCAACGACCTCCTGATGCGCTTCAGGACCGGCAACGGCTCTTCGGCAGGACCACGCCTCGTGGCAAGTGGTGCCACGGAAAGTGCAGCCCCCTCGCCCGCACGTGCGTTGACCCGCAAGCTCGCCGGCGCCTATCGCGGCGGCGCGCGACCACACGAGGACGGCTGGGCGGAATTCTGACGATCAGGCTTCGGCCGCAAAACAAGGAGACGCGAGCCGCAGGGTTCGCGTCTTCAGCTTTTGCCACATACAGTATTAAATCTAGTAAATTACTAGTCTATATTCGGTTTTTCGCTGCTTTTCGATCTGAGAGGCAGATTTGCTCCAAACAAACAGCATTAGAAACCGCTATTTCTGTCCATTGTCCTGTTCGGCTGCGATATTCCGCCCAAGTTGGAACAGGACGCAGCCATGACCACGTCATCCCTCGAAACCACCGCCAAGGCACTGAACGAGAGGCTCGAAAGCCTGGATCTCGCCGGGCGGCTGGCGCTCGTTGCAAGCCTTGAAGGGCGGGCAGTCTTCACGACCTCGCTCGGCATCGAGGATCAGGTGATTACCGCCGCGATCGGCAAGAACAAGCTTGCCGTCGATGTCGTCACGCTTCAGACCGGTCGTCTCTTCGATGAGACCGCGGCGCTGATCGACAAGACGGAAGAAGCCTACGACATCCTGATCAAGCGCTACCATCCGGAAAAGGCCGACATCGACGCCTATGCGGCGCGCTACGGTCTCAACGGTTTCTATGAAAGCGTCGAAGCGCGACATGCCTGTTGCGACGTGCGCAAGCTGAAGCCGCTTGCGCGCGCACTCGAAGGAGCAAGCTTCTGGGTTACCGGGCTGCGCCGCGGCCAGTCGGGCAACCGTGCCTCCACGCCCTTTGCCGAGGCAGATGCCGAACGCGGCCTGATCAAGATCAATCCGCTGGCCGACTGGGACATCGAGACCATCAACAGCTACGTCGCCACGCACGCCGTTCCGGTCAACCCGCTGCACGCCCGCGGCTATCCGTCGATCGGCTGTGAGCCCTGCACCCGCGCCATCAAGCCCGGCGAGCCCGAGCGCGCCGGCCGCTGGTGGTGGGAGAACGACGAGAAGCGCGAATGTGGTCTGCATGTTCCCGAGGCCGCCGCAAGCTCCATCATCCCCAATTCGAGCAGCGCCGCCTGAGGCTGGTGCGCTCATCCGAAGACAAATCCTCCCGGAGACTGAAATGCCCCACATCCATCCGGAAACGGAACTGCATAATCCGCAGAGTGCCAAGCCGCCGCTCGATCCGCATCTGAAGGCGCTGGAAAACGAAGCGATCCACATCTTCCGCGAAGTGGCCGCCGAGTTCGAGCGCCCGGTCATGCTTTATTCGATCGGCAAGGATTCCTCGGTTCTCTTGCATCTGGCACGCAAGGCCTTCTATCCCGGCCGCGTTCCCTTCCCGCTGCTGCACGTCAACACCGGCTGGAAATTCGCCGAGATGATCGCGTTCCGCAACGAGATCGTCGAGCGCTACGACCTTGACCTGATCGAGCACGTCAATCCGCGCGGTGCCGCCGAGAACGTCACGCCGTTCACCCACGGTTCGGCGCTCTATACGGACATCATGAAGACCGAGGCGCTGCGCCAGGCGCTCGACGCCGGCCAGTTCGATGCTGCCTTCGGCGGCGCGCGTCGCGACGAAGAGGCGAGCCGCGCCAAGGAGCGCATCTACTCCTTCCGCACGCCCGACCACCGCTGGGACCCGCGCAACCAGCGTCCGGAACTCTGGAACGTCTACAACGGCATGATCCGCAAGGGCGAGAGCGTGCGCGCCTTCCCGCTGTCCAACTGGACCGAGGTCGATATCTGGCGCTACATCCAGGCCGAAGACATTCCGATCGTGCCGCTCTACTTTGCTGAAAAGCGCCCGATCGTCGAACGCGACGGCATGATGATCCTCGCCGAAGACCCGCGCCTCGAACTTTTGCCTGGCGAGACCAAGCGCGAAGAAGTCATCCGCTTCCGCACGCTCGGCTGCTTCCCGCTGACCGGCGCCATCCGTTCGACCGCGACGACGCTGGACGACATCATCTCCGAACTCGAAACCGCGACCGTTTCCGAACGCCAGGGCCGCGCCATCGACCGTGACCAATCCGGCTCGATGGAAAAGAAGAAGCGCGAAGGATATTTCTGATGACCGCACCCGCAACCGCGAATGCCGTCGAGCACGTTGCAGCTGGCGAAGTTCTCGCTTTCCCGGCGCAGGAGCCGGCGCGCGCCACCCGTGACAGCCGTCCCCTTCGGCTCATCACCTGCGGCTCGGTCGACGACGGCAAGTCGACACTGATCGGCCGCTTGCTCTGGGACACCAAGGCGGTCAAGGAAGACCAGGCAGCGACGCTTCAGCGCGATTCCAAAGGCAAGCAGAACGATCTTGGCCTTCCCGATTTCGCGCTGCTGCTCGACGGGCTGCAGGCCGAGCGCGAACAGGGCATCACCATTGATGTCGCCTATCGCTACTTCTCGACCGACAAGCGCTCGTTCATCGTCGCCGACACGCCCGGTCATGAGCAATATACCCGCAACATGGCGACCGGCGCCTCGACCGCCGATCTCGCCGTGCTGCTCGTCGACGCCCGCGTCGGACTGCTCGAACAGACCCGCCGGCATGCGACGATCGCGACGCTGATGGGCATCAAGCAGTTCGTGCTGGCGGTCAACAAGATCGACCTCACCGACTACGACCGCGCCCGTTTCGAAGAGATCAGCCACGAGTTCCGCGAGCTGGCGCTGTCGCTTGGCGTGCGCCAGGTCATCGCCATCCCGGTCTCGGCGCTAAAGGGCGAGAACGTCGTCTACGACGGCCGCGCCTCGATGCCCTGGTATGACGGCCCGACGCTGATCGAGGTACTGGAGCTGGCAACCACCCGTTCGGCCCAGACCGTTGGTTTCCGCCTGCCGGTGCAGCGCGTCTCGCGGCCCGGCGAAAGCTTCCGCGGCTATCAGGGCACGGTTGCCGGCGGCTCGGTGAAGCCCGGCGACAGTGTTGTCATCCTGCCCTCGGGCATGGTTGCCAACGTCACCAAGATCGTCACCTTCGATCTCGTGCGCAACGCAGCGGTCGCCGGCGACGCGATCACGCTCGTGCTCGACCGCCAGGTGGACGTCTCGCGCGGCGACATGATCGTCGCGATCGACAGCCAGCCGCTGACCGGTCTTTCCTTCGACGCCCAGCTCGTCGCGCTGCAAGCCGAAGGCATCCAGCCCGGCAAGCGCTACTGGCTGAAGAGTGGCAGCCGACGCCAGCGCGTCCAGGTGCAGCCGGCAAGCCAGCTTGACCTCCAGACCGGTAAGTGGAACCAGGCCGATCAGCTGCCGATGAACGCCATCGGCAAGGTGCATCTTGCCTTCGACGAGCAGGCGATCTTCGACACCTACGAGCAGAACCGCACCACCGGCGCGTTCATCCTGATCGATCCGGACACCAACAACACGGTGGCGGGCGGCATGATCACCGCCAAGCGCTCGGCGCTCGGCGGCATCCACACGGAAGACGCCCGCGTCATCCTCTCGCTGCCGGCCGACCTTGCCGACCAGCTGATGGCGACCGAACTTTTCGCCGGTCGCCGCGAGGAAGCCGAAGTCCGCCGCGTCTCCGCCGGCAGGGCCGTGGAGATCATCGACGACATCGACGGGTGAGCGACATCGCACGCAGCAAAAAGGGGCCGGAGCGGCCCCTTTTTATTTTGCATGGACGGCTGAGAACCAGTGGTGATCGCCGTGGACGCATTTCGACAGCTTGCCGGAGGCGCAACTCCGCAGGCATCCATCAAAGCTGCTGCTCGATCGCAGGAAGAGTGATCGTCAGTGGCGCAGGATCGGCGTGCTGCCAAAGCTGGTAGCCGACGACGCTGCCAAGAATAGCGGACCAAATGGCGATCTCGCGAAAGGTAAAAATTGGTTCCTTCAACATCTGAGCCTCTCGGGCAAAAACAAGTGTTGATGGAAATATCGCCCCGATTGTTCACACTGATAAGACACCAATCTGCGAACACGTCGTTTCCATGTGAACAATAAACGGCCTGCGTCGGCGCCGCGATCGCCGAGGTCAAGGTTCCGTTGCGGCGTTATCAAGCCGGAGAGGCGTTGCTTCAAAATGAAACAACGCTGGTAATCGCTTCACCATGGCGCAAGCCTCGCGCGATCACGACTATCAATCCAATGCCGCATTCGTAACTTGGCGCGTCGATCATGAGGATCGATAGGGCTGTTTCACCGTTTCCGAACGCCGTGGGACAGTCCGCCTGACCATGGACGAATGAAAGCGGACGCGACGTTCGCCTTCACCCCTCGCCCGGAACATTTGCATCGACGGTCGCGCACCCTGCGGTGGACAGAACCGCTCTCCTCGGCGTATCTGGGCGGCCTTGGCGCAAGAATGCCGAATCAGGGAGACGACAGGGTGAGCACCGACAAGCAACCGGAAACCACCGTAAAGGTCGAGAAACGCATCAACGGCAAATGGTGTTTCGTCATCAAGTTCCGCGGCGTCACCTACCCCGCCCAGGGCAACTTCACGTCGATGCTGGAGGCGCAGGCCGCCGCGCAATCCGTGCTGAACGGCCTGGAAAAGCGGGGCTGACCGAGCGCATGGCGGGCGGCGGTGCTATGCGGCCCGCACCGCACTGCCCCTACACAAGTCAAGCGCAGCTACCGAGCAAACGCCGAGAGCCACTGCCACTTCTTTCTGATCGATAGCAGCAGCGTGCGAATGCGCCGGTCGCGATTTGTGATTAGTCGCGCCGAACGCCAGGGCGTCTGTTTCCGGTACTCCAGAAACGTCGCCTTCTCCGGGTGCTCGCATTCTTTCGTGTTCGGCTTGGCGTGAGTGAAGTGCACGATGGAAGCTTGAGAATAGTCTTCCCACCCCTTCTGCGCATTCCAGTGGCCGGGAAGATGAACGAAGTTCCCTTCGGTCGTAAGGTTCAGTACGTCCTGATCCAAGAAATCGAACGAACGCGACTGAAGCAGCCTGGCAATGCGAGCCGTGTAGTCCTGCGCGTTCCAGGCATCGATATCGACCAGCAGGACTCCCGCGTTGAAGTAGGGTGTGTTCGCCTCTCGGCCGAGCGACGGATTGAAACGCGTCTGGTCATCATAGGGGACGGCTGCAACGGCCCTGCCCTCAAACGACAGATCCGCCAGTGGTGCCAGGCTCTTTTTGATCAGCGTGTCAGCATCCAGGTAGAGCAGACGGTCGTGCCGGTCGGCTAGCAATTCCGGCAGATACAGTCGAGCGTAGGTAGCGCGGCTCCAGTAGCTCGTCGTCTTCAGGCCTGAGATTTTTGAGAGAATGTCGCCTTCGACATCGATGAAGCACAGCTTCCGTTTGGCACAGGCTTGCAGCATTTCCTTGTCGGACGCCCGCAGCCCGTCACCTAGGATAAAGACCTGCGCATCTGGAATGCCACCGTTCTTTTCGAGCGAGTAAAGCATGACACCCGCGAGTTCCGCGAAGCGCCTGTCGATCGAGCATGCAACAATCATTTAAAGTCAATTTCAGCAATGCAACGCGCAGCCACAGGGCCGCATGCAGTGTCCAGGCCAAAAGCAAGATCTCGCTCGACCGCACATACCGGTAGACGCTTTGATTGCTTTCATTTGAAATGGCGTGACCCTCGCCAAGCGAGGGCCACGCTCATGGTGTCGCGCAATATGCGACGGAAGTATCAATGAAATTAATAGGTCATCTCTTACCCGAAAACACGCGGATGCACTGGTGTGCTTCTCTTCATGGCGAATGACTTCGCACACCATGCTTCCGCGTCAAGTGGGCAGAGCAGATAATAGTTGTTTGTCCGCAGAATCTCGCGCAGATCGTGTAAAAGACCTGCGCGCGGCACTTATTCGGTCGCGGACCGGATGATGTTGCAAAGGCCTTCCTGCACCACCTGCTTGGTGGCCACCTGCCCCACCTGAATATCAAACATCGCATCAACCCGCGTGCCTGAACCGCGCTTGCGGGCGACGACTCGCAATGTCTGCAGCCGCCCGGAGCCTGCCGTATCCTGGTAAGCTTCGATGGTTCCGAGTGCCTTGTTGATCTCGATCCCGGAAAAGCCTTCCGCCGCGACGCCCCGCGCCATCCGCTGCAGAGCGGTCTCGGGCTTCACCTTCGGGAACTCCTGCCAGGTCTTATAGAAAACAGGCGTCACCAGCGGAACGCCGCTCGCCTTGAAATTCTTCTCGCAGCTCTGCGCCGCCGCCACCGAATGGCCGGCCACCAGCAGAACCGTCGCAATGGATAGATGCTTGATCGACATTCCCGTTCCCCGTCGTCCGTGATTGAATGGCGGGAACCTAGAGGCTTCGCCCGCATGCCGACAGAGCAACCCCGTTGCGAATACACCTCTATTCGACCAACGGCTTTTAAGCGGCGACGAACGGCATTTGCGCAGACATTAAGGCACCGGAGTGCAGCGTCGCGAATAGCCATCTCAAACAACCCCAAACCGGTTGCGTCACAAAAGTGTGCAGCACTGGTTGTGAATCCACCAGCGAGGCTCTAAAGCTGCCTCAAAGGCTCCCTGTAACAGGATTGCGCTCATGAAGCTGGTGACCGGTAACTCCAACCGCGCCCTTGCCGAAGCCATTGCCAGATATCTCAATCTTCCCCTCACGGACTGTACGGTCGGGCGCTTCGCCGACCAGGAAGTCAACGTTCAACTTCACGAGAACGTGCGCGGCGAGGATGTCTATATCCTCCAGTCGACCAGTGCTCCTGCCGACGGCAACCTCATGGAACTGTTGATCCTGACCGATGCGCTGCGCCGTTCGTCTGCGCGCCGGATCACCGCCGTCATCCCCTATTTCGGCTATGCCCGTCAGGACCGCCGCGCCACCGGCCGCACACCGATTTCGGCAAAGCTGGTCGCCAACATGATCGCCGGCGCGGGTGTTAATCGCGTTATGACGCTCGATCTGCATACGGACCAGATTCAGGGCTTTTTCGATATCCCGACCGACAACCTTTATTCGGCGCCGGTGACGACCCGCGACATCAAAGAGCGCTACGACGTCGGGAATCTCATGATCGTTTCGCCTGACGTCGGCGGCGTGGCGCGGGCTCGCGGCATCGCCAAGCGCATTGGCACCGATCTTGCGATCGTCGACAAGAGGCGCCCCCGCGCCGGCGTGTCGGAGGTCATGAACATCATTGGTGACGTCTCCGGGAAGACCTGCCTCTTGATCGACGACATCATCGATAGCGGCGGAACCTTGATCAATGCGGCTGACGCCTTGCTGGAAGCGGGCGCCAGAGAGGTCTCGGCATACATCACCCACGGCGTGCTTTCCGAGGGGGCTTGCGAGTGTATTGGCGCCAGCAACCTCAGGGAACTGGTGCTGACCGATTCCATTCAAGACACCGAATCGCAACGGCAGACCGCCAAGATCCGCCGCGTCACCGTTGCGCCGCTGCTCGCAGAAGCCCTTGCCCGAACCGCCCGAGAGCAAAGCGTTTCAAGCCTTTTCGACTGACCCACGCGAACAGTGCAAGGCCGTTTTGATTGAGCCAGGCGGCGTGGCCGGTGGGAAAAGAATGTAATCCGCCCGCCCATCCGAAAAGACCACAGCGTCACGCGGCGCAAGCTACAAATGCATTATAGAAGTGATGATTGAAGCAGTCCGCAGTCGATCCGCGCTTTGGCGCATATTTCGGGAAAGATCGGCTAAGCGGTTGATTTGGCTGGTCGGAGTGGCAAGATTCGAACTTGCGACCCCCACGTCCCGAACGTGGTGCGCTACCAGACTGCGCTACACTCCGTGACCAGCGGCGCCTCTATAGAACAGGCATTTTGATTTCACAAGCGCCTATCTCGAAAAACATTGCGCCTTTTCCAAAAAAATCGTGACAGTGGAAAACGTAGGCGCGAAATGGCCCTGGTCGGCGCCAACGGCGCCCCGGAGATGCGTGTGATAGGGACTTTCTGCAACGCTTCATAATTTCCTGGAACAGGAACCGCTGCGTGCATTTCCTTTCGTCTCTTTTGGCGCTAGAGGCTCAACGGAAAGCGCGGAAAGCCAGGGGATACGGGCTTCCGTGCCATGCCGATTTCAGAACGAGAGCCAAAGGGGCAGAAACATGAACTTCCGCATGATGACGGTGGCGGGCCTCGCGCTCGTGCTCGCCGGCTGCACGACGACCGGGACGGGGATTTCCAGGAACGCAGTCGAAGCCCGTTGGCTCGGCCAGCCGGCCGGCGGCTTCTTCGCCCAGTACGGTCCGCCGATCTCCGACGTCGAAAGCGGCAGCTCCACGGTCTATAGCTGGAAGGGCGGCTACAAGACCCGCAAGATCCCGGCGCAGTACGAAACCACCAAGGACGGCAAGCGCGGCAAGCGCATTTCCTCGGCGCGCACCGAGTATCTGAGCTGCGCGGTGCAACTGACCGTCTCGTCCGACTACGTCATCCGCTCGATCCACATTGCCGGCGACCGCAAGCGTGCCGAAGGCCCGAGCTGGTGCGAAGAGTTCCTCGGCGCCCCGGCCCAGACCAAGCCGGCGGCAACTGCAGGCTAAACCAACAAACAAAAAACCCGCCGGTGAAAATCGGCGGGTTTTTTCTAGGGGATTGCGTCGAACTCAGCCGGCGCTGTTGTCCTCGACGGGCGCGTCGGGACCGTTCTTCTTGATCGAGTCGATGGCGTTCTGCGCGCTGGCCTTGGTCTTGTAGCCCTCGGTCGAGAACATCACTTCGCTGTTGTACTTGAAGCGAACACGGAACTCGCCAGCCTTGTCTTTGTAGATTTCGAATTTGTGAGCCATCTTCTCCCTCACACATGTTGGAATCAACGAAACTAGCGTGTCAGTTGCAAGATGACTTGACAAGAGTGCATGCAAATCCGGCGCGCGATCGCCCGCCCAATGGATCAACTGCCTGGAAAAATGTGGCTGGGGCGCCAGGATTCGAACCTGGGAATGCCGGTACCAAAAACCGGTGCCTTACCGCTTGGCGACGCCCCAACGGATTGACGGGACAATACGTCCGCCAAATCGAGCGCCTGATTATCAAAGCTCGCCGCCCGTCACAATCACTAAGTTGGCACTAAGTTGAATTTTCGGCGGATTTGTTGGCGACGACGCCGAAGGGCGCGCGCCGTGGGTACCGGATGTACCCTTCCCTTCGCTGACCGCACCTCCTATTGTCCCGGCAGATGGAGAATTTCATGAGCCAGTTTCGCGCCCGCCCCCCTGCCGTTCCAACCGTACTCGTCGACGACACGGTCGTCAGGATCACCCGTTGGGATTTCGAGCCCGGCGCCGACACCGGTCACCATGTGCACGGGCTCGGCTATGTGGTGGTGCCGATGACAGACTGCCAGTTCCTGCTCGAGGAAGAGGCGGGCAGCCGGCGGGTCGATATCGCCAAGGGTGCCGCCTACCGCCGTGAGGCGGGCATGGCGCACAACGTCGTCAATGCCGGCAAAGAGCCGATGTCGTTCATCGAGATCGAATACAAGTGAAATCCAGGAAGAGACGCATGCAGGGCCCGGACTTCGATCTCGATTTCAAGCCGGCCCATGGCGAGGCCGTGACGGTTGCGGACGATGTGCAGCGCATCACGGTCAACAATCCCGGCCCTTTCACCTTTCACGGAACCAACAGCTATATCGTCGGAAGACGTTCCGTTGCCGTCATCGATCCCGGCCCCGATGACGAGGCGCATTTCCAGGCGCTGATGGCGGCGCTCGCCGGCCGTGAGGTCACCCATATCGCCGTCAGCCACACGCATCGCGACCACTCGCCGCTGGCGCGACGGCTGAAGGCTGCCACCGGTGCGGTGGTCGTCGGCGAAGGCCCGCATCGCTCCGCCCGTCCCTTGCATGCGGGCGAGAGCAATCCTTTCGCCGAGAGTTCCGACATGGAGTTCGTCCCCGATCTCGGGCTTGCCGACGGCGGGCGCATCGAGGGCGACGGCTGGAGCCTGACGGGGCTTGCCACGCCCGGCCATACGGCCAACCACATGGCCTTCGCGCTCGATGGCACCGGCATTCTCTTTTCCGCCGACCACGTCATGGCCTGGGCGACGACGATCGTCGCGCCGCCCGATGGCGCCATGGCCGATTACATGGCCTCGCTCGAAAAGCTGCTTTCCCGCGACGAGCATCTCTACCTGCCCGGCCATGGCGGACCTGTGATCGAGCCTGCCTCGTTCCTTCGCGGCCTGCGCGCCCACCGCAAGATGCGCGAGCGTGCCGTGCTCGAACGCATCCGCGCCGGCGACAGCCATATCGCTGACATGGTCAAGGTCATCTATGCGTCCACCGACGTGCGGCTGCATGGGGCGGCGGCACTTTCGGTGCTCGCCCATCTCGAAGACCTGATCGAACAGGGACGGATCGAAACCGATGGCCCGCCCTCGCTTCTCGGCGCCTACCGGCTGGCGCCCGGCGGAGCGGGCTGATCATGCGGCGCGAGGCCTACAGCTATCGCAATGATGCTTCGGTGCCCGCCTTTGCCGACGACAAGCCGGTGATCGTCTTCGACGGCGAATGCATCTTCTGTTCCGGCTGGGTGCGCTTTCTGCTTCGCCACGACCGACGGGCGCAATATCGCTATTTGACAGCACAGTCGCCGCTAGGCCAGGCGCTCTACCGGCACTACGGGTTCGATACCGTCCATTTTGAGAGCAACATGCTGATCGAGGACGGCATCGCCCGCATCAAATCCGACGGATCGATCCGCACGCTTGCGCGGCTGGGTCTGCCGTGGTCGCTCGCCAACATCTGCCGGATCCTGCCCGCTGCCCTTCGCGATCCGCTCTATGATCTCGTGGCGAGAAACCGCTACCGCATCGCCGGCCGCCGTCAGAGCTGCATGGTGCCGACGCCTGAGGAGCGCAGGCGCTTCATCGCATGACGATGGAAAACATGGTCCAAAAACAGAGCCTTTACCGCCAGATCCTCGGCCGGCAATGGGACCACCTGCCCGCATCGATCCGCGCCCTGCACGACCTGTCAGAGGGGCATGCCACCTTTCGCGGACGTGCGGTCATCGAGCGCGGCAGCTCGATAGGGGCTCGGCTCGTCGCCTCCATGCTCGGCTTTCCCGGTGCAGGCGCTGACGTCCCTGTTGAAATCCACTTCGCATGCAGCAATGGTCGGGAAGTCTGGACCCGACGCTTCGGTGGGAAAGTCCTGCGCAGCTCGCAACGGAAGGCCGAGAGGCGGAACGAACCACTGCTCGCGGAAGATTTCGGACCGTTCCGTGTCCTGTGCGCGCTTGAGCCCAGGGAAAACCGCCTGCACCTCTCGGTTCGCGCCTGGTCCTTCCTCGGCCTTCCGCTTCCTTTACTGCTTGCGCCGGGTGGCCGGACGTTCGAGGAGGATCGTGACGGCCTGTTTCATTTCCACGTGGAGGTCGCAAGCCCGTTGACCGGCCTGATCGTGCGTTATCGCGGCTGGCTACAGCCAGCGGGCGAGCCGACAGCCGACTTGGGTGGTCGCAAAGCCCTCGTAGACGAATGACGTTTTCTGGCGGGCACTCCGCCGATCAGTCGCCGGCAATGCCCAACAGCTCGGCATCGAGCGCCCGCAGGAATTGATCGGCGAAGGCGGCGCCCATGCCGAGATCATGAGGCCCGTAACGCGAGGCGACGCGCAGGTCGACGAAGGTGGTCTCCGCCTCTTCGCGCAGCCGGATCAATACATCGAAACGAAAACCCGCGATCAGCGTGCGCCACTCGCCCTGCAGCACGACATCGCTGGCGCGGCGCCCTGCAATCGCGCCTTCGAGAGCCATCTCCGGGCGCGCCGCCGGAACGGGTACATTTTCCGGTTCGGCGTTCGTATCCGCGCCCGCATTCGGCCGTACTGCCAGATCCTCCAGATCGGCGCGGGCGTTCTCGACACCAAGTTCTTCGGTGATGCCGACGCGGCTCTGTTCGATGACGTTGCGCACCCCCTGATAGACGCGGTCGAGTGCGCCATCGTAGCGCCGGCCGGTCAGAGCCGGATAGGCGAGGATCTGCGCTTCACGGTCCTGAGGCGTTACCGCCGCCTTGCGCTTCAGCCAGCTCTCTTCCGCCTGCGGCACCTTGAGCCACGGCGGCGGCGTCACCGTATCCGTGCTGACGTCGTAGATTTCCGGGCGGGTCAGATATTGGACGACGCCATAGCCGATAAAGCCGAGCGTCGGCGCGGCGTAGACAAGCGCCGCAGCAGACGCCAGGCCACCAATCGCCGCAACCTGCCACAAGCGCGCCAACCCGACGACGGCAAACAGCACGCCCAACAGGGCAAAGACGCCGGCGAGGCCGACAAGGGCGAGGAAATGCGGTGTCGTCAGCGGACCGAAGCGGTGCGCCAGCAGCGAGAGCGCAAAGAGCAGGAACGAGACACGGGCGAAGCGGCGCGCCCAGTGGGCGGCAAAGGAATAGGGGCGCTCGTACCGGACCATCATATAGTTGAATCAATTCCCTGCCGCGAAACAGACCGCATTCTTAGACCATGCCCCGTGTCGAGGGAACAGGCAATGCGGCAGTCCGCCACCGCGCTCCGGGCCTACCTTACAGTTCGCCGCAAAATCGCCATTCTCGTTAACCACCTATCAACACATGGGAATGTGCCCGCGCGCCCGGGATTTAAAGGGCACGCGGAGTTTCAATCGGAGGCAGCGGCCAGCGCGCAACATCAAACGAGGGCGCTCGGCAATCGACGGAGAACCGACATGGGCGCATCGCAAGCAGCCGTGGCCATCGCCACCCCCTCTGCCCTTCCGGCCGGAGACGGCGGCATCCCCATGGGGCTCCTTGAGCTCGAACTCTCCCTCGATGGTTTCTCCGGCAACAATGCCGATTTCACCAGCTTCGTCCGCACGGTTGCTGACAACGTCGGCGGTGAGTTTCTGTTTGCCCTGCCCGCTTCTGATCTGATCGAAGACTGCCGCAGCATTGCCGTGCTCCGTCTGCCTGATGCCGGAGGCGACGCTTCGATCCTGTTTGCCTGCCTCGACGAACAAGGCCGAGCCGTCCGTATCGAACATCCGAGCGACACCACGCGCGACCTCGAGCGCTTCGCCGAATCCTTTGTCGGCGTGCTCGAACGCATGTAGCACTGCAGGCCTCTCACAGAGACAACTCCAACCACATCCCTTGGCGAGGCAGCAAGCGACGTGAATGCGTTTTGGCAGCGGATTACGCGCAATCGGACCATCGCGCAGGATCACACCCCGACACCCCTCCGGAACAGGCTCACACACACGTCAACGACGGGTGTGAGGTGCCCTCGCCTGCAACCGCGACATGGCACAGAATTGGCATCGTTCGTTTCGATTCTCGATACAAGTCCCTATATTGATTGTGATTCGAGGCGTTGAGTGGTGTGCCGCTCGATTGCTCACGGCGAGACGCAGACCGGTACGGCCTCACACGACCCGGTTGCGCCCAGGAGGCGCGAGAACCATGATGAAACGACTGTCCATCCTTATCGCAGCCGCGCTTCTCTTGACGGCGTGCCAGACGATGACGCCGGAGGAACGGCGCATCGCCGACGGCAACACCTGCGCGTCCTACGGCTTCCGCCGCGGCACCGATGCGTTTGCCACCTGCCTGCAGCGGATCGAACTCGACCGCCGCGCCGAATCGCGCGCATTCCGCTACCAGAACGACATGATGATGTGGGGCTGGGACCGGCCGGTCATCGTCTCACGACCGGTGATCGTCCAGGCCAGGTAAAGCGGATCATGCCGAGCCAACGCCGCTTGGGCGGCGTTGGCGATAGACGTTACCCCTTGCCGTTGATCGCGGCCTGGGCCGCGGCGAGCCGGGCGATCGGCACGCGGAAGGGTGAACAGGAGACGTAGTCGAGGCCGGCGTCCTCGCAGAAGCGGATCGAGGCCGGATCCCCGCCGTGTTCGCCGCAGATTCCGAGTTTCAGACCGTTCTTGGTGCGACGACCACGCTCGGCTGCGATCTGGATCAGTTCGCCGACGCCGTCGAAATCGAGCGAGACAAAGGGGTCCTGCTCGATGATGCCCTTCTGCTGGTAGGTCGCCAGGAACTGCGAGGCGTCGTCGCGCGAGATGCCGAAAGTCGTCTGCGTCAGGTCGTTGGTGCCGAAGGAGAAGAAGTCGGCCGCTTCGGCGATGACGCCGGCGCGCAGGGCTGCACGCGGCAATTCGATCATGGTACCGACGAGATAGTCGATGTCGATACCCGCCTCACCGATCACCTCCTTGGCGACCGCATCGATGCGCGCCTTGACGTAATCGAGCTCTGCCTTGAGGCCGACAAGCGGCACCATGATTTCGGGAACGACTGCCGCTCCGGTCTCGTGCGCCGCTTCAACGGCGGCTTCGAAGATGGCACGCGCCTGCATCTCGGCGATCTCCGGATAGGAGATGGCCAGCCGGCAACCACGGTGGCCGAGCATCGGATTGAATTCGTGCAGTTCGTCGACGCGCTGGCGCAGTTCCGACGGATCGAGCAAGAGCGCGCCGGCAACGTCGGCGATCTCCTCGTCGGTCTTCGGCAGGAACTCGTGCAGAGGCGGGTCGAGCAGGCGGATCGTTACCGGAAGGCCGTGCATGATCGAGAACAGCTCGGCGAAATCCGAGCGCTGCATCGGCAGAAGCTTGGCGAGCGCTGACCGGCGACCTTCTTCGTCGTCGGCGAGGATCATTTCGCGCATGACATTGATGCGGTCGTCCTCGAAGAACATGTGTTCCGTGCGGCAGAGTCCGATGCCTTCGGCGCCGAAGGAGCGAGCGGCGCGCGCGTCCGCCGGCGTTTCGGCATTGGTCCTGACGGTCATCCGGCGGGTGGCGTCCGCCCAGGCCATGATCTTGCCGAAGTCCCCGGAAAGTTCCGGTTGCAGCATGGCGATCGCGCCCTTCAGCACCTGGCCGGACGAGCCGTCGATGGTGATGACGTCACCCTTCCTGAGCGTCACGCCTCCGGCGGTCAGCGTTTCATTGCGAAGGTCGACACGAATGCTGCCGGCGCCGGAAACGCAAGGGGTACCCATGCCGCGGGCAACCACGGCGGCGTGGCTGGTCATGCCGCCGCGGGTCGTCAGAATGCCTTCGGCGGCATGCATGCCGTGGATATCTTCAGGGCTGGTCTCGACGCGGACGAGGATGACCTTGCGGCCTTCCTTGTCGGCCTGCACCGCTTCCTCCGAGGTAAAGACGATCTCGCCCGTCGCAGCCCCCGGCGAGGCCGGAAGGCCCGAGCCGATGATGTCGCGGCGCGCATGCGGATCGATCGTCGGGTGCAGCAGCTGGTCGAGCGAGGCGGGATCGATGCGGGCAACGGCCTCCTGTTCGGAGATCAGCCCCTCCTCCGCCATATCGACCGCGACCTTCAGCGCCGCCTTGGCGGTGCGCTTGCCGGAGCGCGTCTGCAGCATCCAGAGCGTGCCGCGCTCGATGGTGAATTCCAGATCCTGCATATCTCGATAGTGGCGTTCGAGCGTATCGCAGATCGAGCGAAACTCGGCGAAGGCTTCCGGCATCAGCTTTTCGAGCGAGGGCTTGTCGGAGCCGGAGCCAAGGCGCGCCGCTTCGGTAATGTTCTGCGGCGTGCGGATGCCGGCAACGACGTCCTCGCCCTGTGCATTGACCAGAAACTCGCCGTAAAGCTCGTTCTCGCCGGTCGAGGGGTTGCGGGTGAAGGCAACGCCAGTCGCCGACGAATTGCCGAGATTGCCGAAGACCATCGCCTGGACGTTGACGGCGGTGCCCCAGGCGGCGGGGATGGCGTGCAGGTGGCGATAGGTGATCGCCCGCGGGTTCATCCAGCTCGAAAACACGGCGCCGATCGCCCCCCAGAGCTGCACTTCCGGATCCTGCGGAAAGGGTTCGCCCAGCGCTTCCTCGATCGCTTCCTTGTAACGGGCAATGACGCTCTGCCACTCCACCGCCGAAAGCTCGGTATCCTGCTCATGGCCGAGGCGCGCCTTTTCGTCCTCGAGGATTTCCTCGAAGACGTCGTGGTCGACGCCCATGACGACGTCGCCATACATCTGGATGAAGCGACGATAGCTGTCCCAGGCAAAACGGGCATCACCGGCGTCATGGCCAAGCGCATGTACCGACTGATCGTTGAGACCGAGGTTGAGAACCGTGTCCATCATGCCGGGCATGGACGCACGCGCGCCTGAGCGAACCGAAAGCAGCAGCGGACGGGAGGTGTCGCCGAAGACGCGGCCGGTCACCTCTTCCATCCGGCTGATCCCCTCGCGCACCTGGTCGCGCAGGCCATCCGGCATTTGCCTGTCGTTGTCGAAGAAGCTGTTGCAGGCATCGGTGATGATCGTCAAGCCCGGCGGAACCGGTAGGCCGAGGTTGCACATCTCGGCAAGGTTGGCGCCCTTGCCACCCAAGCGCTCACGATCACCCGCACGTCCCTCGGCCTTGCCCCCACCGAAGGTGTAAACCCATTTCGTCATGCCTGCTCTCCACCCAGAAACAGTCTTTAATGACGATTTACAGTATATGCTTCAGGCTGAAAATGCACCCGGCGAAGATTTATGCTGCAGCGCATCATTTTCTGTAACATTGCTACACATCGCGCTTGACCTCCCACAAATCGTGTCGGTGGCTTTAAATAGCAGCCGAAATTCCTGAAACGGCTGCGCCAGGCGGCCCGATCCGACATTGCCCGAAACATAACAATTATCTAATATACAGATGTGCGATGGGGGTGCATCCAGGAATATCCCGTCATGGCAATCCGTTTCCGTCTCGATGGCTCGGAGGGTCGGTCATGAGGTGGCGTGCAAATCTGACAACCTGGCTCCTTTCGGCGGCGCTCATGGTCCTTTTCACCATGGGAAACGCCTTTGCCGAAGGAAACGGCAAGCGGCTGGCGCTCGTCGTCGGCATGAGCAACTACGTGCTCGCTGGAACGCTGCCCAATGCTTCACGCGATGCAGAAGCCTTCAACACTTTTCTCAAGGACCAGGGCTTCGAAACAAACCTCGTGCTCAACGCCGATCGCCGTGGTCTTGCCGGCGCACTTTCAAACTTCTCGCGCAAGATCGGGCCTGACGATACCGCCCTGTTTTACTACGCCGGCCACGGCATGCAGTTGCACGGCGAGAATTTCCTTGTTGGCACCGATGCCAAGCTCGAAAGCGAGTTCGACGTGCCGGCCGAGACCGTGGCACTGTCCGAGATCATCGGCGCGATGGAAAAACGTGCCCGCATCTCCCTGATCTTCCTCGATGCCTGCCGCAACAATCCGCTCGCCGAGCGGCTGACACGCGAAGTCGAAGGTGCGACCCGCGGTGCGGCGACCCGCGGGCTGGCGCCGATCGAAACGCAGGGCGGCGGCACGCTCGTCGCCTTTGCCGCAGCCCCCGGACAGGTCGCCGCCGACGGCACCGACGGGCATTCGCCCTTTACGCGGGCGCTGATCGCCAATCTCTCGGGCGCCGGCCTCGAAGTCGGCACCGCCTTCAAGCGGGTCGTGCGTGACGTGCGCAAGGAGACGCAGGGCAAGCAGCAGCCGCAGATCCTGTCATCCCTGTCGCTGGAGTTCTACTTCGGGCCGGAAACCGCAGCGCCCCAGACGACCCCGGCGGCACAAACCCCGGCGGTACAGACGGCCATGCCGCAGACTGCGGCGGTTCAGCCGGTGCAGCCGGCACTCACTGTGCCGGCCATGGATCCCGAAGCGCTTGAGGCAGAGAAGGACTTCAAAAAGGCGCTGAAGATCGGAACGGCGCGCATCTGGCACTTCTTCGTCGAAAAACACCGCACCGGCGAATATGCCGACCTCGGACGCCAGGCGCTGGCGCAGATCGAACCCGCCGCCGTGCGCAACCAGTCGCATCTGCCTCAGTCCGTCGAAGCGCGGCTATTGCCGGACAAGGACAAGCGACGAAACGTCCAGGTGGCACTCGCCTCGCGCGGATTTGCGGCGGGCACGGCCGATGGTGTTTTCGGTGGACAGACGCGCGAAGCGATCAAGCGGTTCCAGAGCACCAACCAGCAGCCAGCAAGCGGCTTCATCACAGAGCGCACGGCAGAAGCCCTCGGCATCAAAGTCAACGACAGAGCCGAGGGCATATACAGCTCTCCGAAGGCCCGACGCTATGATGTTGCCAACCTCGAGGGTCTGGAAACCGATCAAACCGTCCTGCGGGCGCTGACCTGCCTGCGCCACTTCGAAACTGTATATGGCGTGTTCGAAGGGCACCTCTATGTCGCAGTGCGGACGGGAATAATTTTGGCCGTTTATGCGCGGGGGATCGCCGGCGGTTGCGGCGCGCACCTCGCGTCGATTTCGTCTCAAGAGGAGAACGCCTTCGTCGCATCGCTTTTCAACGCCGATCAGACCTTTTTCAACACCGGCTACGACCCCTCAGGCAATGTCAGCTACAAGATGGGCCCCTGGATCGGCCTGACGCAGGACCCACAGGGCAAGGAGCCCAGAGGCGGCTGGCGCTGGGACACCGGCGCGCCCCTGACCTACACGAAATGGTTCCAGGACATGCCGAACGAAGGCAAGAAGGGCGACGATATCGGCATGTACTACGCCCATCGCAACGGCAGAGCCGACACGAAATCCGTCTACGTCGATAGCTGGGACGATATGGGGCCAACCGATGGAACGGGCGGTCTGATCCTCGAATTCGAGTGACCGCTTGGGGCAATTCAACACCTGCACGGCTGAGTCAATCATAAGCAGGAGGCAAGGTCATGAACTGGCGTGTGAAGCTGCTATGGCTGGTTCTTTGCGCTCTGATCGTGCCCTTCACCCCAGGGAATGCCCCCGCCGAGGGCAATGGCAAACGACTGGCGCTTGTCATCGGCATGAGCAACTATGTGCTTGCGGGAACCCTGCCCAACGCCTCGCGCGACGCTGAAGCGTTCAATGTCTTTCTCAAAGGCCAGGGTTTTGAAACCGACTTGATCCTCAACGCCGATCGCCGTGGTCTTGCCGGCGCACTTTCAAACTTCTCGCGCAAGATCGGGCCTGACGATGTCGCCCTGTTTTACTACGCCGGCCACGGCATGCAGTTGCGCGGCGAGAATTTCCTTGTTGGCACCGACGCACGGCTCGAAAGCGAGTTTGACGTTCCGGGAGAAACCATGCCGCTGTCGGAGATCATGAACGCGCTGGAACAACGCGCGAAAATCTCCCTGATCTTCCTCGACGCCTGCCGCAACAATCCGCTCGCAGACAGACTCAATCGTGACGTGGCGGGCACAAGCCGCGGCGGCGCCACCAGAGGTCTGGCACCGATCGAGACACAGGGCGCCGGCACGCTCGTTGCCTTTGCTGCGGCGCCCGGACAGGTGGCGGCTGACGGAACCGACGGGCATTCGCCCTTCACCCGGGCGCTGATAACCAACCTCTCCGGCCCAGGGATCGAAATCGGCACCGCCTTCAAGCGCGTGATCCGTGAGGTGCGCTCGGCAACGGGCGGCAAACAGTCGCCGCAGATCCTCTCCTCTCTCGATCTGGAATTCTACCTCGACGGCAGCGCCACGCTTGAAGCGCCCCGACCCTTGAAAGTTGACAACGTCGATATCGCCGCGCTCGACTTCAACAAGGCGATGCGCGTGGACACGGCCAGGACCTGGAAGCGCTTCATCGCCAAACATGGCGAGAGCAGCTACGCCGACGCGGCGCGTCAATCCATTCAGCGGCTCGGCAAAAGCGACGACTTCAGATCATCCCTGGCTGCGATGGCACAGGAACAGAAGATGCTCGATAGCAAGGACAAGCGCGCAGCCGCGCAACGGGCTCTGCAGAGCAAGGGCTTTGACACGGGCGCGACGGACGGCGCCTTCGGTGGCCAGACACGCAGGGCGGTCACGGCATTTCAGGCGGCCCGCGGGCTAAAGCAATCCGGATTTCTCGATCAGGAGACCGGAGCGAGCCTGGGTCTCACCTTTGCCCGGATCGATCAGGACATTCTCTCGGCTACCAGCGCACGTCGCTATGACGCCACCGATCTCGAGGGACTGGAGGACGAACCGGTCATCGCCATCGTGCGGTGTCTTTCGCCTCTACCACTGACCTATGGCACCTTTGCCAGACACCTCTATGCAGCGGTCTATGACGGGCAGCAAGTCGGCTGGCAGGAAGCGAAGGCGATCGTCGAGCGCTGCGGCGGTCACCTTGCCACGATCGATTCCAGCGATGAAAATACGTTCGTCGCCTCACTCGTGAATACGGATGACCGGTTCTTCAGCAGTTCGTTCGAAGGCGGCGAGCACCGGCGGGTCGGGCCATGGCTCGGGCTCTCCAACGAGAACGGCAGTGCCGAAGGGTGGAGATGGACGACGGGCACTGCCGTCACCTTCGCCAGGTGGTTCAGGCGGCCGCCGGAAAAGGCTGGGGCGGCAACGCTTTACGCAGCCTATCGAGCAAACAAAGTCCCCCTCGCCGCCTACGTCGACACCTGGGAAGCGCGCGACCCATCGCGGCCGGTATCCGGTTTCATCGCCGAATTTGAGTGAATCAGACGACTTCGCGCAGGCGTTCCGCCGTCTGCAGGTCAACGGAGACGAGCTGGGAGACGCCCTGCTCGGCCATGGTCACGCCGAACAGGCGGTTCATGCGGGCCATGGTGATCGGGTTGTGGGTGATGATGATGAAGCGTGTCTCGGTCGACGCCGCCATTTCGTCCATCAGGTTGCAGTAGCGCTCGACATTGTGGTCGTCGAGCGGTGCATCCACTTCGTCCAGCACACAGATTGGCGCGGGATTGGTCAGGAACACGGCGAAGATCAATGCCATCGCCGTCAGCGCCTGCTCGCCGCCGGAAAGCAACGTCATGGTCTGTGGCTTCTTGCCCGGCGGGCGGGCGAGAATTTCAAGGCCGGCCTCCAGCGGATCGTCGCTCTCGATCAGTTGCAGCTCGGCCGTGCCACCCCCGAAGAGGTGGGTGAACAGCCGCTGGAACTGTACGTTGACGACGTCGAATGCGGCGATCAGGCGCTCACGGCCCTCGCGGTTCAGGTTCTGAATGGCGCTCCTGAGCTTGCGGATCGCCTCGATGACGTCGTCGCGCTCTCTGAGCAGCAGGGCGAGCTTTTCCGAAAGCTCCTTCTGTTCTTCTTCGGCACGCAGGTTGACGGCACCAAGCCGCTCGCGCTCGATCTTCAGCCGTTCGAGCTCGCGCTCGATGTTGCGCATGTCCGGCAGTGCCTCGTCGACGGCAAGCCCCGTCAATCGCATGACCTCGTGCGGCGCGCAGGAGAGCGCTTCCTGAATGCGGGCCTCGATCTCGACGCGACGTTCGCGGGCGGAGACCAGCCGCTCTTCGGCGCGGCCGCGCTTTTCGCGCGATTCCGCCAGTTCGGAGAGCGCGGTTGCCGCCAACCGGTCCGCCTCGCGCTGGCGGTTTTCAGCCTCGGCAAGCAGATCGGCCGCTTCGCGTCGGGCCGCTTCCGCCTTCTGCAACTCGTTCATCAGCGCCCGGCGCTTGTCCTCGAACTCGTCGGGCGCATCGATCAGCTCTTCGACCTCGTCGCGGGCTTCTGCCTCGCGGTCGCGCAGGGTCGCGATGTGCTCATCGGCGCTCGCCGCGCGCGCCTTCCAGGTCTGTCGTTCACTGGCAATCGCCGCGATGCGCCGCTGACGCGCCTCGTTCTCGCGCGCCAGGCCATCATGGGCGGCACGGGCCTCGGCGACGGCGGCGCGATCGGCTGCGACATCGGCCGTCTGTGTGCGCAGCGTCAGTTCCAGTTCGGAGAGATCGGGCGCATCGGCGAGCGCGTCGTTGGCCGTCTCGATCTGCTCGGCCACCTCTTCGACCTGCGCCTCGATCTGGCTGCGCGATTCGGCAAGCACCGCGCGGCGGCGGGCAAGGTCGCCCGAGGCGCGTTCAGCGGCGGCGAGCGCGTCGCGGGCTTCGCCGAGCTGTCGGGTGATCATGCGCTGCGCGTCGCGGGCAAGCCGCAACCGCTCGTCCTCGGCGCGGATGCGACTGCCCGCAGAGGCAAGTTCGGCCTCCGCGAGGCGCAGCGCCTCAGCGGCGCCGTCGGCCTCGGTATCGAGTTCGGCCAACCGGTTCTTCTGCGCCAGCCGCAATGCGGCAGCACTTGGCGCCTCGGAGCCGGTCACGTGGCCGTCCCAGCGCCAGACGGAGCCCTGCTTGGTGACAAGGCTCTGGCCGGGTTTCAGCAGGGGCAGCAGCCGCTCGGCTTCCGCCTCGCTTGCGACGATGCCGATCTGCTTCAGGGCGCGGGTCAGCGCGTCGGGCGCCTTCACATGGGCAATCAGCGGGCTCACGCCTTCCGGCAATCCGTCGTCTCCGACATGATCCCCCGGCGCGCGCCAATGGGCCGGCGCGTCGGTTTCGAGCGGCGAGTCGAGATCGTCGCCAAGGGCCGCGCCCAATGCGGTCTCGAAGCCCCGGTCGACCTTCATCTCCTCGACGACGGCGGGATAGGCGCCACCGGCCACCGCCTCCAGCATGCGCCGGATGGTGCGTGCCTCGGTCTCGATGCCGTTCAGCGTCGCGCGCGTCCGATCGACAGGCTGGCGCGCCTCGACTTCCATGCGCCGCGCTTCAGCGAGGCCTTCCTCGATCGCGAGCACATTGCTTTCGGCTTCTTCCAGCGCAGCTTCTGCGACCTCGACCTGACCCTGCTTTTCGTGCGGATCGGGAAGGGCCGCCATCTGGCGGTCGAGTTCGTCGAGATCGCGCGACTGGTCGCCAAGTTGGCGGGCAAGACGTGCCTGGCGCTCCGACAGGTCGCGCAGCGTGCGCTCCAACTGGTTGCGGCCGGCCTGTGCCTCGGCGCGTTCCGCCGTTAGACGCGCCAATAGCGCCTCGCTGCCGGCGAGCTTTTCGTTTGCGTCTTCGAGGCGCTCGCGCGCTTCCGTCGCACGGTCGTCGGCCTCGGCGAGCATGTCGCTGAGTTCGGCTTCCTCTTCGTCGAGACGCGAAAGAATGCCGGCATTGTCGACGACAAGGCGCTCCTCGCGGGCGATATCCTCGGCAAGCTGCGCCAGCCGGCGCTGCAACTCGTCGCGGCGCCTGAGGATGCGGCCGGCATCCTCTTCGAGCTGTGAGCGGGCAATCTGCAGACGCTGGAGGGCGGCGGCGAACTTCGCTTCGTTTTCGCGCAGCTCCGGCAGCTTCAGGCTGGCGATCGCCTGGTCCTTGGCCGCCTGCATCTGCTGCTGCGCCTTTTCCGCGACCAGCGCAGTCACCTGGTTGAGCTGGCTCGTCGCCTCGCCCTCCGCCTCCTTGGCCTGCACCCAGCGAATATGGAACAGGATCGCCTCGTGCTTGCGGATATCGGCCGAGAGCATTTTAAAGCGGTTGGCCTGGCGCGCTTGGCGCTTGAGGCTCTCGATCTGGCTTTCGAGCTGCGAGGTGACGTCGTCGAGACGCTCGAGATTGGTCTCGGCGGCACGCAGACGCAGCTCCGCTTCGTGGCGGCGAGAGTGCAGGCCGGAGATGCCGGCCGCCTCTTCCAGGAGCTGGCGACGGGCCTGCGGCTTGGCGGCGATCAGTTCGCCAATGCGCCCCTGCCCGACCATCGACGGCGAGCGTGCACCAGTCGACGCGTCGGCGAAGAGAAGCTGTACATCCTTGGCGCGCGCTTCCTTGCCGTTGATGCGGTAGACCGAGCCCTGCTCGCGCTCGATGCGGCGGCTGACTTGGATCTCGTCGCTGTCATTGAAGGCAGCGGGTGCCGTGCGGTCGCTGTTGTCGAGATAAAGGCCGACCTCGGCCGTGTTACGCGCGGGACGATTGCCGGATCCGGAAAAGATCACGTCGTCCATGCCGGAAGCGCGCATGTTCTTGTAGGAGTTCTCCCCCATCACCCAGCGCAAGGCTTCGACGAGGTTCGACTTGCCGCAACCGTTCGGTCCGACGACACCGGTCAATCCGCGCTCGATGATGAATTCGGTCGGTTCGACGAAGGACTTGAAGCCGAGCAGGCGAAGCTTGTTGAACTTCATGGGGCGGACGCTGGGGCTACGAGGTCCCCCCCTCTACCATCAGCCCAGACAAGAAAAACGGGCGCACAGCTGCTGCCGTCGCCCGTTTTCAGGAAAAGCGAAGGATCAGAGCTTGCTGTCGATGAGGGCCGACATAACGTCAACCGACATGTCCCCCGAATAGTGCTCGCCATTGACAAAGAAGGTCGGCGTCGACTGAACCCCGAATTCCTTGGCGCCCCGTTGCATAACAGTGTTCACATCATCCAGAAGTTTTTGGTTCGTCAAGCAGGCCTCGAAGCTCTCCTGTGTAAAACCAGCGAGTTTGGACATCTGCAGCAGAGCGTCGCGACCATTCTGGGCTGCGGCCCACTGCTGCTGCTGCTTGAACAGCATCGAGATCATCGGGAAGTACTGGCCTTCCGGAGCGCAGCGCGCCAGCATGAAGGCAGCCGCCGCGCGCGGATCGAACGGGAATTCGCGCAGCACGAAGCGGACCTTGCCGCTGTCGACATACTTGGTCTTGATCGCCTCGAACGTGTTGTTGTGGAAGGCGGCGCAGTGCGGGCAGGTCATCGACATGTATTCGACGATCGTCACCGGCGCGTTGGCGTCGCCGATCGCCATTTCCGGCAGGGCGCCCGGTTCCATCAGCTTGGCGACGTCGACGGACCCTTCCGACGAGGGGAGCTCGACCTTGACGGGAGCAGCCGTCGTCTGGGCGACTTCGGTGCCGGCAGAGGGCTTGGCTTCGGTGGTGGCCGGGGTCGCGGTCGTCGATGCAGTCGTGGTCGCGTCCGTTGCCGGCTTGGTTTCAGCCTTTGCGGCTTCGGTGGTCGCGGCCGGTGCGGTGGAGGCCGTTTCCTTCTTTTCGTCGCTGCAGGCAGCAAGCACCAGGGCGACAGTTGCGATGGCGGCACCGCTGAGCAGGCGCTTGGTAAGGTTCATTGCGGAAGCGGACATGATTTGACCCGTGTTCGGAGGGAATTGCAGTGCGGATTCGATATCTTGCCCCGCGCAGGGCGGCAAGTGGCGCGGCGTCAACAGAATTCAAAGAATTGTGACCGAGCGATGGCCGCCCAAGAGCGCGTCGCGATCTTTCCGATTCGCTGCTTGCGCTTTAAGCCTCTGGTTTTCGCGTCTCGTAGTCGCGAAAACCGCTGCATAGTTTTGCGCGCCGTGCCTTAGCGGCGCCGGGGATTGAGCACGGCGGTCCCCAGCCGACGCAAGGCGGCCTTCAGCTCCTCGCTTTCGATGCCTTCGACCATGGCCTCGAGCCGCCGGGCGGGTTCGCCCGAAAGCGGCTTGGGCTTGCCACGATGTTTCGGCTGCTGGGAGACGGGCTTTTGAACGATGCGCAGCTGCCCGATCGCATAGAAGCCGAAGAAGCCGTTGATGCGCTGGATCAATTCGCCCTGAGCGTGGGTCAAAAACAGGGCGCGCGCGCCCTCGCAGGCAACCGTCAGGACGCCCGGCTGATGGCCGCCCTCGCCTATGATCTCGGAGGCCCGGCGCGGCCAGGCGATCTTTTCGGGCCGCGTGCAATCGGCAAAGTCCTCGCCGGCGATTTCGTCCCAGGAGCCGAGCAGCATGGTGTTGATGCCTGCCCGCTTGGCGAGCACCGGGTCGATCAGGCCGTTCGCGACTTCGCTGATCTGGACGACGCCCTTCCGGGTCTTCTGCTCGCTCACGTATGGACTTTCTGTAGGCAATGTCGATTGAGCCTTGATGCCGCGGCTCCGCTTCGCCAAGTATAGGCCGGAAACGGAACTCCCGGCAAATCATGCACGATACGATACCGGCGGCGGACGCCGCACCCCTGCTTTTGGAATGGTACGACAGGCACCATCGCGACCTGCCCTGGCGGGTTTCGCCGCCGATGGCGCGCCGAGGCATCGTCGCCGATCCCTACCATGTCTGGCTTTCCGAAGTGATGCTGCAGCAGACGACGGTGCAGGCGGTAAAAGCCTATTTCGAAAAGTTCCTGTCACTGTGGCCGACCGTCGAGGACCTTGCGCGCGCCGAGAATGAGGACGTGATGAAGGCATGGGCCGGGCTCGGCTATTATGCGCGCGCCCGCAACCTGAAGAAATGCGCCGAGGCCGTCGCGAACGATCATGGCGGCCGCTTTCCCGACACGGAGGATGGGCTGAAGTCCCTTCCCGGCATCGGCGACTATACCGCCGCCGCGGTCGCGGCGATCGCCTTCAATCGCAGAAGCGCCGTGCTCGACGGCAATGTCGAGCGGGTGATTTCCCGCCTCTATGCAATCGAAACGCCGCTGCCGGCGGCAAAGCCCGAGATGCGGGCCCGCGTCGCCGCGCTCACCCCTGAGAGCAGGCCGGGTGATTTCGCCCAGGCGATGATGGATCTCGGCGCGACGATCTGCACGCCGAAACGGCCCGCCTGCTCGCTCTGTCCCTTCCGCGCCCACTGTCGCGCGCTTGCCGTCGCAGACCCGGAAACCTTTCCGCGCAAGGCGCAGAAGAAGGACAAACCGCTTCGGCGCGGCGCCGCCTTCGTCGCGATCGACGCCGACAACGCGGTCTATCTGCGCAAGCGGGCCGAGACAGGCCTGCTTGGCGGCATGACCGAAGTGCCCGGCACTGACTGGACATCGCGGCAGGACGGCGACACCTCGCTTGCCTCCCAACCCTTTGCAGCGGCCTGGGAAGATTGCGGCACCATCAGCCACGTGTTCACGCATTTCGAGTTGCGTCTCTCGGTCTACCGCGCCAATGTCGCGCGCGCCGGGACGCAGGGCAACGGCTGGTGGGAGCCGGTTCACTCGCTGAGTGCCCAGGCGCTGCCGACGGTGATGAAGAAGGCGATCGCCCAGGCGATCCCGCATGCCTTCAAGGCGGAACGCTAGCACGGTACGGGGCCACCCGTCCCGCTCCAACTCCGAAAGTTCAAGCAGGGAATACGTTCATGAGCAGCATCGATATCCGCCACATCGTCTTCGACATCGGCAAGGTGCTTATCCACTACGACCCCAACCTGCCCTACAGCCGCATCATCCCCGACGAGGCCGAGCGCGAGTGGTTCTTTGCCAATGTCTGCACCCACGACTGGAATATCGAGCAGGACCGCGGCCGTTCCTGGGAAGAGGCGGAAGCGCTGCTGATCAAGGACTTTCCCGAGCGTGAAGAACAGATCCGCGCCTTCCGCAAATATTGGCAGGAGATGGTGCCGCACGCCTATGTGGAGACGGTGTCGCTCCTGGAGCGACTGATCGCCGAAGGACGCGACGTGACGATGCTGACCAACTTCGCCTCCGACACGTTCCGCGAGGCGCAGGTCCTTTACCCCTTCCTGACGCTGCCACGCGGCGTCACCGTTTCGGGCGACGTCAAGCTGATCAAGCCCGATATCGCCATCTATGAGACGCACACGCGGGCCTTCGATCTCGACCCATCGGCCACCCTCTTCATCGACGACAGCATTCCCAACGTCGAAGCCGCGCGGCTTGCCGGCTGGCATGCGGTGCATTTCGTCGATCCGGAAAAGCTGAAGGCCGATCTCGCCGGCTACGGCATTCATCCGTAGGCTGAAACTGCCGGTCGAGGATGGTTCCTGCTCGTGGCGGCACGATTCCGCCACGAATCATATTTACTACCTGCGATTGCGTAATCGCAGAGGTAATATATGAATAGTTTAGAATTTTCAGTAATTCCAGACGGCGCCGCCAAGGACGCCTTCATCGACGAGCTCTACGCGACGACCGAGGCCAGCTTTCGCGACGAGGTGCCTCCGGAAGAGTTTGGAGAACGGTTTTCAGATACCCGTTTCGTCGTCGCCAGACGCGATGCCAAACTGGCGGGCTGGCTCAGCCTTCGGCCGCCGACTGAAGGCGACGACAAGAGAGCGGCCGATCGAGGCTGGCACGCCATGCCGTCGCACGACCTGCACGACGCCGAAATTCTCGCGCGGCTCTTTCGGCTTGCAGCCGTAGAGGCCGGTTCAGAAGGCATCATCTGGCACTCCCGAAAAACCGCCCTCAACCAGCAGGTCGTCGAAATGACCGGCGCGACCGCGCTTCGGGATCTGTTCAGGACCTGGCAGGCGTCACCCAAGCGCTGGCCGGCCGCAATCGCAAAACCCAAGGACGGTGCCGTCGTTTACGCCGTCCAGGCGCCTCTTCCAGAAAATCTCCTCGCAAAGTTCGTGGACTTCCTCACACACGCGGGGATACCGGACTGCAGTGGAGATACCTGCACCACGACCTGGGACGCGGACTCCGTCGCCCAACGTATCGCTGACTGGGATGAGGGGGGGCTGCTGATGCACTGGCTGGAACATCACGACCTCGTGGTCGCCGAGGCCTACGCCTTTGTCTGGAGCGATGAAATGATGATCCACATCACCGAACACCATGCCCCGTCTTGCGGGCTGATTGCCCTGGTTGCCGCCCTGCTTCAGCGCATACCCGCGGCCTATCCCGATATCAGGGTCGCCACCGTCGAGTTACAGGAAGACGAAAGAGCACGCCTCGAGCCTGTGCTCGCCAGTTGCGGCTTCGAGGATAAGGGCGCCCGAACCCTCTACCACTTGCGCCCACAGGGAACGCCGGCTCTCTAAAGGCGGCGTATCCTCCATTCAACGCGCGGCGGCGGCACGGGTCGCCGCCGCCCATTGTCAGGGCCTGGCCGCGATGAAGCCCCATGCCAGCCAGGCCGCAATGACTGCGGCCACGAACCAGACACTCAGGATCGCGAGGAGGCCGCTGCGGCTGGACGGGCGTCCTTCCAATGCCGCCGCCCGCTCTCGGAATTCTTCCATCAGCGCTGGCGGCACCAGACGTACGGCCAAGAGGATGCCGAGCGGAACGAGAATAAGATCATCGAGGTAGCCGAGTATCGGAATGAAATCGGGGATCAGGTCGACCGGCGAAAGTGCGTAGGCCGCCACAGTGCCGGCAACGAATTTCGCCGAAAACGGCGTTCGACGATCTCGCGCGGCGAACCAGAGCGCAACGACGTCGCGTTTGATTTGCCGCGCCCATTGCTTCACGCGCTGGAGACGATCGGGCACGGCCATGCGGATAACACTCTTGTTCGGATGAAGGTTGCTCTGTCCGAACCCTATGAGCGGATGCGAAGATTGGCAATCGACCTCACGGCCCTGGCGCTCGCTTCAAACGCTCCGTCGGATGGCCCAAACATACAAATGCCCGGAATCCTCACATTGAGGATTCCGGGCATATAAAGCTCTCTTTCCGGGACTGAAGGTACAAAAACCGGTTAGAGCGCTTTTCGAAGGATCCGGCGGAACTGGTTGATCAGTTCAGTTTTGCCAGATCATTTCGAATGACGCTTCTGAGTTCGTCGATGGGCTTCAGGGTGTTCCCCTCTTCGAAGTGCCAGAATGTCCATCCGTTGCAGGCATCAAGCCCCTGGACCTTGGCGCCCAGGCGATGAATTGAACCGGCCTCGCCGCCGGAGGCGACCGTGCCGTCGGCACGAACGATCGCGCTGTAGCGGCGCTTGGCGTCCGTCAGAACCGTGCCGGGCTTGATCAGCCCGCTTTCGATCAGCGTGTTGAAGGCGACGCGCGGCTCAGCCTTCTTGCCGGTCATGACCGAGAGCATCGCCTTGCCGAGCGGTTCGACCGCGTCGATGCGTGCCGATGCCGCGTCGATGTAATCCTGCTCGCGCTCGATGCCGACGAAGTGGCGGCCGAGGCGTTTGGCGACGGCACCGGTCGTGCCGGAACCGAAGAAGGGATCGAGAATGACGTCGCCCGGCTTGGTCGAAGCCATCATGATACGGGCGAGCAGCGCTTCCGGCTTCTGGGTCGGATGCACCTTCTTGCCGTCGTCACCTTTCAGGCGCTCGTGACCGGAGCAGATCGGGAACAGCCAATCGGAGCGCATCTGCACGTCGTCATTGGCCGCCTTCATCGCATCGTAGTTGAAGGTGTAGCCCTTGGCATTGGCATTCGGCGTCGCCCAGATCAGCGTCTCATGAGCGTTCTGGAACCGCCGACCCTTGAAATTCGGCATCGGGTTGGTCTTGCGCCAGATGATGTCGTTGAGGATCCAGAAGTGCAGATCCTGCAGGATGGCGCCGACGCGGAAGATGTTGTGGTACGAGCCGATCACCCAGAGGGTGCCGGTCGGCTTCAGCACGCGGCGGCAGGCGAGCAACCAGGCGCGGGTGAAGGCGTCGTAAGCTTCAAACGATGCGAACTGGTCCCACTCGTCGTCGACGGCGTCGACCACCGACTGATCGGGACGGGTCAGCATGCCGCCGAGCTGGAGGTTGTAGGGCGGGTCGGCGAAAACGACGTCGACCGAATTGTCGGGAAGCGCATTGAGCGCGGCAACGCAGTCACCCTTGATGATGCTGTCGAGCCAGCCCAACGGACGGGTGGAACGGGAGACTTCGGCAAGCGAAACAACTGAAGACATGGACAACTCGCAAATACGCTTACTCGGAACGGATCATGGAGCGTATGGTTACCGAAGATGGTTACCAAAGCCTGAAGGCCGTTTCGAAAAAGTGCGTAGTCGCGCTATGTTAGAGAGGTCTTCTGGAGTGGACAGGAAAGGCGGGAACGGGCGTTCACCCGCCTCCCGCCGCCCCGTTCAAGCGTCGCGGACGCCGTTTCACCGGGCGTCGTGAAAGGCGCGGCTGTCTGAGGGGGCCTCATGGCGCTCGTTCAGCCCGTAGTCGCGGATCACGGAGGCGATGCGCAGGCGGTAATCGGCAAAGACGCCGTGGCGCCCCGCATCCTGGGCGGCACGATGTTCGGCGCCGTTCCGCCAGGCCTTCACCGCCTCCTCGTCGCGCCAGAAAGACAGGGATAACACCTTGTCGGGATTGGTCAGACTCTGGAACCGCTCGATCGAGATGAAGCCATCGATGTCGTCGAGCAGCGGACGCAGGTCGGCGGCAATGCCGAGATAGGCGTCACGCCGGCCCTCGGCCGGCAGGACTTCGAAGATAACGGCAATCATGTTTCACTTTCCTCCGATGGGCATCGAGACGTTCTTCAGGAAAATACGATCCTCCTTCAGGATAAACCGCTCGCGGCGGGAGAAGGCATAATTTTCCCGGCCGAGCGGATCGGTGGCAAGCCGGGCGCGATAGGCCTCGTAGGCCGCGAGGCTCTCGATGTTGTAGACGCCGTAAGCCGTCGTCGCAGATCCCTCATGCGGACCGAAATAGCCGATCAGATCGGCGCCGCAGCGCGGGATCGCCTCGCCCCAGTTGCGCGAATAGGTGGCGAACTCCTCCTTTTTGAAGGGATCGATTTCATAGCGGATGAAGCAGGTGATCATCGTCGTCTCCTTGTGGTCGGGCAAGGCGCCAAGCCTTCGATGAAGTGACTATGCCCGCTTGAAGTGCGAGAATGCTTCGATTACGATCGAAGTATGAAGGAAGGCCCAGACATCGCTCTCATCGGATCGCTGATCGGCGATCCCGCCCGCGCTAACATGCTGACGGCGCTGATGGGGGGTAGTGCGCTGACCGCAACCGAGCTTGCCACCCATGCCGGCATCACGCTGCAGACCGCCAGTTCCCACCTGGCCAAGCTCGAGGCCGGCGGTCTGCTCAGCCAGCGCAAGCAAGGCCGTCACCGATATTTTCAGCTGGCAGAAGACGAAGTCGGGCTGATGCTCGAGAATCTGATGGGCTTTGCCGCCAGCCGCGGTATGAACCGGCACCGCCCCGGGCCGAAGGATCCGGCGCTGAGAAAAGCGCGCGTCTGCTACAATCACCTGGCCGGCGACTATGGCGTGCGCATGTATGACAGCCTGATTGCCGAAAAGCAGATCGAAGTCACCGGCGACGACCTGGCGCTGACGCCCGACGGGCAGAACCGGATCGAGGCGCTCGGCATCGACTATGCGGCGCTGAAAAAATCCCGCCGCCCGATCTGCCGCACCTGCCTCGACTGGAGCGAGCGCCGCTCGCATCTGGCCGGTTCGCTTGGCGAAGCGCTGCTGACGCTATTCATCGACAGCGGCTGGGCGAAGCGCGAGGCGAACAGCCGCGCCATCCGCTTCACCGCCAATGGCGAGAAGGCTTTCTCCGAGCTGTTTCCGCAGTAGCTGCTGCCAGCAAAACCGCTTTAGCCGACGATGGAAAAGGCCTCGCGGGTTTCGCCCGCGGCGGTCCTGACCGGCGTCTTGCCGATCCAGCCCACATGGCGTTCGAGGATCTTTGCCGCCTCGTCGCCTCGGCCATCCCGCAAGGCAGCAAGGATCGCGCGGTGATCGTGGTCGGTGCGCGCCTCCCAGCTCGTGCGCCAGGCGGAAAACAGGAAGCGGGCGCTCGCTGCATGCAGATCATCGATCGCCGCCAGCAGCCGCGGCATGCCGCAGGGTTCGAGGATCAGCCGATGGAAGGCGCGGTTTGCTGCCTCCCAGGAGCGCACGTCGCGCGAAGTATCGGCGGCGGCCGTGGCCATCTCGGCCCGATCGAGGATCGCCGGCGTCAGATGCGGGATGGCATGGCGAAGCGCCAGAACCTCCAGCACCGCGCGCATTTCGGCGACCTCCCTCACCTCCTTCAGGTCGAAAGAGGCGACGCGAACGCCGCGGCGCGGCTCGCTGACGGCAAGGCCCTGGGCCTCCAGCCGTCGAAAGGCTTCGCGTACGGGAACGTGGCTCGCACCGAACTCCTCGGCGATATGATCCTGCCGCAAGCGCTCCCCGGGCATGAGCATGCCGGAGATGATGCGCTCGGCCAGGGCCTTGCTGATGCGACTTGCGAGCGTGTCGTCCTGCTGCTTTTCCATCGCCTACTGATAGAGCCGCGAAACAATGCTGTCGAGCAAGCGCACGGGCGGTTTCGATAATTTCCAATGGTTGAGCTTTGGCCTACCATCGTATAAAAGCTCTGCCGTACGAAAGCCCCGCGCCGCGCGAAGATTCCTCCCCCCGCCTGCGGCGCCTCTCCTCCCAGGGAACTGTTCCATATGACCGGTATCGATCTCATCATTTTTGATTGCGACGGCGTTCTCGTCGATTCCGAAATCATCGCGTCGGAAGTCGAAGCAGCACTGCTGACAGAAGCGGGTTACCCGATCAGCGTCGAGGAAATGGCGGAGCGTTTTGCCGGCATGACCTGGCACAACACGCTGCTGCAAATCGAGAAGGAAGCAAGCATCCCGCTTTCGGCCCAGCTCATCAGCAAGGTCGACGTCATCCTCGACGAGCGCCTTGCCCGCGACCTCAACATCATCGACGGCGTCAAGCCGATGCTGGCGCAATTGACGCTGCCGCACTGCATCTGCTCCAACTCGACCTCGGCGCGGCTTGCCATGATGCTCGGCAAGGTCGGCATCAAGGACCATTTCGGCCGACACATCTATTCCGCGCGCGACCTCGGCGCCGACCGCGTCAAGCCGAAGCCGGATATCTTCCTGCACGGCGCCAAGCAGATGGGCGTCGACCCGTCGCGGGTGCTGGTGATCGAGGACTCCGTGCACGGCATCCACGGTGCACGTGCCGCTGGCATGCGCGTCGTCGGCTTCACCGGCGGTTCGCACACCCACCCCTCGCATGCCGACCAGCTGACCGAAGCGGGTGCGGAAACGGTGATTTCGCGCATGACGGCGTTGCCGGGCGTGATCGCGGCCCTTTCCGCATGGTCGGAGTCGATGACGGCCTGATTGGCCGCAGGCGGTCGCACACCGCCATGCCCCTTTCGCTCCGGCTTTCGGCCGGAGCGGGAAAGAAGCCTTCGGCCAACACGGCAGACGTCCAATTAGACGCCGAGGGACATGATGACACATTGCAGTGGCGTCACGTCCCCTAGAAAATCTTCCCGGTTTTCGAGGAGCCGCGCACGAGGGCCGTACCAAGCAAGCCCCATCGGGGTATTTTTAGGAGGAAACACAATGCGTCTTTCAATGTTGACCGGCCTGACCCTGGCGGCCAGCGTCGCCTTCGGCCCGCTCGCCTTCGCCGACATCACCATTGGCGTGATCACGCCGCTCACCGGCCCGGTCGCGGCCTATGGCGAGCAGGTGAAGAACGGCGCGGAAACGGCTGCAGACGAGATCAACAAGGCTGGCGGCATCAATGGCGAGAAGATCGTGCTGAAGATGCTCGACGACGCCGGCGATCCGAAGCAGGCCGTTTCGGTTGCCAACCAGGCTGCTGGTGAAGGCATCCGCTACGTCGTCGGCCCGGTTCTGTCGGGCACCTCGATGGCGGCTTCGGACATCCTTGCCGAAAACGGCATCCTGATGGTGACGCCGACGGCAACCACGCCTGACCTCACCACCCGCGGTCTCTGGAACGTGCTGCGCACCTGCGGCCGCGACGACCAGCAGGCCGAAGTCGCCGCTGCCTATGTGGTCAAGAACCTCAAGGACAAGAAGATCGCCGTCCTCCACGACAAGGCGCCTTACGGCAAGGGCCTTGCTGACGGCTTCAAGAAGGCGATCAATGCCGGCGGCATTACCGAAGTCGTTTATGAAGGCCTGAACCCGGGCGACAAGGACTTCAGCGCGATCGTTACCCGCCTGAAGTCGGAAAACGTCGATGTCGTCTACTTCGGCGGCTACCATCCGGAAGGTGGCCTGCTGGCACGCCAGATGCACGACCAGGGCGTGAAGGCGCAGATCTTCGGCGGCGACGGCCTGTCCAACACCGAGTTCTGGGCAATCGGCGGCGAAGCTGCGACCGGCACGGTCTACACCAATGCCAGCGACGCGACCAGCAACCCCGCCTCGGCTCCGGCTGTCGAAGCGCTGAAGGCGAAGAACATCCCGGCCGAAGCCTTCACGCTCAACGCCTATGCTGCCGTCCAGGTGCTGAAGGCCGGCATCGAGAAGGCAGGCTCCGCCGAAGACGCGACCGCGGTTGCAACTGCGATCAAGTCTGGCGAAGCCATCGACACGGTTCTCGGCAAGCTGACCTACAGCGAAGCCGGCGACCTGACCTCGCAGGCTTTCTCGCTCTACAAGTGGGAAGGCGGCAAGAGCGTTCCGGCTGAATAAGCCGCACACGACGGAAATGAAAACGCCGGGGCAAGCCCCGGCGTTTTTTTGCGGCATAGGCCGCTGCTTACTTCTTCTTGCCCTTGGCCGGCGGGCCTTCGTCGAAGCCCACATAGACGGTGACATTGGATCCGGCGCCGGCCGGCAGCGTCACGTCGGCCTTGGTGAAGACGAACTGGGCCGAACCGGTTGCAGGGATTTCCACCGCATGCTGCGTCAGTTCGGAATAGAGCGTCTTGTCTTCGTCGGTTGCAGCCACGCGGATCGGCATGGTGACCTTGCCGGGACCACCGGCAGGACCGCTGACGACGCGGCCCTGGACCACGACGGTTATCGTCAACGCGCTCTCGCTCTGCACGCATTGCCGCGTGGTGTCTGCCAGGGAGGCCTGATAGACGAGCTTCGTCGGGTCGTTCTTGGCCCCCTTTGCGTAGCTGGCATGCACATTTGTGCCGTCACGAATGACGACCTGCGGGCATGCGGCCTGAACGACGGCCGGCGTCGGAGCAGCGGCACTGCCGCCTGCGTCGATCGCCCCACCGGATTGCGTCTTATTGCAGCCGGCTAGGACTGCGAGAAAAGATATTGCGAGAACAGGCCGGGAAACTTTGCCAAACACGTTGAACAACCTCTGCTGGACCGGTTGAAACTCCTTGACCGAAATCTCGGCCGGAAGACCTTTCATGGCCTTCGGGCATCGTCTATAGCAGCGACAAACTGAAAAATCGATTGGGTCAGTCCGTCCCTTCCGAATTTTCCGAAGCTAGTTTTGCGACCGGAAATTGGGTCGGTGACAAGAATAGATGCAGACTTTGTCAAGGACTGACGCAATAAGACGAGCGTGTCGCGACGACGTTTCCCAAGGTCGCCGCAATCCTTGAGGTGGGACGAAGGACAACGATGGTGAAGTATATCTCGACGCGCGGCGAAGCCGCTCCTCTCGGCTTCTGCGACGCGCTGCTTGCCGGTCTTGCGCGCGATGGCGGTCTCTATCTCCCCAAGGAATGGCCGAAGTTTTCCAAGAAGGAAATTCGTGGCCTGCGCGGCAAATCCTACCAGGACATTGCCTTTACCGTGCTCGAACCCTTCATCAATGGCGAGATCCCGGCGGCCAAGTTCCGCGAAATGATCGACGAGGCCTACGCCACCTTCCGCCACCCGGCGGTGGCGCCGCTGGTGCAGACCGGACCGAACGCCTTCGTCATGGAGCTCTTCCACGGCTCGACGCTCGCCTTCAAGGACGTGGCGATGCAACTGCTCGCCCGGCTGATGGACTATGTGCTTGCCGAACGCGGCGAGCGCGCCACCATCGTCGGCGCGACTTCGGGCGACACCGGGGGTGCCGCCATCGACGCCTTTGCCGGTCGTGAGCGCACCGACATCTTCATTCTTTTCCCGCACGGCAAAGTCTCGCCGGTGCAGCAGCGGCAGATGACGACCTCGAGCGCATCGAACGTCCATGCGATCGCAGTCAACGGCAACTTCGACGACTGCCAGAACCTCGTCAAAGCGATGTTCAACGACGCCGCCTTCCGCGACCGCGTCAAGCTTTCGGGTGTCAACTCGATCAACTGGGCGCGCATCATGGCCCAGATCGTCTATTACTTCACGACGGCGGTCGCGCTCGGCGGCCCAGACCGCAAGATCTCTTTCACGGTCCCCACCGGCAACTTCGGCGATATCTTCGCCGGCTACGTCGCCAAGCGCATGGGCCTGCCGATCGACAAGCTGATCATCGCCACCAACGAAAACGACATTCTCGCCCGCACGCTGAAGACCGGCCGCTACGAGATGCGCGACGTCAAGGCGACCTCCGCACCGTCGATGGACATCCAGATCTCGTCGAACTTCGAACGGCTTCTGTTCGAGGCAAACGACCGCGACCCGGGCGAAATCCGCTCGGCGATGGACGGGCTGAAGCAGTCCGGTTCCTTCACCATCCGCGAAAAGGCGCTGAAGGCGATCCGCAAGGAGTTCCGCGCCGGTCGCGCCTCGGAGAAAGAAGTCGCCAAGACGATCGCAAAGACGCTTGCAGACACGGGCTATCTGCTCGATCCGCATAGCGCCGTCGGCGTCTTCGTCGCCGCCAAACACGAGAAGGCATCCGCTCCCATGGTGACGCTTGCCACCGCCCATCCGGCGAAATTCCCGGACGCGGTAAAATCGGCAAGTGGTATTGACCCGGCGCTTCCGACGTGGCTTGCTGACCTGATGAACAGGGAGGAGCGTTTCGATATCCTGGATCCGGACCTGAAAACCGTCGAAACCTTTATCGGCGAGCGTACCCGTCTCCGGGGGTAAGAACGAGAAGAAACGTATGATGAAAGTTGAGTGCACCCGGCTCCCTTCCGGGTTGACGGTGGTAACCGAGCACATGCCGCATCTCGAAAGTGTGGCGCTCGGCGTGTGGATCAAGTCCGGTTCGCGCAATGAAACTCTCGGCGAACATGGCATTGCCCATCTGCTGGAGCACATGGCTTTCAAGGGCACCGCGCGGCGCACCGCCCGCCAGATTGCCGAAGAGATCGAAAACGTCGGTGGCGAGGTCAATGCTGCGACCTCCACCGAAACGACCTCCTATTATGCCAGGGTTCTCAAGGACCACGTGCCGCTTGCTGTCGATATTCTCGCCGACATTCTGACCGAGTCCAGCTTCGACGAGGAAGAACTGCGCCGCGAGAAGCACGTGATCCTGCAGGAGATCGGCGCTGCCGACGACACACCCGACGATGTCGTCTTCGACCGCTTCGCCGAGACCGCCTATCGCAATCAGACCGTCGGCCGGCCGATCCTCGGCACGCCGGACACGGTCATGTCGTTCTCCGCCGACCAGATCCGGCACTATCTCGGCCGCAACTACACGACCGACCGCATGTTTGTGGTCGCCGCCGGCGCCGTCGAACACGAATCCTTTGTTCGCCAGGTCGAAGAACGTTTCTCGTCATTGCCGCGCACACCGATCGCAACGCCCGTGCTCGAAACTGCCCTCTACACCGGCGGCGAGAGCCGCGAAACCCGCGACCTGATGGACGCGCAGGTGCTGCTCGGCTTTGAAGGCAAGGCCTACCACGCGCGCGACTTCTATTGCTCGCAGATCCTCGCCAACATTCTCGGCGGCGGCATGTCCTCGCGCCTCTTCCAGGAAGTGCGCGAGCATCGTGGCCTCTGTTATTCGGTCTATGCCTTCCACTGGGGTTTCTCCGACACCGGCATCTTCGGCGTGCATGCTGCGACCGGCGGCGAGAACCTGCCGGAGCTGATGCCCGTCATCGTCGATGAACTGCGCAAATCCTCGATGAACATCGAGCAGCAGGAAATCGAGCGCGCCCGTGCCCAGATCCGCGCACAGCTTTTGATGGGTCAGGAAAGCCCGGCGGCCCGTGCCGGCCAGATCGCCCGTCAGATGATGCTCTACGGTCGCCCGATCCCGAATGAAGAACTGATGGAGCGCCTCTCCGGCATCACCATCGAACGCCTGACCGACCTTGCCGGTCGGCTGTTCTTCGACACCACGCCGACGCTTTCGGCGATCGGCCCGCTGGAACAACTTGCCCCGATGGGCGACATCCTGTCGTCACTGACCGGCAAGGCCGCCGTCCCGCACGCCGTCGCAAGCTAAGACGAAGGGTGAACGGCCGGGCTCCATTTCATCAAAACGATGAAGCGATCCCGGCCTCCCAAGCATTGCGCAATTTCGCAATGGAGGCGCTTTCAAGCGTCGCCTGGAAACTGCGTTCGGCCAGCCGGCGCGCCACGGATGATGACCGCATGTCCGAATGGTGAAGTCTTTGCGACTTTTCGCAAAATCGGATTCGATTTGCGCGCAAAGTTGTGCAACGTTTCGATTTGTGACGGCGCAAAAACGTGCCGTCGGGCGGATGGTACAAGGTCCTCGCGCGTAAACGGAACGGCCTCGGAGGCAGCTATGACACGATCGGTTTTTCGGTTCCTGTCGCGGCAGCCGGAGACGGTCGAAATCGCTGACCAGAATTACCTGCTCCGCCTCCCCCGCTATTCCGATTATCGCCAGTGGTATCAGCTCAGAAGCGACAGCCGCGCCTTCCTGGAGCCGTGGGAGCCGACCTGGCGCACCGACGAAATGACCGAGAGCGCCTTCCGCGGCCGGGTCGTCCGCAACGAGCAGGAATATGCCTCCGGCCAGGCGGTGCCGCTCTTCCTTTTCCACAAGCCAGGCGAGGTCCTGCTCGGCGGACTGACGATCGGCCACATTCGCCGCGGCGCCGGGCAAAACTGCATGATCGGCTACTGGATGGGCGCGCGCCATGCGGGCAAAGGCCACATGTTTGCGGCCCTCAAGCTCGCGATCCCCTACATCTTTTCGACCCTTGAGTTGCACCGTATTGAAGCAGCCTGTATTCCGGACAACTCAAGAAGCATCCGGCTCCTTGAAAAGGCCGGTTTTGAGCGTGAAGGCTATTTAAGACAGTACTTGAGAATCAACGGCCAGTGGCGAGACCATCTGCTCTTTTCTCTCCTGTCCGACGATGCCCTACCGAACAGGAATATGCCCCTTTGATGCCTCTAGCCCGCTCGCCCTTCGCCTGGTCAGCCTCCAAGCTGGCAGCGTTTCTGATAACGCTCACGACGATTTTCTGTGCGCTCGGCGGCGCGGCCCAGGCTTTGGAGCCGGTCAAGATTTCGCGTGAAGACACGGCGCTCGACCTGACGGCAACGACTGAAATCTACAGCGGCCGCAACGAAGCCTTTCAGGTTTCGACAGCACCCGGAACCGACGGCATCGTGCGCCGCATCGAAGTGCGCTCCAACAGTGCGGACCATCAGGGCGACTGGGCTGTGTTCGCGCTCGCCAACGTTTCGGCCGAACCGCTCGACCGCGTGATCGTCGCACCGCATTTCCGACTGGTGAATTCCAAGCTCTTCTGGCCGGACCTCGGCTCCAAGCGCATTCTTTCGATCACGCCAAGCGAAGGCTCCGCGCTCAGCCGCGAACCGAGCGACGAGGCGGACGTTTTCCGCATCACGCTGGCGCCGGGCGTCATCATCACCTTCGTCGCCGAGCTGGCAACACCGGAACTGCCGCAGATCTATCTCTGGGAGCCGGACTCCTACAAGGACACGGTCAACGCCTTCACGCTCTATCGCGGCATCGTGCTCGGCATTGCCGGCCTGCTTGCGGTGTTCCTGACCATCCTTTTCGTCGTCAAGGGAACCTCGATGCTGCCGGCAACGGCAGCCCTTGCCTGGGCCGTTCTCGCCTATATCTGCGTCGACTTCGGCTTCTTGTCGAAGCTCATCAGCGTGACGGCGGGGGACGAGCGAATATGGCGCGCGGGCACAGAGGTCTTCCTTGCGGCCGGCCTCGTGATCTTCCTGTTCACCTACCTCAATCTCAACCGCTGGCACCAGCATCTCGGCTATGCGACGCTCGCCTGGATCCTCGGCCTCGGCCTGCTCTTCGGCGTCGCCGTCTACGACCCGGCGATCGCATCCGGCATCGCCCGCCTCTCCTTCGCGCTGACCGGCACGGTCGGCATCGTCCTGATCGCCTATCTCGGCTTCAACCGCTACGACCGCGCGATCCTTCTCGTTCCCGCCTGGCTGCTGATCCTCGTCTGGCTCTTCGGCGCCTGGCTGACGGTCACCGGCCAGCTCGCCAACGACATCGTGCAGCCGGCGCTCGGCGGGGGTCTCGTGCTGATCGTTCTGTTGATCGGCTTTACCGTCATGCAGCACGCGGTCGCCGGCAGCGGCTACCAGCAGGGCCTGTTCTCCGATCTCGAGCGCCAGTCGCTGGCGCTCACCGGCTCCGGCGACACCGTCTGGGACTGGGACGTCGCGCGCGACCGGGTGGTGACGATGCCCGATATCTCGACGCAGCTCGGCCTGTCGCTCGGCAGTATGCACGGCCCCTTGCGCAACTGGCTTCCGCGGCTTCACCCTGACGATCGCGACCGCTTCCGCGCCACGCTCGACGTGTTGCTGGAACGCCGCCGCGGCAAACTGAACCATGAATTCCGCGTACGCGCCGAGGACGGCCACTATCACTGGCTCTCGATCCGTGCCCGGCCGGTGCTCGGCGCCAACGGCGAAATCATCCGCTGCGTCGGCACGATCATCGACATTACCGAACAGCGCAACTCGGTCGAACGGCTGCTGCATAACGCCCTTCTCGACAATCTGACCGGGCTTCCGAACCGTCAGGTCTTCCTCGACCGGCTGCAGGCGATGCTCTTGATGGCCGACGGCAGCAACTCGGTCCGCCCGACGGTGCTTGCGATCGACATCGACCGCTACAAGCAGGTCAACGATCTCTTGGGCATTGCCGCCGGCGATAACATCCTCATCGCGCTGACGCGACGCCTGCGCCGGCTGCTGCGCCCGCAGGATACGCTGGCTCGCCTCGGTGGCGACCAGTTCGGCCTGATCCTGATGTCCGAGCGCGATCCGGCCAAAGTCGCCGATTTCGCCGATGCGGTGAGCAAGGCGATCATGGTGCCCCTCAACTACGGCAACCGCGAAATCAACCTGACCGCATCGATCGGGCTCGTCTCCTGGCTCGACCAGGAACAGAGTGCGACCGGCCTTCTCGACGACGCAGAGCTCGCGATGTTCCGGGCCAAGAAGGAAGGCGGCAACCGCGTCGAGCCTTTCCGCCCGGCCTTCCGCACCTCCGGCTCGGACCGCATGCAGCTTGAAGCCGATCTCAAGAAGGCAATCGAGCGCAAGGAGCTTTCTCTTGTCTACCAGCCGATCGTGCGATTGAACGATGCCGAGATCGCCGGCTTCGAGGCCCTGATGCGCTGGGATCACCCCAAGCGTGGCAACATCTCGCCGACCGAGTTCATCCCGATCGCCGAGAATTCCGACCTCATCAACCAGCTCGGCATGTTCGCCTTCGACCGGGCGACCAGCGACCTGACGGAATGGCAGCTGCAGACCGGCGACCTGCCGATCTTCGTCTCGATCAACCTTTCGAGCGCGCAGCTTCTCAACAACGAGCTCTATGACGACGTTCGTGCCATTCTCACCAAGAACCGCTGCGACCCGGGCAAGGTGAAGATGGAGCTGACGGAATCGCTGGTAATGGAAAATCCGGAGCAGGCCCGTCTCGTTCTCGAAAAGCTGAAGGAAGCCGGTCTCAAGCTGGCACTCGACGACTTCGGCACAGGCCACTCGTCGCTCTCCTACCTCACCCGCTTCCCCTTCGACACGATCAAGATCGACAAGGCGCTGGTGCGCGACCCAAGCGACAAGCGCGGCATCCTCTTGCGCTCCGTCATCACGATGGCGCGCGAGCTCGACATGCAGGTGGTGGCCGAGGGCATCGAATCCGAGGACGACGCAATCCAGCTGTCGCAGATGGGCTGCGACTATGGGCAGAGCTTCCTCTTCGGTCCGCCGATCGGTTCGGAATCGATCCAGCGCCTGCTGAAGGAACGCTTTCCACTGATGAAGCGGGCGTAATCGCCAAGGCGACGCCGCTCAGCGCGCAGACCAACGTCTCCAGGCCCGTCGGTTACAATCCGACGGGCTTTTCATTTCTGCATCAAGGATCTGGGAAAGGTCGGTCAGCCGCCAATCAGGCGTGACCGGCATCCATGGAGAGCATCGCGGCCGAAACACCCATCAGCGCCAGCGCCCGATCGTATTTGTCGTCGAGCGCCTTGTCGAAGATCAGTTCATCGCGCGCCGGGCATGTGAGCCAGCCATTCTGGGTGATTTCCGATTCGAGCTGGCCCGGTCCCCACCCGGCGTAGCCGAGCATCATTGTCGCGCGCACAGGCCCCTCCCCGCGCGAAATGGCGCGGACGATGTCGAGCGTCGCCGTCAGGCAGATATCGTCGCTGACGGGAATGCTGGAATCGCTCAGATAATCGTCGGAATGCAGCACGAAGCCACGCCCGGTCTCGACCGGACCGCCCGCCTGAATCTGAAAATCCCGTGTTACCTGCGGGAGTCGGATCGCCTCGTCCTCATCGAGAAGATCGAGGTGAAGCAGCACGTCGGGGAAGGTCAGTTGCTGCGGCCGGTTGAGAATGAAGCCCATGGCGCCATCGTCCGAATGGGCGCAGATGAAGATGACCGTGCGAGCGAAATTGGCGTCAAACATCCCGGGCATGGCGATCAGGAACTGACCGTCAAGAAAGCCTCGCTCGCGTCTCTTTTGCGCCATCGGAGTAGCCATCATGAGAACAGCCTATCAATTCGCCGCGAAATGAAAAGCGCCTCAGCGTCGCGGCCCATAATTATTGCACGCACGGCGTTCACTTCGCCGTGTCCGATCAAGCAATTATGATCGTTGCGTCCGTCGCAGCGTCTGGAGCGGTTTTGGCAAAAGCGATATTGCTTGCCGTATGATCCAGTGCTTCACCCACCAGAAAATGGCCCAGTTCATCGGCGCGGCAAGCCTTGCCGGCTGTTTTTTTCTCCCCTTCGGCGCCAACGCGGCCACCAGCGAGTGGGTCACCTCCCCCGGCGGCATGATCCGTCTGGTCGCCGCCCAGCCCAAAGAGGATGGCACGATCCCGGCGACGCTGGAGGTCAAGCTCAACCCTGGCTGGAAGACCTATTGGCGCGAGCCGGGTGCAAGCGGCATCCCCCCCCAGGTGACGCTCGACCCGGCAGGCGACGTGGAGCTGGAAAAGATCGGGTTCCCGGTGCCCAAGACGTTCGACGACGGCGTCGTGCGCTACATCGGCTATGACAGGCCAGTCGCCTTTCCACTGACCTTGAAGCGCGTCCACGGCAGCGGCGACGTTGCCATTCGCGCCTCCGTGTTCCTCGGCATCTGCGAGGACATCTGCATCCCGGTTCAGGGCGAGCTGACGCTCGCCATCAAGCAAGGCGGCTTCGACAATCCGCTCGACGGCGCGCGGATCGACGATGCCGTTGCCGCGTTGCCGGAGGCGCCGTCGGCTGATTTCTCGGTGACGGCGAGCCGCTACGATGCCGACAAGGCGCTGATGCATCTGTCGGTTCGCCTGCCCGCCGACGACAAGGATCCGGAACTCTTTCTCGCCGGACCTTCAGGCATTTCATTCGGCAAGCCTGAGATCCTGCCTGCAGGCGACAGGGCGTTAAACGCAGCCGTTCCGGTGAGGCTCACGGGCAAGGACAGGGAACTCAAAGGCAAGCCGATCGTTTTGACTGTGCGCGCCCAGGGCCGCAGCATGGAGACGACCCTTGCCTTTGATTAGGGCGCATCTATAGTCCGCCGAGTTCTCCGACGAGTGCGGAGAAGCGAGACGCAAGCAACGCAAGGAGAGTGCCGTGACCATTGCCGTCGGAGACAAGCTGCCAGCCGCAACCTTCAAGGAAAAGACCGCCGACGGTCCCGTCGAGGTCACCACCGATCAGCTCTTTTCCGGCAAGCGCGTCGTGCTCTTTGCCGTTCCCGGCGCGTTCACGCCCACCTGCTCGCTCAACCACCTGCCCGGCTATCTCGAAAACCGCGACGCGATCCTTGCCCGCGGTGTCGACGACATCGCCGTGGTCTCGGTCAACGACCTGCATGTGATGGGTGCCTGGGCGACCACGTCGGGCGGCATGGGCAAGATTCACTTCCTCTCGGACTGGAACGCCGCCTTCACCAAGGCGCTCGGTATGGACATCGACCTGTCGGCCGGCACGCTCGGTGTGCGCTCCAAGCGCTATTCGATGCTCGTCGAGGACGGCGTGGTGAAGTCACTCAATCTCGAAGAAAGCCCTGGCCAGGCGACCGTTTCGGGCGCCGCCGCCATGCTCGAGCAGCTCTGAGCGCAGAAGCGAGTGCAAATGAAAAACGGGCCTCAGCGGCCCGTTTTTTTTCATTTCACGAGAAGTGAGTCCGAACGACGCCCCTTCTTGTAGGGTTCCATGCCCTTGCGGGCGAGCTCGTCGGCGCGTTCGTTTTCCGGATGACCGGCATGCCCCTTGACCCAGTGCCATGTCACCTTGTGGCGGCGATTGGCTTCGTCCAGCCGCTGCCAGAGCTCGCCGTTTTTCACCGGCTTCTTGTCCGCAGTCTTCCAGCCGTTCTTCTTCCAGCCGTGGATCCACTTGGAGATACCGTCCATCACATATTTGCTGTCGGTGTAGAGATCGACCTCGCAGGCGCTCTTCAGGGCGTCGAGCGCCGAGATTGCCGCCAGCAGCTCCATGCGGTTGTTGGTGGTCTCGGCCTCGCCGCCGGACAGCTCCTTTTCCACCTCGCCATAGCGCAGCACAGCGCCCCAGCCGCCCGGCCCCGGATTGCCCGAGCAGGCACCGTCGGTAAAGATATCGACATGTTTCATGCCTGACCCCCGTCCCGGCGCAGGCCATATTCGGCGCTGGACGTAATCGCCCGGTGGAACCGGATCTTCGTCAGATATTCGAGCGGATCCTTCTTGACCACCAACGCGCCCGCGGGCGTCATCAGCCAGTCGTAGAGGCGCGTCAGGAAGAAGCGCAGCGCCGAGCCGCGGCAAAGCAGCGGCAGGGCGTCGACCTCGGCGGGCGTCAGCTTGCGCACGCTCTCGTAGCCCGAAAGCATCGCCATGCCCTTGGTGATGTTGTAGGAGCCGTTCTTCTCGAAGCACCAGGAATTGAGGCAGACGGCGACGTCATAGGCGAGATAGTCGTTGCAGGCGAAGTAGAAGTCGATCAGCCCGGAGAGCTGGTCGCCGAGGAAGAAGACGTTGTCCGGAAAGAGATCGGCGTGGATGACGCCTTCCGGCAGCGATTTCGGCCAATGGCGCTCCAGATGTTCGAGCTCCGCCGATATCTCGTCCTTGAGACCTGGCTGAACTTCGTCGGCGCGCGCTTCGGAATTGACCCAGAGCGGCCGCCAGCCGCCGACGGAGAGCGCATTGGTGCGCTTCAGCGCAAAGCCTTCGCCGGCGACGTGCATGGCCGCCAGCGCCTTGCCCACTTCGTGGCAGTGCTTGGCTTCGGGCTTTCTCAGCCACATGCCCTCGAGGAAGGAGATGACGGCGGCAGGGCGGCCGGAGAGCTCACCGAGCAACTCACCGTCGGCGCGCGGCAATGGCAGCGGGCAGGACAACCCACGCTCGGCCAGATGATGCATGAGGCCCAGGAAGAACGGCAGGTCGCCGGCATTCACGCGCTTTTCGTAGAGCGTGAGGATGTAGGAGCCTTTGGTCGTGTGCAGCAGGAAATTGGAGTTCTCGACACCCTCGGCGATCCCCTTGTAGGAGGTCAGCTGGCCGACGTCGTAAGCGGTGAGAAAACGGGCGAGATCGTCTTCCGTAATATCGGTGTAAACGGCCAAGGGTGTCCACTCTCAAGAAAATGCGGGCAGGGAATGCGGCTTATTCGCCGTTGACGAAGGCCATGTCGGCAGCCGTCAGCGGCACGTGGCGGATCTCGCGGTTTACGAGGAAGTTCTCGTTTTCCTCGACCGTATCGGCAAGTTCCACCGAAGCGTCGTAGCGTTCGCGAAACGCCTCGATGATCTCGTTGACGATTACTTCCGGCGCAGACGCGCCGGCCGACAGGCCGACCGTAGAGATATCGCCGATTTCGTCCCAGTCGATTTCCGACGCCCGCTGGACCAGCACTGATTTTTTCGCGCCGGCCCGAAGGGCCACCTCGACAAGCCGCTTGGAATTGGACGAGTTGGGCGCGCCGACGACCAGGAACAGGTCGCAGCCGGGTGCTGCCTGCTTCACCGCCTCCTGGCGATTGGTGGTGGCGTAGCAAATCGAATCGGCGGCGGGCGCCGTCAGGTTCGGGAAGCGCTCGTGCAGCCGCTTGATGACGCCGGCGGTGTCGTCGACCGACAGTGTCGTCTGGGTGACGAAACCAAGATTGTCCGGGTCCGGCGGCTGATAGACGTCGGCGTCCTCGACGGTCTCGACCAGCGATACCGTGCCTTCAGGCAATTGGCCCATAGTGCCGATCACTTCCGGATGGCCGGCATGGCCGATCAGGACCACATGGCGGCCGAGGCGGTTGTGGCGCATCGCCTGCTTGTGGACTTTGGAGACCAGCGGACAGGTGGCGTCGAGGTAGAAAAGGTTGCGGGCATCCGCGTCGGCGGGCACCGATTTCGGCACGCCGTGCGCCGAAAAGACGACCGGTTGCTTGCGGTGCTCCGGCGGGATCTCGTCGAGCTCTTCAACGAAGATTGCGCCCTTGGCTTCGAGGCCTTCGACGACGTAGCGATTGTGGACGATCTCATGGCGGACATAGACCGGTGCGCCGAATTCCTTCAGCGCCAGGACGACGATCTGGATCGCGCGGTCGACGCCGGCGCAAAAGCCGCGCGGGCCGCAAAGGCGGATGGTGATCGGGGATTTTTCTGCCGCTGATGATGCCATGGATCAGGATGCCATTAGTAGGAAAACGAGCGCTGCGATCGCCGGGCCGCCCTGGATGAGGAGGATGCGCGGCTTGACCGACCACGCGCCATATATAGCGGCAACGACCACGCACACAAGGAAGAACACCTTCAGCTGAAAGGCAAAGGCGGCTTCCGCCTGGATCAACGACCAGAACAGACCGGCGGCAAGAAAGCCGTTGTAGAGCCCCTGGTTGGCCGCGAGCACCCGTGTCGCCTCGGCCTGCTCGGCCGTCATGCGGAACACGGCCCTTCCCTTCGGCCCGGTCCACAGGAACATTTCCAGCACCAGAAAACCGATATGCAGCAAGCCGGTCAAAGCAATCAATGTGTTTGCAATGATCGTCATAATTGCTCCCACCGCCGTTCGTCCCACACGGTTAGCATGACGGCAAACGCGAGACTATCGCCCGCGCCGCATAGCATAGATGCCGCTGACCAACACCAGAGCCGCTGCCAGCCCATACCAGGTCAGCGCATATTGCAGGTGGTTGTTGGGCAGGTCGAACTGGGTGACACCGCCAATCGGCAGACCGCCCGGATTGGGCGTCGCATCGGCATCGACGAACAGCGGCACGACCTTGTCGGCGGGAAGGCCGACCGAAGACGCCATCGTGTCGAGATCCTTCCAGTAGAAGATGTTCTTGGCGAGGTCGTTGTCGGGAACGAGCGACGACGGCTTTCCGTCAAGCTTCGGCCTTGCAAGACCATGAACGCCGACGAAGGCGGGAAGCTCGCCGGCAAGTCGGGTCGATGCATCCTTCTGCTCGAAAGGCACGAAACCGCGATTGACGAAGAGAAAACGGTCGTCGTCCAGCCGTAGCGGCGTGAAGACGTAATAGCCGGTGCGGCCATTGAACGTCGCGAAGAAATGCCGCTCCTTGGTGTGGTCGAACCCACCGGTCACCGAAACCGTGCGGTAGTCGATGTCGCCACCATCAGCGAGGATCTTCTCGATCTCGGCAAGCGTCGCCGGCGGCGCAGACCTGCGCTCGGCCATGGCTGAAAGCAAGCTTTCCTTCCAGTGTAGCCGCTGCATCTGCCAGGTACCGAGAGAGACAAGAATGGCAAATGTCGCGACGAGCAGCAGCAACGTGCCGATGCGGCCGATCAGGCCACGCTTTTTGCTGGTCGCGATCTCAGCCACGGTCGATCTCGCCGGGACGCGCATTGTTGCGATATTGCAGGTTGATCAGGATACCCTTCAGCATCCGCGTCAGGCCGAGGCTGAAAATCACCGCAAGCGGGATCCACAAGATGAAATGCAGCCAGAGCGGCGGGTTGAAGTTGACCTCCGCCCAGAGCGCCGCGCCGACGACAATGAAGCCGACGATCAGGATCACGAAGACCACCGGACCGTCGCCGGCATCGGCGAACTTGTAGTCGAGATCACAGCTTGCGCAGGCGGGCTTGACCTTCAGAAACCCGTCGAAAAGCTTGCCCTGGCCGCAGCGCGGGCAAAGCCCCTTGATCCCGGTCATCACCGGGTCAACCGGCGGGAAATGTGCCTTGTCTTCACTCACGGCTTGATCTCGATTGGCGTGTTGTTGGGAACCATGGCCCAGATTTCTTCCATTTCGGCATTGGTAACGGCAATGCAGCCATTCGTCCAATCGAAGCGCTGCGTCAAAAAGGCCAGCCAGCCGAAAAAATTGGGCTGGCCATGGATCATGATCATGCCGCCCGGATCGACACCGTTCGCGGCAGCGGTAGAGACATCGGCCGGCGCCGGATAAGAGACGTGGATGGACTTGTAATAACCGCTGCCGGGATTGCGCCAGTCGAGAGAATAGAGCCCTTCCGGCGTCCTCTGGTCTCCCTCCTGACGCTTGTGACCGATGGGGTTGCCGCCGAGCGCAACCGTGTATTCACGGATCACCTGGTCACCTTGCAAGAGCTGCAACAGCCGCCGCTCCTTGTGCACGACAACCCTGTCCGCGCTATCGGCCGCCGCAGCGGGAAAACCGCCGGATACCACTAGCGTCGCAGCCACCAAGGCCAACTTCATTTCCGTCTCCCCTCAAGCCGATCTGCGGGCACACCACCAAAAGAACAAGGCGGCTGCATGACTGCAACCGCCTTGTTCCTTGACTTAGATGCTCGCGCTATCAGCCGTGCGCGATCGGCGCGCCCCAGCTTCCCCAGATGTAGATGGAGAAGAACAGGAACAGCCAGACGACGTCAACGAAGTGCCAGTACCAGGCGGCCGCTTCGAAGCCGAAGTGCTGGTTCGGTGTGAAGTCACCACGCAGTGCGCGGAACAGGCAGACGAGCAGGAAGATCGTGCCGACCAGAACGTGGAAGCCGTGGAAACCGGTCGCCATGAAGAAGGTCGCGCCGTAGATCGAGTCCTTGAAGGCGAAGGGAGCGTGGGCGTATTCGTACGCCTGGACGAAGGAGAACAGCACGCCGAGCACGACCGTCAGCGTCAGGCCGTTGATCAGACCCTTGCGGTCATTGTGCAGCAGCGCGTGATGCGCCCAGGTCACCGTCGTGCCCGACAAAAGCAGGATGACGGTGTTGTAGAGCGGCAGGTGCCACGGATCGAGCACTTCGATGCCCTTCGGCGGCCAGACGCCACCGGTGAAGGTAGCGCGGGTTGCCTGGATGGCTTCGCCCGGGAACAGGCTCGCATCGAAGAAGGCCCAAAACCAGGCCGCGAAGAACATCACTTCAGAAGCGATGAACATGAGCATGCCGTAGCGCAGATGCAGCGAAACGACGCGGGTGTGGTGGCCCTCGTGCGCTTCCTTCACCGTGTCCGACCACCAGCCGTACATGGTGTAGAGCACGATGATGAGGCCTGCGAGCAGGATCCAGACGTTGGCAAGCTCGAGGCCGAAGATCTTCAGCGAGCTACCCGACAGGTAACGCATGTAGCAGATGCCGCCGAACGCCATGACAAAGGCGCCGATGGAAGCAAGCAGCGGCCAGGGGCTCGGGTCGATGATGTGGTAGTCGTGATTCTTCTGATGCGCACCGGCCATGTCAGTAATCCCCGATATGTCTCTCTCTTGTCGCCCTTCCGGCATAGCCGAAAAGGACCTCCAGTCAAAGTTTGTTCTCTTCCGTCTTCACCTGCGCGACCGGTTTCGACGGTTCGCGCGGATAGAAGGTGTAGGAAAGGGTCAGCGTCTTGATGTCCTTGGTCTCCACCGCCTTGACCATGTCCGGATCGACGAAGAATACCACCGGCATCTCCATCTCCTCTCCCGGCTGCAGGGTCGTCTCGGTGAAGCAGAAGCACTGGACCTTGTTGAAATAGGCGCCCGCCTGCATCGGCGTGACGTTGAAGGTCGCCTGGCCCGTCGTCGGCTTCGACGACAGGTTCTTTGCCTTGTACATCACCTGCACCGTTTCACCGATGCGGATGTCGATGTCGCGCTGGACCGGCTTGAACTCCCAGGGCAGGCCCCCCGAAGTGTTCGCGTCAAAGGTGACCTTGACCTTCTCGTCGAGGATGACGTCGGACGCCTGCTCGACGCGCTGCGTCGTGCCGTTATAGCCGGTGACGCGGCAGAACATGTCGTAAAGCGGTACAGCCGCATAGGCCATGCCCACCATGCCGCCAACGAAAGCGAGGCAAGTGCCGACGACGACGCGGTTGGAGCGCTGCGAGCTTGTGGTCTGCGGTGATTTCGTCATGCCATTTCGCCTCAGTTGACCATGCCGTTGCCGAACTTGATCAGCGTGACGATGTAGAAGAGGACGACGAGGCCGAAGAGCACGAAGCCGAGCGCGATGTTGCGGCCGCGGCGCGATTTCTTCTGGGCATCAGTGAGCTTGACGGTTTCCATCAGGCAATACTCCCGGCATTCAGCCAGATATTGACGATCAGGTGATCCGCCATCAGGGCGGAGAAGATCACGAACAGATACATGATCGAGAAGGCAAAGAGCTTCTTGGCCGGCAGCATGCGCTCATCTGATTCCGGCATGCGCAACACGCCGATCGAGTACCACACGAAGCCAAGGCCGAGGGCCGCTGCGACTGCGCCGTAACCAATGCTCGCAAAACCGAGCAAGGTGGGACAGATGCCGATAAGTGCCGTCAGAACGGCGTAGATGACGATTTGCTTCTTGGTGGTCGCCTGGCCGCAGACATTCGGCATCATCGGTACGCCGACAGCGCCGTAGTCGCCCATCTTGAAGAGGGCGAGCGCCCAGAAGTGCGCCGGGGTCCACAGGAAGGTGATCAGGAAAAGCACGATGCTCTCCACCGACACGGCGCCGGTCACGCAGGCCCAGCCGATCATCGGCGGGAAAGCGCCGGCAGCACCGCCGATGACGATGTTCTGCGGCGTCGAGCGCTTCAGCCACATCGTGTAGATGACCACGTAGAAGAAGATGGTGAATGCGAGCAACCCGGCTGCGAGCCAATTGACGGCGAGCCCGAGGATGATCACGGAAAAAGCAGACAGCGTCAGGCCGAATGCCAGCGCTTCCTGCGGCAGGATCTTGCCTGCCGGGATCGGGCGCTTGGCGGTACGGGTCATGACCGCGTCGATGTCGGCGTCATACCACATGTTCAACGCGCCCGAGGCGCCAGCGCCGACAGCGATGCAGAGGATGGCGATGAAACCGATGAAAGGATTGATGTGTCCTGGTGCCAGCACCAGCCCGGCGAATGCCGTGAAGACGACCAGGGACATGACACGCGGCTTCAAAAGCTCGAAGTAATCGCGCGCAGAGGCTTCGGACAGGCGCGGTACGCCTTCCATGCCGACTGCTTCGTGATTGTCGATGACCGTCATGTCCTGTCCCTGCAAAAGTCCCGGCCGCAAGGGCCGTGTGTCGCCGGTTGCCCGGCGGGGTGAAGCCGCCGGAACCGGCGGCTTCTGTTCGTTGCCCGTCACTTGATGCGCGGGAGCTGTTCCCACTGGTGGAACGGCGGCGGCGAAGACAGCTGCCATTCCAGAGTGTTCGCGCCCTCGCCCCACGGGTTGTCGCCAGCGACGCGCTTCTTGGCGAAGGCTTCGAAGACGCCGAAGAGGAAGATCAGGACGCCGACGGCTGCGATGTAGGAGCCGTAGGACGAAACCATGTTCCAGCCGGCATAAGCATCCGGATAGTCGATGTAACGGCGCGGCATGCCTGCGAGGCCGAGGAAGTGCTGCGGGAAGAAGATCAGGTTCACGCCGATGAACATGACCCAGAAGTGCAGCTTGCCGACGAACTCGGAGTACATGTAGCCGGTCATCTTCGGGAACCAGTAGTACCAGGCAGCAAAGATTGCGAAGACAGCGCCGAGCGACAGAACGTAGTGGAAGTGAGCAACCACGTAGTAGGTGTCGTGCAGCGAGCGGTCGAGGCCGGCGTTGGCGAGCTGAACGCCCGTGACGCCACCGACGGTGAACAGGAAGATGAAGCCGATCGCCCAGACCATCGGGGTCGTGAAGCGGATCGAACCACCCCACATCGTCGCGATCCACGAGAAGATCTTAACGCCCGTCGGAACAGCGATGACCATCGTCGCGAAGACGAAGTAGCGCTGCGTGTCGAGCGACATGCCGACGGTGTACATGTGGTGTGCCCACACGATGAAGCCGACGGCGCCGATCGCGACCATGGCGTAGGCCATGCCGAGGTAGCCGAAGATCGGCTTGCGCGAGAAAGTGGAAACGATGTGGCTGACGATGCCGAAGCCCGGCAGGATCAGGATGTAAACTTCCGGGTGACCGAAAAACCAGAACAGGTGCTGGAACAGGATCGGGTCGCCGCCGCCTTCAGGCGCGAAGAAGGCCGTGCCGAAGTTGCGGTCGGTGAGCAGCATGGTGATGCCGCCTGCCAGAACCGGCAGCGAGAGCAGAAGCAGGAAGGCGGTGATCAGAACCGACCAGGCAAAGAGCGGCATCTTGTGCAGCGTCATGCCCGGAGCGCGCATGTTCAGGATCGTGGTGATGAAGTTGATCGCACCGAGGATCGAGGACGCGCCGGCAATGTGCAGGCCGAGGATGACGAAGTCCATCGCCGGTCCTGGCATGCCCGATGTCGAGAATGGCGGATAGATCGTCCACCCTCCCCCTGCGCCGTAGGCACCGGCCGGGCCTTCGACGAACATCGAAAGCAGCACGAGCAGGAAGGCAGGAATGATCAGCCAGAAGGAGATGTTGTTCATGCGCGGGAACGCCATGTCCGGCGCACCGATCATGATCGGAACCATCCAGTTGGCGAAGCCACCGATCAGCGCCGGCATGACCATGAAGAAGATCATGATCAGCGCGTGCGCGGTCGTGAACACGTTGAACATGTGCTTGCCGCCGTCGATGGCAGCATCGCCCTCGAAGCCGTAAACCATCTGCGCCAGGCCGTGGAAGATCTGGATGCCTGGCTCCTGGAGCTCGGCGCGCATGAAGATGGACAGCGTGCCGCCGATGATGCCCGCGAAAATCGCGAAGATCAGGTAGAGCGTGCCGATGTCCTTGTGGTTGGTCGACAGGAACCAGCGCTGGAAGAAGCTCAAAGGCTTATGCGCATGGTCTGCGTGGCCATGATCGGAGTGATCATGGCGTTGGTCGTGATGAACGGCTGTTCCAGCCATGGGTCGAGCTCCCCTTCCGATTACTGTGCGGCGTTAGCGGCGACGTCGACGGTCTTGGCCGAGTCGATGGACGCCATGAGCGCCTTGTTCGCATCGCCAACATTCGTTGCGGCGGCTGCGAGCCAGGTGTCGTATTTTTCCTGCGAAACCACGCGGATGGCGATCGGCATGTAAGCGTGGTCCTTACCGCAGAGCTCGGAACACTGGCCGTAGTAGAGACCTTCGCGCTCGGCCTTGAACCAGGTTTCGTTCAGGCGACCGGGAACGGCGTCGATCTTCACGCCAAAGGCAGGCATTGCAAAAGCGTGGATCACGTCAGCAGCGGTGACGAGAACACGAACCGTCTTGCCGACCGGCACGACGACTTCGTTGTCGACGGCGAGCAGGCGCGGATATTCTTTCTTGTCTTCCTTGCCGAGCGTCGCGCGATCTTCTTCCTTCATCATGATGCTGTCGAAGGTGAGCGGGCTTTCGCCGACTTCATACTCGTAGGACCAGTACCACTGGTTGCCGGTCGCCTTGAGCGTCAGGTCCGGATTGGCCGGCGGCGTCAGCTGCGCGGTCAGGAGCTGGAAGGACGGAATGGCGAGGAAGAGAAGGATGACGACCGGACCGACGGTCCAGACGACTTCGATCGCGGTGTTGTGGCTGGTCTTGGACGGAACCGGGTTCGCGCTTTCGCGGAACTTGATCACAACGATGATCAAAAGGAGGAGAACGAAGAGAGTAATCGGAATGATGAACCACAGGGTATAATGTTCAAACCACGTGATTTCTTCCATGATGCCCGTAGCGGCCGTCTGAAAATTCGTCTGCCATTCGACAGGCTTGTCAGCAAAGGCGCTCGAAGCAAAAAGCAGACAGGCAAGCGCTGCCAGAACTGCATAAGCCTTGTTTTTCACAATGTGTCTCCCCAATGCGCTTGATCAGGATCAAACCGGAACGCAGAATCCCTGCGATACTGCTGCGCTTCAAACCACAGTTTGTCCAATGCCGCAACATCTGACCAATCAACCCCATGCGGCATTTTTGCACAAACGCAGCTTTTCACACAGGCACCCCTCGAAACCCGTGGCGAAACCACCTATAGGGGCTCTTCTGCGCGCTTGGCGATCCGATTGCACAGCGCTTTGACGGCGGCGCGCCGGATAGGGCGCCCAACCCGCCCAATTTCCGCCATATGGCGCTGGAATGTGCCCCGCAGGGCTTTTCATTTATTCCTGCGCGCTTCAAGAATAGCCCTGATGATTCGACGTTTTGAGGTTTACATGGGCCTGCCCCTCTTTTCCCGACTGTCGGCCTTCGCCGCCTTCGGCCTTGCCGTTCTCGCTCTCCCGGCTCAAAGCCTGGCCCAGCAGCCCGCCGGAACACCCGGCACGGTCAAGTCCAACCATGGCGCATGGTCGATCGTCTGCGATCAGCCGCCGGGCGCCTCCGCTGACCAGTGCGCGCTGATGCAAAACGTCATCGCCGAAGACCGGCCCGAAGTTGGCCTGTCGGTGGTCGTTTTGAAGACTGCGGATCGCAAGGCCAAGATCCTGCGCGTACTCGCTCCGCTCGGCGTGCTTCTGCCGAACGGCCTCGGCCTGAACGTCGACGGCAAGGATATCGGCCGCGCCTATTTCGTGCGTTGCTTCTCCGACGGCTGCTACGCAGAAGTGGTGCTCGAGGACGAACTCTTGAAGACCTTCCGTTCCGGTGCGACCGCGACCTTCATCGTCTTCCAGTCGCCCGAAGAAGGCATCGGCATCCCTGTCGACCTCAAGGGCTTCGGCGAAGGCTACGACGCGTTGCCCTGAACGGCGACAAATTCAAAGACAAACAAAGAGCCGCGCTTCGAGCGCGGCTTTTTTGTTGGCTGCCGCCGAGCATAAAAGACAAGGCCCGGATCGATGATCCGGGCCTGATGCATGCGAGAGCGACACGTCTTTAGATGATGTCGGTCCCGACGATCTTGATGCCGAAGCCTTCGAGGCCGACATAGTGGCGTTCGCGCGAAGCGAGCAGCCTGATGGAGCTGATGCCGAGATCCTTCAGGATCTGCGCGCCGAGGCCGATTTCCAGCCACTCGTTTTCGCGCGCCTGCGCCTCGTCGTGCGCTTCGCGCTCGTGCTTGCCCTTGCGCGCCGTCTGCGACACGCCGACGCCGACCGAGCCTTCGCGCAGATAGACGATGACCCCCCTGCCCTCGTCGGCAATGCGCTTCATGATGCGGTCGATCTGGCAGTCCCTGCCGAAGACATCGGCGCCGACATTTTCGAGATGCAGGCGAACCGGGATATCGACGCCATCACGGATGTCGCCAAAGACGACGGCGAGATGCTGCATCGGATCCCAGGGCAGAGAATAGGAATGTCCCTTGGCCGGACCATAGGGCGTCTCGATATCGAAGGAGCCGCCATGCTCGATCAGCGTTTCCTTGCGCTGACGATAGGCGATGAGATCGGCGACCGAAACCTGCTTCAGGCCATGGGTGTCGGCGAAGCTCGCCACCTGCGGCCCACGCATGACGGTGCCGTCGTCATTGACGAGTTCGCAGATGACGCCGATCGGCGGCAGGCTGGCGAGCCTGCAGAGGTCGACGGCAGCTTCCGTATGGCCGGAGCGCATGAGAACGCCGCCTTCGCGCGCGACCAGCGGGAAAATGTGGCCGGGGCGAACGAAGTCCGTCGGCCCGACATTGGGATTGGCAAGGTTACGCACCGTCAGCGTGCGGTCGTCGGCGGAAATGCCCGTCGTCGTGCCGTGCTTGAAGTCGACCGAGACTGTGAAGGCGGTGGTGTGCGCGGAATCGTTTTCCGCCACCATGGCGTTGAGGTTCAGGCGCTTGGCCTCCTCGCGCGGCATCGGCGTGCAGACGATGCCCGAGGTGTGGCGCACGATGAAGGCCATCTTTTCCGGCGTGCAATGCACCGCCGCGACGATCAGGTCGCCCTCGTTCTCGCGGCCGTCGTCATCGGTGACGACGACGATTTCGCCGGCCTCAAAGGCGCGAATGGCATCGACGACACGCTTCTGATCATAGGACATGGTGTTCTTCCCGAATTGTCTGGGCCGGTTGAAGCCGAATTACTTGAGGCGGCCGGTCTGGCCGCGGTCACGCAGGTAGTGATCGGCGATCGTGCAGGCAAGCATCGCCTCGCCGATCGGCACGGCGCGGATGCCGACGCACGGATCGTGGCGACCCTTGGTACGCACATCGACCTCGTTGCCGTCGCTGTCGACCGAGCGTCGCTCGGTGAGGATCGACGAGGTCGGCTTGATGGCGAAACGCGCGATCACCGGCTCGCCGGTGGCGATGCCACCAAGAATACCGCCAGCATGGTTCGACAGGAAGACAGGCTTGCCATCGGCGCCGATGCGCATCTCGTCGGCGTTTTCCTCGCCGGTGATTTCGGCCGCACCGAAACCGTTGCCGATCTCGACACCCTTGACGGCGTTGATCGACATCAGGTTCGAGGCGATGTCCTGGTCAAGCTTGGCATAGATCGGCGCACCGATGCCGGCGGGCACGCCCTCGGCAACCACTTCGACGACGGCGCCGATCGAGGATCCGGACTTGCGGATGCTATCGAGATATTCTTCCCAGACCGGCACGATCTCCGGATCCGGTGCGAAGAAGGGGTTGTTGTCGACCTCGGTCCAATCCCAGTTGGCGCGGTTGATCTTGTGTTTGCCGATCTGCACGAGCGCGCCGCGCACGACGAGACCCGGCACGACTTTGCGGGCGACACCACCGGCAGCGACGCGCGCCGCGGTCTCGCGCGCCGAGGAACGGCCGCCACCGCGATAATCGCGGATGCCGTATTTCAGATCGTAGGTGTAATCGGCGTGGCCCGGACGATAGCGCTTGGCGATCTCAGAATAGTCCTTCGAGCGCTGGTCGGTGTTTTCGATCAGCATCGAGATCGGCGTTCCGGTCGAGATCATCGTCTCGCCGTCCTCGTCGAACATGACGCCGGAGAGAACCTTGACCAGATCGTCCTCGCGGCGCTGTGTTACGAAGCGCGACTGGCCGGGCTTGCGCTTGTCGAGCCAGACCTGGAGTTCGGCGAGCGTGAAACGGATGCCGGGCGGGCAGCCGTCGATGACGCAGCCGAGCGCCGGCCCGTGGCTTTCGCCCCAGGTGGTAACGCGGAAGAGATGACCGAAAGTGTTATGCGACATGAAGGCAACCGACCCTAAGCAAGCAACGGCCGTACGTTTTGTACGCGAATGCCTTCTCTTAGTGGAAAGCCGGAGATGGGGAAAGGCTTTTGCGACCTGACGCGACGTCCTTCATCACGACGCCAGGCGCAAGCCGCGTTCGGTTGCAAAGGCGAGAAACTTCTCCGCGCTCAACGGCCGGGCAAATGCGTAGCCCTGCAGCACATCACAGCCCAGAATGCCGAGCATTTCGGCATGCGCCATGGTTTCCACGCCTTCGGCCACGGTCTCGATATTGAGCGAGCGGGCAATCTCGATAATCGAGCGCACCAGCGCCTGCTCCCTGCGGGCGCTCAAAACCGGAACGACGAGCTGGCGATCGATCTTCAACCGCTTCGGCTTGATCTTCAAAAGGCTGACGATCGAGGTATGGCCGGTGCCGAAATCGTCGAGTTCGATATCGATCCCGAGCTTCTTGATGCCCTCGATGTTGGCGGCGACGATATCGTCGCTTTCGTCGAGGAAGATCGACTCCACCAGTTCGAAACAGATCTGTCCGGGCGTGATGCTCAAGCCTTCAAGCGAGGAAAGCAGGTCGTCGTCCTGCAGCCGCTTGGCCGAAACATTGACCGAAATCTTGGGAACCCGAATGCCGGCCGCTGCCCATCGCATCTGATCGGTGAGAGATTTCTCCAGAACGAGACGGTCGAGCATCGCCGTCACGTTGAGTTCGTCGGCGATGCCGAGAAAACGATCCGGCGTCAATATGCCCTCGCGCGGATGCCTCCAGCGCACCAGTGCCTCGACGCCGCAAAGCGCGAGCGTCGTCGCATCGAACTGCGGTTGATACCAGGGTTCGAATTCGTCGCGCTCGATGCCTTCCAAAATCTCGTCGGCAATGCGCTTGGCGGTCACCACTTCCGCCTGCAGCACCTCGGTGAAGAACTGGTAGCGGTTCCGGCCCGCCTCCTTGGCGCGGTAGAGCGCGATATCGGCGTTGACGAGCAGCTTGCGCGCGTCGATGTCGGCGCCATGCCCGACGGCCACGCCGATGCTGACACCAAAACGGCAGGGAAATCCGTTGTAGTCGACCGGCTGCCGCATCGCGGCAATGATCCGGTCGCACCGGGCAGCTAGCGTCGCCTCGCCCTGTTCGCCGGTAACGGCGACAACGAACTCGTCGCCACCGATGCGGGCAATGATGTCGCCCGACGATGTGTTCGCCCGCAGGATCTCCGAGGCATGGATCAGCATGGCGTCGCCGGCTGCGTGACCCAGGGTGTCGTTGATCTGCTTGAACCGGTCGAGATCGATATGAAGGATAGCGATGTCCTCACGGTCGCTGCCGGCGTCCAGGGTCAGTCGCTCCAGCGCCTTGTCGAGCATGCGGCGGTTGCCGAGCCCTGTCAGCGGGTCATGCAGTGCGTTGTGCTCGATGCGAACCCGGGCCTGCTCCAGCTCGGCGTTCTTTGCGTCCGCCATGGCCTTGGCCGCGCGTAACTGTTCCGTCATCAGCACGTCGTCGGTAACATCGAGCGCCATGCCGACGAATTTCCGTGCACCGTCCGGGGCGACGTGCAGCTTGCCGACCGAGCGGATGTGGCGAACCGTTCCGGCCGACAATATCACCCGCACCTGATGCACATAGGTTTCGTCCGCTTCGATGGCGCGATTGACCGCGTTGAGCGCCGGCTGCCGGTCATCGGGGTGCAGCGCTTGAAGCCATGTCTGCTCGTTGGTGGCGCCGTCGGTATAGACCAGCCCGTAGAGCTGATGCATGCGCTCGTCCCAATAGGCGACGTTGTTGTCGAGATCGGCCTCCCACATGCCGCAGCGATAGGAATCAAGAGCGAGGTCGAGACGTCGTGACAGGAGCTCTAGATCCTGTTCACGCTCGTAGAGACCCTTCAGCGCCTGCTCGAGCTCAAGGTTCTGCTGGTCGACCTGTGCCTTGGCCGCACTCAGCCGCTCGTTCTTCAGCACATCGTCGCTGACATCCCAGCTGATGCCGGTGACCTTGGCGCGGCCATCGGCGCCGCGGTGGCTGGACCCGACATTGCGGATGTGGCGCACCGTACCGTCTTGCAGAATGACACGATACTGCGATCGGTACTCGAGGCCGTCATCGAGGCTACGGAACAGCGCATTGGCGGCAATACCTATGTCGTCAGGATGCACGGTCGCGCGCCACTCGTCGTACGTGGGCTCGTCCAGATGCACCTCCAGTCCATGCAGGTGGAACATCCGGTCGTCCCAGGAACGCTGCTGGCTCTCGACGTCGATTTCCCAGATGCCGATCTTCGACGCGTCGAGCGCGAGGTTCAGGCGGTGAGACAGCGTCATCACCTCCCCTTCCCGCGCCTTCAGCTTGGCGATGTTGCGCTGTCGCTCGTTGACCAGGCCGCCAGCCAGGAGGATCGGGATAACCACCACCGTGACGGCGACGGCGATCGCCAATTGGATGAAGCTGCTGTTTTCGGGAAGCTGCTGCCATCCACCGACGGGCATGGCCGCCAGCTCCCACACGCCGCCTGCTAGCTCCAACCGGCGGTTGACCGGCGCGGCGCGAAAAAGAGCGTCGTCGCCATAGAACGCATCCTGTATGCGGTCCGGCTCGGAAATATCGCGGATCGCCAGGTGAACGTCGACATGGCGGTGGTCCCGCGCCAGTTCCGGCGCCTCGCCGCCCGACTCGAGCAGGCGCGCGGCGCGGTACAGCGCCTTCTCGTCGAGTATGGCCTCGACGTAACCCCAACGCTCCATGCGTCCCTGGATCTTGGAAAAGACTGGCAGGAACAGCTCGAAACCATTGCGGCCGCTTGGCAGCCGGATCGGGCCGATCATCACCGGCCTGACCGTCGAGGACGCGCGCTCGATGGCATGTCTTGTCGCGCCGAATCGGTTGAAGTCGCTGCCGACGAACCATTGCTGGCTCTCGCGCGGAAAGGCGATCCGCACGACGCCGCCGGGCGCTGCCGAGGCGCGCACCATCTGCGGATTCTGCAGGAGGAGCTTCGTCGCCATGACGGTGAAATCGTCTGTTGTCATGGCCGGATGCACGCCGATGCTGTTGGCAAAACCGTTCAGCGCGGCAATGCTGGTGTTAACCTCCGATTGCAGGCGGTTGGCAATGAGGTTCAGTTCGTTCTCGACGTCGATCCTGAGGTCGTTCTGGAAGTTTTCACGGTTTTGCCGCTCATAGACATGCCCGCCCGTAAACACGACGAGGCCCGCGATCGCCGCAGGAATGAGCGACGGTTTCGCAAATCTGGCGGCGGCCCGAATGCGCTGGCGCAGAACGTCAATGATCTTCAATCTCTTCCCCTCGATCCCCAACCAAAGGTAGCGAGCGAGTCTTAAGATTGGCTTTCGTCACAATTCCTTGGCAAACCCTATAATTCATGGGGAAACCACACCGCCGATACCCGGAGTTCGGCCCCTGCCCGCTTGAAAAATACGGTACCGCCGTCCAGTCTCCAGAGTTCGGATAGACCATCAAAAAAGCGGGGGCGTCCGGCCAAAAGCCACGCCGCAAGGCAATTTTTGCCACAATCGGGGATCAAAGGGGAGTGACAATGATGTTCGCAGAAACGTTGAAGAGGGCAAGAAGAATGCGTTTTGTTATTGCCGCACTCATGGCCACCGCAGGGCTGCTCTCCCCCTTGTCCGCCCTTGCCGAAAGCGCCGACGTTGAAGCTACCATTACGGGTGTTGATACCGAAAGGCTGAGCCTGTCGCTTGACGACGGCAAGAACTATCAGGCGCCCGAGGAATTCAATTTCGAAGGCCTGAAGGCCGGCGTAAAGGTTCTCGTCTTCTACACGGAAGTGGACGGCAAGCGGGTCATCAACGATCTCGAAATCGTTCAATAGAAAGCGCGGCCTTTCCTACAGGCCGCTGCGCGGTTCGCCCGAACCGGATTTTCACATTTCTGGAAAATGACCTTTTATCGGATGCCCTTCGCGCGGGCATCCATGTGAAGCGCTTTGGCGCGTCGTTGCGCCAATCTACGCCCGACGCTTCAGGCTATCAGACCCAGCCGATGGCATTGCCGGAGATGCGCAGAAGGCGGTCCTGCGGGATCGCCGCGGTCGCGGCCTCCTCGGCTTCCATTTCCCCGAAAAGCTTGAAGAGCACGCGAATGACGCCGCCGTGGCTAACGCAGACCGTCGGCTTCGTCACGTCCCTGAGCCAGGCGGCTATGCGCCAGGAGAGAATTTCGTAACTCTCGGCATCCTCACCGGGCGGAATGAAGTCCCATTTCACCGCGCGCCGCTCGGCGATCCTCTGTGGCGCCGAACGCTTGAGTTCGGGCAGCGTGTGCCCTTCCCAATCGCCGAAGGAAACTTCCTTGAGCCGCTCGTCGGTGCGGTAGGCGGCCGGATCGAGCCCCATGGCCCGCCGGACACGCTCCATGGTCTCGCGCGTGCGGCCGAGCGGACTGGCGACGAAGTCGAAGTGCCGGGCGTCTGCGCCGAGGATGCCTCCAAGCGCCACGCCGTTGCCGGTCGCCTGCTGGCGACCGAAGTCATTGAGAGGGATATCCTTTTGCCCCTGGAGCCGGCTTTCGGCGTTCCAGTCTGTCTGTCCGTGACGGATCACATAGATCAGCACAACATGTCTCCGGGCAGCAGGCTGCCGAATCCGCCTTGGCGGTTCGGTCAGTCCTTGATCACGGAGATATCGGGCGCGTCCACAGCCTTCATGCCGACGACATGGTAGCCGCTGTCGGCGTGGTGCACTTCACCGGTAACCGAGCGCGACAGGTCCGAAAGCATGTAGAGGCCGACGTCGCCGACTTCCTCGATGGTGACGGTGCGGCGCAGCGGCGCGTTGTACTCGTTCCACTTGAGGATATAGCGGAAGTCGCCGATGCCCGAAGCGGCCAGCGTCTTGATCGGGCCTGCAGAAATCGCGTTGACGCGGATGTTCTTGGGGCCGAGGTCGACGGCGAGGTACTTGACGCTTGCTTCCAGAGCAGCCTTGGCGACACCCATGACGTTGTAGTTCGGCATGACCTTTTCGGCGCCGTAATAGGTCAGCGTCAGCATCGATCCGCCGTCCGTCATCAGCTTTTCAGCGCGACGGGCAACCGAAGTGAAGGAGTAGACCGAGATCTGCATCGTCTTGGCGAAGTTGTCGGCCGAGGTATCGACGTAGCGGCCGGTCAGTTCGTCCTTGTCGGAGAAGCCGATCGCATGCACCACGAAATCGATCTTGCCCCACTTCTTCTCAAGCGCGTCGAAGACCGCGTCGATGGTGGCTTCGTCGCTGACGTCGCAATGGCCGGCCATGAAGCCGTCGATTTCCGCGAGCAGCGGCTCGACGCGCTTTTTCAGAGCGTCGCCCTGATAGGTCAACGCAACTTCACCACCCTGCGCGTGGATGGCCTTGGCAATGCCCCATGCGATGGAACGGTTGTTTGCAACGCCCATGATGACGCCGCGCTTGCCCTTCATCAGACCGGATGCCTGAGCCATGGTAAGTCCCCAATACTATTCCAGCATCGGCCGTCGCCGGTGCCAAAGATCAAAAATGTCACAGACGCCCCACGAGAACGGGTGCGGCAAAATGTCGAGAATTGCCTATGGCATAGCCGCAAGGGTGGTTCAAGCACGGCTGAGATCAGGAACTGTTAGTCCCCGTAATATTGGTTCAGTGTGTCAGCGAACTGTCACAAATGGCCTGTCACAGATAGAGGCCGTCGCGCTGCGACTTCATCAGATCGGTGATCTTGTCGTCGGGCGCCTCGGGCAGGACCAGCCGCAATTCGACCAGCAGATCGCCATGCGTACCATAAGCACCGGGCATCCCCCTGCCCGCAAGGCGGATGACCTTGTCGGAGCCGGACCAGGCCGGCACGACCACCGTAACCTGCCCGACCGGGGTTTCGAGCACCTGTTCGCAGCCGAGAACGGCGCCCTGCAGGTCGATCGGCAAGGTGGTCATGAGATCGAGGCCGCGGGCGCGGAACGTCCCGCCCTGGTCGACCCTGAGCGTGACGACGACGTCGCCACGGGTCATGCCGGTCACCCGATAGCCCTGCTCCGCCAGACGAATGCTCTGACCGTCGACGGCACCCGGAGGGATCTGCACCTTCAGGCTTTCGCCGTCGGGAAGCTCGACGCTGAGGCGCTGGCGATTGATCAGGTCGTCAATACTGACGGCGAGATCGACGGGAAGATCCGGGACCTTCTCGGCCGTCTTTGCCGCGCGACCCCGGATGCGCCGGACGATCGCCGCCACAAGCTCGGCGGCCGGTGCTGCTGCACGCTGCATCAGCGGAGTCTCTGTCCTGAGAGCGTTTTCCTGCTGCGGTTCGGGGGCTGGTTCCGGCTTGCTTTCGGACGCCTGGGCCGGGCGCTCCGGCTCCTTTGCTGCCGCAGCCGGCTTGGGCGATGGTTTCGGCGTCGGCTTCGGCGATGGGCGGGCCGACTTGCTGCGGTTCTCCGCGCCGAAAATCTGTGAAATGGCGTCCTCGGCGGTCTCGGCGTCGACCGGCGCCTCTTCCTGAGGCCGCATCTTTGCCTTCATCGCCTCCATGCGACGAAGCTCGGCTTCGCGGCGCGCATAGTCGTAGCGGCTTCTGAGCTTCGGGTCGCGCAGCAGCTCATAGGCCTTGCCGGCTTCGGCAAAACGCTCCGCGGCGTTGGGATCGTCCTGGTTATGGTCTGGATGCACGGCCTTTGCCAACGAACGCCAGGCGGCCTTGATTTCATCCTGCCCGGCATTGCGCCGGACCCCGAGGATCACATAGGGATCACGCATGGTTTCTACCATCTTCTCTGATCGGCGGCCTCTCCCTGATGCCCGCCTTTGCCCCGATTGCAGGCGCCATTGTCGCCCGTCCACTGAACGCCGATGATCCGGAGAAGTTGCTAAATAGTGGTTAGCCACGCGGCCTCATGTGGCCGTTGAGACGGCAACGCCGGCCGTCATGCGCGCATTTGCCAAAACGTGGTTAATCACCGATTTCAACGGCTTGCGTCGAACGCTCGCTCAGGCGCGCGGGCCGAAGCTCGTCAGATACCAGGCGCCGTCGCCGCCCTGGCAAGTGCTGCCGTCGAACTTGGCGATGCCTTCGTAGGAATGACGCGTCGTGGTGAAGCGGCGGCAGAGCATGCCGCTGGCGCGGTCTTCCTGGATGCTGCTGATGACACCGGCACTGCCGGAGGTCGCATTGGCCCAGGGAATAGGATTGATGGCGCCGCTGTTGAGCTCGGCCGATGTCACGGCGTTGCGAACCATCACCGCATCGGAAAGGCCATCGGAGGTCTTGGCAACGGGAACTGTGCCCGTCGAAACCGTGCGGTCGACTCCGCTGCCGAAAAGGTCGAGGCCAGCCCCCATGCAGCCGGACAGCGCCAGGACCGGCAGGCAAATTGCCGCGCTACGCAGCAAGGCGAAGGAATACCCCTTCTTGGCGTCGATCCACTTTGCTATGTCTTGCACGGCAATCCTGTCAGACTCGCTGGAGCCGCACGTTTCTCGACAAGGTCAACATACAGGCTCCGACATTTTCGATGCGGAAACACCGGTCGGGCTCATCCCGAAGTATTTCCGCGCCAGACATCACGGCATTGGAACGCAATATGGCGGCGAATGAGTTAACAAGCGGTGACTTCACCGAATCAAATGAACCCTTTTCCCTGTTTGGCACATGGCTGAAGGACGCGGAAGGTAGCGAGATCAACGACCCGAATGCGGTGGCGCTCGCAACCGTCGATGCCGACGGACTGCCGAATGTCCGCATGGTGCTGCTTAAGGGTTTCGACGAGCGCGGCTTCGTTTTCTACACGAATTTCGAAAGCCAGAAGGGTGAGGAGATCCTCGGCGCCCGCAAGGCGGCGATGTGCTTCCACTGGAAATCGCTGCGTCGGCAGGTGCGCGTGCGCGGCCCGGTCGAGATCGTCACCGACGAGGAGGCCGACGAGTATTTCAAGAGCCGGCCGCGCGGCAGCCGCATCGGCGCCTGGGCCTCGAAGCAGTCGCGGCCACTCGAAGGCCGCTTCGCGCTGGAAAAGGCCGTTGCCGAATACACGGCCCGCCACGCGCTCGGCGAAATCCCGCGCCCAAGCTATTGGTCAGGCTTCCGCATCTGCCCGACGTCGATCGAATTCTGGCACGACCGCCCCTTCCGGCTTCATGACCGGATGGAGTTTCGCCGCGAGGCACCCGAAGGCGGCTGGGAAAAGGTGCGTATGTACCCATAAGCCGCGCGTCCGTCGCAAGAGAGGCGCCAGATGCAATCACGACGCTCGGCCATGCAGGTGGCCGAGCGGATTTTGTCTTTTGCCCGGCCCGAGCCGGGCATTTTCGTTGAGTGCCTATTGATGACAATCGATGTTCGTGACGCGACGCTCGACGATATAGCCGGCTGTCACCGCTGCCTCGATGACGTCGCCCAGGAAGGCCGCTGGCTTTCACGGCTAAGCGCACCACCCTTCGACGGATTTGCCGCATACATGACAGTCCTGCATCGCGCCCGGGCGCCCCAGATCGTTGCTGTCGACGATCGCGTGGTCGGCTGGTGCGATATCCGGCTGGATGCCTCACCCGTTCGGCGCATGTCGGGACCGTGGGCATGGGGCTCCTCGGTATCTATCGTGGGAAGGGAATTGGACGCCGCCTCCTGCAACTGGCGATGCAACGCGCTCGCGAATGCGGATTGGAACGCATCGAGCTTTCCGTCCTTCATGAGAACGCCGCTGCCCGGGCGCTCTACGCGCAGTTTGACTTCCAGATCGAAGGCCGTCGTGTTCGCGGCTGGAAACACGACGGTGTTTACCAGGACAGCATTCTCATGGCTTTTGCCTTCAATTGACGTCGAAGCACTCGGCTGCCCAAGTCGCCTTTTCTAGCCGGCCGCCAGGCGGAACGGTATGCCGGAGGCCAGAGCCGAAACGTAGCGGGCGCGCTGGAAATGGCCGTTCAGAGAAATGCGCGGTAGCGCATAAAGGCTGGCTTCCGCGCGAGCGATGAGCGTGCCGGGTTGGGTGGTGACGGCCAGGGTGAAACCCAAATCGGCGACGATGCGATGGTCGCGTGCGGATACCGCCGGCGCGTCGCCATAGGGATAGGCGAAAGTCTGGAGCGGCCGACCGGTGATCGCCTCGACGCGCCGTAGCGATCCCTCGATCTCCCGCCGCGCCTCGGCATCCGTCAGGCGCGCGACCGCGCGGTGGCTGATCGTGTGGGCGCCGAGGCTCGCGATAGGACTTTCGATCAGGCGCCGCAAACCGGCCTCGTCCAGTGTGAGGCGTTCGGTAATCGCCTGCGGATCGATGCCGCCATCGAGGGCTGCAGCGTTCAAGGAAGCGATCGCCTTTGCCTCATCATGGCCGTGAATGAACGCCGCAATGCGATTGAAGACGGCCTGCCTTTCGGCCGTGGTCGACGCCTGCAATGTTTCTACGCCACGGCCGAAGTCAAAGCGCAGCTTCTCGCTCGTTGCGAGCATATCGGCAAGCGTCTCCCACCAAAGCGTATGGGTGCGATCGACGAACCCGCCGGTCACGAACACCGTGAATGGCGCCTGGTGGCGCAGGAAGACCGGCAACGCGTGCTCGAGATTGTTCCGGTAGCCGTCATCAAGGGTAAAGCAGGCGACCGGCCCACCTTTGGCGGCCAGCGCCTCCGGCAAGTGTTCGAGCGGGACGAATCGATAGCCGTCGCGCTTCAGCGTCCTCAACGCGACATCGAGGAATTCCGGCGTGATTTCCAGGTGCGCATTGGGATCGAAGGCACGGGCAGATTTCGGCCGGACATGATGCAGGGTAAAGATCGCCCCCTGCCCGCGCGCGCTGGCAATCAGCCCGGCGCGGCTCAGCCCCCCCGCGACTTCCAGCCCACCGGCAATTGCGGCGCGGCGAACAATTGTCCTGATCATGCCCTTGATGGTCGCCCCCCAAATCTGGCCCGCGAGGTTCCGGCGCGGACTAACAGCCTGGAAAGTTAACGGCGCGAGCGTTAAACCTTGTTGAACGGGGAGAGCGTTCATCGGCCATTTACCACAACCTCGAAAACAAGGTCGGCTCGCCACATTCCGCCCTAAAGTTGCAGCAAAGACACGGATCTTGTCACAAAACGAAACAGCTTTGCGCCTTGCCGAGGGCGCTACTCGACGGGGATCGATATGAAAACTTTGCGCTGCCTCCTGCTGGCGACCTTCGCACTGGCGCTCGGGACGGCGACAGCCGTCGCCGGAAGCGCCTCGCTGGTGCTCGATGCACGCACCGGCAAGGTCCTCTCGTCTGAAAACGCCGATGTCCTCAATCATCCTGCCTCCCTGACCAAGATGATGACGGTCTACATGGCCTTCGAGGCGCTGAAGAGTGGCAAGCTTTCCTGGGACAGCAAGATCAAGGTTTCGAAGGCGGCGGCCGCCAAGCCGCCGATGCGGCTCGGCCTCAAATCCGGCATGACGATCACGGTGCGCGAGGCGGTCCTCGGCATGATCGTGCGCTCGGGCAACGATACCGCGGCAGCGATGGCCGAGAAGCTTGGCGGCTCCGAGGCGAATTTCGCCCGCATGATGACCGCCAAGGCGCGTCAGCTCGGCATGAGCAAGACCATCTTCATCAATTCCTCCGGCCTGCCTGCCAGCAAGCAGGTGACGACGGCGCGTGAAATGTCGACGCTCGCCGTGGCGCTGATGCGCGACTTCCCCAGGGAGTACCGGCTGTTTGCGACCGAAAGCTTCAATTTCCGCGGCCGCAAGGTGCGGGGGCACAACAACCTGATGTACCGCTACGACGGCATGGACGGCATCAAGACCGGCTACACCAATGCCTCCGGCTTCAACCTCGTCAGCGCCGTCAAGGACGGCAATCGCCGGGTGGTCGGCGTCGTTCTCGGCGGCAAGACGGCGCGCAGCCGCGACGCCAAGATGGCGGCCCTTCTCGATCGCCATGTCGGCAAGGCAACCAAGGGCGGACGGCAGCTGGTGGCATCCACGCGCAGCGGCAAGACGGTCGAAGCCCCCGTCGAAGTGGCCGCGGTCGCGACATCAGAGGTTCCGATGCCCTACACCGCACCGCAGCGGGCCAAGCGGGATTCGGTTGCTGCCCTGATTACAGCGACATCGACGGCCGCCATCCCCGCGGAACGACCGACGGAGCTTGCCGAGATCGAAACGACGGCTGCAGTTCCGGCTGCGTCAGGCGGCTGGCAGATCCAGATTTCGGCGGCACCATCAGCCGAGGCTGCGCGCATGCTGCTGGCGCAGGCGCGCTCGGAAGCCGGTGCGCCGCTCGCGGGCGCCACGCCCTACACGGAAGCCGTCGGTAAGGGTGCCAAAGCGATCTACCGCGCCCGCTTCGTCGGCTTTTCGAGCCGCGACGCGGCAGCAGCAGCCTGCGATGCCCTCAAAGAGCGCTCCTATGACTGTATGATGCTGCCGTCGCGCGGCTGATTGGCCGCCGGCCTCACGGCTCTACGGAAGCGGTTGGCGAGCCACCAGTCGCACTGCTCCTGGCTATAGCCAAGCAGCAGCCCCTCCTCGCACTCGTCTTCTGCCGTCCATGGGCGCCAATTGCAAAAGAGCTGGTGGCAGCGTTGCCTGAAGCGCTCGAAACGCCACTCTTCTCCCGGCAACGCATAGGTGAGGTAGAGAACCCTTTGCTCCTTCTCGCCACCGGTCGTTGTCGGGCACATCCGCGAGAACTCGAACACGTCCGCAAGCAAAGTTCCGTCGGCAACGTGCGGCGCGAACAACTCTTTGGTTTCGGCAAGCCAGGGCGACGCGGCATCGTCGCTGAAGAAGGCGAAGGGCTTGCGCCCTTCCAGCATCAGCGGAAGCTCATAGCCGGTGTGCACCAGATAGGGCACGGTATCGAGCGCATGCGGCCGCCGAAGCTCAGCTTCCTCGCCTGTTTCTGGCAAGGCAAGCCCGACGGCCGACGCCAGCAGCGTCAAGTCGTCTTGATCCAGACGGTAGCAGGCATGATCCAGGAAGACGCCGTTGCGCAGGTCCAACGCCCGCGCGATCTCGGCGGCATCGCGATCAAACCTCAGTTCGTGCGTCGGTGTGGCGGTCTTCGGCGACAGAAAGGACAGCTTGAAGACCGCCATCGGACCTTACGCCTGCGTGCCGCCGACGGTGATCTGATCCATGCGCAGATGCGGCTGACCGACGCCGACCGGTACCCATTGGCCGGCCTTGCCGCAATTGCCGATGCCGGTGTCGAGCTTGGTGTCGTTGCCGACCATGGTCACGCGCTTCATCGCATCCGGGCCGTTGCCGATCAGCATGGCGCCCTTCACCGGTGCGCCGATCTTGCCGTTTTCGATCAGGTAGGCCTCGGTGCAGCCGAACACGAACTTGCCGGAGGTGATGTCCACCTGGCCGCCGCCGAAGGAGACGGCATAGATGCCCTTCTTGACCGAGGCGATGATTTCCTCCGGCGTGTTGCCGCCGGAGAGCATGTAGGTATTGGTCATGCGCGGCATCGGCACATGGGCATAGCCCTGGCGACGGCCGTTGCCGGTCGGCTGCATGCCCATCAGCCGGGCGTTCTGCCGGTCCTGCATGTAGCCGACGAGCTTGCCGTCCTCGATCAGCACGTTGTAGCCCGACGGCGTGCCTTCGTCGTCAATCGAGATCGAGCCGCGGCGCGCCTCGATGGTGCCGTCGTCGACGACGGTGACGCCCTTGGCAGCCACCTGCTGGCCCAGCAGGCCGGCAAAAGCCGAGGTCTTCTTGCGGTTGAAGTCCCCTTCCAGGCCATGGCCGACGGCTTCGTGCAGCATGACGCCCGGCCAGCCGGAGGCAAGCACCACGTCCATGGTGCCGGCGGGCGCATCGATCGCTTCGAGATTGACGAGTGCCTGGCGCAGCGCCTCGTCGGCGCCCTGCTTCCAGTTTTCCGCGGTGACGAAATCGCCGAAGCGGCGACGCCCGCCGGTGCCGAAGGAGCCGCTTTCCTGGCGATCTCCTTCGCCGGTGACGACGGAGATGTTGATGCGGGTCATCGGCCGGACGTCATGGACGCGGTGACCATCGGCGCGAAGGATATCGACGACCTGCCAGCTAGCGGCGATGGTCGCCGTCACCTGACGGACCTTCGGATCCTTGGCGCGCAGATAGGCGTCGATTTCCTGGAGCAGCGCGACCTTCGCCTCGAAGCTCGGCTCGCCGATCGGGTTTTCGTCGCCGTAGAGTTTCTTGTTGGTACGCTGCGGGGCTGCGGCATAGGAACCGGCATAACCGCGGGTCACCTGCGCCACCGCATCGGAAGCGCGGCGCAGCGCCGAAAGCGAAAGTTCGCCGGAATGGGCGTAGCCGACCGCTTCGCCGGCAACGGCGCGCAAGCCAAAACCCTGGTCGGTATTGAAGCTGCCGCCCTTGAGCCGGCCGTTGTCGAAGGAAAGCACCTCGGCCTGCGCATGTTCGAGGAACAGTTCGCCGTCGTCGGCACCGGCGAGCGTTTCCGACAGAACCTTGCGGACCGTTGCCTCGTCGGCATCGAAGAGGCTCATCAGATCGTTGTTCATAGTGGCACGCTCCCGCGTCAGGAATTTCTATCGCCTCCATTTAGGAAGGCGGCGGGTTCAAGCCAAGGAAAATATCACGGGCCGCATGTTTCCCTCGATCCGCACCGATCGACGCAAGCATGCAGCGGCTCAAGTCGCTACAGCGACGTATTCCAGCCGTCGAGCCGTTCCACCCGCTCGACGCCGGCGAAGCGGGCAACACGATCGAGCTCGGCATCGATGCGTTCCAGGCGCCCTGCCGAGGCGCGGACGCCCTTTTCGAGCCAGAGCTTGCGGACATCGAGGCTGCCGCGCTTGCGGTCCGCCTTCATGTCGATGCGGCCGATCAGCCGGTCGCCCTCGATCAGCGGGAAGACGTAATAGCCATATTCGCGCTTGGCCTCGGGCACGAAGATCTCGATGCGATAATAGAACCCGAACAGGCGCTCGGTACGATTGCGGTCGCGCAGCAGCGGATCGAAGGGGCTCAGCACCCGCACCCGGCCCGGCGGCTCAGGGATATCGCCAAGTGCGTCCGGGAATCCAGCGAAGGCGTAGGCGACACGTGGGCGTCCGCCATCGATCGCTTCGATCTGCACTTCCACGAGTTCGTCGCGATGCTCCGCCACCCAGGTCTTGGCCTCCTCGGGCGACACCAGATCCCAGAAGGCGGCAATCTCGCCATGGGTGGCAAAGCCGAGACGCTCCAGCGCACTGCGGCAAGCCCAGTCGATGAACTCCGGATGGCTGACGTCATCCTCGTTGTGGTGCGGCGGAATCACTCTTTCCGTGAGATCGTAGACCTTCTGGAAATTCTCGCGCCGCGCGATCGCCAGCTTGCCCGTGCGCCACAGCACTTCCAGCGCCGTCTTCGACGGATGCCAGTTCCACCAGCCGCCAGACTGGTGTTCGGCTTCCTTCAAGTCTCGGGCGAGCACCGGGCCGCCTTCGGCAATACGCTGATAAGTGTCGTCGCAGCCTTTTTCAAAGCCTTCGCCACGCCACGCCTTCCACCGCTCGACGATCGTCTCACCTTCCCATTTGAAGCGGTGCTTCCAATAGCGGAAGAAGCTGCTTGGAATGATCGAGGCATCGTGGGTCCAATGCTCGAAGAGGTCGCGATCGTCCTCCAGCAGCGCCGTCAGATGCTCTCGACGATAGGTCTGGTTGCGGGAAAACAGGATCTGGTGATGGGCGCGCTCCACCGTGGCGATGCTGTCTACCTGCACGAAGCCGATGTCGTGGATGAGCTTCAAGAGGCCTTCCTTGCCGAGCGCGCGGTTGGGCGCGCCTGAAAGGCCCTGCTTGGCGAGGAAGATGCGACGGGCGTCGCTGTTGGAAAGGCGAATCGTCATGACGATAACAATAGGCTTTTATTCCCATAATTCAAATGCCGCATCGGTCCGCGGACTGCATTGCCCTTGTTGTCGCACTTGGCCTATAGAGCAACCCGAAAACGGCGCGGGCCGGAGACAGCGAGGAACGGAATGGACATCCGCTTTACCGATTGCGCGGTCCGCTTCGGCGAGCGGGTGGCTTTGCACCCCTTGACGCTCACGCTCAACGAAAAACGCATCGGCATCATCGGCCTCAACGGTTCCGGCAAGACAACCTTCGCCCGGCTGATCAACGGTCTGGTGAAGCCTTCCTCCGGCGGCGTTACGGTCAACGGGCTCGATACGATCAAAGACGACCGCGCCGTGCTTTCCGAGGCCGGCTTCATCTTCCAGAACCCGCACAACCAGCTGATCATGCCGATCGTCGCCGAGGACATCGCCTTCGGGCTGAAAAACCGCGGGCTTTCGCGCGAAGAAGTCGACCGCCGCATGCAGGCAGCACTTTCGCGCTTCGGCATCGAACACCTGGCAAGGCGACGCGTGCATGAGCTTTCGGGCGGAGAAACGCAGCTCGTCGCCATGGCGAGCGTCGTCGTTACCGATCCGAAAATCCTGATCCTCGACGAGCCGACGAACCAGCTTGACCTCAAGAACCGCCGCCGTGTCGCCGCGGCGATCGACGACCTGCCGGAGGATACGGTGGTGATCACCCATGATCTCGGGCTCGTCGAGAATGTCGAACGGCTATTGCTCTTCCATGAGGGCCGTCTTGCCTTCGACGGCAACCCGCAAGACGCGATCCGCCGCTATCACGAGATCGCCGGATGCTGACGAGCCTGCACATCGAGGGCAACAGCTTGCTCCACCGGCTGCCGGTCAGGGTCAAGCTGATGGCACTCGTGGCGTCGAGCATCGGCCTTTTTTTGAGCGCTTCGCTCGCGGTTCAGGCGATCGCCTTCATCGTGGCCGCCGCTCTTTATCTCTGCGCCGGCCTTACGCCCAAGGAGGCGCTGAAGCGCGTCGGCTTCGTCTTCCTGACGATCTTCTTTCTGGCGGCCGTCAATCTCTTTTACCTGTCCATTGCCGAGGTCGCCGCGTTAACCTTGCGGCTGATGGCGCTGGTTCTGTTTGCAGCCGCCGTCACGGCGACGACGACGATCAGCGCCTTCATGGACGAGATCACCATCCTCTTGAGCCCGCTGGAACGGCTGGGCTGGCTGAAGGCGGCCGATGTCAGCCTGGCGCTCGGGCTCGTACTGCGCTTCGTCCCGGATATCTTTGCGCGCTATCAGGCAATCCGCGAAGCCCATCGCGCCCGCGGACTGCCCGTCCGGCCGTTGACGATCATAGGGCCGCTGATCATCCTGACGCTGAAAGATGCCGACACGATTGCTGCCGCGATTGACGCGCGCGGATTTCGCCGTCAATAAATTCGCGAATTCTAAAAAACAGGGAAGCGGAACTACATGAATACCAGAGATCTCGTGCTCATCGCCCTCTTCGCCGCGATCGTCGTCGTGCTCGGCTTCATTCCGCCGATCACGCTCGGCTTCATTCCGGTCCCGATCACTGCGCAATCCATGGGCGTCATGCTCGCCGGCTGCATTCTCGGCGCCAGGCGCGGCGCGCTCGCCTTCCTGCTGTTCCTGCTGCTGGTCGCCATCGGCCTGCCGGTGCTTTCGGGCGGCCGCGGCGGTCTTGCGGTCTTTGCCGGCCCGTCGGGCGGCTTCATCATCGGCTGGGTCGTTGCCACCTTCGTCACCGGCCTGATCGCCGAGCGCACCGTGCGCGAAGGCCAGGCCGAAACGCGCCAATTCATCGGCTTCTTCCTCGCCTCCGTCCTCGGCGGCATCGTCCTGCTCTATGCGATCGGCATGCCCTGGGTTTCTGCCGTCACCGGCACCCCGCTCATGACCGTTGCAGCCGGCTCGCTCGCCTTCATTCCGGGCGACCTGCTGAAGGCTGCGATCGCGACGCTTGCCGCACGCGCGGTCTACGCCGGCTATCCGCTGTTGCCGGCCCGCGCCTGAGCCGATGCCGTTTGCCGCCGCGATCCATCGCCACGCGCAAGACCATCCGCATGCCCCGACCTTCCAAATCGAGGGCCGGGTTTTCACTTTTGGTGACCTCGCACGCATCGCCGGCGCACTTGCCGAACGTTTCGGAGACTTGGTTGGGATTGCCGAACGCCGCAGCGTGCTCGGCGACCGCTCTCGCCTGATCGCACTGGAGACGGGCAATCATCCGCTCTTCGCCGCTGCCTTCCTTGCCGCCACCAGCGGCGGCAACTGCGTCGCGCTGATCGATCCGCATCTGCCGGAGGCGACGCGCCAGACGATGCACGATCGCCTTTCGCCCGATCTCATTGTCAGGGCCGATGGCGCCAACCTCTCGCTCCATGCGCCCGCAAACGGCGAGACGCGAACCTTTCGCGAGACCGAAGGCAACGAGCGAAAGCCGCTCGCAATCGGCGACGACACCGAGCCATTCCTGATCGTCTTCACCTCGGGCACGACAGGAACGCCGAAAGCGATCATCCGCGATCGCGGTTCGTGGCGCAGGAGCTTGGCCACGGGCGAACCCTTCTTCGGCATCGACCGCGCCACCCGCACCTTTGCGCCCGGTCCGCTCGCGCACGGGCTGACACTTTATGCGCTTGCCGAAACCCTTGTCGCCGGCGCCGAATTCATCGGGGCCGCACATTTCGAGGCCTCCCGGGCGATGTCCATCGTCGAGGCGAAAGAGGTCAAGCGACTGGCGCTGGTGCCGACGATGCTGCGGCGGCTCTGCGCTGCAGCCGCCGGCCGGCCGCAAACATCCGTCACCCAGATCACCGTCGCCGGCGCCAAGCTGACCGAAAACGATCGCGACAGCGCGGCACTCGCGTTTCCGCAAGCCGATATCATCGAATATTACGGCGCCTCGGAACTGGGCTTCATCAGTGTTGCTACCAACGGCGACACCGCTTCGGCCACCGCCGTCGGCCGTGCCTTCCCGGGTGTTACGCTCAGCATTCGCGACGACAGGGGGGGCGAAATGCCAACCGGTGAGACGGGCACGATCTTCGTCGACAGCGCCCTCATATCCGACGGGTATGTCGGCACCACCGATAGTGCCGGCTTCCGTTGTCTCGGGTCGCTGGCGACGGTCGGCGATCTCGGCTTCCTCGATGAGTGCGGCACCCTGCACCTCCTCGGCCGGTCCGGCGGCATGGTGCTTTCGGGCGGCAACAACATCTACCCGCAGGAAGTGGAAGCCGCGCTGACCGCAGATCCCGGTGTGCACGCCGCTCTCGTCCTCGGGCTCGACCACCCGGATCTCGGCAGCGAACTCGTCGCCGTCATCGAGCCGGAAGGCGGTATGTTTGATCGAGAAGCGCTTGAGCGTCATCTCGCCGCCCACCTGCCGCGCTATAAGCATCCGCGCCGCATCTGGCTCTGCCTGAATATGCCGATGACGCAGTCGGGCAAGGTGGCGGCGGGCACGCTCAGACAATGGATCGCGGATGGAAACGATGCTCTCGAACTCATCGACTGACCCGGCACGCATACCTGTCATTATCGCCGCTCTCCGCACACCGATCGGCCGCGTCAACGGCACGCTTCGCGATATCGAACCGTCGCAGCTGGCGGCACCGCTGATCGCCCGTATTCTCCGCGATACCGGTGTAAAGGCGAGCGAGATCGACGACGTTCTTCTCGGAAACGCCGCCAACAGCGCCGGCAATCTCGCCCGGCTCGCCGCCCTCGAAGCCGGCCTGCCGGTCTCGACGCCGGGTGTCACCGTCGACCGCCAATGCGGTTCCGGGCTGGAGGCGATCACCCTTGCCGCACGGATGATCCAGGCGGGCGCCGGCCGTTTCTATCTGGCCGGCGGCACCGAGAGCGCCAGCCGTGCGCATATCCGCCTGAGACCGCCGCTGGAGCGCGGCGGCGAACTCGCGCCGGTCAAGCGCGCCCGCATGGCACCAGACGAGATCGGTGATCCGGATATGGGCGTCGCCGCCGAAAACGTCGCGACCGCCTGCAAGATCTCCCGTGAGCGTCAGGACGCCTTTGCGCTTCAAAGCCACCGTCGCGCGGTCGAGGCTGCCGTTGCCGGCCGCTTCGCCCGCGAAATCGTGCCGGTCGAAACGGCGGCAGGCTCTGTGTCGCGCGATGAGTGCCCTCGTGCCAATGCTTCGCTGGAGACGCTGCAACGGCTGAAGCCGGTCTTCGTCGAGGGCGGGACGGTAACGGCCGGCAATGCCTGCCCGATCAACGACGGCGCGGCGGTGGTGCTGGTGACGAGCCTTGCCGAGGCCCAACGACTTGGCGTTTCCTCCGCACTCGAATTCGTCGATGCGGCGACCGCGGGCGTCGATCCCAATCTGCTCGGGCTTGGCCCGGTTCCGGCAATGCAGAAGCTGAAGGCACGGCAATCCGCGCTCGATCCGGCAAAGGTCGATTTCATCGAATTCAACGAGGCCTTCGCCTCGCAGGTGCTCGGCAGCCTCGACCAACTCGATATCGCCGCGGAAAGGGTCAATCTCGACGGCGGCGCCATCGCACTCGGCCATCCCTATGGCGCCTCGGGGGCGATCCTCACCGTCCGGCTTTTCTCGCAGATGCTGGCATCGCCGAAAGGCACGGAAGGACTGGCGATGATGGGCGTCGGCGGCGGCATGGGCATCGTTACCCTGTTTCGCGCGGTTTAGGCGGCGCAATTCCGGACGGAAAACCGCTTCGCATAGTACGCGACACTGGTTTGGTAACGAGATAGATACCCCCTCTGCTCCGCCGGACAGAGGGTGTGGCGCCTTTTGCCTGGACGGGCCAAAAACACCATGAAAGCTGGAGCGTCGTCTATTGTGACGGCTTCGCGCTTTTCCTGGAATTGCTTTGGCTAGACCGAATAGGCCGCCAGCCATTCGCGCGTCGCCGTCGGCAGCGGCAGCGGCGTGTGTCGCTGCGGATCGACCGCGACCCAGACGACCTCGACTTCGGCAGCAAGTTGGCCGCGTGCTTCGACCTTGACGACAAAACTGATCGAGCTGCCGCCGACCTTCGCCACGTTGACGGTAAGACGGGCCGGTTCGTCGTAGCGCAGACCACGGTGATAGACGCAGGCCGAGCGGCGCACGAGATAGCTCGGCTCGTTCACCACATGCGGACGGTGACGCCAGAGGCTGGAAAGCGCGGCCTCGGCGTGGGCATAATAGGCGGCATTGTGCATGTGGCCGTGCATGTCTATATCGCGAAACGGAATACGGATTTCCGTGACGTTCTCCAGCTCCCTGCCGTCCATGCGAGGCTCCCTGACGATGCGCTCCACCCTCGTTAGCCAGTTCGGTGATCCCCGGCAAGTGATTGCGATGGTCGACGCCGGGCGCGTGGCGCCTGCGGCGGGCGAAGTCGAGGTGGCGCTGTCGCTTGCCGCCATCAACCCGTCCGATCTCATCCCGGTGACTGGCGCCTATAGCGCCCGCACCACGCTGCCCTTCGTGCCGGGCTTCGAAGGCTTCGGCACGGTGACGCGCGTCGGCCCTGGCGTGACGTCGCTGAAACCCGGTGATCGCGTGGTGCCCATCGGTGCCAGCGGTCTCTGGCAGGAATATCTGATCCGGCCGGCCGAATGGTGTTTCGCCCTGCCCGACGACATCGGCGAGACCGATGCGGCCACCTGCTACGTCAATCCGCTGACGGCGCTGCAACTTGTCGAGGCGCTGCGCCAACATTTCGGCCCGCTCGGTGGCCGCCGTATCGGCGTCACCGCGGCAGGGTCGGCGATCGGCGGCATGCTGATGAAGCTGCTGGCCGGCGAAGGCGCGGATGCCACCGGGATCGTCCGCAGCGCGCGCAGCGCCGAGCGGCTGGCAACCGAGGTCCCCGGCCACATCGTGTTTGGCGACGAGGGCCGCGTGCCGCAGCTTCGCCTCGACGCAATCATCGACGCCGTTGGCGGTCCGTTTGCCGGCGATCTTATTCTGCGCACGCTCGAACCGGGCGGCGCCTTCATCCAGTATGGGGCGCTCAGCGGCGTTCCGGTGCCGCAGGCGGCGATCCAGGCGCGGCCGGACATCCGCTTCTCCTTCCTGTGGCTGCGGACCTGGGTGCATTCGGCCGGGCGACCCGTGATCGAAGCGGCCTTTGCCAAGAGTTTCGAAGGTTTGCGATCGGGTCTCTTTTCCAGCCGCATCGCCGAAATCTATCCGCTAAGCAGGCTCGACGCGGCGCTCGCGCATCAGGCGGATCCGAGCCGCGACGGCAAGCTGCTCATCGATCCGCGCTGTTGAAAATTGCGCCTTTCGACCGGCTCGCCATGGACCTTGCAGGGTGGGCGCACTAGGTTCCGGGCATGACCACGTTCCTCTATGAAAATCCGGTCTTTCTGGAACACGAGGTTCCGGAAGGGCATCCTGAGCGGCCGGACCGGCTGAAGGCGCTGAACCTTGCGCTCGAACATCCGAACTTCTCCGATCTCAAGCGGATCGAGGCGAAGAAGGCGAGTGAGGATCTCGTCCTGCTCGCACATCCGGAAGAGCATCTCGCTGCCGTCAGGCGCGCCATTCCGGAGGAAGGCCTCAACCATTTCGAAGCCGACACCTATGCCAGCCCCTTGAGCCTCGACGCGGCGCTAACCGGGGTCGGCGGAGCGACTGCAGCGGTGGACGCCGTCTTTGCCGGCGAGACCGACAACGCCTTCGTCGCGGCGCGGCCACCAGGACACCACGCCGAAAAGAACAAGGCGATGGGGTTCTGTCTTTTCAACACGGTGGCGATCGCCGCCCGCTATGCCCAGAAGGTCCACGGCGCAGAGCGGGTCGCGATCGTCGACTGGGACGTGCACCACGGCAACGGCACGCAGGACATCTTCTGGGACGACCCCTCGGTGCTCTTCTGCTCGACGCACCAGATGCCGCTCTATCCCGGCACCGGCGCCAAGGACGAGACGGGTATCAAGGGCAATGTCGTCAACGCGCCGCTGTCGCCGAACATGGGCAGTGAACATTTCCGCGAGGCGTTCCGCAGCCGCGTGCTTTCAGCACTCACCAATTTCCGGCCGGACTTCATCCTGATCTCCGCCGGCTTCGACGCGCATCACCGCGATCCGCTGGCGCAGATCAATCTCGTCGCCGAGGATTTCGACTGGGCGACCGGGCGTCTGCACGAGATCGCCGATCGCAGCGCCGGCAACCGCATGGTCAGCCTGCTCGAAGGCGGCTATGACCTTCAGGGCCTGGCCGAATCGGCCGGCTTGCACATCTTGAGACTGATGAGAGGGTAGACATGAACACCACTACGCAACCGGACGTTTCCGCCCTCTCCTTCGAGCAGGCCGTCGAGGAACTGGAGCGGATCGTTTCGGCGCTGGAGCGCGGCGATGTCGCCCTCGACAAGTCGATCGAGATCTACGAGCGCGGCGAAGCGCTGAAGAAGCATTGCGAGGCGCTGTTGAAGGCCGCCGAGGACCGCATCGAAAAGATCCGCCTCGACCGCGCCGGCAGACCGCAGGGCGTGGAGCCGCTCGACGCCGACTGATCGTTCATCGCAATTCCGGGCGGAAAACCGCTTCACGCTTTTCCCGGAATTGCCAAGATCGGATTGATCGTCGCGCGGAAACACTGCGTCCTTGCTTCGCCCCTACCCGCCTGATGTCATAGGCGTTAGGACTTGAAGCGACAGCAAAAACGGGAGCACGCGCCATGTCTTTCTTTCCAGGCCCCGACCCGCTCGCCGGCGACAAGCCCGCCTGCGACGCCATCGAACATCTGATCGTTCCGCGCACCAGCGACATCGGCGGGCTGCAGGTTCGTCGCGCTTTGCCGACAGCCAAGCGCCGCCTGGTCGGCCCCTTCATCTTCTTCGATCGCATGGGTCCGGCGCTGCTGCGCGCCGGCGAGGCGATCGACGTGCGTCCGCACCCGCATATCGGTCTTTCGACCGTCACCTACCTCTTCGACGGCGAGATCAAGCACCGCGACAGCCTCGGCACCGAGATGGTCATCCGTCCCGGCGACGTGAACCTGATGACGGCCGGCCGCGGCATCGTGCATTCAGAGCGCTCGCCGGAGAACCAGCGCGGCCACGACCGTTCGATCTCGGGCCTGCAGACCTGGCTGGCGCTGCCCGATCAAAAGGAAGAAATCGACCCGATCTTCAGCCATACCGAAGAACGCATGCTGCCGCATATGAGCGACGACGGCATCAAGGCGCGGGTGGTGATCGGCAACTTCGAGGGCGCGAAGTCGCCGGTCTCGGTCTTCACCGACACGATCTATGTCGATCTCAACATTGCACCCGGCAAGAGCGCCCCCTTCGCGGCGCAATGGGAAGAGCGCGCGCTCTATATCCTCTCCGGCGAGGCGATCATTGCCGGCGATCATTTTGCAGACAACCAGCTGCTCGTCTTCCGTGCCGGCGACGAGATCACGGTCACGGCCGGACCGCAGGGTTGTCACGTGATGCTCTTCGGGGGTGCTGCGCTCGGGTCGTCCCGCCACATCTGGTGGAATTTCGTTTCGTCTTCGAAGGAGCGCATCGAGAAAGCCAAGGAAGAGTGGCGCAGCGGACGCTTCGACATCGTGCCCGGAGACGAAGAGGAATTCGTTCCGCTGCCCGAGGGCTGACCGCGACCTAAAGTGGCACAGGATGGATGCGGAAAACCGCGCAACATTGCCTCATGGCGCTTGAATCGATTTCGATTCACAGAATCATGCGCTAGTCTCTTGGTTGACGACGCAGGAACGCCTAATTTTGCATTCAGCAACGATTGCGTCTAAAGAGCCGCTTCGACGGTACCCACCAACTATCGCGCGCCCGACCTTTGGGGCGCGCATGAGGCATGCAGCGTGACACAACTGCCAACCAATCCGATGCCGGCTACTCCCTTGCTCGACAAGGTGACCTATCCCGACGATCTGAAGAAGGTCGACGACAAGGATCTGCCGCAGCTTGCCGGAGAAGTCCGGGCAGAAATGATCGACGCAGTGTCGCGCACCGGCGGGCACCTTGGCGCGGGCCTCGGCGTCGTCGAACTGACGATCGCCATCCACAAGGTGTTCAACACGCCGCATGACCGGCTGATCTTCGACGTCGGCCACCAGTGCTATCCGCACAAGATCCTCACCGGCCGCCGCGATCGTATCCGCACGCTCCGTCAGGAAGGCGGCCTCTCGGGCTTTACCCGCCGCGCTGAGAGCGAATTCGACCCCTTCGGCGCCGCGCACTCCTCGACCTCGATTTCCGCCGGCCTCGGCATGGCGGTCGCAGCCGATCTCGACGGCAAGAACCGCAATGTCATCGCCGTCATCGGCGACGGTGCGCTTTCGGCCGGCATGGCCTATGAGGCGCTGAACAATGCCGGCGCGCTCGACGCGCGGTTGATCGTCATCCTCAACGACAACGACATGTCGATCGCGCCGCCGACCGGCGCGATGAGCGCCTATCTCGCGCGCCTTGCCTCCGGCCGCACCTATATGGGCATCCGCGAAGTCGGCAAGAAGCTGACCGCGTATCTCGGCAAGACCGTCGATCGCGCGATCACCCGCGCGGTCGAGCATGCCCGCGGCTACGTCACCGGCGGTACGCTCTTCGAAGAGATGGGCTTCTACCATATCGGCCCGATCGACGGGCATTCCTTCGACCATCTGCTGCCGGTGCTGCGCAACGTGCGCGACAACGCCAAGGGTCCGGTGCTGATCCATGTGGTGACGCAGAAGGGCAAGGGCTATCCGCCGGCGGAAGCTGCCGCCGACAAGTACCACGGCGTCAACAAGTTCGACGTCATCACCGGCGCCCAGGCGAAGGCCAAGCCGAACGCGCCCGCCTATACCTCTGTTTTCGCCGATGCGCTGACGCAGGAAGCCGGCTTCGACGACAAGATCGTCGCCGTCACCGCCGCCATGCCGTCCGGCACCGGGCTCGACAAGTTCGCCAAGGTCCATCCGTCGCGCTGCTTCGATGTCGGCATTGCCGAGCAGCACGCCGTAACCTTTGCCGCCGGCCTTGCCGCCGAAGGCTACAAGCCGTTCGCAGCGCTCTATTCGACCTTCCTGCAGCGAGGCTACGACCAGGTGGTCCACGACGTGGCGATCCAGGGCCTACCGGTGCGCTTCCCGATCGACCGCGCCGGTTTCGTCGGCGCCGACGGTCCGACGCATGCGGGCTCGTTCGACACGACCTATCTCGCCACCCTTCCCGGCTTCGTGGTGATGGCGGCTGCCGACGAGGCGGAACTGAAGCACATGGTGCGCACGGCTGCTGCCTATGACGCCGGCCCGATCTCGTTCCGTTATCCGCGCGGCGAAGGCGTTGGCGTCGAGATGCCGGAGCGGGGCCAGATCCTCGAGATCGGCAAGGGCCGTATCGTGAAGGAGGGCTCCAAGGTGGCGCTGCTTTCCTTCGGCACGCGCCTTGCCGACTGTCTGCTGGCCGCCGAAGACCTCGACGCCGCCGGCCTTTCGACCACGGTCGCGGATGCGCGTTTTGCCAAGCCGCTGGACCATGACCTCATCCGCGAGCTTGCCCGCAACCACGAGGTGCTGATCACCATCGAGGAAGGTGCCGTCGGCGGCTTTGCCAGCCACGTGCTGCAGTTCCTCGCCGAGGACGGCCTGCTCGACGGCGGCCTCAAGGTTCGCCCGATGGTCATGCCCGACGTCTGGATGGAACAGGCCAAGCCCGAGGCGATGTATGCCGCCGCGGGCCTCGACCGCGCCGGCATCGTCTCGACCGTCTTCAAGGCACTCGGCCAAAAGCAGGATATCGGCATCGGCGCTGCCGGCTGAGGCTTCCGTGCGACTTCAAGCAAAAACCCCGGCTCGTCCCCGGGGTTTTTGCTTTTCCGGACGGAATTGCAGGAAGGGCTCGATGGCTGCGAGCACAGGGGGCTTGCCATTGCGGCGGCAAGTCGCCATGAGAAACACATGTCAGAAGATCGCCAGAACGAAGAACACAAGAACCGGGTCCGCCTCGATCAGCTGCTGCTGAACTCGGGGCTGGTCGCAAGCCGCGCGCGTGCCCGTGACGCAATCCAGCGCGGGACCGTCAAGGTCGACGGCCGCACGGTCACCAAGGCAGCGTCCATGTTTGCCGAGAGCGTGACGATCACCATCGATGACCCGGCGCAGGACTATGTCTCGCGCGCCGCGCTGAAGCTGGTCGCGGCACTCGATCATTTCGGGCTCGACCCCGCCGGCCAAAGCTGTCTCGATATCGGCGCCTCGACTGGCGGCTTTACCGAAGTGCTGTTGAAGCGCGGCGCCGAGCATGTGGTCGCGATCGATGTCGGCCATGGCCAGATCCATCCGCGCATCGAAGGTGACGAACGCGTCACCAGCATTGAGGGCCTCAATGCACGCGCGATGACCGAGGAGGACATCGACGACCGCGAAGTCACCTTCGTCGTCTCGGACGTCTCGTTCATCTCGCTCAAGCTCGCGCTGCCGCCGGCACTCGACATGGCGCTTCCCGGTTCGCACTGCATCCTGCTGGTGAAGCCTCAGTTCGAGGCGGGTCGCGACGCGATCAGCAAGGCGGGCCTGCTCAAGGATCCCGACAGCGCGCCTGATGTCGCCGCCGAACTCGAGCGCTGGCTCGTCGAGGACATGGGCTGGCAGAGCCTTGGGCTCATCCCCTCGCCTATTGCCGGCGGCGACGGCAATGTCGAATACCTGCTGGCAGGCAAGAAGCCATGACCACTGAAGCCGTCACCATCAAGCGGCTGGGCGCTCAGGGCGACGGCATTGCCGAAGGTCCCGACGGGCCGATCTATGCACCCTTCACCCTGCCCGGCGAAAGCGTCGCGCTCGCCGTCAACAAATCGCACGGCACGCTGATGTCGGTGAGAGAAGCCTCACCCGAGCGCGTCGAACCGCACTGTCGGCACTTCGGGCCGGACGGCATCAACGGCACGTGCGGCGGCTGCACGATGCAACATGCCTCCGACACGCTCTACCACGGCTTCAAGCGCGATCTGGTGATCGCCGCCCTGAAATCGAAAGGGCTCACACCCGAGGTGGCGCCGCTCATCACCGCCGAGCCCGGCCAGCGCCGCCGCGCGGTCTTCACCGCCCGCAAGACCGAGAAGGATCTGCTTCTCGGCTTCAACCAGGCGGAAAGCCACCATATCGTCGCGATCTCGGAATGTCCGATCGCGAGCCCGGGTATCGTCTCGAAGCTCGCCACCATTGCCAAAGTCGGCGCGGCCATGGCCGTCAATGCCGAGCCGTTCCGCATCACCGTGCTCGAGACGCTCTCCGGCCTCGACCTCTCGGTCGATGGCATCAAGAAGCTCGACGACCGCGAGCGCCGCCGCACGGTCGAAGCCGTGCTCGGCGAGCGCGGCATCGCCCGCGTCAGCCTCAATGGCGAGATCATTGTCGAGCCGGTGAAGCCGGTCATCGATTTCGGCGGTGTTTCCGTTTCGCCACCGCCCGGCAGTTTCACCCAGGCGACGGCGCAGGCCGAAGAGGCAATGGCGAAGCTGGTGCTCGACCATCTCGGCAAGTCCAAGCGCGTCGCCGACCTCTTTGCCGGCTGCGGCACGTTTGCGCTGCGCATCGCCCGCAAGGCGCGGGTGCATGCGGTCGAAGGCGAAGACAAGGCACTGAAGGCGCTCGATCTGGCGGCTCGCAACACGCAGGGGCTCAAGCCCGTCACCGTCGAGAAGCGTGATCTCTTCCGCCGCCCGCTCATGGCGCAGGAACTGAAGGTCTTCGACGCGGTCGTCTTCGATCCGCCACGCGCCGGCGCGGACGTGCAGTGTCACGAGATCGCCCGCTCCGGCGTCAAGAAGGTCGTCGCCGTCTCCTGCAATCCAGTGACGCTTGCGCGCGACCTCTCGATCCTCGTTGCCGCCGGATACCGCATCACCTCGGTGACGCCGATCGACCAGTTCCTCTGGTCGGCCCATGTCGAGGCGGTGGTCACGCTGGAGAAATGAGAAAGGCCCGGTTTCCCGGGCCTTCGTTATCGTTCGACTTGAAGCGTCTGCCAGACTGATTCACGCTTGCGTGCTATCCTCTTGTTTTTGCACTCGTCTTAGCATGACCCGCGGACGCCGATCCGTCGTCACGCCGCGCGGCGGCGGTATCCACCCCCACCTGCGTAAGAGCCCTGCCCTTCTCCGAGGTTGAACTGGGCGAGCAGCGCATTGAGCGAGGCTGCTTCCGACGCCAGGCCATGGCTTGCCGCCGTCTGTTCCTCGACCATTGCCGCATTCTGTTGCGTGCCCTGATCCATGGTATTGACGGCCGTGTTGATCTCCTGAAGACCGGTCGACTGCTCGCGCGTCGCGGTCACGATCGCGCTCACATGCTTGTTGATCTCATGAACTTCGGCAACGATCGTCTCCAGTGCCTTGCCGGTATCGCCGACCAGCGTGACACCGTTTCGAACCTGGTTTCCCGAGGTCGTGATCAGCGCCTTGATCTCCTTGGCGGCCTGTGCCGAGCGCTGGGCGAGTTCACGCACTTCCTGGGCGACGACCGCAAAACCCTTGCCGGCTTCACCGGCACGGGCCGCCTCGACGCCGGCATTCAGCGCGAGCAAGTTGGTCTGGAAGGCGATGTCGTCGATGACGCCGATGATGTTGGAGATCTCGCCCGAGGACTTCTCGATCGCATGCATCGCGTCTACGGCGTTGGCAACGACTTCGCCGGACTTCTCAGCGCCGGCACGAGTACGGGCGACCAGCGCACCAACCTCTTCGGCGCGGCGAGCCGAGTCCTTGACCGTCGTGGTGATCTCCTCGAGTGCCGCGGCGGTCTCTTCGACCGAGGCTGCCTGCTGTTCTGTGCGGCGGGCGAGATCGTCGGCGGCCGAGCGGATCTCGGTCGCGCCGGCGTCGATGCCGCGGGCATTGGCACCGACGGCGCAGAGCGTGTCGTGCAGCTTGGCGACCGAATTGTTGAAGTCGGCTCTGAGACTGTCGAGGCGATCGGCGAAGGGGTTGTCGATGCGGTAGGCGAGATCGCCTTCGGCCAGACGGCCAAGGCCCATCGCGAGACCGTTTACAGCCTGCTGGATTTCGGCCGCATCGCGCGCCTTCTGCGCTTCGCGTTCCAGACGTTCGCGTTCCGATAGCGAGCGGTTCGCATCCGCCTCGCTTTCGAGCTGCATCTTGGCGATCGTCGCATCACGCAGGACACGCAGCGACCGGGCGAGATCGCCGATCTCATCCTTGCGCTCGGCTTCGGACAGGTCGACGTCGGTCTCGCCAGCGGCGATCTGGCCGGTGACGCCGATGACATTGGCGACGCGCTTGCGGAAGCGGCTCGCCAGTGTCCAACCGACGATGATCATGATCGCGGCGGCAACGGCAATGACGGCGATCGAAATCATCGCGAGATGCGAAAGGCCGGCAAAGACCGTGGCTTCGGGCACCGAGACCACGACGTACCATTCGGTGTCGGGCAGCAGGTTGACCGGTACGGCGACGGCCAGATGCCCGCTGCCATCCGTGTGCTTCAGCGCGAAGGCCTGGCCGGTGTGGCTCAGGAGGTCACCCCACCCCTCGCCCGCGAGCGGCGTGTCTTTCAGCACCTTGCCGAGGACCTTGGCATCCGGATGGCTGATGATGCTGCCATCCTTGCTGAGCAATGAGACGAAACCGGTGCCGAAGGGCTTCAGTTTGGCGAGTTCGGTCGAGAGTTCGCCGAGCGCCATGTCGACGCCGACCACACCGATGAAGGCGCCGTCCTTCTTCAGCGGCACCATGATCGAGGTCATCAGCACGTCCTTGCCGTTGATCGGGTAGACATAAGGCTCGGTGACCATGTCGAGGCCGGTCTTCTTCGGGATCTGGTAGTAGTCGCCGGGACCCGGCTTGTCATAATCGGCCAGCGCCTCGTGGATCACCTTGTCGCCGGAGCGGGCGATATAGGGAACGAAGCGGCCGGTCGCGTCATGGCCGGGCTTGCCGACGAATTCGGCGTCCTTGCCGTCGAAGGCGTTCGGCTCCCAGCCGGTGCTCATGCCGACGGCAAGCGGATTGTCGACGATCCAGCGTTTCATCAGGGTTTCGATTTCGGCGCGCGACGGCTCGCCGGTGCCCTTTACCGCATAGAGCGCGGAGCGGATGTTGTTTGCGAGCGTCTTTGCCTCGGCAAACTTCGTCTCGACGCTGCGCGCGCTTGCGGATGCGGCATTGGTCATTTCGGCGATGCTGCGCTCGCGCAATTGCTGATAGGAGAGCCAGAAGACGACGGCGGCGGTGACCATGGAGGTCAACAGGCCGGTCATCACGATGGCGAACATGTTTCTTGCCGTTGCAGTCTTTAGGATCACCGTATGTCTCCCCTCGCGCCTCCGCCGTTGCGGTCGTGCGCGGCCAAATCATCGATTGCGTGACGAGCACGCTGAGCATTGGGACAGGTGTCTGGGGCACATCGCGATGATGAATGCTGGAGGCGACGTGCGGGCGAAGTCATTTCGCGGCGAAGAAACGGTATGCGCGAGCGCTTTATCAAAGCTTAAGAAACAAGGGGATGACTCGCGATCCTGCAGTGAAAAGCGAGAATCCTGATGCACTGCGCAAAGAAAAGGCCCGGTCTCCCGGGCCTTTTGCTTCTCAAATGTCGGCGAGGACTAGGCTGCCCGGCGGCGGTGGCTGGTCGCTGCCGCGTATACGCTCTGCGTATCGCCGAGGTTAAACTGGGCCAGCAGTGCGTTGAGCGAGGCTGCTTCCGACGCCAGGCCATGGCTTGCCGCCGTCTGTTCCTCGACCATGGCCGCGTTCTGCTGCGTGCCCTGGTCCATGGTGTTGACCGCCGTGTTGATCTCCTGGAGGCCCGTCGACTGCTCGCGCGTCGCGGTCACGATCGCGCTCACGTGCTTGTTGATCTCCTGGACTTCGGCGACGATCGTCTCCAGTGCCTTGCCGGTGTCGCCGACCAAGGTCACGCCGTTGCGGACCTGGTTGCCGGAGGTGGTGATCAGTGCCTTGATCTCCTTGGCCGCATTGGCCGAGCGCTGGGCGAGTTCACGCACTTCCTGCGCGACGACGGCAAAACCCTTGCCGGCTTCACCGGCACGGGCCGCCTCGACGCCGGCATTCAGTGCGAGCAAGTTGGTCTGGAAGGCGATGTCGTCGATGACGCCGATGATGTTGGAGATCTCGCCCGAGGACTTCTCGATCGCATGCATCGCATCTACGGCGTTGGCAACGACTTCGCCGGACTTCTCAGCGCCGGCACGCGTGCGGGCGACCAGCGCGCCGACCTCTTCAGCCCGGCGGGCGGAGTCCTTGACCGTCGTGGTGATCTCTTCAAGCGCTGCGGCGGTCTCCTCGACCGAGGCTGCCTGCTGCTCCGTGCGGCGGGCGAGATCGTCGGCGGCCGAGCGGATTTCCGTCGCGCCGGCATCAATGCCGCGGGCATTGGCACCGACGGCGCAGAGCGTGTCGTGCAGCTTGGCGACCGAGTTGTTGAAGTCGGCGCGCAGGCGATCGAGACGATCGGCAAAGGGATTGTCGATGCGATAGGCCAGATCGCCGTCAGCAAGACGGCCGAGACCGGTTGCCAGACCATCGACGGCCTGCTGCACTTCGGCAGCATCGCGCGCCTTCTGCGCTTCGCGTTCCAGACGTTCGCGTTCCGACAGCGAACGGTTCGCATCCGCTTCGCTTTCGAGGCGGGCGCGCTCGACGGCATTGGCCTTGAAGACGGCGACGGCGGCGGCCATCGAGCCGATCTGGTCGGTCCGCTCTTCGCCGGGGATCTCGACGTTGTGGTTACCCGACGCGAGCTTCTCCATCGCGCTGGTCATATCCGTGACAGGACGGATGACGAGGCGGTTGAGGAAGGTCGCGAGGAAGACGAGCATCACGCCGACCGCAAGGATCGTGGCGATGGTCGCGGCAATGCGGAACTGATCGATCGCCGAATAGGCGGCGTCGGCGTCGATGACGAAGCCGACATACCATTCGACCGAGGGCAGGCCCTGGACCGGGACGAAGCTCACCAGCATCGGCTTGCCGTCGAGCTCGGTGTTCATGATACCGGAGCCGATTGCCGGCGTGTCGATCGGGAAGGCATCGGCAAGCGACTTGGTGACCAGCTTGGCATCTGGATGAACCAGGATCTGGCCGTCCTTGCTGGCGAGGAAGGCAAAGCCTTCACCGCCGACATCGACGCCCTTGATCATCGTCACCAGGGTATCGAGCGAGAAGTCGCTGGCGGCAACGCCATAGAGCTTGCCGTCGCGCTTGACCGGAACGGCGGCGCTGATGATCAGCGCGCCGCTGGACGCGTCGACATAGGGTTCGGTCAGCACGCGAGCGTCAGCCTTGACGGCCTGCTGGTACCAGGGGCGCTGACGCGGGTCATAGCCTGCCGGCATCGGATTGTCGGGCCAGGTGATGAACTTGCCGCTTTCGTTGCCAACATAGGTCGACATGAATTCGCTGGTGAGAACGTCGTTCTTCAGAATCGGCTGGACCCCACCGTCATCCGCGACGTTGCCGGTGGCATCAGCCACCATCGCCGTCAGCGTGACGCGGCCGTTCAGCCACTTGGCGACGCTCTGCGCGGCCTGGGTACCGGAGGAGGCAATGTTCTCCTCGACGGCCTTGGTGGTCGTGTCGCGCTGCAGGCTGTCGATGTAAACGGAAAAGCCGGCGAAAGCGCCGACGACGACACAGGACGCGGCAACGAGAATGCGCGTCATGAGGTTCGATCGCTTGGACAAGGTGGGCTCCCAATGGGTGCCGGCGGCGACCGCCGGACATGAGCTCTTGATGATTTTCGCGCAGCATCCCTCGTCCGTCCGTGAAGACGGCGCGCAGAGGCTGACGGGAAAACGTTGAACATGCCCGAAGGCGGGGCCAGCCCTGCTTCATGCGGCTGGGGCCATCCCAAAATAGGGATAGGCCTATCGCGCAGGACGCTAGCGACCGGTATTTAAGAACAAATTAAAATTGATCTATTCAAGTTCGCGATGGCGGCGGCAACGGGATCTTTACCGCCGGACGGGTAAGAGCTTGCCCCCGAATGCAAAACGGGTGCACAGCGGCACCCGTCTCACCCATCACAAATCCAAACTGGTTTAGCGGCGCATGAAGGCCTCGAAGGCGGCCCGCGCCTCGGCACTCTTCAATTGCGCGGCGAAGTGCTTCGCCTCTTCGTCGATACGCGCCAGCACGTCGCTGCGGTCGCCACGGACGAGATCGCGGGCGATGCGAAGCGCCTCCGGCGGCTTCTTGGCGAGCCGGCCAGCAAGCGCCAGGGTTTCGCTCTCGACCGCGTCCGCGCCGACAATCTTCCAGATCAGTCCCGCGTCCACGGCCTCGCCTGCGGTGAGCGGTTCGCCGGCGGCAAGCAGCGCGAAGGCCCGCTGGTGACCCATGATGCGCGGCGCGATCAGGCTGGAGGCCGCTTCCGGCACCAGCGCCAGGTCGACGAAGGGCGTCTTGAAAACCGAGCGCTCGGACGCAATCGTCAGGTCGCAATGCAGATGGATCGTCGTGCCGATGCCGATCGCGAGACCGTCGACGCCCGAAACGACAGGCTTCGTTGCGGTCGCGAGTGCCCTCAGGAACTCAATCACCTCCATGCCCATGGAACCGCCCATGGCGAAGGCGAGGAAGTCGGCCATGTCGTTGCCGGCGGAAAAGCAACCATCGGTGCCGAGAAAGGCGGTGGCGCGCACGGCCGGATCGGTAGAAGCGACCGTCAGCGCATTGGTCATCTTCGCGTACATGTCGCGCGTGATGGCGTTTTTCTTTTCCGGCCGGTTGAAGCGGATCACCTGGACGCCGGGATGGGCTTCCGGCCGTTCGATGAGCACGTGGTCGGTCATGATGGGTCCTTTCAGGCCAGAACAGCGCGAGCGACGGCGAGGCTGTCGGCACCGTTGACGACACGGTCTTTCAGCGCGGCAGTCTCGGCCAGCAGGTTTTCGGCGGTGAAGCGGCAGAGCGCAATGCGCTGATCGTCCTTGCCATCGCTGACTTCCGCCAGACCACCCTTGGCGAGATAGGCGCCGGTCAGCGCCAGACCGAACAGGCGCTGGTAGGCGGTGGCGCCGGCGAGTGCTTCTGCGAGCTTGCCGCCGGCAACAGCCGCAATCAGCCACTCGGTCGCGGCCGAAAGATCGTCCAGCGCCGCATCGAGGCGTGCAGCCGTCTCGCCAAAACCGTCGCGGTTCGAGGCGCGAACTGCCGCGGCGATCTCGCGCAACTCGGCAATGAAGCCACGCACGTGGCCGCCATCGGAAAGCGGCAGCTTGCGGGTGACGAGGTCGATCGCCTGGATGCCGTTGGTACCCTCGTAGATCGGCGCGATGCGGGCGTCGCGCAGATAGCGGGCAGCACCCGTTTCCTCGATAAAGCCCATGCCACCATGCACCTGGATACCCATCGAGGCGACATCGACGCCGGCGTCGGTCGAGAAGGACTTGGCGATCGGCGTCAGCAGGCTGGAGCGTTCCTGCCAGAACTTCGCCTTTTCGCCTTCGGCTGCATGCCCCATGTCGACGGCGTGGGCGCAGGCGTAGGAAATCGCGCGCGAGCCCTGCGTCAGCGCTTTCATCGTCAGGAGCATGCGGGCAACATCCGGGTGCTCGATGATCGGGCTCATGCCCTGCCCCGTCCAGCCAGGCGCCTTACCCTGGGTGCGCGCCTTGGCAAAGGCGATCGCCTTCTGCGTCGCGGCGTCGGCAATGGCCACGCCCTGCATGCCGACGGCCAGACGGGCGTTGTTCATCATCGTGAACATGCAGGCCAGGCCGCGGTTCTCCTCGCCGATCAGATAGCCGATCGCGCCCTTTTCAGCGCCGAACTTGCCGTCGCCATAGATCATCGTGCAGGTCGGCGATCCATGGATGCCGAGCTTGTGTTCGAGCGAATGGCAGAAGAGATCGTTGCGCTCGCCGAGCGAACCGTCCGCGTTGACCAGGAATTTCGGCACGAGGAACAGCGAGATTCCGCGGGTGCCGGCCGGCGCGTCCGGAAGGCGCGCCAGCACCAGATGGACGATGTTGTCGGTGAAGTCGTGTTCGCCCCAGGTGATGAAGATCTTCTGGCCGAAGATGCGGTAGGTGCCGTCGTCGCGGCGCTCAGCGCGGGCCTTCAGCACACCGAGGTCGGAGCCGGCATGCGGCTCGGTCAAGTTCATCGTGCCGGTCCATTCGCCGGAGACCATCTTCGGCAGATAGGTGGCCTTGAGCTCATCGGAACCGTGCTTTTCCAGCGCCTCGACGGCGCCCATGGTGAGCGTCGGGCCAAGCGCGAAGGCCATGGAGCCGGCGTTCCACATTTCCATGGCGGCGACGTGCAGCATATGCGGCAGGTTCTGGCCGCCGAAATCTTCCGGGGCCGTCAGCCCGTTCCAGCCGCCGGCGATCCAGTTGTGGTAAAGATCGCGCCAACCGTCTGGGGTCTCGACCTTGCCTTCGACGAGGCGCGACCCCTGCTTGTCGCCGATGTCGCCAAGCGGCGCCACCTCTTCCGTCGCGAACCGACCGGCCTCCGAAAGGATGGCATCGACCAGGTCTTCACCGAGATCACCCAGCGCGCCCGATTGCAGTGCATCGCCCATGCCTGCCACGTGCTTCAGCGTGAATGCGATCTCGTCGACGGGCGCCTTGTACATGATGATCCTCCCAGATAGCCAGGTCGCGCCGGGCGCGGCCTCGTGCGCCGAACACTATTGATTTTTACGTAAACGTCAACGTCAATTGCCGTCGGCTTCCCGAACATCGGGCTACGGCCGCCCGTAACAAAACTGTCATCAACGGCGCATAGAAGCCAAGACAGATAGTGCCGCGCGTCGTCGCAGGACGCGCGACTGTCACTTTAGCACTTTGAATGGCTGCATGTTCCTCCCTCCCGTTGCCAACGATGGATCGGAACAGGCAGCGGACCCTGGACAAGGCGTTCAGATGAACCTGATTTCCCCTGAAATACCCGGCATCGTCTGGGCCTATCGTTTCCTGCCGGGCGAAAGCCGCTGCCAGCGGATCGCCACCGACGCCTCGATCGACAGCCTGCTATCCGGGGAAGGATGGGTGTGGGTTCACCTCGCGCTCTCGGACGCGCGAACGCCTGCGCTCATCGAGCGGATCGGCAACCTGCCGCCGCTCGCAGTCGCCACGCTGACGAGCCACGACACCCAGGCGGCCATCACCGTTTCGGACGATATCGTGCACGGCACGCTCGTCGATTTCGAGCGCACCTTCGACGCGGTGACGAAGACGATCGGCTGGCTGCATTTCGCCGTCAGCGACCGCATCATCATCACCACCCGCCTGCATCCTTTGCGCAGCATCGACCGCGTCAAGGCAGCGGTGGAAAAGAGCACGAAATGCGCACGGCCGATCGACCTCTTCGAGATGATCGTCGTCGAATTCCAGCGCACGCTGATCTCGCTGGTTCTGGAACTGACCGAGGACCTGAACGTCATCGAGGATCATGTTTATGGCGAGGCTGGGCATCGGCAGCAGCCGGGGCTTGCGCCGCTGCGGCGAACGGTGGTGCGGCTGCATCGGCACCTTCGCACGATCCTCGCCCTGCTCAGGCGGGCGGGCGCATCGGATGAGGACGAGGTACCGCCGGGGTTCATCGACGCCGCCGAGCGGCTTTCCGATCGGCTCGAAGCGGTCGACCGCGACGTCTTCGCGCTGCAGGAACGCGCGCGTCTGCTGCATGAAGAGATCGACAGCAAGATCTCGTCGGAGACCAATCGGCATCTTTACATCCTGTCGCTGATGACCGCCTTCCTCCTGCCGCCGACGCTCGTCACCGGCTTCTTCGGCATGAACACCGGGGCGCTGCCCTTCGCCGACGGCACCGGCACGCTCTATGCGGCGCTGTTCATCGCACTCTCCATGGGCTTTGCCTGGTGGATTCTCCGGCGGATCGGCATTCTCTGAGACGCCGGTCGGAACTCTCCCCAGGCGTTCGGTGTTGTTTGGAGCGACGTCCCCGTACACCGTGGAGATTGGAAACATGGCGCTCAAGCGAATGGACAACATAGGCATCGTCGTCGAAGACCTCGAAGAGACGATCGATTTCTTCCGCGAACTTGGCCTTGAGCTCGAAGGGCGGGCGACGATCGACGGGGAATGGGCCGGGCGTGTCACCGGGCTCGGCGATCAGCATGTCGAGATTGCCATGATGCGCACGCCGGATGGCCACAGCAGGCTCGAGCTTTCCCGCTTCCTCGCACCACCGGTCGTCGCCGATCACCGCACTGCCCCGGTCAATGCGCTTGGCTACCTCCGCGTCATGTTCGCGGTCGACGACGTCGACGAGACGGTTGAGCGGCTCCGCAAACGCGGCGCGCAGTTGGTCGGCGAAGTGGTCCAGTATAAGGACGCCTATCGGCTTTGCTATATCCGCGGTCCCGAGGGCCTGCTCATCGGGCTCGCCCAAGAACTTTAGCCACTGCAGGACAAGTTTTCGCCAGGCACGGCGCGATCATCGGCCAGGCGCATCGCTCGCAGCTATGGCGGCCTCATGTGATCCCAGGCGAAAAAGGGCCAGGAGCGGAAGCGCTCGGCCCTGCCTACCCTTTAACCATAGGGCGAATAGCACTGGCGGCGCGGGCCGCCATAGGGCTGATAGGTATTGTCGTAGGCCCGGTATGAGCGGTAGCGGTCATAGCACCACTGCACATGGCGGCTGCCATAGACGGGTGCAGGACGCGTGTAGCGCGGCGGCTGGGCGATCGCTCCACCGATAATCACTCCGGTGCCGAAGGCTGCCATCGGATACCACCAGCCATTGTAGTAGCGATAGCCAGGGCGGCGGTAGTTATAACCGCGGTAGCCGTTGTAGTAGTAATAGCCGCCACGACGCTCCATGCCCGGTCGGCGATACTGGACGTTCTGTGCATCGCTCTGCCGCTCAAGGCGCGGCGGTGTCGGCGTGAAGGCCTGCGACGGGGCGGCCGACGTCGCCAGCACAGCCACCGCAACGGCCACGGAAAACCACCGGCTCATCCCGGACTTCAGCACGTTCTTCATAAAATCCCTCCATCACCGAACGCATTTTGCGCGGCCCGGTTTCGGGTTGCCGCGGCATTTCAACCTTTCCATGATTTCACCCGGACCGAGGCCGATACGGGGATGTCCCTCAGCCGGGAAATCCGAAATCGACCGATAACGCATAAGTCACCGGTTTTGTTCCATCTTCCGCCTCCTGCGGGATCAGGTGGCGCGGCCAGCACCCGTTGCTGCAGCAAGGCATTGCCGCATCGTCGACCAACGCCTTCCCGGCTGATCGTCAGATCGCGAACATGAAAGCAATTGCTTATATACAGCCACAGGTCGGTATACATTCGCGCGTCGCTCCCGCACAGTCCGCTCGGGGGCTGGGATTTACGATGCGTTAACGATACTGTCGGCAATCTCAGAGAATGGCAAAGCGGTGTATCTCCACGACAGGGATGATTCTGCGCCTCGCGACCTTCATCGGTCTGGCTTTCGCGGCGGCGATCGCACGCGCCGGTGAACTGGAACCCTGGAAGACCAAGTCGAATGCCATCATCGTCGACGCCTATGAGATGAACAGCATCGACTGGGAAACGATGCTTGGCGACAAGCGCGTTTCCGGTTTCATCGCCAAAGCCTCCGACGGCCTGCCCGAAAGCTTCTCCTGCACCGGCGACCACAACGGCGACACCTTCAACCACTGCAAGACCATGTGGCGCAAATACGCCGTCAGCCGCGAGCTCTACCAGACCCGCCGGATGATTGCCCGTTCGCATGGGCTGCTGTGGGGTGCCTACCATCTTGCCCGCCCGGGCAATCCCGTCGACCAGGCGAACCATTTCCTCGATTACGCCGATCCGCGCGACGACGAGCTGATGGTGCTCGATCTCGAGGGCATCGATCCGGACAAGTACATGTCGCTGGAGGACGCCGCCATCTTCGCCGGGCACATCAAGACCCGGACCGGGCGCTACCCGATCCTCTATACCAACCACATCACCGCCAAATACATCGCCGCGCACCGGGCCAAACACCGGCTGCTGTCGCGCCTGCCGCTCTGGTACGCCCGTTACAAACCGGATATCCGCCAGGTTTTCCCGATGGGCAACTGGGACAGTTACGCGCTGTGGCAGTTCTCCTCGGGCATCAACTGCGGCAAGCGCCGCTGCCCCTACCGCGTGCCGGGAACGCTTGACGACATCGACGTGAATGTGGCGGCAATGTCGCCGCCGGCGCTGAAAGCGATCTGGGCACAGGGCGCCTTGCTGCCGGAAAAGCCACTGCCGCTGATGCTCGTCGCCCAAGCCGAGCGGGGAACGGGCATGCTGGCGGTGGCAAGGGCGACTGCGATGTTTAGCGAGCCGCTGCTCGTGAGCCGCGCTGACGCTACGAGCGGCGCCGGCAGCGGCGTCGACATGCTGGTGACCGGCTCGATCGATTTCGCCCGCCAGGACCGTGCCCTGCAGGTGGCGATCGCCGGCAATGAGGCCGCCCAGGGCGCCTGCTCCAAGACGGAGGCCGGCACCGACGCCCCGGCAAGCGTTTCCGCAAATCCGATCCCCTGCAACGCGCCCTAAAGCCTCTCGCTTGAAAAAGCATTCACGCGACAGGCATTAAGCGCTTGTTGTTATGCATGTCGTTGCCGCAAAACCGCTGCACACTTTTGCGCGACATCATAAAAGCCTTCAAGCTTCGATCTGGACGTCTCCGAGCGGTCGTGAGCAGCAGGCGAGGATGTAGCCCTCATCGATCTCGTCGTCGAGAATGCCGCCATTGTGGCTCATATCCACCTCGCCTGAGACCTTCATCACCCGGCAGGTACCGCAGATGCCGCCTTCGCAGGCAGCGCCGATGCGCACGCCGTTGGCGCGCGCCGCCTGCAGGATCGTCTGGCCGGGCTTGGCCTCGATCTCCTTGCCGCTCATGGTGAAGGCGATCTTGGCGGCCTGGACCTCGCCCTCGTCACCGGCGCCGGCGCGCACGGCAATCTCTTCCGCCGCAGGTGCGGCGGCCGGCTGGAAGCTCTCCTCGTGGTAGCGGCCCATGTCGAAACCGGCCGATTTCAGCATCTCGCGCACGCCGCGCATGAACGGTTCGGGGCCGCAGCAGAAAACGGTGCGGTCCATGAAATCGGGCGCAAGCAGCGGCAGCTTGGCGCCATCAATGCGGCCGCGAAGCCCGTGCCAGCCGTGGCGTGCCTCATGTCCCTCGACGATGAAGCCGAGGTTCAGCCCGGACATCTGCGTCGCCAGAACCTCCAGCTCCGAACGGAACAGCAGGTCCTCCGGACGACGCGCGCAGGAGATGAAGGTCACATCCGTCTCCGGCACGCAGTCCGCCATCCAGCGCGTCATCGACATCATCGGCGTGATGCCGGAGCCGGCCGAGATAAACAGGTATTTGTCGCCGGGATGGCGGACGAAGCTGAAATCGCCGAGCGGGCCAAAGGCGCGGAGTTTCATTCCGGGCTTCAGGTGCTCGAACATCCAGCGGGTGCCGATGCTGTCTGACTGCGCCTTGACGGTCACGGCGATCGACAGCGGCCGCGAGGGCGTCGACGACAGGGTGTAGGTGCGCATCACTGGCTCGTCGGCGACGGGCAGTTCGAGGGTCACGAATTGCCCGGGCAGATAGCGAAACCAGGCGGGCTTTTCGGCCCGGAAGGTGAAGGTCATGACATCGGCGGTCTCGACGACCGCCGATGTGCATTCGAGCATCTGCTGCCGGTCGATCCAGACATGCAGCGCGTCGAAATGGTGAAACGAAGAGGCCATCTGCATGTCAGGCGACCCTTGAAAGCGGAGCCGCGTCGCCGGCAAGGCGCTGCTCCATGAACTTGCAGTACCACTCGACGAACTGCATCACGCCACCCTCGTGCTCGGGCGAATAGGGACCGGGCTCATAGGCCGGTGAGCGGATGCCGAAGGCATTTTCCTCGACGATCTGACGGTCCTGATCGTTGGTCTCGGTCCAGACATGCGTCAGTTCTTCTAGATTGTAGTCGACGCCTTCGACCGCATCCTTGTTGACGAGCCACTTCGTCGTCACCTGCGTCAGTTCGGGCCCGAGCGGCAGCACCCGGAAGGTGATGGCGTGGTCGGCGAGCACATGGTTCCAGGTGGTGGGATAGTGGAACATCAAGAGCGTGCCGATCTGGCTCTGGGAGACGTCGGCGGACAGGGCCCGCCTGACGGCGCGGGCGCCCGACATGGTGTAGCTTTCGGCATTGTCGACAAGCGGCATGCGGGCGGCGCGGAACTGACCGGTCGGCGACATCTTAAATTCGCTCGGCAGGCCCTCGGCCTCGCACTTCGCCCAATGTTCGGCGATCACAGGATCATCCTTGGCGCCCTGCACCCCGGTCGCCGTCGGCGCCTCAGGATAGGTGCGGCAGAGTTCCGGATGATTGGCGGCGCAATGGTAGCATTCGCGGTTGTTTTCCCAGACGAGCTTCCAGTTGCCCTTCTCGATGATGGTGCTTTCGAACGCGACCTTGGTTTCGCCGAGCCGATGCGGCGCGAGATAGGGCAAGGCCATGTCGCGGAACGCCGTGAAATCCATCGGCTTTTCCGACAGGTTGATGAAGATGTAGCCGCCGACCGTTTCGCAATGGATCGGCTTCAGACTGTGGGCGGCCTTGTCGAAATCCTCTCCCATCTGCCGGGCGAAGAGCAGCGAGCCGTCGAGTTCGTAGGTCCACTGGTGATAGGGACAGACAAGCTTTGCCGACGAGCCTTTCGCCTGCGTGCAGACGCGCGAGCCGCGGTGGCGGCAGGAATTGTGCAGCGCCCGGATGGCGCCCTGGCGGTCGCGGGTGATGACAACGGGGTAGTCGCCGACCTGGACGGTGAAGTAATTGCCGGCCCGCGGGATCTCGCAGTCATGGCCGATGAACAGCCAATCCTTGTACCAGATGTTTTCCAGATCCTGCCTGTAGTAGTCGGGATCGATGTAAAAGGCCCGGTCGAGGCTGTAGCCGTCCCGCCTGCCCTTCAGCTTTCGAAGCATATCGTTTCTGGTGTCCATGTCCTGTCCTCATGCGCCATGTTTCGGAGAGGCAGGACAGGAACCCGCACGGGCGCACACCCATGCGTTTGAGGCTCCGATCCGGCTGCCCGCCGCAACCCGTTACGGTTATGTCCGTCAAGGCTGGTTTCCGGGCTCAGGAGCCGTCCTTTCGGACCTGCCCGGCGCCTTCCCGGACGAACCGTCCAGTGGCCTTTGCCGAGGCTTTCGCTCCACCACCGTTGCGGGGGCAGCGCCGGGATTTGACCGGCTTCCCAATTCTCCATCTTCCCTTCGAAGACGGCACCTTGAGTAAGGATATGTAATCGCGGAAGTCGCCTTGGCAGCTGCCCGATAGCGACATCCAATTCCAGAATGACGACACGGAAAAAACCGCCACAAAAGGCCACCGTCTTAGAATTTTTACATTGCAAACATATAGATAGATCACATCTTGGGCATTTGCCGACTTTTGCGGCGCGGTCGGCGCAGATGCGGGAGGGCTTCGCCCGTTTGCGACATCGCGTCAGATAGAGAACGCTAATGATGCAGCCAGGACGAAATCATTCATTAACCATGAGCCGCTAGCCTAGCCGGCGGACGAGAGAGGTCCTGCAGGCAGGCAGATGGCGCGCTGACGATCATGGCAAAGTTGAGATACTACGACGCGGCAGCCGAGAAGCTGCCGACAATCCCGCCGAAGGTGGCGGTTCATACCGAATTCCTGCGCACGGGCCGGATCAACCGCAGGCAATGGTTGCCGAGCGAACGCCGGTATTTGAGCTATGAGGAAGTCGCAGACAGGACGGGCAAGAAGCTCAGCACCGCCGGCGACACGACCCATAAGCGGATCAACGGGTTCCACACCTCGATCCAGTTCCCGAAGATGATCTTCCACCGCACGCTCGTCGGCCGGCCGCATCTCGGCTACTGTCACGTGACGGCGGCGCGTACACCGGTTACTCCCTCCAAGGACATCACCTGGTCCTTCTACTTCGCCAACTTCTTCTGCAACCTGGGCGACGAGACGCATTTTTTCGAGAGTATCCAGCCCGGCTATTCACGCATGTACTTCGCCGTCGCCATCGAACCGGGCGCCCAAGCCGGGCAAATGGTCATCAACCGCAACTTTCGTGACAACGGGCTGCTGTTTCGCACGGATGATCCCAAGGTCGCGCTGAAAAACGTACTGATGCTTGGCGCCAAGGATGACGCGTTGCGTCGCATCATTCGCAGCCTCTGAGCCGAACCGGTTCCTTCAAAGAAAATCGTTCTGTTTTTCCGGTGCGTCCGTTAAGGAAGCGTCGGAAAGGAAACGGCATGGCTGAGATCATCGACACGGATAGAGAACCGGACCGCGCGATCGCGCGCGCCTGCGCCGTTCTTGCCGAAGGCGAGCCGGTCGCCATTCCGACCGAGACCGTCTACGGCCTTGCCGCCGACGCTACCACTCCCGATGCGATCAGTCGCATCTACGAGATGAAGGGGCGCCCGCGCTTCAATCCGCTGATCTCGCATGTTTCCGACATGGCGATGGCCGAAGCCCATGTGCATTTCGATCCGATTTCGAGGCAGCTGGCCGAAGCCTTCTGGCCCGGCCCGCTGACGCTGATCCTTCGGCAGCGCGCCGACAGCACGGTTCATGCGCTGGCGTCCGCCGGCCTCGACACGCTCGGTATCCGCATGCCCGACGGTTTCTCGCGCCGGGTAATCGCCCACTTCGGGCGACCACTGGCCGCGCCCAGTGCCAATACGTCGGGCAAGATCAGCCCGACCAGTGCGGTCCATGTGGAAGCCGATCTCGGCGACAAACTGAAACTTATCCTCGACGCCGGCCAGGCCCAAATCGGCCTTGAGTCGACGATCATCAAGGTCGATGGCGACGAGATCCGGCTGCTTCGGCCGGGTGGCCTCGATGCCGCCGAGATCGAACGCCTGCTTGGCCGTCCGGTGACCCGGCCGGAGACGGCGGGAGCGACGATCGAGGCGCCGGGCATGCTCGCCTCGCACTACGCGCCCGGCGCTGCCGTCCGGCTCGATGCCGCCGAGGTGCATGCGGGCGAAGCTTTGATCCGTTTCGGCGGCAATCGGATCGCCGGCGAAGAGCAGGCGGCCGTCGTTCTCGATCTCAGCCCGACTGGCAATCTGCGCGAAGCCGCCGCCAATCTCTTCGACTACATGAAGCGGGCGGATGCCAGCGGCGCAGAGACCATCGCCTTCGGGCCGATCCCTTCGGACGGGTTGGGGGAAGCCATCATCGACCGGTTGCAACGGGCGGCGGCACCACGAGGGTAAGATAGTGTGCGGTATCTTCTCCGCACCCACCCTCATCGAACGGCACCAATTGCGGTTATGATCGCCGCCGACCAGTAACCGAGGACCAGATCCTCAGATCGACCGATCCGATAGCGCGCGCAGGCGCAATGCGAAGTGAGGCCCATGACCACCCTTCCCTCTCCCGAACTCATCGCTTCCTTCGCCGAGATCGTCGGCAACACCAACGTGCTGACGGACGAAGCCGACAAGGCGCGCTATCTCGTCGAATCGCGCGGACTCTACCGCGGCACGACGCCGATGGTCCTGCGTCCGGGCAACGTCGACGAGGTCTCGCGCATCATGAAGCTCGCGAGCGCCACCCGCACGGCGATCGTGCCGCAGGGCGGCAACACCGGCCATGTCGCCGGGCAAATCCCGCGGGAGGGCAAGGCAGACATCGTCCTTTCGCTGGAACGGCTGAACCGCATTCGCGACATCGATCCGGTCGGCAATGTCATCGTCGCCGATGCCGGCTGTATCCTCGCCGACATCCAGAAGGCGGCGGACGAGCACAATCGCCTGTTCCCACTGTCGCTCGGCTCGGAAGGTTCAGCCCGCATCGGCGGCAACCTCTCCACCAATGCCGGCGGCACCGCCGTGCTTGCCTATGGCAATATGCGCCAGCTCTGCCTCGGCCTCGAAGTGGTGCTGCCGACCGGCGAAATCTGGGACGGCCTGCGCCGGTTGAAGAAGGACAATACCGGTTACGACCTGCGCGATCTCTTTATCGGTGCCGAGGGCACGCTCGGCGTGATCACCGGCGCCGTGCTCAAGCTTTTCCCGAAGCCGCTCGGGCATCAGGTCGCCTTTGCCGGAGTCGGCAGCGTCGAGCATGCGCTCGCTCTGTTCGAAAAGGCGTCCAGCCTTTGCGGGCCGGCGTTGACCGGTTTCGAGCTGATGCCGCGGCTCGGCGTCGAATTCACCACCAAGCACATCCCCGGCGTTCGTGATCCGATGGAAACGGTCCATCCCTGGTACGCGCTGATCGATATCTCGACGTCCGATAGCGCCGAAAGCGCGGAACGGATGGTGCAGGATCTGCTGGAGCAGGGATATGCGGCCGGCCTCGTCGAGAATGCCGTGATTGCCGCCAACGAGACACAGGCCAAGGCGCTGTGGCACATGCGCGAGAGCATGTCACCCGCACAAAAGCCCGAGGGCGGCTCGATCAAGCACGATGTCTCCGTGCCCGTCTCCAGCATTCCGGCCTTCATGAAGGAGGCGGATGCCGCCGTCATGAAAGCGATCCCCGGCGCCCGCATCTGCTCCTTCGGCCACATGGGCGACGGCAACATCCACTACAACATTTCGCAGCCAGTCGGCGCTGACAAGCAGGCCTTCCTCGACCGCTGGCGCGAAATCAACGCCATCGTCCACGGCATCGTTCTGAGCTACAACGGCTCGATCTCCGCCGAGCACGGCATCGGCCAGTTGAAGCGCGACGAACTCGCCGAGGTCCGGGCGCCGATCGAAATCGAGCTGATGCAACGCATCAAGCACGCGTTCGATCCCGCAGGTATCATGAACCCCGATAAAGTGCTGCGCGCCGACGGTTGACGACGCCCCGTTTCGCGCGGCGCGCGGCGATGCAGCAACAGGCTTGGGCTGACCGTCAGACGGCGTGCGTCAGCGGCCGCCTGCGCGCAATTGCGAGAGCGACAGCAAGGTCTCGGCACTGACGCCAGCGCTGCCGCCGCCGGTCAGAATCGCGAGACCGGGCGATACATCCTGGTTGTTCTCGACGTCGTAGAGCGCCGTGAAGCGTTGCAGAAGCTTCTCAAGCTGACCCGGCTGCTGCAGTTCCTTGATGTTGACGGTGCGCTCGATAAAGGCCGCCTGGGCCTCGATCTTGGCGTTCTGCAAGCCCTCCGGCATGCTGTAGGCGGTCTTGATGACCTCGAACAGGGCGCGATCGGCCAGGATGTCGTAGGCCGTGTTGATGTCCGAGGCCTTGCGCTTGAAATAGAGCGCCAGGCGAATGCCGCCGTTATCGGCGCCCTCCTTCTCTTCGAGCGACTGATTGAGGAAGAGATCAACGGTGGTGACGAGACCGCGGCGGGTCTGGATCTGCCCTGCCTCGCCCCTGACGATCTTGCCGTCCTTGTCGAAGTTGAAGGACGAGACGATCTCGCGATACTTCAGCCCATTCGGGTCGGTGTTGATGAAGCTCTTCGGATCTTCGAGATCCGACGTGAACATACTCCTGAGATAGTCGGACTTGACCGTCTCCGGATCGATGCCTGCGCCGACGAGAACCATGTCGACCAGCCGGCGGTTCTTGAGGAAGGCATCCAGCGTTTCGATCTTCGCGATCTCGGAGGTGTAATATTTGGCTTCTTCCTGGGCCTTTTCCTTCGCGATCTTCTTCTCGTCGTCCGTGCCGAAGCGGGACTTGGCGACGATATAGGCCCGCGCCGTATTCATGATGTCGCCGTCGCTCTGGGCGAGTTTTGGTGCGCCGAGAGTCCCGTCCGGATTGAAGTTGAACGCTTTCACGAGCTTGACGTAGCGTTCGTCGCGCAGCGTGTTGACGTAGCTTCTGGGATCGTTGAGATCGCTCGTCAGAATGCGCTTCAGATCACGCTTGCTCAGGCCCTCGTCTTCGAGACCGAAGGCGCTGAGCGTGAACTTCAGTACGCCATTGTCGGCCAGCAGCTTGTCGACCGACTCCATCGAATTGACCAGCAGCTTGAAGCGCTTGACCAAGGCTTCGTCTTCGGCATCGCCCTTGTCATTGTAGCGGACCATGTAGCCGTCGGACGTCTTCTTCAACTGATCGGCGTCCTGCGCCGTCTTGCCGGGCTGCAGCGTGCCGTCGGGCCGGAAGTTGAAGGCTTTGTGCATTTCCTTAAAGGCGGCATTGTACTCGCCGCCCTGCGTGTTGACGTAGCTGTTCGGGTCGTTGATGTCGCTGGTGAGGATGTTTTCGATCGTCGACGGCACGGTCGTCGACGCTTTGAGGCCGAAGGCCGTGACGAGGTAGTTGAACAGCCGGCTGTCGCTGGTCAGCTCGGAGATGCTGGTGACGCCGGCGATCTTGCCTTCGTAATATTCCTTGTTGAGCAGTGCCCCGGCGCCGGTCAGGCGCGCGCCGCCGAGCGGCGTTTCGCCCGGTTTCTTGAAGACGTAGATGTTGTTGAGTTCCGTCTTCTTTGCGTCGCTTATCGCCTTTTCGCCGGCCGGCACGCTGCCATCAGCGTTGAAGTTAAAGGTTTCCGCCAACTTGATGTAGGTTTCGAGATTGCGGATGCGCCCGTTCAGCGTGTTCAATTCCTCGCCGAGCGATGCGAGCAGCGCGGGCGCCTGGTCGCGTGGCGGAAGCTTGGCATCGAGATCGGCGACGATCGCGTTGTGCTCGTCGATCTTGGCCTGAATCGCCGGCTTGTCGGCAGCGGGCGCCTCCGCCAGTTCGGACGTCAGCCTGTTAATCTCCCCGAGGGACTTGAGCCGCGTCTGAAGGTCAGTCTGCAGCTTGAGCGCTTCTTCCCGCCTCGTCACAGCGGCCGTACGGCTTGCGGTCAGAGCGGCAGGGTCGCTGGTCAGCGCGTCGCGGACCTCGGTGTAGTTGAACGTCTTCGGGTCAATATCGAAGACGGTGAAGGCAAACGAACGCAGTCGTTCGTTGCCGAGGAACTTGTCGACATCGGTGACGAGATCCATGGCCGCGCCAAAATAGGCCATCTCTCCGCGCATGGCCGTGTCGAGGCTGGCGATCCGCTCGTTGTAGAGACCGATCAGCGCATCCTGCTGTGCGTTGGTTTGAGCCACCGGCTTCGACGAGCTGAAGCTGAAGGCCTGCGCGAAGTTGCGGTAGCGTTCATCGGTGAGACGGTTGGCAAAGCTGCTTTCGTCCGAAAGATCGCTTTCCAGCACCTTGCGCATGAAGGCCTTGGCATAGGTCATGTCCTCCAGGCCATGCGCTTTCATCGCGTATGAGTAGAGTCGATAGTCGTTCAGAAACTCCTCGACAGTTTTCACGCTGCCGATGTTCTCTTTATAATACTTCGCTTCGCGCGCGATTTGCGGCTGCTGGGCAATGCGGTTGAGGCTGCTCCTCATGTCCCGCGTGATGCGACTGTAGTCGAGATAGGTCGATACCATGCCCTGGCGCCTTGTCGGTTACCCATGGGGACAGGCTGGACCCGAGCCCCGAAACAGAATTCTGACGCGTCATGATTGCAGGACTGGCTTGCGTGTGGCTTTTCCCGGCAGTTCGAACGACGGCAAAGGTGCGCCTGATCGGAACGAATGCGGCCGCGCTGTTGACGAAACGGAAACCCTGACCGGTCGGCTTTTGCTAACCATCGAGAAACGCAAAGTTTTCTTAACCGCGAATTTTAAGTCGTTCGGAAAGGGCGCCGCCTATTCTCCCGCTCATAGAGGACGAAAAGTCCCGACGAGAAGACCGGAAACCGGCTCTCAAGGAAAAACAAGGGCGATTGAAATGCGCAACACACTCTCTCAACCCGCATGGGTCGAAAACACGCTCCGTCTTGATCCGCAGCGCTTTCCACAGCAGGCGAGCTACGCCTTGCGCGGTCACACCGGTAATGTCACGATCAGCCTGGACGAGCGTGGCGCAGTTCTGCGCAAGGTGCTACCATCGAGCGGCCTGCCGCTTTCGATCGCACTGCCGGCGCGCGCATTCAAGGGGGTCGCGGCTCGCGCGATCGATCACGGCGACGGAGACGTTACAGTGACGCTGGAACTTCATCACGACGACCCGGACCTCTGTGTCCCGCTGCTCGTCGCACACGACCTGTCCGACATCGCAGCCGACTGGCGCGCCTGGGCAGAAGCTTATCGCATTCCGATGCTCATGGTCGAAGCGGATGGCGTGGCAAGGCCGCTCGAAGAGCACCTTGGCGACGTGCGCACCGCGCCCGTCAAGCCGCGCCGCCGCCACTCCTTCTTCGCAGAGCGCCGCCCGCGCTTCCTCGTGCGCCGCTCCACCGGCACGCTTGGCGTACACATGAAGATCGACGGGCGCGAGATCATCGCCCGCAGCTGATTGAAGAGCCTACCTCCAGCGCGACAGCCGGCCGTTCCCTGCGGCCGGCTGTCGCGTTTGGCGAGGTCAGATCTGTCGGGACATTTTCTTCGTGCACGCATGCACTGGGGTCGTCGCCGCCTCCCCCGACGATTTACCGAATGTTCCCCCGGAAACAGTTGCGTCGCCTTCTTCGTGCCATATGGGCTGCATAGCCAAGACCACGAAAGAAGGAGAAACCCGATGCGCAAGCACATCGCCTCAGTCGTTGCCGCCGTCCTGTCCAGCTTCCGTGCGCGTCACGAGGCGAGGAAGCGCAAGGCCGCCCGCGACATCAGCTGGGCCTGAGATTTTTGCGGCCCGCAGCAGGCAGGCCGACCATGGGGCAATGAAGACGATCCTCCGCCGCAACGGAGGATTTTTCATGTCAGGCGCAGGAGAAGCGCCAGCACCAGCCCGGCGAAGATGATCAGACCGACGATGCTGTTGAACTTGAACAGCGCCAGGCACTGTGCAGGATCATGGATGTTCAGGACGAGGATCTGATAGGTCAGCATCGCTGCTGCGATCAGGAGGCCGACATAGGCGACGGCACCGGCGCCGGCTGCAACGAACGACAGAAGGACGAGCAGCGTCGCGATGCCATAAAGGCCGATCAGCCAGGGGCGCGGGTTTTCACCGAAACGCCGCGCCGTCGAGCGCACGCCGATCAGTTCATCGTCCTCCTTGTCCTGGTAAGCGTAGATCGTGTCGTAACCGATCGTCCAGGCGATGGCAGCGCCGTAAAGCAGAACGGCGGCAACCGACAACGTGCCGAATTCGGTCGCCCAGCCCATCAGCGCGCCCCAGGAAAACGCCAATCCCAGAAAGAACTGCGGCCAGTCGGTAAACCGCTTGGCGAAGGGATAGATCGCGACGATCGCCAGGGACAGAATGCCGAGCACGATCGAGAAGGTGTTGAACTGCAGCAGCACGACAAGGCCGACAAGTGCCTGCAGCACCGTGAACACCTTGGCCTGAAGGCGCGAGACGCGCCCCGACGGCAGCGGCCGCGAGCGGGTACGGGCAACCTCCATGTCGATGTCGTGATCGACGATATCGTTGTAGGTGCAGCCAGCACCACGCATGGCGATGGCGCCGACAGTGAACAGGAAGCAATGGAACAGGAAGCGGCCGAAGGAGAATTGACCGGCACTCGCCGACACACCCGACGCCAGGGCCACGGACCAGAGGCAAGGCAGCAGCAGCAATTGCCAGCCGATCGGACGGTCCCAGCGGGCAAGCTGCGCATAGGGCCAGAGCGCACGCGGCAGCACGCGATAGACCCAGTTGTTGGACGGCGCGTCCTGAACGCGGCCGGAATCGGCAGAGATTGTGTTCATATCCCTGTTTGACGCCGCAGGCCCGGCCGGTCAAGCGGCGAGATCGCCGCCGACCACGGGAGGAAAACGCCTGATCAGGGAAGCGTGAAGTCGAAGCGGTAGGTGGCCGACAGACCGACGAGAACCTGGTTGCGGCTGCCGCGTTCGCGAACGAGGCTGGAATCGGCCGCCGGGCCAAGCAGGCGCTTGTATTCGGCATAGGCGCTCGTCTCGAGCTTTTCGGTTGCCTGCCAAGTGATCGCAGCACCGACACCGGCCGAGCCGACGCCGCCATGCGGGGTATAGTTGCTGAGACCGGAGGCCGTCGCCTCGCGATCATTCACGCCGTAATAGGCCGTGTAGTAGCCGCTGCTGGCTGCCGACAGGCGCGGGCCGCCGGAAATGCGGACATTGCTGCTAACATCGGCAAAGGCGTCCGCCGCGACATCGGCAACGACGCCGTGGTGACTGCGGATACCCTGGCGGACTTCGGCGCGCACACGCAGCCAGTCGGTCGGGTAGACCTCGGCAAAGCCGCCGGCTTCACCGCCGAACTTGACCGGATCAAGTCCCTTGAGGTCGCTGGACGTGCCGGCATCGCGTTCGAAAATCAGCTTTCCGACGAGACCGGCGCGGAAGCTGCCCTGGTCGACCAGCGCATAGGACATGTTGTCGTTGCGCGAGGAGAAGCGGACCGTGCTGCCGGCCTTGCCGAGCGAGATCAGCGGGGCCGCCTGGAACATGCGCTTGGAAGCGCCTTCGTATTTCGGGCCGTAAAAGCCGGTGGCGCCGACCTTCAGGTACCAGTCACCGGACCAGAAATGTTGGCCGTCACCGGCGGAGGCGGCATTTGCCGACAGCAAAAGGGTTCCAGAAAGGAAAACAAGAGAACGGATACGCAAGAAACAACTCCGGAAGATTCATTCGCCGGGGCGAAATTGGCCGTGCCGTCGGGCCGAAGGAGGGAGTGGGCAGGAACGGCACAGGGCGAGTTATTGGCCCTTGTTCCTACGATTCCGTTAACCAGGTCAATTCAGCTTTCGTTTCCCATGAGCGCCGTAGCTGCCCGCGGTCACTGGCCGAGATAGGTCTTCAGATAGACGCTCGGCGGGCTGCCGAGCATGCGGCGGAACATCGTCGTAAAGGCCGCGACGTTCTCATAACCGGCATCGAGCGCCACATTGATGATCGGCTCGCCGTCGGCCAGAAGCGGCAGCGAGGCGAAGATGCAGGCCTGCTGGCGCCAGGTGACGAAGCTGACGCCCGTCTCGTTGCGAAACAGCCGCGTGAACGAGCGGCGGCTGAGACCCAGCCTGTCGGCCCACTGGTCGATGCTTGCGGCCGCCGACGGCGCCTGCAGGAATTGCCGGCAGAGCGCCGCAAGCTTTTCGTCGCGCGGGAACGGCAGGCCGAGTGGGCGCTCCTGCAGCCGGCCGATTTCCTCCAAAAGCAGATCAGTCACCAGTTGTTCGCGCCGCTCCGACATCGCCTCGTTCTCTACGCTGACGAGCGCATCGACGAGGCTGCCGGCCAGCGGGTTGATTTCCATGACCATCGGCCGCTCGGCGCGCAAAAGGTCCGGCGCGAAATAGATCGAGTGCATGCGCACGTCGCTGATCATCTCGGCCGAATGCTCCACGCCCGCCGGGATCAACAAAGCGTGGCCGGGCGGCACCATCCACCGCCCGCGCTCGGTGCGCATCAGCACGACGCCGCCGCGCGCCCACCACAGCTGGGTCCGGGTGTGTTTGTGAAAAGGCACGAGGAGGCCGGCATTGTAATCCCGTCCGAGCGCGAGCACCGGGGCGTTTCCCGTCTCGACCCAGTCGAGGTTCCGGAAGTGATCGTCATCGGGAAGCTGCGGCAGCGGATATCGGCGGATCGGCATTTGGCCCACTCACGAAAGAAATCGACCAGATCACAAAAGCAGGCCAACCGCAACCTCAGTAGAGATAGGCCACGCCGCACACAACCTTCGAGACGGCAAGGAATCACCCATGTCTACCGTGACTTCAACTTCCGGGATCTCCCCGGAGAAGACGGCTTTCTCCGTCATCCTGGCAGTCAGCTTCTGCCATATGCTGAACGACATCATGCAGTCGCTGCTGACGGCACTCTATCCGCTGCTGAAGGCGAACTACTCGCTCGACTTCGTGCAGATCGGCCTCCTGACCTTTACCTTCCAGCTGACGGCATCGATGCTGCAGCCGGCCGTCGGCATCATCACCGACCGCTGGGCCCTGCCCTATTCCCTGCCGCTTGCCATGCTGTCGACCTGCAGCGGCCTGATCCTGCTCGCAAATGCGCATGATTTCTGGGTCCTTCTGGTTGCTGCCAGCCTGATCGGCGTCGGCTCGGCGATCTTCCATCCGGAGTCCTCCCGCATCGCGCGCCTCGCCTCCGGCGGCCGCCATGGCCTGGCGCAGTCGCTGTTCCAGGTGGGCGGCAATGCCGGCAGCGCCATGGGTCCGCTGCTCGCCGCCTTCATCGTCATCCCCTTCGGCCAGGGCAGCCTCAGCTGGTTCTCGATCGTCGCGATCATCGGCTTCTTCGTGCTCTCCTGGGTCAGCACCTGGTATGTCCGCCATCGCCGCACGACCATGAGCCGCGCTGCGCCGAGCCGGGCACTGCCTCTGCCGAAGGGCCGGGTGATGTGGGCTGTTGCCGTGCTCGTGCTTTTGACGGCCACCAAGAACGTCTACATGGCGAGCATCTCCAGCTACTTCACCTTCTTCGTCATCGAGAAATTCGGTATCGACGTACAGCAGGCGCAGTTGATGCTGTTCCTGTTCCTGGGCGCTGCCGCAGCCGGGACCTTCCTCGGCGGCCCGATCGGCGACCGCTACGGCGCCCGCTTCGTCATCTGGTTCTCGATCCTCGGCGTCATCCCCTTCGCGCTGATGCTGCCCTATGCGAACCTCTTCTGGACCGGCGTGCTCTCCGTCATCATCGGCCTGATCTTCTCCTCGGCCTTCTCGGCGATCGTCGTCTTCGCCCAGGAGCTGGTTCCCGGTCGCGTCGGACTGATTGCCGGCGTCTTCTTCGGGTTCGCCTTCGGTTTCGGCGGTATGGGCGCTGCCGTACTCGGCATCTTCGCCGACCGGCAGGGCATCGAGTTCGTCTACACGATCTGCTCCTATCTGCCGCTGCTCGGCATCCTGACGATCCTCCTGCCGAAGATCCCGACGCGATAGCCGCCCCGGCAGAAAAAACAGAAAATCGGACCGGGCGCCGCCATGCGGCGCCCGGTTTTCGTCTGCGCGGCCAACGGCACTCGGCACCCCGGCCACTCGTCGCAGCCCTACGTAATCATTCATCAATTTTTGCGCGCTACGGTCGTCTGACGGGCTTGGGCAGGGGTACACAATGCAGGGGCGAACGGCGATTCCGGCCTTACTGGCGACGTTGCTCTTTGCAACGGCGGCACCGGCCGAGACCCTGAACCTGCTCATCTGGGAATCCTATATCGACCAGAAGATCCTCGACCGCTGGTCGTCGATTACAGGCGTGTCAGTGCACCAGGTCTATTACGACAGCGGCGATACCCGCGACGAGGTGCTGGCCGATCCGAACAGCCGCGTCGATCTGGTGGTAACCGGCGAAAACAGCGCCGCTCTCTTCGGTCGCAAGGGCGTTCTCGAAAAAATCGACGAGACCAACGTCGCCTCGCTCAGAGACTATGACGAGAGCTGGCGCAAGCGCTGCTCCGGCCGGGGCCTGCCCTATCTCTGGGGCACGATGGGCATTCTCTACCGTTCCGACGTCTTAGCCGAAGCGCCGACCTCCTGGCAGGATCTGATGCGCCCTGCCGCTGCGCTTGCCAAGCATGTGGCCATGTACGACGACCACAACGAGGCCTTCGTCGCCCCGTTGATGCTGCTCGGCCAATCGATCAATACCAACGACAGCAGCACGCTGAAGGCCGCCTTTACGCTGATGAAGGAACAGGCCCCTTCGGTGCTCACCTACGAATACATCATCAGCGCGATCCAGAACCCTGCAGTCAGCAAGGACATCTACATGGCGCTCGGCTACAGCGGCGACCAGCACGTGCTGAACGCCAAGGCCGGCACCCCTGGCGTGTGGCGTTATGCGGTTCCGAAGGAAGGCACACTCTCCTGGCTCGACTGCATGTCCGTCGTTGCCAATTCGCAAAACAAGGATCGGGCGCTGGCGCTGCTCGACTATCTCGGTTCGCCGGGAAGTGCCGCCGCCAACGCGCTGGCGCTCAACATGCCGACGGCAAGCCGGGCGGCCCACGCACTCCTGCCGGAAGAGGTTCGCTCCGACCCGGCGATCTACCCCTCGCCCGACATTCTGGCCAAGAGCCAGTATCAACAGGAACTGTCCACAGAGTCGGTGCAACTGCGCCGGCGTATCATCAGCACATTGGCGAATTTCCAGTGAACCTCGGCAAACGCGCGCTCATCCTGATCTTTCCCGTGGTGCTTGCCGGCTATCTGCTGGCGGCGGTCTCGGTCCACGTCACGCAGAGCCGCTCCATCCGCGCGCTCGAGCATGCCAAGCTGTCGCAGCGCCTTGAACATGCGGCCGCCGTCTTCCAGAACGAGATCGGCCGCAGCAAGGGCTTTCTCAATGCGCTGCTGAACGGCAATTCGCTGCGCCAGTACGTTTCCGAAACCGATGCGAGCTACAGGGCCAATGCGCTCGGCGTCCGGCTGCAGGAGAGCGTCAAATCGCTGCTCGACGATCCGACGGGCTATGTTTCGCTCGCGCTTCTGAGCTCGGAACTCAAGTCCGAATACTATTTTGAAAACAGCTGGGATCCGTTCGCCGAAATCGACGAGGCGCAGCTCAACCTTGCCCGCCGGCTGATCCGCGAAGACAAGCTCGCCGACTGGACCTATCTCTACGAAGCGGGCCAGAGACCGCGCATCGTCTATTCCTTCTTCCTCGACCCCATTGCCTTTACCCGACCGTTGCCGAGCAAGAAATCGAACGCCCTGCTCGTCCAGGTCGCGATCCAGCCCGACCGCTTCCTCGACATGCAGCAGGCGCTGAAGAAGGAATACGGATCCGACATCGTTCTGCAGCCCTGGCCGCAGGCCATCACCGACGACCTTTCGGCAAGCGTGCATCTCGGACCTTCGCTCTATGCGACGCTCACCGTTTCGAGCGAGCATTTCGACGCGCTGATGGCGCGGCAGAAAATCCTCCTGGCGCTCGGCGCCGTCGCCATGAGCCTGTTCTCGATCTGGTTGATCATCATGTTGATCCGCCGCTTCATCACCGATCCGATCGCCACTCTCGACGCCAATGTGATGGCCGTGATGGTGGGTGCGCGCGACGAAATCCGCGATATGGAAGAAAAGGGCGAGATCGGCCGCCTCACGGAAAACATCCGCGAACTGCACCGCCAGTCGGTGCAATCGCTGAAGCTCGTGCAGCGCAGTTCCTGGACCGATACGCTGACCGGGATCAGCAACCGCGGCCACTTCAACGCACTCGCTGCCGGCGTCGTTCGCGAGGCGATCGCGGCCGGCGAGAAGTGCAGCCTGCTGTTCATCGACATCGACAACTTCAAGTTCGTCAACGACAAGCATGGTCACGAGATCGGCGACGAACTCCTGAAAACCTTGGCGGCCCGCATCGCCGAGCGGGTCGACGTGATCACCGAGCGCCGCGGCCAGAAGCCGGCGATCCTCGCCCGCCTTTCGGGCGACGAATTCGCCGTGCTGGTGCGCTCGCGCCCGGGCGACGGAACGGTCCGGGAAATCTCGGGCGCCATCCTCTCGCTGTTCGAGGACGGCTTCGAAGTCTCCGACAAGCGTTATCCTGTGACCGCAAGCATCGGCGCTGCGATCTGCCCGGATGACGCCACCAACCTCACCGAACTGATCGCGAATGCCGATGCGGCAATGTATCAGGCCAAGACCAGCGGCAAGAACCGCTCCGCCCGCTACTCGCGCGCGCTTCACGACAAGCGCACGCGGCTGCGCCAGATCCAGGACGAGCTGCGCTCGCTCGATCCGGACGAACAGTTCCACCTCGTCTACATGCCGATGGTCGATACCGAGGGCCGGGTCACCGGCTGCGAGGCGCTGGTGCGCTGGTACTCGCCGGTGCTCGGCAATGTCACCCCGGATGAATTCGTGCCGATCGCCGAAAGCTCGGGGCTCTTCACCAAGATCGACTGGTGGGTGATCAACAAGGCGATGTCCGACTGCGGCCAGTTGAAGGCCCTGTTCGGCCCCGAAACAGTGCTCGCCATCAACATTTCCTCGGCCGAACTGCATTCCAAGGCGATCGCCGACCACTTCGCCGACTGCCTGGAACGGCATGGGCTGGAGGCACGCTCGATCGAGATCGAGCTTACCGAAACCTTCGCCGTCAAGTTCAGCGACCAGCTTCGCCGCAACATCGATGCGCTCCGCCAGAACGGCTTCCGGCTTTCGATCGACGATTTCGGCGCCGGCTACACGTCCGTGCAGCAGATCATCGAATACACCGCCGATACCATCAAGCTCGACCGGGCGCTGGTGTCGAACCTCACCGCGTCGCATTCACTGCCGGTATTGAAGGCGCTGATCGCGCTCTGCCACGCCAAGGACGTCGCGGTCGTCGGCGAAGGCATCGACACGCCGGAGAAACTCTCCATGCTGACGGCTGCCGGCTGCGACCTGTTCCAGGGCTACCTCATCAGCAAGCCGCTGCCGATCGAGGATCTGGCGATCTGGGCGCTGACACGCACCGCGCGTTATGCGCACGACGAAGCGCTGGACGAGCAACAGAGCCGCCAGGCCATCGCCTGAGATGGTGGCGATTGCGAGAATCGCCACCCGAACTCCCGTTTTCCCTTGACCTTGCCGCCCTGCCGTCCTAACCGCAGCGCAATATTTTTCGGGATATCGGGGGCTGCAATGAAGGTTCTTCTGATCGGATCGGGTGGGCGCGAACACGCCCTTGCATGGAAGATCGCGCAGTCGCCGAAACTGACGAAGCTTTATGCCGCACCGGGCAATCCCGGCATCGCCGAAGAAGCGGAAATCATCGCCCTCGACACGGACGACCATGCAGCGGTCGCCGACTTCTGCCGCAAGGAGGCGATCGATTTCGTCGTGGTCGGACCTGAGGGTCCACTGGTCGCCGGCATCGCCGACGTGCTGCGCGCAGCCGGCATCGCCGTCTTTGGCCCCTCTGCCGCCGCCGCCCAGCTTGAAGGCTCCAAGGGCTTCACCAAGGATCTCTGCGCCCGCTACGATATTCCGACCGGCGCCTATGGCCGCTTCACCGATGCGGAGAGCGCCAAGATCTATGTGCGTGAACAGGGCGCACCGATCGTCATCAAGGCCGATGGTCTCGCCGCCGGCAAGGGTGTCACCGTCGCCATGACGCTCGACGAGGCGCTCGCCGCCGTCGACGACTGTTTCGCCGGCGCCTTTGGCGCCGCCGGCGCCGAAGTGGTCGTAGAAGCCTATCTCGATGGCGAGGAGGCAAGCTTCTTCTGCCTCTCAGACGGCAAGACGGCGCTGGCGCTCGCGTCGGCCCAGGACCACAAGCGCGTCGGCGACGGCGATACCGGACCGAACACCGGCGGCATGGGCGCCTACTCGCCGGCCCCGGTCATGACGTCAGAGATGATCGAGCGCACGATGAAGGAAATCATCGAGCCGACGATGCGCGGCATGGCGGAAAGCGGCCATCCCTTCTCCGGCGTGTTCTTTGCCGGGCTGATGATCACCGCCAAAGGACCGGAACTCATCGAATACAACGTCCGCTTCGGCGACCCGGAATGCCAGGTGCTGATGATGCGCATGAAGAGCGATCTTCTGCCGCTTCTCTATGCCGCGGCGACCGGCACGCTCGCCGGCATGACTGTGGAATGGCGCGACGAGACGGCGCTGACCGTCGTGATGGCCTCCAAGGGCTATCCGGGCAGCTACGCGAAGAACACGCCGATTGACGCCCTCCCCGCAGCATCCGACACTACCAAGGTGTTCCACGCCGGCACAGCGATGAAGGATGGAGGCCTGGTCGCAACCGGTGGCCGTGTGCTCAACATTACAGCGACAGGGGCAAGTGCCGGCACGGCCAAGGACAGGGCCTATGCGGCGCTGTCGGCCGTTTCCTGGGACAACGGCTTCTACCGGCACGATATCGGCTGGCGCGCGGTCGCGCGCGAGAAGGCCTGACCGGAAACCGGTCAATTCGCGGATCATTCTATTTTTACCAATTCTCCTGACGGGAAAGTAAGGGAGCGCGCATATTCTCGCCGGCAACGATCCGGGAGAAAAACGATGCGCCTGTTGCTGATCACCACCGTCCTTGGGCTTGCTGCTGGCAACGCCGCGGCGTCGTCGATCGAAGCGATCGCCTCCGGCACGACCGACAATGCCAGCGTCTCCACGGTTTCCTGCGCCGATTGCCCGCCGTTGCAGTCGCGGAAAAAGGTCACCTACGTCGTCCCGACGATCGCGGCGGGCGACGAGACGATCGAGCTCAAGAAAATCAACGGCGAGATGAAGATGGTGCGCACGGAGGCCTGGCTCGGCGGATCGCCGGTGGTGTTCGTCAGCAAGCCGTCCCACGAGATGATCAGGACGGCCGCGGCCGAAACCGACGATGCTGCAACGGTGACCGTCTCGAACATCGCAAACGACCAGAACCCGCAGGCTTCCAGGCCGGAGTTTCTTTCCATCGATCAGACCGCAAAGACCGCCGCGGTGACCCCGATCGGCGCGTCCATGGTGGCTGTGCCCGTGGCCGACGAGAGCTCACAGGATTTTGATCCGTCCACCCTCGAACTTCGGCTAGACTGATCGCCTATCGGGAAAGTTCCCTGCCCCGCTCAGCCGTCCCCTGCATTTAAAGGCTGACGGGCGTATCGCTGTAAGAGCGAGAGATTGCGCCCCTGAGAGAAGCGGGGGCGCAATCTTTTTATTGCGAGCCTTCCAATTCATCGATCCGCGCGACCAGCGCCTCTATCTGTCTGTCAGAATAGACTTCGACGCCGTTGGCGAGGAGCAAGGCGGCCGTTACGCCTTCACCCGGATGGCGCGCGCCGGAAAAGCTCCCGTCATAGACGAAACCCGACCCGCAGGACGGGCTGCCATCGATCAGGAGCGCGAAGCGACAGTCGGCTTGCCTGGCAAGCGAAAGAGCGTTTTCGGCAGCCTGTATGAACCCCTCGGTGACGTCGCCGCCGTCGATCTCCACCACCCTCGCCTTGCCGGCGAGCACGTCCTTGCCGACAGCGCCGGCGGCGATCTCGGCCGGCGGACGCGGCACCGGCATGCCGGCCGACATTTCCGGACAGATGGTCACGAGACGGCCTTCCGCGCGCCAACGGTCGATCGCCGGGTGCAGGAGCGGCTTCGACTGGCCGTCATAGCGGACGGCATGGCCCATGAGGCAGGCGCTGACGAGAATTTTTGCGGGCATGCCTTTCTCTACTCCGGCGCCATGTCGGTCAGCAAGCGAGATCGTAGTGACCCGGACAAGGGATCAGATCCAGCGGTCGTTTTCCGCGGTGCGTTCGCCACCCTCGTGGCCGGTGTTGAGCGTGCCGCGCGGCTCGATCAAGAGCACCTTCACCTCGCGCTCCGCATAGGGCTTGTGTTCAACGCCCTTCGGCACGACGTACATTTCGCCGGGACCGAGCGTCACAGCCCCATCGTGGAAATCGATGCGTAATGTTCCTTCGAGCACGATGAAGGCCTCGTCGGTATCTTCGTGATCGTGCCAGATGAAGTCGCCCTCGATGCGCACGATCTTGAACTGGTAGTCGTTGAGTTCGGCAAGGACGCGCGGCTGCCACTGATCGCTGAAGAGCGAGAGCTTCTCAGCGAAATTGATCGGCTTGTAGGTCTTCGTCGCGACATTCATCGGCTGTCTCCATGATGATGATGGAGACAGGATATAGGGCGCCGGCTCTTAACCAGCTTGAACGTTTGTGCGCGAGGGACCGCCGAGGCCGCCAGCGAGCCGGCGGCAGGCAGCCGTGCCTTAGCCGGCGATCTTCGAGAAGTCGGCGACCGTGCCGGTGGCCGAGCGGATGAGACCCAGCAGCGCCAGGCGGTTGGCCCGGATCGCAGCATCGTCGTCATTGACCAGCACGTCGTTGAAGAACTGGTCGACCGGCTGGCGCAGCTTTGCCAGTGCTTCCATGGCCGAACGGAAGTCCTCCTTGGCGATCGCATCGCGTGCTTCAGCCGATGCAATTTCGACAGCCTGGTGCAGCGCCTTCTCGGCGTCGAGACGGAAGAGGCCGGCATCGACGGCGTCGGCGACGGCGGTGCCCTTCTTCTCTTCGGCTGCGAGGATCTGGGTGGCGCGCTTGGTGCCGGCCAAGAGGTTGCGGCCTTCCTCGTCGGTGATGAAGGCGGTCAGCGCTTCCACGCGGCGGGCGATCATCAGCAGGTCGTCGGCTTCCAGCGTCAGCACGGCGTCGATCAGGTCATGACGGGCGCCGAGGTCGCGCAGATAGACCTTGAGGCGATCATGGAAGAAGGAGAGCAGATCGGCCGAAATGTCGTCCGCAAGCGCCGGCTTCTGCGCGCGCAGGGCGACGAGTGCCGTTTCGAATGCAGGCAACAGCGCCAGGCGCGCCTTGCCTTCCAGGATCAGACGGATAACGCCGAGTGCGGCGCGGCGCAGCGCGAAGGGATCCTTCGAGCCAGTCGGCTTTTCGTCGATCGCCCAGAAGCCGACGAGCGTGTCGAGCTTGTCGGCAAGCGCAACGGTCACTGCCACCGGATCGGTCGGCGCACGGTCAGAGGGACCATTCGGCTTCCAATGGTCCTCGATCGCCGTGGCGACAGATCCGTTCTCGCCCTGAAGCAGGGCGTACTTGTGCCCCATGATGCCCTGAAGCTCAGGGAATTCGCCGACGGCTTCAGTGCGCAGATCGGCTTTGGCCAGCACGACGGCGCGGTCGACGAGCTTGGCGTCGGCGCCGGTGACCTTGGCAAATTCACCAGCAAGCGCGCGGATACGCGCGACGCGTTCGCCCTGGGTGCCGAGCTTGGCATGGAAGGTAACGTTCAGCGCATCGAGCTTGGCCATGCGCTGATCGAGCGGCTTGCCGAGGTCCAGGTTGAACTTCTTGGCGGATGCTTCCAGCGTTTCGAGATCCGGCAAGTTGCCCTGGTCGCGGTGCCAGAAATGCGCTGCGTCCGAAAGACGGGCGCGCACGACCTTGCCGTTGCCATGCACGATCTCCTTGCCGCCGTCCTTCGCCTCGATGTTCGAGACCAGGATGAACTTGTTGGAGAGCGTGTCGGCGCCCGGCGCGCGGGTGACGAAGCACTTCTGGTTGGTCTTGATCGTCAGTCGGATGATTTCCGAGGGGATTTCGAGATAGGCTTCCTCGAAGCTGCCCATCAGCACCTGCGGCCACTCGACGAGGCCGGAGACTTCTTCGAGCAGGCCTTCGTCTTCGACGAGCTCAAGGCCGTTGGCGAAGGCGACATTGCGGGCGTCGGCCAGGATCATTTCCTTGCGGCGCTCGCCATCGAGAACGACCTTCGCCTTTTCCAGCTTCTCGGCATAGTCGGCAAAGCGACGCACCGTGATCGCTTCCGGCGCATGGAAGCGGTGACCATAGGTGACGTTCGAGGCGACGATGCCGTCGACTTCAAACGGGATCACATGGGTTTCCTCGGTTTCCGACCCGAAGGTGCAGACGATCGACTGCAGCGGGCGGACCCAGCGCAGCGCGCCGGGCCTGGCCGATGCCACGCCGGAACGCATCGGCTTCGGCCAGGGGAAATTGCGGATGATATCCGGCATCGCCTCGGCGATGATCTCTTCGGCGGGACGGCCCGGCTTGACGATATGGGCGACGTAGAAGTCGCCCTTCTTCGGGTCGCTATGGACGTGCGCCTCGCTGATCGAGGAAAGGCCGGCGCCACGCAGGAAGCCTTCGATCGCCTTCTCGTTGGCGTCGGTGCGCGGACCCTTGCGCTCTTCGCGAACATCGGCGGAGCGGGCGTTGAGGCCGCGGATGTCAAGCGTCAGCCGGCGCGGTGTCCAGTACTCGCGCGCCCCCTCATAGGTCAGGCCCGCTTCGACCAGGGCATCGGTCAGCAGCTTCTTGAGGTCACCGGCCGCCTTGCGCTGCAGGCGGGCAGGAATTTCCTCGGAGCGGAGTTCGATAAGAAGATCGGGCATGGGAGTGACTTTTTCTGTTCCTGACGGTTGCGGCGGACTTAGCAATCTCTGGCAAGATTGTCACCAAGCGCCGCGATGAATTTGGTTTTCCAAGGGCAAGTGCGAGGCGGATTTACCAGCCGCCGCCGCCACCGCCACCACCGCCGCCGCCGGAGAAGCCGCCGCCGGAAGAAAAGCCCGACGATGACGATTTGGGCGGCGGAGGCAGCGACGACGTCATCGTGTCCGCCATGGATCCGGCAAAACCGCCGATGCGATCGCCGAAGGTGCTCGAGCCGAAGCCGTCACCGTGATACCAGCCCGGCTGATAGGCAGCGGCCGCAGCCGCCCCAGCCGCCGCGGCAAGCAGCCAACGATCGAAGGTCTCGGTCCAGGGCTTCTCGACGCCAAGCGCCACGGCGTAAGGGAGCAGCGTCTCGAAATGCCGGGGCGACATTTCGGGCGCGCCTTGCATGTTCATCCGGTCTTTCTCGGCGAGCGTCATGTATTGCCTGAGCCCGTCGATGCCATCCATCATCCGCGTTCCGAGCGGCGTCGGCGCACCCATCAGGAAGAAGAACAGCACGTTGACGAGCACGATCGCGCCGATCACGAAGAGCAGCGGCAGTTCGTCGGTTTCGGCTGCCGAATAGAAGACGGCCGCAAGGATGGTCGAGAAGATGGTGAAGGCGACGAAGCCGATGAAGGCGACCACGACGATCGACATGATCCGACTCATCAGGCTCCTTTCGCGGCGAAGCGACTTGCCGAAGGAGACGGCGAGGATCGAGACGAAGAAGGCGATGAAAACAGGAACGATCACCAGCGGCAGGCTGTCCTCGCTGAGATCCCCGAACAGGAACACGGCCGCAACCGCCAACACCGAAAGGATGACACCGGCGACGATGTAACCGCTGTTGGCGTGGTAGTACTTGCCGCGATGCTCGCGCTCCATGGCGTTGCGGAAATCGGCGCCGGTCGCCTGCACCCGTGTGCCATGGGCGCGGTCGATGGTGAGCTTGCCGCCAGCGGCATCGACCGCCTTCATCACGGCCGCCTCGCCGGTCGGCAGCTTTTCGTCGGGTTTCTTGCCGGTGGCGGCAATGACGATGGCGTTCTTCAGGTCTTCGAGAACCACGTGGCCCTTGACCGCGAGATTGAGTGCTGCCGCCGACAACGCGGTCCAGCCCTCGCCGGAAAAGCCCCTGTTGTCGATGTAATTGACCAGCGCCGGTGAGATGCCCTCCGGCGGATCCCAGCGCGGCACCATGACGCCGCGGTCCGGGTCACGCCCGGCCCTGAGCCAGGCCTGGCTATAGTAAAGCAGGACGACGGCAAGGCCGGCACCGGCGATGACGAGCGCCAGATGGTCGTGCAGCCACCAGGCATTTTCCTGGCTGGAGGTGGGCCTGTCGATGCTGCCCTTCGGCATCTTGATGGCGATCGTCAGCCCTTCGCGCGGATCGAGACGTCGGGTGGTGGCAAAGAAGATTTCGCTGCCGTCCCTGGATGCGCGCGCATCCTTGCCGGTCGCGCCATAGCCGCCAGTGAAGTAATCGAGCGCTTCGGCCCTTACGCCTTCCGGCAGCGTCACGGTCGCACTCGCCTCGTCGATCGGGAAATCCCACTCCGTACCGGTGACGTTCCAGTAGAGTTCGTCGTGATCGTCAAAGAAGCGGATCTGCCGGCCAGTCTCGTAGGTGAACTGGAAGGTATGCTCGCCCCGCTCCAGAAAGACCTCGGCCGAACCGGTGTAGATGCGGATGCCGCCGTTGATCGTCTCGGTGCGATAGGGCTCCTCCTCACCGTCACGCTCGACCGAGAGCAGCTTGAAATCGACCTTGCTGCGCTTGCCCTTCGCGTCGGTGAAGGTCAAAGGCATATCGCGATAGATACCTCGGCGGATCTTGTTGCCCTCGACCGTCGCCGTGATCGTCTCGGTCACCGTCATCGTGCCGTCCTTGGCGACATCGATGACGGAGCGATAGGCGGAGAAGACCTCCTCCGCCCGACCGACGCCTGCCGTTGCCAGCAAAAACACCAGAACGGCAAATGCGGCAGCGAAACGGACCATGCGGATCAAGCTTTCTTCCGGTTGAGGTTCAAGACACGAGACCGGTTCTTATGGGTGAGAACGGGATGCGCGCGGAAACCGCAGACACGGCCGCACATCCCGCACGGTATCAAGGCCGGTCGCCGGTGAATTCGACGCCGAGCGAAGCGAGCGCATCCCAATAGGCCGGGTACGTTTTGGCAACGCAGCCGGGATCTTCGATGGCGATGCCGTGGATCTTCAGGCCGGCAAGCGCAAAGCTCATGGCGATGCGATGGTCGGCGAAGGTGTCGATCGAGGCGGGCAAGGTCTGGCCGGCAAGCGTGGGATCGGAAGAGACGATCAGGTCGTCGCCTTCCTCATGCGCCAGATCCGGCCGGATCGCGGTCAGACCGAGCGACAGCGCGCGCACGCGGTCGCATTCCTTGACGCGCAGGTTGGCGAGACCGACGAAGCGCACCGGCGTGTTGTTGAAGGCGGCAAGCACGGCGATCGTCGGGATCGCGTCCTGCATCTGCGAGCCGTCGATGACGGCGGGCAGGTTCGGGAAGCTCGCGATCACCGCATGGGCGCGGGCATCCGGCTGCGAGAAGGCGTCCGCCGGAACGCCGATATCGATGGCGCCGCCGGTCAGGACTTCCGCAGCCCAGAGATAGGTCGCCGCCGAAGCATCCGGCTCGATGACATAGTCGGCTGCCTTGTAGCCGGTCGGCGCGACCTGCCAGACGGAGGGGCTCAGCTGCTCGACTTCGGCGCCGAAGGCACGCATGGCGGCAACCGTTAAGTCGATGTAACCGCGCGCGCCGATCTCGTCGCCGGCAAGCTCGATGTTGACAGGACCCTTGGCGCCGGGGGCCGCCATCAGCAGGGCCGAGACATACTGGCTCGACAGGCCGGCATCGATGACGACGCGACCGGCCGGGAAGCCGCCGGTGCCTTTGACGGTGACCGGCGGGCAGCCGGTTTCGGAGGTGACTTCGACGCCGAGCGTTCCGAGTGCTTCGACCAAGGGCTTGATCGGCCGCTTGCGCATGTGCTGGTCGCCATCGACCACGACCGTGCCATCGACGAGCGCGGCAGCAGCCGTCAGGAAGCGTGTCGCCGTTCCGGCATTGCCGAGGAACAAGGGAGCTGCCGGCGGGAGCAACTTGCCCGTGCTGGTGACGACGAAGGTCGTTTCATCCGGCTCGCTGACTTCGACGCCCATCGCGCGCAAGGCTTCCGCCATGTAGCGGGTGTCGTCGCTCTTCAAGGCACCCGTCAGCCGGCTTGTGCCCTTGGCAAGGCCGGCCAGAAGCAGCGCCCGGTTGGTGATCGACTTCGAGCCCGGCGGGCGCACATGACCGCGGAGCGGGTGGTCGGTCGGCAGGATGGTCAGTTTTTTCATGCTATCGGAGGTCATCGAATAGGTCTCTTGATGCGAATGGCGCCGCGGCGGGATCCCGCGGCGAGGAATGTTCGGGAGGCGTGGCGGTCAGAACTTGACCTGCGGCACCGCGCGGTCGGCTTCGTTGGTGATCTCGAAATAGCCGGCTTTGACGAAGCGGAAGGCGTTTGCGATCAGGTTGGACGGGAAGCTCTCGACCTTGACGTTCAAGTCACGGGCCGCACCGTTGTAATAGCGGCGCGACATCTGGATTTCGCCCTCGATCGTTTCCAGCGAGCGCTGCAGCTCGGCGAAATTCTCGTTGGCCTTGAGGTCCGGATAAGCTTCCGCCAGCGCAAAGAGCTTGCCGAGCGCCTGGGAGAGCGCGCCTTCCGCCTGGGCCCGCCCCTCGACGTCGCCGGCTGGCACCGCCTGTGCGCGGTTGCGCATGGCGATCACCTCTTCGAACGTCGACTTCTCGTGTGCGGCGTAGCCCTTCACGGTTTCGATCAGGTTCGGGATCAGATCGGCGCGGCGCTTCAACTGCACATCGATACCGGACCACGCCTCCTCGGCGATCTGCCGCGCCTTGACGAGACCGTTATAGACGAAAACCAGATACAGAATCACGACGACGGCGATTGCCAGACCGATCATAGGGCACCCTCCAAAAACTCGCGCAGAGATTAGCATTCGCTTCTCAGCTTCAAAGCGCTTTCTGCAGCATTTGGCCAGAGAAACCTGCTCCTCCCCAATTCCCGCCTGCACCGTGAACACTGTGTTTCCCGATGCCACGCCTTTTCACGTCAAAAGACCGGCTTTCCTGTTCCATCGGGAACGGCGACCGGACCGGTGATGGGCGATAGTCGGTTCATCGAACAACCCCGGAAACGAAGTGAAGACCATGAAAACGCTCGCAACTCTCATCAACGTGATCGCCTTTACGGCGCTCTTCGTTGCCTATGCGAGCGCCCATTCTCCGGAACGGCCGAGCGGTGTTCGCCGCGCTCTTCAGACCTACTCCGGTCAGGTCTATACCGGCGCCTATCCCACAATGAAGCCGTACTGCAAGAACGACGCCGGCACGACCTTCGTCATCTGACAGTTGAAGGTTCAGCGATCCGCGCCGCGATTGCCGCTGCCGCCTCATCAGCGCCGAGCGTCGACACATCGATCTCAATCAATCGGTCGCTTCTGCCGCGCAGCAGCCGGTGCGCGCGCCGCAATCCCAGAAGAACTTCCGGATCGGTCAGCTTGTGCAGCTTGCTCCGGCCGGCGCGTGTCAGGCGCTTGAGATTTTCCTCGACGTCGCAATCGATCACGACCGCAACGAAGCGAGCGCCGCGTTTTTGCGCGAGTGCGGCGCAGTCCTCGAAGGCACGCGTGTCGGTGGCATCGTCCGAGAGCGCATCGGTGAAGATGATCGACCGTTCGGCTGCCGCCCTTTCCAGGTGCTCGAACACGCTTTGGCGGACCGCCGATCGAAGCGAGCGATAAAGCGGGTCACTGCGCGCAAACAGTGCCTCGGCCGGATTGATCAGCGTGTGATTGTCGGCGAGCCGCGCGCCCAGCCTTTCAGCAAGATGGCGCGCGATCGTCAGCTTACCGGTGCCCGGCCAGCCGTTGATGTGAACGACAAGGCCGGACGGTTCTACGCTCAAGCGGCGTCCCGGTTGAGGTTCGCGCCACCGGCGTCGGTCAATAGGAAGGCTTCGCCGCAGGCCTTGGCGAGCGTGCGCACCCTAAGGATGTAGCTCTGGCGCTCGGTGACCGAGATCACGCCGCGGGCATCGAGCAGGTTGAACACATGGCTTGCCTTGATGCACTGGTCGTAGGCTGGGAAGACGCATTTGTGCAGGTGGTTGTTGCTGTGGTCGCCCGGTGCTCCGGCAGCCAGCAACGCCTGGCACTCGGCTTCCGCATCGATGAAGTGCTGATGCAGCATCGCCGTGTTGGCGTATTCGAAATTGTAGCGCGAATATTCCTGTTCGGCCTGCAGGAAGACATCGCCATAGCTGATCTTCTCGGCAGCCTCGCGACCGTTGAAGTTCAGGTCGTAGACGTTGTCGACGCCCTGCACATACATGGCGAGGCGTTCGAGACCGTAGGTCAGTTCGCCCGAAACCGGCGAGCACTCGATGCCGCAGACCTGCTGGAAGTACGTGAACTGCGACACTTCCATGCCGTCGCACCAGCACTCCCAGCCGAGACCCCAGGCGCCGAGCGTCGGGCTTTCCCAGTCATCCTCGACAAAGCGGATATCGTGCAGCAGCGGGTCGAGGCCGATCGCCTCGAGCGAGCCGAGATAGAGTTCCTGCAGGTTGGACGGGTTAGGCTTCAGGATTACCTGATACTGATAGTAGTGCTGCAGGCGGTTCGGGTTTTCGCCGTAGCGGCCATCGGTCGGGCGACGCGACGGCTGGACGTAAGCCGCACGCCAGGGACGCGGGCCCAGCGCGCGCAGGGTCGTTGCCGGATGGAAGGTACCGGCGCCCACTTCCATGTCGTAGGGCTGCAGCACGGCGCAACCCTTGTCGGCCCAGTAATTGTGGAGTGTCAGGATCAGAGCCTGAAACGAGCGCTTCGGGTTCATATGATCAGGCAGAGTGGTCATGGATCGCGTCCGGATTTCTTCTAGAAAATGTGCCGGACAGGTGCCACGCCTGATGGCAGGGGTCAAGCGCTACGGCAGCGGGCGGGCAAATAGACCGCAGCCACACTGACGCGTTCCGACCGCCCTCACTCGCCGTCGCGCTTCAGCCTGTATTCGCCGGTCTCCGGGTCCTGCACCAACGTTCCCTGCGCCCCGGTCTGCTCCTCGCGGCGAGCCTGTTCGCGCTGGCGCGTCAGCTTCTGGGCATCCGCCACGAACTTGCGATAGCCGAGCCAGAAGACGAAACCTGCGATCAGGAGCAGGATGAGTTGCGGCATTTTCCCTCCAAGGACATTTCAGGCCGGGCAGGCATCAAAGCCCGAACCGCGCCCACAATGCCCTTTCCTCGATGGCTTCGGCAAGTCCCGCCGCTGCGGAAGCGGCCATTGGCTCGACCAGAGCACCGGCAATGGCCGCGCCGCTCTGCCGGCGGCCAAAAAGGCTGCGCACCGGCTGGATGAGTTCGAGCCGAGCCTTGTCGCCATAGCGCTTCTTCACCTCGCCGCGCAGATCGCCGAGACTATCGATGATGCCGAGCTCCAACCCGCGCCGGCCGGTCCAGAAAAGGCCGGAGAAGATATCCGGATCGTCGGCGAGCATCTGGCCGCGACGGGCCTTGACCATCTGGATGAAGGTATCGTGGATATCGAGCTGCAGGTTCTTCAGGAATGCGATGTCGTTTTCCTTTTCCGGTTGGAACGGATCGAGCATCACCTTGTTTTCGCCAGCGGTATAGACACGCCGCTCGACGCCGATCTTCTTCAGAAGTTCCGGAAAACCGAACCCGCCGGAGACAACGCCGATCGAGCCGACGATCGAGGTCGGGTCGGCAATGATCTCGTCGCCGGCAAGCGCGATCATATAGCCGCCGGATGCGGCGACGTCCTCGACGAAGATCAGCACACGCTTTTTCTTCTCCTGGGCGAGATCACGGATGCGTTGGTAGATCAACCGCGACTGCACCGGGGAGCCGCCAGGCGAATTGACGGAGATCGCGACAGCAGGCGCCTCCTTGATTGCGAAGGCCTTTTCGAGAAGCGGGGCCGCTGTCGCCAGGTTGAGCGCCGGCCGGAACTGACCGCCGCCGGCCATGATCGCGCCGTGGAGCCGGACGACGGGGATCGTCACGCCTTCCTTGCGAAAACGCTTGGGCAACAACCGTCTCAGGAACGCCTTCATTTCAACTCCTGCCTGCTGGGACATGCCATGAGTTTGAGCCGGAACGACCGGAAATCATAGACATAACCGCGTCTCATCGGCGAAAAGCGGAATGCTTCGCCCGATCGCCCGCCAGGGGCTCTTCCATGCCATGTATGCACTGATGCGGCGAACGCAATGCCGCATACGGTAAATCAGCGGCGGCGATAGGCGGCGCGGCCATTGTTGAGGTCGTCGACATGGTCTGCGAAGCGATGCCCCTCCTCGTGCATGACGAGCGGGGCGCGAAAGACCAGCCGTTTGCGGCTCTGCTTGATCGCCGTCACCAGGATGCGCACGGCGTTTTCACCGACCCGCGGATGCAGCGCCGTGATCTCGATGCCACCAAAGCGGCGGCCGCAAGCGGCGATGATCTCGGCGATCGATTCCGGCCGAGCGATCAACGACAGTTGCCCGCCGGGCTTCATGATCGCGCCCGCCGTCTTCACCCAGATCTCGAACAGCCCGTCGCTCATCGCATGGGCCTCGGCCTTGAGCGCATCCGGAGTCTTGCGGTCCGAGGCATCGTTGAAGGGTGGGTTCATGATCACATGATCGAAGCTGTCATCCGCCAGACCCGTCGCGACACGCGCCTTGCCGGTCAGTGAAACGTCGGCCTCAACGACCGAGACGCGCGAGGAAAGACGGGCGTTTTCGGCAAGCGCCAGGCTGCGGCGGGCAAACTCCGCCATAACGGGCGAGCGCTCCACCAGCACCACTTCCGCATCGTCGATCCGCGAGGCGACGGCCATGCCGGCTGCACCCGCGCCCGCACCGAGATCGGCGACCCGGCAGGGACGATCCGATGCAACGAGCGACGCAAGCAGCATGGCGTCCATGCCGGAGCGATGCCCCTGGCCGAGTGGCTGGACGACATGGAACTTGCCGCGGTGAAAAGCGTCGACGGTTTCGGTCGCAGCCGGCATCGGCTCTGTGCTCAAGGGCGCAACTCCGCCTCGAGCCCGGCATCGATCAGGATCCGGCGCGCCGCGTCCGCGTCTTCCTCGGCGACCAGAAAGCGACGGGGCAAGAGGCCGAGCGAGCCCTCAAGAACGCTCATCCCCTGGTCGGCGATGAGGCTTGCGATGCCGGCATCCTTCATCAGGCTCTCGGCAAAGGAGAGCACGACGGCATCGTTGGTACGGATCAATTCCTTCATCCGGCGGTTTTTCCTGTCCTATTTCCGCAAGCGGGACAATTCGCCTCTTGCCGCACGGGACACCCCTTCCTATTGTCGAAAGCGACAATGAAAACAGGAGTCCCGGTGTGGGCGTAGTGATACCGCTGGAAGACAGCAAAAACAAACAGGCGTCCGTAAAGCCGCTCGTTGATCTGACCGCTGCGGACATGGAGCGCGTCAACCAGCTTATCCTGTCGAAGGCCGGCTCCGACGTTCAGATGATTCCCGAGGTCGCCAACCACCTGATTTCTTCGGGCGGCAAGCGCCTGCGCCCGATGCTGACGCTCGCCTCCGCTGCGATGTTCGGCTACGAGGGCGACGCCCACGTCAAGCTCGCAACCAGCGTCGAATTCATGCACACCGCGACGCTTCTCCATGACGACGTCGTTGACGAAAGCGACCTTCGCCGCGGCAAATCCACCGCACGCACGATCTGGGGCAACCAGGCAAGCGTGCTGGTCGGCGACTTCCTGCTCGGCCAGGCCTTCCGCATGATGGTCGATGTCGGCTCGCTCGACGCGCTCGACGTGCTGTCGACTGCAGCTTCGGTCATTGCCGAAGGCGAAGTGCTGCAGCTCTCCGTCGCCAAGAACATGGAAACGACCGAGGACGACTATCTCCAGGTCATCCGTGCCAAGACCGCAGCCCTTTTTGCCGCCGCCGCCGAAGTTGGGCCGATCGTAGCCCAGACCAGCAAATCGGACCGCAATGCGCTGAAATCCTACGGGATGAACCTCGGCCTCGCCTTCCAGCTCGTCGACGACGTGCTCGACTATGGCGGCTCGTCGAGCGACCTCGGCAAGAATGTCGGCGACGACTTCCGCGAGGGCAAGATCACCCTTCCGGTAATCCTCTCCTATCGCCGCGGAACGGCGGAAGACCGTGCCTTCTGGCGCGAGGCGATCGAAGGCGGCGACAGCAGCGACGCGAACCTCGACAAGGCACTCGGCCTGATCAAGCGCTATGGGGGCTTGAGCGACACCATCGCGCGCGCCCAGCATTACGGCACGATTGCCCGCGATGCGCTGGCGCCGCTGCCGGCGTCTCCCTGGAAATCGGCGCTCACCGAAGTCATCGACTTCTGCATCGATCGCGTCAGCTGACGGGCTCCGGGCAGGTCAGAACGAGCGACAGGATTTTCTTGCCGCGTTGCGCCAAAAAAGCCATTCTGTTCCTCAAGAGTTGCGTTGGGCTATATGTGGCTGACTCCGAAAACAACCCTTAGTGGTGCGAAAGCCGAGCAATCGGCGCGAAAGGTTTGACATGCGGCAAAAGACGATTCTCCGCCTCCTCAGCGGCGCAGCACTGCTGGCTCTCGCTGCTGTCAGCGGCGGCTACCAGGCATTTGCCGAGGAGAAGACCGCAGCCGTCGAGGAAACTGAGCCGTTCGACATCAAGTCGGTCAATACCTTTTCCGGCGCGTTTCTCGCTGCCCGCACCGCCGATACGGACCGCGACTTCGCTTCCGCCACGGAACTCTACCGCATCGCGCTGCAGTTCGAGCCGAACAACAACGACGTCAAGCAGCGGCTGATGATCACGCTTCTGATGGCGGGCCAGTTCGACGAAGGCGCGAAGATTGCCGAGCAGTTGAAGTCCGACCCGGCCGTCGAGCGCATCACGACGGTCATTCGCGCGATCGAGGCGATCCGCAAGCGCGAGTATCGCAACGCACAGAAGCTTCTGAACTACCAGGGTCCGAACGATCTCGACCGGCTGATGAACGGCCTGCTTTCGGCCTGGGCGAAATTCGGCCAGGGCAAGCCGAAGGAAGCACTCGCCGAGATCAACGGCCTTGACGGTCCTGAATGGTTCCGCGTGTTCAAGAACTATCATGCGGGCGCGATCGCGGTTGCTGCGGGTGACAAGCAGACGGCTCGCACCAGGCTCAACGATGCCATTCTCGACCGCGAGGGCGGAAGTGCCGCTCCCGACACCTTCATGCGCGCGGTCGAAGCGCTTGCCCGTTTCGAGGCGCGCGAAGGCAACAAGCAGAAGGCGCTCGATACCGTCGCCGTCGGCGAAAACATGGTCAACAACTACACGCCGCTGCAGGCGCTGAGGACCGATATCGAGAATGGTGTTCCGCAGGAACAGCAGGTCAAGAACGCCACCCAGGGCGCTGCGGCCGTGCTCTTCTCGATCGGTGCGGCACTCAACCGCGACGGCGCCGAGGACATCGTCTCGCTCTACCTGCAGACCGCGCGCCGGCTCGACCCTGACAGCGCCGACATCCTGGTCATGCTCGGCGGCATCGCCGAAAACCTGAAGAAACCGAACGAGGCGATCGAACTCTACAAGGCCATTCCCGAGACCTCGCCGATGCGGCGCGTTTCGGAACTACAGCTCGGGCTCAGCCTCGCCAGCATCGGCAAGGTCGACGAGGCGAAGAAGCACCTGAAGGCGCTCATCGACGTCGATCCGAAGAACATCCGCAACTATCTCGCCTATGGCAGCGTGCTTTCCGACGCCAAGGACTACAAGGAGATGGGCGAACTCTACGATCGCGCCGTCGAACAGATCGGCTCCGTCCCGAAGCGCAGCGACTGGACCGTGTTCTTCCAACGCGGCATCGCCTATGAGCGCCAGAAGCTCTGGGACAAGGCCGAGCCGAACTTCCGCAAGGCGCTGGAGCTCAATCCGGACCAGCCGCAGGTGTTGAACTATCTCGGCTATTCCTGGGTCGACATGAACATCAACCTCGAAGAAGGCCTGGAGATGATCCGCAAGGCCGTCGAGTTGAAGCCGGATGACGGCTATATCGTCGATTCCCTCGGCTGGGCCTATTTCCGCATGAACCGCTTCGACGACGCAGTCGTGGAACTGGAGAAGGCGGCCGAACTGATGGCCGGCGACCCGACGATCAACGATCACCTTGGCGACGCCTACTGGCGCGTCGGCCGCAAGCTCGAAGCCGTGTTCCAGTGGACGCAGACGCTCGAACTGAAGCCCGAGGAAGCCGAGATCCCGAAGATCAAGGCAAAGATCGAGAGCGGCTTGCCGCCGCTCAAGGAAACGGTCCCCGCCTCGGCCGATGCCAAGGAAACTGCGCCGAAGAAGGTGACCCCGGAAGCACCGGCGCCGGACAAGAAGTCCTGATCGTTCCATGTCGGAAGGTGACATCGCGGGCTTCGCGCTGACGCGCGCAGCCCCCGCAAAGATCAATCTGGCCCTTCACGTCGTCGGCCAGCGCGCCGACGGCCACCATCTTCTCGAAAGTCTCGTCACTTTTGCCGATCGCGGCGATCGCATCGGTCTCTCGCCGGCGGATGCGGATCGCTTCACGGTTTCGGGCGCGTTTGCCGCCGCGCTGCCGATGGATGCCGACGCGGGCGGCAACCTGGTTCTGAAGGCACGGGACCTGCTGCGCGCCGAACTGCAGGCACTTGACCCCGACACAGCCGGGCCGGTCCACCTGCATCTCGAGAAGAACCTGCCGCTCGCCTCGGGCATTGGCGGCGGATCCGCGGATGCGGCGGCGACGCTTCTTGGGCTTCTCGATCTTTGGGGCGCGACGATCGAACCCTCCCGCCTCGGCGCCATCGCGCTGCAGCTCGGGGCGGACGTGCCGATGTGTCTTGCCGGCACGCCACTGCTCGCGAAGGGGATCGGCGAGGACATTACGCCGCTTGCGGATTTCCCCGCGCTGCCGGTCGTGCTGGTGAATCCGCTCGTCGCCGTCTCGACTCCGGTTGTCTTCCGGGCCCTCGCCAACAAGACGAACCCGACGCTCGTTGCGCCTCACAGAGCCAGTACGGCGGCCGAGTGGATTTCTGCCATCGCCACGATGCGCAACGATTTGCAGCTGCCGGCAGAGGGCCTTGAGCCCGTGATCGGCACGGTCCGCAAGGCATTGACCGAAGCCGGAACGGCGCTCACGCGCATGTCGGGCTCGGGCGCCACATGCTTCGGCCTTTTCGACAGCGACGTGCGCGCGGCTGCGACAGCGCGCGCTCTTTCGGAGGCCTACCCCGGGTGGTACGTTCTCGCCTGCAGGACAGTGGGCAAAGGGAAATAGCATGGCCGGTATCGACGAAAAGCGTCCGTTCATTCCTGTCGGGATCGCCATCCTCACGGTCTCCGACACGCGCACGCGCGCCGACGACAAGTCGGGCGACACATTGGAAGCGCGGGTGCGTGACGCCGGCCATCGGCTTGAGGCGCGCGCCATCGTTTCCGACGACAAAACGAAGATCTACGACCAGGTAAAGTCCTGGACGCTCGATCCCAACATCGACGTGGTGATCACGACAGGTGGAACGGGCTTCACCGGGCGGGACGTGACGCCCGAGGCGCTGGAACCGTTGTTCGAGAAGCGCATGGACGGGTTCTCCGAAGTCTTCCACCGTATCTCCTTCGAGAAGATCGGCACCTCGACGATCCAGTCGCGCGCAACCGGCGGCGTTGCCAACGCCACCTTCATCTTCGTGCTTCCGGGCTCGCCCGGTGCCTGCCGCGATGCGTGGGACGGCATCCTCAAGCAACAGCTCGACTACCGGCACATGCCCTGCAATTTCGTGGAGATCATGCCGCGGCTCGACGAGCATCTGAAACGTAGCTGAAGAGCTTGGACCGTTCCGGCTTGGCCGACCTGTTACCTTAGTAACTGACGGTCGCTTCTCCTCTCGTTAGTCTCCCAGCGTTGACACAGCGAGGAACGACCGCCGCACGTTCTATTCCTCGCGCCGCAAGACCCTTCCGCCTCTGTCCCCCAGGCGGAATGCAATGTTGGATACGACGGGCAGCCAGAATGCTGCCCGGATAGAAATCTGCCAAACAAGGTCATTTGAGAGCCGCTTGGAGGTGCCGTCCCCCCGGGACTGGCACCTTTAATTTTGCGCGCGACGAACCGGCGTTACCGCCTGGCTTCGACGGCGACCCAGGCCGGAACAAGTTCGGTCGAAAGCTTGCGGACAGAGCGGACATTCGTCATGGCATCCAGGCCCGTATTGCCGCGGGCGGCCGCAAGAGCATCGTTCTTGCGCAGGAGAAAGCCTGTCTCCAGCGGCTTTCCCCGCCGGGTCAGCCGGCGGAAGAGAGGCATGCGATGCAGTCTCGAACCGGAGAAGCGGGCCGGTGCCTTGTTCATCGACACGTACTCGGCCAGTTCATCGATCCAGCGGCCGATCGGGCGGGCGCCCGGCTCCAGCAACATCAGCCATTCGCCACGCGCCGAACCCACCACATCGGCGAGATTCCAATCCCGGTAGAAACGGCATCCAGCGGCATCGGCCACATCGGACGAACCATCCTTCGAACCGTGATCGAGGATGATCACATCGCTGACCAGCCCCTCCACCGCGCCGGCAACCAACACAGCAAGCGTCTGCGCCAGTTCGGCTTCGTTGTCGCGGGTTTCCATAATGATCGTGAGCATGGTTTCTCGTAACGCATCGGCACGGCAATTGCTACATCCAGGACATCGACCGAAGCGGTGCCTTGATCGACAAAACCGAAATTCCAATTTTTTGTTCTTGAATTGTTCCCTCATTCGCGATAGGAAAATAATCAGAACAAAACGGGATCAAATATCTGATTCCGGGGAGATTCCAATGACCGAGCTGTCTCAGATCAGGCAGGGTGCCCTTGCGCCCGCCAACACGGCAGATGTGGCCGAAGCGATGATGAGCGCAACGGGCCTCCGGATCGACATCGATCGCCGCCGGGGGCGCGGCGCCGGGATCAACATGTCCGGCAGGTTCGAACCGCGCAGCCGCGAGACGTTCGACGACGGTTGGGAAAGCCTGGAGGATCTGCCGCCGTTCAAGACCGAGGTTCAGGTCGAGAAGCCGCGCACGGTGATCACGAGGAACGAGTCTCCCGACATCTCCTTCGACCGCTCGATCAATCCCTATCGCGGCTGCGAGCATGGTTGCATCTATTGCTTTGCCCGCCCCACGCACGCGTATATGGGCCTATCGGCCGGCCTCGACTTCGAAGCGAAGCTGTTTGCCAAGCCGGATGCACCGCGACTTCTGGAGCGCGAACTGGCGCGGCAGGACTACAAGGTGAGGCCGATCGCCATCGGCACCAACACCGACCCCTATCAGCCGATCGAGAAGGAGTGGCGCATCATGCGCCAGATCCTCGAGGTGCTGCGGGACGCCAACCATCCGGTCATGATCGTCACCAAATCAGCGATGGTCACCCGCGATATCGATATCCTGGCGCCGATGGCGGAAAAGGGACTGGTGCGCGTCGGCATCTCCGTCACGACACTCGACCGGAAGCTCGCCCGCACGATGGAGCCGCGGGCCTCTACGCCGAGCAAGCGGCTGGAGGCGATACGCATGCTTGCCGAAGCGGGCATCCCGGCCGGTGTTCTCGTTTCCCCTATCATTCCGGCGCTGAACGACCACGAGATCGAGCGCGTGCTCGAAGGCGCAAGGACAGCCGGAGCAACCGAAGCGAGCTATGTCCTCTTGCGGCTGCCGCTCGAGGTCAGCCCGCTCTTTCGCGACTGGCTGCTGCGCAATTATCCGGACCGCTACCGGCACGTCATGTCGCTCATCCGCTCCATGCGTGGCGGCAAGGACTATGACGCCGAATTCGGCAAACGCATGAAGGGCGCCGGCCCCTATGCGTGGCAGATTGGCCGCCGCTTCGACCTGGCGGTCAAGCGCCTCGGCTTCAACCCGACGCGCCGGCAGCTGCGCGACGATCTCTTCGTGCCGCCGCTCGGAACGGGGGTGCAGCTCTCGCTTCTTTGAAGGCTTTCCGGTCACCTGGGTAGCCATCCCGCAATTTCGTAATCGGCGCGCGGCGAGAGATGATCGCCCCGCACCGCCAGGCGAACCCGATAGCGGGCGCCTGAGATCACATAGCAGTTCCGGTGCCCCTTACCCGCCGTGGGTCCCGGTAATCCCCCGTCCGCCGCCGCACTCGGACCTGGGGGCTTGAAGAGAATCGGTCGATCATGCGAATTAGACTTATGTCTCGCAGATCGTCCGATTCTCCCCTTTTTCCCGATATCATCGAAGCGCCCGATTTCAGTTTCGAGCTTTCGGCCAAGGGCGATGGCTTCTGGCCGGTCGCCGGAGCGGATGAGGCCGGGCGGGGGCCGCTCGCGGGACCGGTGGTCGCCGCCGCCGTCATCCTCGATCCGGACGCCATTCCCGCAGGCCTCGACGACAGCAAGAAGCTGACGGCGCAGGCGCGCGAAAAACTGTTCGAAGAAATCCTCGCCACGTCCGAAGTGTCGATCGCCTCGGCTTCGGCCGGCACGATCGACGCCACCGACATCCGCAAGGCAAGCCTTGAAGCCATGCGACGCGCCGTGGCCGGCCTGCCCTCGAACGCACGCTTCGTGCTCGTCGACGGCCGTGACGTGCCGCCCGGCCTCACCTGCCACGCCAAGGCGGTCGTCAAGGGCGATGCGCGGTCGCTGTCGATCGCCGCCGCTTCGATCGTCGCCAAGGTCACCCGCGACCGCATGATGGCCCGTGCCGATCTCGCACATCCCGGCTACGGCTTCGCGCTCCATGCCGGCTATGCGACGGTGACCCACCGTCGCGCCATCGAGACCCACGGCCCCTGCCCGCTGCACCGCATGAGCTTCCGGCCGCTGCGCCGGGACGACTAACCTTTGCGCAATCCCCGACCAGCGCTACGCAGGCGTTTTCGGTTCCGCTTCCGACATATCTCGTCAACTGCTTTTCTCGCGTCAAAAGCCATACCGGCGGCGCGCATGCTGACGTGCGCCACGCTAGCCCTTGAACACTGGTCCTACTTCGGCAGCCGAACCTGATGTGGCGAAACGCCTACGGGATTCTCTGACGGAGGCTGGCGCCACCCATTGGTCGGGCCAACGCGGTCTCTGCAGACAGGCATAAAAAAAGCCCCACACGAAGCGGGGCTTTCTTCAATCGAATGTCCGAGCGCTTAGTTCAAGCGTGCCTTGACGTCGCCAAGTGCCTTCTTGAACAGATCGCTCTGGGCGCCGGCGTCGGCCTTGGCGGCAATGACCTTCTCAGCAGCGGCGATCGCGAGATCGACGGCAGCGGAACGAACCGCGTTGATCGCGTCGCTTTCGGCCTGCTTGATCTTCTGTTCCGAAAGAGCCGTGCGACGAACGACGTATTCCTCGGTCTTCTGCTTGGCTTCCGCGGTCAGCATTTCGGCTTCGCGCTGGGCGGCAGCGACGATGCCAGCAGCTTCCGCTTCGGCATCCTTGCGCTTGCGCTGGTATTCAGCGACGAGGCCCTGTGCTTCTTCGCGCAGGCGCTTGGCTTCGGTCAGCTCGTTGCCGATCTTTTCGGCGCGGGCGTCGAGCGCCTTGCCGACCATGCCCGGAACCTTGAGATAGGCAATCAGGACGAAGAACAGGATCAGGCCAACGAAGGCATAGAAAGTTGCATCAAGATGCATAGTTCAGTGCTCCTCAGTTGCCAGCCGATGCCTTGACGGCAGCGGTGATCTCGGCCTTGGTGACGGTTCCGCCGATCAGCTGCTTGACGACAGCCGTTGCGGTTTCCTCGGCGATGGCGCCGACGTCGGCCAGTGCCTTTGCCTTGATGTCGGCGATGCGGTCTTCTGCAGCCGAGATCTTCTTGGCAAGGTCGGCTTCGACGGCGGTGCGGTCAGCATTGGCCTTGGCCTTTGCGGATTCGCGGGCGTCGTCGGCGATCTTGTGACCCTTGGACTTGGCGGCTGCCAGGTCCTGCTCGTAGGAAGCGATGGCAGCGTCGGCTTCGCCCTTGAGGCGGGACGCTTCATCGAGATCCTGAGCGATCCGATCGTGACGGGTTTCCAGAATTCCGCCGATGCGCGGAATGATGACCTTCGACATCAGGAGATAGAAGAGGCCGAACGTGATCGCGAGCCAAAGCAGCTGCGATGCGAAATGGGTCGTATCGAAGGGCGGGAACACGCCGGAGCCAGCCTCGCCTTCGTGAGCCACACCCGTTTCGGTGTGCACCTCACCGGCCGCAGCGGCATCGTGTGCTTCGGCGCCTTCAGTGGTGGTTGACTGCTGGGCATAAGCCGCGGTCACAAACATGCTCACCTCCAGGTGCACTCAAGAATATGCGCGGCCGCGACCTTTTGACGGGTCGCGGCCGAAACTCCAGCCGATATTAGACGGCGAAGAGGAGGAGCAGGGCTACGAGCAGCGAGAAGATGCCCAGAGCTTCCGTAACGGCGAAGCCGAATACGAGGCGGCCGAACTGGCCGTCAGCAGCCGACGGGTTACGCAGCGCGCCAGAGAGGTAGCTGCCGAAGATGTTGCCGAGGCCGAGAGCCGTGCCGGCCATGCCGAGGCAAGCGAGACCTGCGCCGATGTACTTTGCTGCTTCCGCTTCCATGTTTGAACTCCTTCGAATGGTGTTGCGGCTTAGGATTGCGCTTCCGGCGGAGGTCCGGCCGGAAGCAAGCGACTGTTATTCCTTAGTGGCTTCCGGGATGGACAGCGTCGTTGAGGTACATGCAAGTCAGTACCGCGAAGACATAGGCCTGGAGGAAGCAGACGAGGAACTCAAGACCGGTAATGGCGACGGTCATGATGAGCGGCAGGATGGCGCCACCGATGCCGACCGCGCCGAGGGCGCTGAGCGAGGTGACGAAGCCTGCGAAGACCTTCAGCGTGATGTGCCCGGCCAGCATGTTGGCGAAAAGACGGACCGAGAGGCTGATGGGGCGCGAAAGGAACGAGATGACTTCGATCGCGACGACGAGCGGCAGAAGGACGCCAGGAACGCCATGCGGCACGAAGAGCTTCAGGAAGCCGAGACCGTGCTTGTAGAAACCGTAGAGAATGACGGTACCGATGACGAACAGCGCCAGAGCGAAAGTGACGATGATCTGGCTGGTGACCGTGAAGAAGTAGGGCATCATGCCGAGCAGGTTCGCCGTCAGGATGAACATGAACAGCGAGAACACCATCGGGAAGAACTTCATGCCGCCGCTGCCGGCACCTTCGCGCAGCATCGAGGCGATGAATTCGTAGGACATTTCCGAGACCGACTGCATGCGGGTCGGGATAAGACCGCGCTGCGACGTCGTCAGATAAAGAAAGCCTGCGGCAACACCCACGGTCGCAACCATGAACAGCGACGCATTGGTGAAGGAAAAGTCCATTCCGCCAATTTCGATCGGGACAATCTTATTGACCAGGAACTGGTGGGTCGGATCGTTTGACACCGCGCTTCTCTTTCGTTCTACCCGCCCGAGAGCGGAAACCGTTTTCTTCGGGGCAACGCCTCAGCGGGCGTCGCCGTCCTTCTTGTCATTCCCAGAACCGCCTCTTCCGGCTTCCGGTGTCGCCACCATACCGGCCGAGCGCAGCACATTCAGCACGCCAGCGCAGAAGCCGAGAAGCAGGAAGATAATCAATCCCCACGGCCCTGTACCCGCAAAGTGGTCCAAAAGATAGCCCAGAAACGCCCCGACAACGATACCGGCGATGAACTCGCTCGAGAGCTTCATCGCCGCCGCATAACCTTTACGGCTTTCGGCGGCCCTGGCTTCCGCTACATCAGGCGTATTGGGCCTCTTGGCCTCAATCTTGTCGCCGAGCTGCTTCAGCCGCGCTTCCAGACTTTCTTCAGGTTTCTCCGCCACGTGGCTACTCCCTTGTCGTCCTTATCGGGTCTCAGACCGCGATTTCGGTCATACAATAGGCCTTCGCACAAGCCACGTTTCGGCCCCATTTGAAGTCGCGCGCAACATAGTTTTAGGCACCCGCATAGTCAAGGCGTGCAGGTCGCTTGATCGTGGACAATGTTTTCCATGAAATTCAATGGGTTAAGCACACGTTCATCGATCTTCGACAAGGTCGCGGCAGGATTCCGGCCGGAGACCGGCGGGAATCCCCCCTTCCGCGTGTGCGCAGGAAAGGCGGCGGAATCGCGTCGGGCGCGGATCAGCTCCAGCCGCCGCCATAGGTGCGATAGAATATATGCATGCCGATCTTGCCGACCCGCTTCATCGTCTTCGCCCACGGCGGATTGACGTAGGTTGCGTGGTAATGGGTGGCAGAGCCCACTTCCGGCAGCCAGATCTTGCCGGCGGTGACGGCCATCGCAACTTCCTTGGCGGTCTTCCAGTGCGAGCGGGAATAAATAAGGTCGCGGATCATGTCGCAGGCGAAGGAAAACTGGCAACGGTTGCGCCAGGCCTTGTTCTGATAAACAACGCCGCAGATGGTCTTCGGATAGGTGGGATTGCGCACGCGATTGAGAATCACTTGCGCGACGGCGGCCTGGCCCTTGAGCGGCTCGCTGCGGGCTTCGAAATAGATGCCTTCGGCCAGGCAGGTCTGCTCTTCCTTGCTGAAAACCGACCCCGGCAATGCGGTGGCGGCCCAGGCGTGGTCGTCCGGCGCAATCTCGGGAATGAAGCGCCCGGCGTTCCTGTCTTCGCGCAGGATCGAATCGAAGGGCGATTCACGCGCATAGTCCGGCTCGGGCCGGACGTAAGCAGTCGCAAGAATGTCGGGGCGATCGTTGGTAACGAGCTTGGCCAGCATCGGCGAAACGCCGGGCTCCGCCTTTGGCGGCGTCTTCCGGTAGAAGGCGGTGGCGATCTCGATCTCCTTGCCTTCGATGCGGGACTTGGCGAAGACCATCTTCTCCCCCTCCCCCAGGCTTGGCTCCATCAGGGAGCTGGTGCGCTGCAGGATCGAGCCGGCGGAGAAATCCTTGGGCGGCGTTACCGGGGTCACGGCAACGACGCGACCCTTCTTGGCCTGACGGTTGACGCGGTCTTCGTCGGGCGTGCCCGAATGTTTGGTTTCCGCGGTCAGCGCGACGCGGCTGCCGTCCGGCATGGTGATGCCGGCGCCGCCGTCAAGCGCGCCCGTGGTGACCGGATCGGCAAACACCATTTCGGCTTCGTGGATCGAGCCGGCCGGCGACGGCGTCATATACATGCGCCAGCGCTCGCCGCCCCGGTTGATGCCGGACAGGAAGGTCGCGAGGTCGGCATAGGCGGCAGCCGAGGGAAAGCCGAGATAAAGGGCAAGGCCGATGATCGCGGGCGCCATCCAGGCGGACGGGTTCAGGCGAGACTTTAGACGCAGGTTCCGACTCTTACGCACCAACCGACTCCACGCAACGCTATCAGGCGGCACGGCTTCGCCCGCGCCGGCTATGCGCCAGCGTCGAGAATTCCGCGCGGGAAGATTAGACAATCAAGCAGCCGGACACTTCGCCGGGACCGCTCCGTTCGTGCTTTGAAAATGAAGCATTAACCTTGATGTTTGGTTAATGCGCGATCGCTGAAAGGTGGATGCCCCCACAACGCAACGAAGCCGCCTCCCCATCGGAAGGCGGCTTCGTTGCGTTGTAGATCCGGCCCATCCCGCGCCCGGCCAAGGACCGGGCAAACGTCAGATGATCACGTGCGAGCCGAGTTCGACCACGCGGTTGGTCGGCAGGCGGAAGTAGTCCGACGGATCGATTGCCGCATTCGCAAGCGCGATGAACAACCGGTCCTGCCAGTGCGGCATGCCGCTCTCGGCATCGGGCACGAGCTTGCGGCGGCCGAGATAGAAGGACGTCGACATGATGTCGAACTTCAGGCCCGACTTGCGGAAGAGACCGAGCGCCTGCGAGACGTTCTGCGTTTCCATGAAGCCGAAGCGCATTTCGAGCAATGTGAACCGGTCCGACAACGGCTGCATGCTCACCCGTTCCGACTTCGGCACCTTCGGCGTATTGGCCGTGCGGATCGTCAGGATGAAGTTCTGATTGTGCAGCACGTGGTTGTGCTTGATGTTGTGGAGCAGTGCGGCCGGCGTCGATTCCGGATCGCTCGTCAGGAACACGGCGGTTCCGGGCACGGCCACCGGCGCATGTTCGCTCTTGCGCTCGATCGACTTGATGAAGCTCGCCAGCGGAATGTCGATGTGGCGGGTCTTGGCGTGCAGGATTTCGGTGCCGCGCCGCCAGGTCCACATGATGATGATGAAGGTGGCGGCGATCAGCACCGGAACGTAGCCGCCGTCGTGGATCTTCAGCATGTTGGCGCCGAGGAAGATGAACTCCAGCGCGAAGAGCGGCAACAGCACAGCGGCGGCCGCAAGCGCCGACCAGTTCCAGCGCATGCGCAGGAACTCGAAGGAAAGCACCGTCGTCACCACCATCGCGCCGGTCACCGAGATGCCGTAGGCGGTCGCCAGCGATTCGGACGAACCGAAGACGAAGACCAGCGCCATGACGCCGAACATCAGGAGCGTGTTGACGTTCGGCAGGTAGATCTGGCCAGTATGGGTCTCGGACGTATGGAAGATCGCCATGCGCGGCAGGAAGCCGAGGTGGATCGCCTGGCGCGTCAGCGAGAAGGCACCGGTTATCACCGCCTGGCTGGCGATGATGGTTGCCGCCGTCGCCAGAATGACCACCGGCAGCAGTGCCCATTTCGGGAACATCAGGAAGAACGGGTCGGACATCGCTTCCGGGTTCTTCAGGACGAAGGCGCCCTGGCCGAGATAGTTGAGGGTCAATGCCGGAAAGACGATCAGGAACCAGGCCCACTGGATCGGCCGGCGGCCGAAATGGCCAAGGTCGGCGTAGAGCGCCTCTGCACCGGTCACCGTCAGGAAGACGGCGCCGAGCACGATGATGCCGACATAGCCTTCGCTGAGCATGAAGCTCACGGCGTAGTAGGGATTGAAGGCCTTGAAGATCGATAAGTCGTCGGAGATGTGCACGAAACCGATGCCGCCCATCACCAGGAACCAGACGAGCGTGATCGGACCGAAGAAATTCGAGACCGCCGCGGTTCCCTTCGACTGCACCGCAAAGAGCATCAACAGGATGACCACCGCGATCGGCACGACATATTCCGACAGCGCCGGCGTCACCAGCTTCAGACCTTCGACCGCCGAAAGAACCGACAGCGCCGGCGTGATCATCGCGTCGCCGATAAAGAGCGCGGCGCCGGCAATGCCCATGAAGAAGAGGATGGCGGCGTGGCCGTTGGCGGACTTCATCAACAGGGCAAGCAGCGACAGCGTACCGCCCTCCCCCTGGTTGTCAGCGCGCAGAAGAAACAGCACGTATTTGATCGTGACGATGATCGTCAGCGTCCAGATCATCAGCGAGATCAGGCCGATGATCTCCGCATCGGTCACACCGTCATGGGAAACCGGGCGCAACGCTTCGCGAAAGGCATAGAGCGGGCTGGTGCCGATATCGCCATAGACGACACCGATCGAACCAAGCCCGAGGACCAGCAGACGGCGCAGGTCCTTCGGCTCATGAGTGGAAGGGGCATGCGATTGGGTCATGCAAACCTACTGGCGTTCAAAGCCAGCCTTTCCAGCGGAAAAAGAAAAAGGGGATCACGGCCGATATCACCATCGCCGCGATCGCCCAGGGATAACCGAATTGCCATTCCAGTTCGGGCATGACGCGGAAGTTCATGCCGTAGACCGAGGCGACCAGCGTCGGCGGCAGAAGCACAACCGACGCGATCGAGAAGATCTTGATGATGGCGTTCTGCTCGACGTTGATCAGGCCGAGCGATGCATCGAGCAGGAAGGTAATGTTGCCGGAAATGAACCCGGCATGTTCGGACAGCGATTGGATGTCGCGCGAAATCGAGCGACAGAGTTCGCGCGTTTCCTTGTCGTCCTGCACCTGCGGAACGGTGTAGACGAATGTCAGCAGGCGCGAGAGCGAGGCGAGGCTGTCGCGGGTCTTGGCGACCAGACGATGATGCCCGGCAACGTCGCGCAGGCGCGCCTCGAGAAAATGCGGCGGGCGGCGCTTGCCGGCGGCCTTGTCGCCGAAGACGGCGATCGACAGATCGTCGATCTTGGTCACGGCCTCTTCGAGAATTTCGGCGGTCCGGTCGGCGATCGTTTCCAGGAGCCGGGTCAGAACCACCGCGCCGTCTCGGCAATTTCCGGGGAAGCGGTGCATCGACGCCTTGAAGAGGGCGAAGGATCGGGGCTCGGCATAGCGGATGGTGACGAGCCGGCTACCCGCCAGGATAAAGCCGATGTCGGTCAGGCCGGGTATCTCCGTGTCCGAACGAAACACCAGTGACGCCGTCATGAACACGGCGTTCTCCTCGATATAGAGACGGCTCGAAGGCTCGATGTCCTTGAGGTCGTCGCGCGTCGGGATGGAAATGCCGAGCAGCTTTTCCATCATCAGATCTTCCGCCTTGTTCGGCTCGACCAGATCCAGCCAGATGAGGTCCGAACGCAAGCTCTCGGGCGGGTCGGCGGGCGTCAGGACGACGGCCGTGCCATCGGCGCAATAGCCGGTGATCATGCGAGCGTCCTCGTCATGCCAACCTTAGGGTCGAATGGAAGAGGCGAAAGGTCGTGCGCCACAAAATACCCACAATAGAGATCCATCGGATGGGACGTTCCGCCAGTCAGGACAAAGTCTTCAACTCAGTCATCGCGATGAGGGCGTCAAGTTGGGCACCTTCGCAAGTGCGGCAAGGCATATGGCGCAACGCAAACGCAAAATCAATGCCCTCTTGCAATCCGGCACGCGGGCATGCGCCGCCAGTTCGGCGCCACCCTATAGCATGTTTGCTTAAATCAAAACCGAATCAAGGGCAAAACGATTCGTGCCCGGCAGTCGGGCAGAACCGCTTCGAGACAAACTACTCGAACACGATATTTGGCGCGGCGCGGCTCTTGTCCTGCTGCGTGGCCGATACCTGTTCCCAGACCTTGGTCGCGATGTCGCGGTAGACGCGCGCGACCTCGCCTGCCGGGTCGGAGGCGACCAGCGGCGTTCCTGCATCCGACGTCTCGCGAATTCCCATCGTTAGCGGCACCTCGCCGAGGAAGGGTACGCCGATGCGTTCTGCCTCCTTGCGGGCGCCGCCGTGCCCGAAGATGTCGTAGCGGTTTCCGGTGTCGGGCGCGACGAAGTAGCTCATGTTCTCGACGATGCCGAGCACCGGGACTTCCACCTTGCGGAACATGGCAAGGCCCTTGCGCGCATCGATCAGCGCCAGGTCCTGCGGCGTCGAGACGATGACGGCACCGGCAAGCGGAACCTGCTGGGCCATGGTGAGCTGGGCGTCGCCCGTGCCCGGCGGCATGTCGACGACGAGCACGTCAAGATCGCCCCAGGCGACCTCGCGCAACATCTGCAGAAGCGCCGACTGGATCATCGGTCCGCGCCAGATCATCGCCACTTCCTCATCGACGAGGAAACCCATGGACATGACCTTGAGGCCGTAATTTTCCATCGGGCGGATGAGCCGGCCCTCGATCTGCTGCGGCCGGCCGGAAATCTTCAGCAGCCGCGGCATCGAGGGGCCGTAGATATCGGCATCGAGCAGACCGACTTTCAGGCCGTTTGCCTGGAGTGCCAGCGCCAGATTGACCGACGTGGTCGACTTGCCGACACCGCCCTTGCCCGAAGCGACGGCGATAATCGCGCCGACGCCGGGGATCCCCGCCTTGGCGGGCGGTCCGCCAGCCGGACGCGGGGCGTGGGAGTGGCCTGTATGGGACGGTGCCTGCGGCTGCGGGCGCTGCACCGGCGCGCTGCCCGCGGCTGCCTTGCGATCGGCCGTCAGAGCGACCATTGCCGCGGTGATCCCGGGAATGTCACGCACCACGCGCTCGGCTGCAGCCCGCATCGGCTCCAGTTCCTTGGCGCGTTCGGCCGGCACGGTGATCGAGAAATAGGCCTTGCCGTCGGAGATGAAGACATCAGACACGAGCCCGAGGTCGACGATATTGCCTTCCATGCCCGGGCCACGCACCGTGCGCAACTTTTCAAGCACCACTTCTTTCGTGACTTCCGGCATCGCGCCCTCTCATTCTTTTGTTATCTCTTAGATAGTCGAGGCGGGGCGCTTCGCCAATGCGACATATCGGAAAAAGGAAGGGCCACCACCCGCCTCGGTGTCCGTACATCCGGGATCACCTTCAAGGCGGGCAGTGGCCCTTTCGGTCGCGACCTTCTTGGGCGCTGTCTTCTTTTTAGTCCCCTCTGGACATGCCAATAGAAATGCAGGATGCGTGCCAGATTCAGATCTGGCGGAAATAGGCAGCAATTTCAAAAAGATAATCTCGACCGCCACTCATCGGCCGGCGATGGCATATGCCCAGTTTCTGAGCAACCGTCTGCAAATCGTCCAAGGATGGAGCAGATCGCCCAGATGACGGAACCTTGGCGACAGCATGCCGGGCTTCCCCAAGCTTCTTTCGATCGCATCAGGTCGAGGACATTCAGGAAGAGGCTTGCGGCGCAGGGCCGACTTGGGGCTAGCTGATGTAGCCCTTCTTCATCGCCTTCACGACCGCCTGGGTGCGGTTGACGGCGTCGAGCTTCTTGGTCACGTGGTTGAGGTAGTGGTTGACCGTATGCTCGGAGAGCCCGAGGATGCCGGCGATCTCGGCGCTGGTCTTTCCGGCAGCCGTCCAGCTCAAACACTGGATCTCGCGCTCCGAAAGTGCTGCGCCGCTGCTCTTCCACACGGAGCCGATTTCGGCGAGGCGGTTATAGACATGGATTGCAATCATCTGCAGTTCCATGGTGACGGTCATCGGCAGTTCGACCAGCGGGCCCATCAGGATGACCGCGCCGCGGCCGCCCTCGGCGTCATGAACCGGGAAGTAGCTTGCCTGGAAGATACCGTTTTCGCGCAGCATCTCGATGTATTCGGCCGCCGATTCCGGTTTGCCGCCCTCTCCCTCCCAGGCTGCAAGCGTCACCTGGAACGGCGTCGTCGTCTCGCGCAGGCGGCGCACGCCGGTACTGAAGCGCAGCATCGACAGGCTGTCATACTTATTCAGCAGCTCGGCCGGCATGTTGGAGATGACGGTGCTCGCGGCGAGGCGCTCCACGTCGATCGAGGGGATCGAGCAGATCAGAAACGTCTTGAAGCCAAAAACCTGCGTGATCCGCCGCATATAGCGGATGATATCGAACTGGGTCTCAAGCTTTGCGATCTCGGACGCGAAATCGCCGCCCCGGGGCAGATCTGCGTCAGTCATCCCGGTCGTCATCGTATCCTGCATTCGCGCGTTCCATGGCATTCATCACGTATCAAATAGACCGAGCCGCCTGCCAATGCCAACAGATGATCGAAAATCCCTGCCGCTTCGACCCAAAAGTCTGTGTATTTCCCCTCGTGAAGGCCGATATTGCCATCAGCTCGCGCACGACGCGTGCCGGCGATCAGTTGATCAACCCGGCGCGCACGGCCTTTGCAACGGTCTGAACGCGATTGACCGAATCCAGCTTGCGCGTTGCCCGGTTGAGGTAGTGGTTGACGGTATATTCGGACAGCGCCAGAATTTTCGCCATTTCACTGGTGGTCTTGCCGGCGGCCGCCCAGCGCAGGCACTCGACCTCGCGGCGTGAAAGGCTTCCCGCACCGCGCTTGTCGCGATCGCGCACCTCCATGTATTTGCTGTAGAGCACGCCGGCCCAAAGGTTGAGCTCCTGAAGCTCGTCATTTGAAACCACGGGGCGGTCGCCGCCAAAGGCGATCGCGGCGCGGTGGCCGCTCGCATCGTGCACCGGCAGATAGAGGCCGCGCGGCATGTTCGCCTGCTCGAAGACGCAGACCGCCGCATCGCCCTTGCCGTCGGCTCGGCGGCGCGCAAGCTGGTGCGCGTCGTAGGTAAAGGGGATGGTGCTGCGCCGAAGCCGCTGGATCACCGGGCTGCCATTGATCAAGCCGGCACTGTCATAGCCTTTGAGAAAGGCGGCCGGGTAGTTCGTCATCAAGGCGTTGACGGACAGGCTGTTGCTTTCCGTTTCCGGAATGGCAAGCACCAGGAAACCACGGAAACCGTAGGAATCCGCAACCTGGGCGATCACGCGCCTGATATCCTCTTCGCAACAAATCGGCCCACGGATGGTTCGCCCATCAGGAAGCGCCAACGCCGACAAATTCGCGCTGAAATCAATCATCTTCCGCCCTTCTCCACATCCGGTTCCATGCGGGAACCGGCCGCTGACGCCGCATGAAGATCACGTCAAAAATTTATACCAATACCAAAAACGAACCAGACTAAGACCATCCACGAACCTGAGTCTGATATATTAAAGCTATCGAGCGAGACGCGCCACGTCCAGTCGATGTTTCTAATTTACCGTAAAGTGAATTCAAGGTCCACCACGGCCGGGCCCAAGACGGATCGCCGCGTCCTCGCCAACCGCTTGCGCCGCTGCCCGAACCGCGGCCGCCCAGGCCGACAATTGCTCCATGGTCACCCGATAGGCGGGCCCGGTTACCGACAGGCCGGCCGCAAGTTCGCTGCCGGGAATGAGGATAGGTGCTGCAACGCAGCGGATCTCCGTCTCATGTTCCTCGCGGTCGAAAGCGTGGCCGTCGCGCCGGATTTCCTCGATCTCCGCCAGCAAGGTGGCAGCCGAGCGATGGGTGTGCGGCGTGAAGGCGTGAAACTCGGTTCGGGCCAAAATACCTTCCAACTCCGGCTGTCCAAGCAAGGACAGCGCCGCCTTGCCGATGCCGGTGCAATAGGCCGGCGACGCCTTGCCGATCTGCGAACTCATGCGCACCGTCTGGCGGCTCTCCACCTTGTCGACATAGACGATCTCGGTCTCGCGCAGGATGCCGAGATGCACGGTCTCGCCGGTCAGTTCGTGCAATCGCTGCAGGTGCGGCTCGGCAACATCGCGAAAGCGATTGGCGGACCAGGAGCGATAGGCCAGCGTCAGCAGCCGAAGGCCAGGCTCATAGGAGAGGTCGCGGCGCTGGATCAGCAGCCCTTCCTCGACCAGATGGCTGAGCAGCCGGTACAACGTGCCGCGCGGCTGGCCGGACCGGGCGAGAATATCGGTAAAACGCTGCGGGCCATCGGCGGTGACCACCGCTTCCAGGACGGTGATTGCCTTGCCGAGCGTGCCCGTGCCAGCCTCCGCACGCACTTCGTCCCCTCCGCCTGCCGCTTCACCCGTCATCGTCGCTCGCTTGTTTGTTTCCGATTGCAGTCGCGCGATCGGGCGCGCGACCTTGACAAGGTAGACCCTTCGACGTGATAATTCCATATAATAAAATCAAGTTCCAAATAATGGAACAACTCTTCACCATAGGACTGATCGGGGATACAGGAATATGCCGGTGCCGAAGGCACAATTTCATGATCTCAAAGACCGCGCGGTGCTGGTCACCGGTGGCGGTTCCGGCATTGGCGCAGCGCTTGTCGAGGGTTTCGTCGACCAGGGTGCACGGGTGGCCTTCGTCGATATCGACGAGAGGGCAAGCCTCGACCTCGTCGAAAGGCTCGCCATCAAGGCAAGCACGGCACCGGTCTATATTCCCGCCGACTTGCGCGACATCGAAGCGGTAAAAAAGGCCGCGCAGACTGCGGCGGCCGCTCTCGGCGCGCTCCACGTGCTCGTCAACAATGCGGCGCGCGACGATCGCGAGCCACTGGAAAGCGTGACCGAAGAGAGCTGGGACGAGAGCCAGGCGGTCAACCTCAGGCACCTCTTCTTCATGAGCCAGGCGGTTGCACCGCATATGCGCGAAGCCGGCGGCGGGTCGATCGTCAATTTCTCGTCGATCGCCTATCTGCTCAACATGGCCGAAATCCCGGCCTATGCGACGGCGAAAGCCGCCATTGTCGGCCTGACCAAATCGCTCGCCGGAAAGCTCGGCCAGGACAACATCCGCGTCAACGCGATCCTGCCCGGCATGATCGTCACCGAGCGCCAGAAACGGCTGTGGCTGAGCGACGCGGCAATCGCCGGCATGCAGGAACGGCAGTGCCTGAAGCGCAGCCTCACCGCCGACGATCTCGTCGGCCCTTGCCTTTTTCTCGCGTCGGCGTGCTCGTCGGGCATGACCGCGCAAACAATGATCATCGATGGAGGCGCACTTTGATGACGGCAGCCTATTATGCCGCAGTCGACTGGGGAACCACGAGTTTCCGGCTGTGGATCATCGGCGAGGATGGCTCGGTGCTCGCCGAGCGCCGAAGCGGCGAAGGCATGACCACGGCCAACAAGGCCGGGTTCCATGCGATCCTCGAAAAGCACCTGGCCGCCGTCGATGCGCCAGGCCACCTGCCGGCGATCATCTGCGGCATGGCCGGCGCCAAGCAGGGCTGGGTCGAGGCCGGCTATCTCGATACGCCGGCCGCGCTCGCCGATATCGCCTCCCATGCCGTGGCAGTGCCGGATCTCGATCGCGACATCCGTATCCTGCCGGGTCTGGCGCAGCGTGATCGGCGGCACCCGGATGTGATGCGCGGCGAGGAGACGCAATTGCTCGGCGCGGCAAGCGACCTCGGTCGCGGTCTACATCTCGTCTGCATGCCGGGCACACACAGCAAATGGGTGCGGCTCGAAGACGGCGCCGTCAGCGGCTTTTCCACCTTCATGACCGGCGAATTGTTCGACGTGATCTCCAAGCACTCGATCCTCAGCCACTCGATCGCCGACGCGCACGCGTTTACCGGCGATCATCCCGCCTTTGCGGCGGCGGTGGCCGAGGCACGCACAAATCCGGCGCTCGCCACCAGCCTGATCTTCGGCGCGCGCTCAGGCCAATTGCTACACGGCGCAAGCGCGACCGACGCCAAGGCGTTGCTGTCGGGCACGCTGATCGGCCTGGAGATCGCCGGCGCGCTGGCTTCAGCCAAGACGATCGACAGCATCTGCCTCGTCGCCTCCGGATCCCTTGGCACGCTCTATCAGGCCGCGCTCGAAAGCCTCGACTGCCCTCTTCAGGTGGTCGATGCCGACACGGCCGTCCGCTCCGGCCTTTCGACCGCCGCCCAGGCGATCTGGCCCCTCTGAACGAAAGACACGCTCATGACCCGCATTCCCTTTCCGTCGATGAAGTACCCGCTGATCGCGATCCTGCGCGGCCTCAAGCCCGAGGAAACCGCAGGCGTCGTTGGTGCCCTGATCGAGACCGGCTTCTCCGCGATCGAGATCCCGCTGAACTCGCCCGATCCGTTCCGCTCGATCGAGACGGCCGTGAAGATGGCGCCCGAGGGATGCCTGATCGGCGCCGGCACGGTGCTGACGACGACACAGGTGGAACAACTCGCCGATGTCGGCGGCCGCCTGATGGTGAGCCCCAATGTCGAGCCGGCGGTGATTTCTCTCGCCGCCACGAAGGGCATGGTGACCATGCCCGGCGTGCTCACCCCGACCGAGGCGCTTTCGGCCGCGGCAGCGGGCGCCACCGGTCTCAAGTTCTTCCCGGCAAGCGTGCTCGGCCCGTCCGGCATCACCGCGATCCGGGCGATCCTGCCGCCGGAGCTGGAAATCGCTGCCGTAGGTGGCGTTTCGGACGCGAATTTCGGCGACTATGCCAAGGCCGGTATCCGCAGCTTCGGTCTTGGTTCCAGCCTCTACAAGCCCGGCATGAGCGCGGCTGAAGTGCGCGAGCGCGCCGTTGCCACCATCAAGGCCTACGACGCCGTCTACGGAGCGCGCTGATGAGCGACACCATCCCCTTTTCCGGCAGCATTCTCTGCGAAGCGACGTCGATCCTCGGCGAAGGTCCGACCTATGACCCGGCCACCGGCACCGCCTGGTGGTTCAACATCAAGGGCCAGGAACTGCATGAACTGCACCTAGAAAGCGGGCGCAAGACCGTGCACGCCCTGCCCTTCCTCGGCAGCGTGCTCGCCGTCATCGATCCGACCCGGCAGCTGATCGCCTCCGACCAGGGCCTCTTCATCCGGGATACGCGGACCGGTGCCTTCAGCCTGCTGACCACGCTTGAGGACGAACCCATCAATCGCTCGAACGACGGCCGGGTTCATGCGTCCGGTTCGCTCTGGATCGGCACCATGGGCCGCAGCGCCGAAAAGGGCTCCGGCGCGATCTATCACGTCGCCGGCAGCAAGGTGACGAAGCTCTATGCCGCCATCACCATTCCCAACAGCATCTGCTTCTCGCCGGATGGAACCGTCGCCTATTTCGTCGATACCGACATCAATCACCTGATGCGCGTCGATATCGACGCCGCAACCGGGCTGCCGAAAGGCGAACCGAGCCTGCTCGTCGACGGCAGTGGCGAAGCTGGCGGCATCGACGGCTCCGTGTGCGATGCCGACGGCCTGATCTGGAACGCCCGCTGGGGCAGCGGCTCAGTCGATGTCTACCGCCCCGACGGCGCGCGCATCGCCCGTTACGCCGTGCCGACGGGCCAGCCGAGCTGTACCGCCTTCATCGGAGCGAAGGCCGACCGCATGCTGGTGACATCCGCTTGGCAGGACATGGACGAGGCAACGCGTGCGGCGGACCCGCATGCCGGCAAGACCTTCGATCTCGGCGTCAGCGTCAAGGGCCGGTTCGAACCGTCTTTCCGTCTCTGACCGGAAATTCTTGGCCGAGTAACTCTTGGCGAAGCGCCAATAAAAAGTCATACAATTCAGCCACGCGTTTGATCGCATGGTGAGGAGGAAGCTCGCATGAGCGACAAGAAGAAAGAACTGCGCAGCCGTCACTGGTACGGCGGCACCGACAAGGATGGGTTTATCCATCGCTCCTGGATGAAGAACCAGGGATTTCCGGACCACGTTTTCGACGGCCGCCCGATTATCGGCATTTGCAACACCTGGTCGGAACTTACGCCCTGCAACAGCCATCTGCGCATTCTGGCAGAGGGCGTGAAGCGTGGCGTGTGGGAGGCCGGCGGTTTCCCGGTCGAGTTCCCGGTGTCTTCGCTCGGCGAGACGCAGATGCGCCCGACCGCGATGCTCTTTCGCAATCTGCTCGCCATGGATGTCGAAGAGGCGATCCGCGCCTATGGCATCGACGGCGTGGTGCTGCTCGGCGGCTGCGACAAGACAACCCCCGGCCAGTTGATGGGTGCGGCGTCGGTCGACCTGCCGACGATCGTCGTCTCCTCCGGCCCGATGCTGAACGGCAAGTGGAAGGGCAAGGACATCGGCTCCGGCACGGATGTCTGGAAGTTCTCCGAGGCCGTACGCGCCGGTGATATGAGCATGCAGGAATTCATGGCGGCAGAAAGCGGCATGTCGCGCTCACCGGGTGTGTGCATGACCATGGGCACGGCCACCACCATGGCGTCGATCGTCGAGGCTATGGGCCTGTCGCTGCCGACCAATGCGGCGCTGCCGGCCGTCGACGCCCGCCGCATGGCGCTGTCGCACATGACCGGCAAACGCATCGTCGAGATGGTGCATGAAGACCTGCGCCTGTCGAAGGTGCTGACCAAGAAGAATTTCGAGAACGGCATCATTGCCAACGCCGCCGTCGGCGGCTCGACCAATGCCGTCGTGCACATGCTGGCGATCGCCGGCCGCGCCGGCGTTGATCTCTGTCTTGAGGATTTCGACCGCGTCGGCAGCCAGGTGCCGTGCATCGTCAACTGCATGCCGTCCGGCAAGTATCTGATCGAAGACCTCGCCTATGCAGGCGGCCTGCCGGCGGTGATGAACCGCATACAGCATCTGCTGCATGCCGACGCGCCGACAGTCTTCGGCGTGCCGATCAGCAAATACTGGGAAGATGCCGAAGTCTACAACGACGACGTCATCCGCCCGCTCGACAATCCGCTGCGGGCTGCCGCCGGCATTCGCGTGCTCAAGGGCAACCTTGCCCCGAACGGCGCCGTCATCAAGCCGTCGGCCGCAAGCGAGCATCTCCTCGTCCATGAAGGTCCGGCCTATGTCTTCGAGACGATCGAGGAGCTGAAGGCGAAGATTGACGATCCCGACCTGCCGGTGACCGAAGACACGATCCTTGTGCTCAAGGGCTGCGGACCCAAGGGCTATCCGGGAATGGCCGAGGTCGGCAACATGCCGATCCCGCGGCGCCTCGTCGAAAAGGGCGTGCGCGACATGGTGCGCGTGTCCGACGCCCGCATGTCCGGTACCGCCTTCGGCACCGTGGTCCTGCATGTCAGCCCGGAATCGAATGCCGGCGGGCCGCTCGCCATCGTCAAGACCGGCGACCGCATCCGCCTCGACGCGATGAAGGGCGAGCTCAACCTGATGATCAGCGAGGAAGAGTTTGCGACGCGCATGGCCGCCTGGCAGGCGCCGCCGCCGAAATGGACCCGCGGCTACTACAAGCTCTACCAGGACACGGTGCTACAGGCCGACAAGGGTGCGGACCTCGACTTCCTCGTCGGCGGCAGCGGCAGCGAAGTGCTGCGCGAAAGCCACTGACGGCTTCGGACGCAGTTCGAGGCAGACGCGTTTCAAATACCCCGCCCGTCAGGCGGGGTATCCTTATCCGGCCAGGGAACGGGAGCCCAACGGCGAAAGCCTTGCGGCCGGCGAACGCAGTCGCGACCAGGTTTCAAAGCCGTAGATGGCGAGCCCGAGCGCAATGAAAAACTCCTTGTACTCGGTCGGGTCCCAAAGGCGCACGAGCGTGGAAGCCTGGAGAATGAACAGCTCCTGGATCGCGACGATCAGAATGGCGCCTGCCGTCAGCACGATGAACTCGCGCCAGTGCCCCGCCCTCAGCGCGATATCGGCAACCATCAGCAGTATGATCACGGTCATCATCACCATCATCTGCGTCGGCAGCATGCTCCAGTTGTCGCTGTTGAAGGCGGCCATCGGGGCGCTTGCCGCCAGCACCAGCACGCTCGGGGCGAAAGCATCGAGCCGGCCAAGGCTGATGCTCTTGCGCAGATAGAGCCAGACGAAGGACGCCAGCGTCAAAAGGAAGAAGCTGCCGGTGTAGTAGAGCAGTTCCGAGAAGCCGGTGGAAATGTTGTGCAGGTTCAATTCCTGCTGCTTGTTGAGCGCGAGCAGGCCCTCCGGCGTGGCGATACCGAAGACGCGCTGCATCCAGGATATCTCCTCCATGCCGACCACGAAGAAGCAAAGCGCCAGAAGCGCTGCAAAAGCCGCGGCCATCCAGGCGCGACGTCCCATTCCTGAACGGGCCACGCGCAGTTGCCCGACGGCAGCAAACGCAAAGAAACCGCTGGCGATGAAGATCAGCAGGGCAGAGACCCATTCGACCAGGCCGTCTTCACGCGCCAGAAGGCTGAAACCGAGGGGATCGGCAACGAACACCAGCGCCATCAGCACGGCGAGCATCCAGCCGGCGACACAAAGCCCAAGCTCACGGCCGGACGCCAGCCGCAGCTCCGGCGCGCCCAGCCAGGCGGCATCGCGGGTAAAGCCCTGAACCGCCGCGAGTGACAGGCTCAGCGCCACCCAGGCATGCCAGAGATTGTAGGGCTCGACGCCAGGAACCCGTTCCGAAAAATAGCGCAGCCCAAAAAGATTGCGCTCGATCAGAACGAGGCCGGCCATCGCCAGAACGGAGAGCAAGGAAACAGAAAGAAAGCGGCGCGGCAAAAACATCGTGAAAACCATCCCGGGATAACAGGGTGACGACGCTGCGCGCTATTTCCTGCCATCTGCCAAGTATCGACAAGAACGCTCAAGAATTCATGAATGGCCCAAAGTACATAATTGATCACTAAAATACATATATTCGAAAAACAAAATACATGTCCGCGCGAGATTGCCGACAATCCTTGGAAAATCGCGGCGGAGGGTCATGTTCAGCGGCAACGGACCTTTCGACCTGAAACTTTGACTATTTTTTCCGGAACCGTTCGGGCTCCCGGGCGTTGACACCATATCACCGGCGCGGTCGACCTGGCGGCAGAAGCCAGGCCCGCGCCCTGATCGAAACGTCAAGGAAAGGCAGTTTGAGATGATCAAGAAACTCGTAACAACCGTCGCGGCCGGCGCGCTCTTCGCGGGTCTTACTGTCGCCCCGGTGGCTTTCGCGCAGGACGCAACCAAGCCGATGGAACAGCCGCAGACGATGCAGCCGGCGCAGCCCGCCCCGGACGCCATGGCTCCGGCCGATCAGGCTGAAACGAAGCCGCCGATCACGGAAACCAAGACCGCTGATATGGCGCAATCGGACGCCACCTATCTGACCGAGCAGGCAAGCGACCAGATCGCAGCCAGCACCTATATCGGCCAGAGCGTGTACAATGCCGGTGACGAAAGCATCGGCGAGATCAACGACCTGATCATGAAGAAGGATGGCGGCGTGGAAGCGGCCGTAATCGGTGTCGGCGGCTTCCTGGGTCTCGGTGAAAAGGACGTAGCGGTTCCGTTTGATCGCATCACGATCGCCGAGCAGCCCAACACGGACAAGCTGAAGCTGACGACCACCGAAACCGCCGATACGCTGAAGGCGGCTCCGGAGTTCAAGACGAAGGCGCAGCAGGTTGCCGAACAGAACGCCAACCAGCCGGTTGACACGTCGACGACCTCTTCGACCACGACTACTGCACCGGCGCAGCCGATGCAGCAGGGTACCGAACAGCCGCAGCAGTAACGTCGTAGCATTCCAAGCTGTTCAGTACGCCTTCCAACGGGCGGCGGTGCCAGGCACCGCCGCCTTGGCTTTGCGTCAGACGAGCACTCCGTCGCGTAGGGCATCGTAAATGCCCGCGTGGATGTTGCGGCTGGCGACGGCATCGCCGATGCGGAACATGTCGAAGCGGGCATCGAGGTTTTCTGCGGGGTGGTGTTCTCACCGCGAAGCAGCGCCTTGTAATCGACGCGCCCCAGCTTGCGTGAAAGCGGCTTCAGTTCACGATAGAGGTCGTCCATCGGCACCGTGCCATGCTCGACCACCACTTGCGCCACACGCCCCTTGATCGTTGCCTTGTCCGAAAAATCGGAACCGAGCGTCGCAACAAGGCCATTGCACTCCCGCCGAACGGATTTCAGCCGCGTGTTGATCGTCACCCGGACATTGTGTTCGGCAAAGGCGGTCGCATAGGGCACATGGTTCATGCCCCCCGACCTCGGGCGCGAACATGCGCTCGGGCGAGACGATCTCGAGCTCGCCGCCGCCGCGCGCGATCAGCTCAGCCGCCATCATGCCGCTATAGGCGCCGTTGTCGTCATAGAGCGGCACCGGCCCCTCCGGCTTCACCGTCCCGGCGATGATATCCCAGCTCGACACGACGAGGTCGTCGGCTCAGGCGGCAAGACTGCAGCAGCGGATCTTTCGACGATGTCGTTTCCTGTTCCTTGAAAGGCGACCGAGAATGCCGGCTTCGTCAGTACCAAGCATCCGCCATGCTCTCTTTGCGGCGCGTGACATAATCGATCAGCGCCTCGTCGAGCGCCACATCCAGCGGCGGCGCTTCATATTCGGCAAGCGTCTTCTTCCAGGCGCGGTTGGCACGCGTCGCCATGTCGGTCTCGCCCTCCTCAACCCATTTCTCGAAGGGCTCGTTGTCCGAAAGGGCCGAATCCCAGAAGGCGGTCTGGTAGTTGCGCATGGTGTGGTCGCAGCCGAGGAAATGGCTGCCGGGACCGACCTGCAGGAAGGCGTCCATGGCCAGCGTGTTGTCGTCGACGACCACGCCGGCAAGATAGGCATGCAGCGCGCCGCAGAAGTCGGTGTCCATAACGAACTTCTCGTAGGACATGGCGAGCAGCCCATCGACGAAGCCGGCGGAATGCAGGATGAAATTCGCGCCGCAATGCACCGCCGAGAGCATCGACATCGCGCCTTCCTGCATCGCCTGTGCATCCGGCAGCTTCGAATTGGAGAAATTGCCGGCACAGCGCAGCGGCAGGCCGAGCCGGCGCGCAAGCTGGCCGACGACCATGCTGCCGATCGCCGGTTCCGGCGTGCCGAAGGTGGGCGAGCCCGAGCGCAGCGACATGGACGACAGGAAATTGCCGAAAATGACCGGGGCGCCCTTGCGCTCCAGCTGGGTCAGCGCACAGCCGGCAAGCGTCTCGGCATAGGACTGGGCGATGGCGCCGGCATTGGTGACCGGCCCCATGGCGCCGCCAAGGATGAAGGGCACAATGACCGCGGCCTGGTTTGCCCGCGCATAGGCGCGCAGCGACTTCGTCATCGTCCCGTCCCAGACGAGCGGCGAATTGACGTTGACGTTGCCGAGGATGACGCAGTTGCGATCGACGAAATCGCGACCAAAGAGAATGCGCGCCATCTCGATCGAATCTTCGGCACGGTCTTCCGCCGTGATCGAACCCATGAAGGCGCGGTCGGAATATTTGATATGGCTGTAGACCATGTCGAGGTGGCGCTTGTTGACCGGCACGTCGACCGGCTCGCAGATCGTGCCGCCGGAATGGTGCAGCCAGGGGCTCGACTGCGCCAGCTTGATCAGGTTGCGGAAGTCCTCGATCGTGCCGTAGCGCCGGCCCTTGTCGAGGTCCATGACGAAGGGCGAGCCGTAGGCCGGCGAGAAGACGACGTTGTTGCCGCCGATCTCCACATTGCGCGCCGGATTGCGGGCATGCTGGGTAAACTGGTGCGGCGCCGAGGCGACGATTTCCTTCAGCATGCCCGGCGCGAAGGTCACCCGGACGCCGTCGACCTTCGCGCCGGCCCTTCGCCAGTGATCGAGAGAAACCGGGTCGTCGCGAAACTCGATGCCGACTTCGGCAAGGATTCGATCGGCAATCGCCTCGATCCGAAGCAGGCTTTCCTCGCCGAGGATATCATAGGTCGGAATGTTTCTGGTGATATAGGGAACACCGAGGCTGCGTCCTGCGCCCTCGCGCCGGTTCGGCCGTGTGCCGCGTGTCCGTCTCGGTGCCGCCGCGTCCGTTGCCAGTGCCGTATCCATGCCCATATCCTCCCATCATCTCAGATGATGCTATGGGCGAAAAATTCCACTGTAACGCTGGAAAAATTCGATCCATGCTATAAGCGTCATTTATGGAAAACCTGCGCCGCCTGCTCCCGTCCGCCGCAAGCCTCATCGTGTTCGAGGCAGCCGGCCGCCACCAGAACTTCACCCGTGCTGCCAACGAGCTCGGCATGACCCAGGCTGCAGTCTCCTACGCCGTGCGCGGTCTTGAGGAACAGCTGGGCGTGCCGTTGTTTCATCGCGTGCACCGCGCGGTCGAGCTGACGGAAGCGGGCGAGAAGTTTCATGCCGACGTCTCCGTCGGCCTGTCGCGCATCCAGAAGTCGGCCGAAGACATTCGCGCAAAGGGCCGCGAGACCAACGTGACGCTCGCTGCCTCCACCGCCTTTGCCTCGATGTGGATGCTGCCGCGCCTCAACCGCATGCGCGAGGACCTGCCGGAAATCGATCTCCGGATCCAGACCAGCGTGCGCGACCTCGATCTGGAAGAAGAGCCGATCCCGCTCGGCATCCGCGGCGGCGACCCAAGCCATTGGCCGCGTTACCATGCCGCCCTGCTCGCCGACGAGGTGGTCAACGCGGTCGCCACACCCGCCTATATCGAGCGGCACGGCTTGCCGAAAACAGCCGCCGACCTGCCCCGGCACAACCTCATCCATCTGGAAGAGCCGGTCCGACGCGCCTGCGACTGGACCGAGTGGTTTGCGAGCGCCGGCCTTGCCTATCCCAAACAGGCCCGTCGGCTTTCGATCAACGACTATGTCCTGGTGATCCAGGCGGTGCTATCCGGCGAAGGCGTGGCGCTCGGCTGGGAACACTTGATCTATCCGCAGATCCGCTCGGGCGCGCTGGTTCCGGTCGCCGGACACGTGCTGAAGACGGGCCTTGCCTTCTACGTCGTCTGGCCGCGATCGCGCGAACTGAATGCGCAGGCCAAAAGGGTGCGTGACTGGCTGCTGGATGAGGGGCGGCGCGACCGCGCAGCGATGCCCGGCGCCGAGGACTAACCCGGATCAGGCCTGGGCGGGAAGATCGCGGTAGCGATCGGCGAGATAGCGCATCGTCGCCACCGCATCGGCGGGCTTTCCATAGAAGTAGCCCTGCCCCAGGCCGCAGCCGAGCGCCTTCAGCTTCAGGGCCTCGGAAAAGTCCTCGATGCCTTCGGCGACGACTTCGAGCTCAAGCCCCTCGCACATCGACACGATCGCCTTGATGATGTGTTCCGAGGCACGATCGGCAGAAATGCGCGAGACGAAGGCCCGGTCGATCTTGACCTTGTCGAAGGAGAAGTCGCGCAGCCGGCCGAGGCTCGACTGGCCGGTGCCGAAGTCGTCGAGCGAGACGCGGACGCCGGCGGCGCGCAGTTCCGCAACGATCTTCTGGGCGATATCCGCATCGGCCATGACGGCCGTTTCGGTGATCTCCAGCTCCAGGCGCCGCGGGTCGAGGCCGATCTGGCTGATGATCGACAGCAGGCGCCGGCTGGTGGTCGGATCCGTGAGCTGCGCCGAGGAGAGATTGAAGGAGAGGAAGAGCTCCTTCGGCCAGGAAAGCGCGGCATGGGCTGCCTTGCGCAGCAGGACCTCGGCGAGCGAATCGATGAAACCGCGCTCTTCGGCGAGCGGCACGAACACCGCCGGCGAGACATAGCCGAGATCGGCATCGCACCAGCGCGCCAAGGCCTCGAAGCCGACAACCGCGTCGTTGCGCAGATCGACGATCGGCTGGAAGTGCACGTCAACCTCGTTGGCGATGATGGCGTTGCGCAGCGCTTGCTCAAGCTGCGTCGCGCGCTTCATCTCCTGGGCGATCTCCTGCGAGTAGACGGTGATCTGCCCGCGGCCGCGGCGCTTCGAGCGATAAAGCGCGGTATCGGCGCTTTTCAGGAGGTCCTCGAATACCTCTCCGGCAAAGGGATAAACGGCGAAACCGAAGGAGGCGGAAAGACGAACGTGACGGTCGCCGAGATCGAAGGGGGCCGACAGCACCTCCTTCAGCATCTGTCCGATCTTCTCGGCGCCCTTGCGCTCGAAGATCAGCGGCAACACGAAGGCAAATTCATCGCTGTCGAAACGGATGATCGTGGCGCCCTCGGGCGCGCAGGCCTTCAGGCGATAGGCCACCTGGCAGAGGATCTCGTCGCCCGCTTCCGGTCCGAACAGGTCATTGATCGGCTTGAAACCATCGATATTGGCAAGGCCGATGGTGAACGGAGCCGGGTCGCTGGCACGCTCCTCGGCGAGATCAAGGACACACTGGCGCAGGCAACGGGCGTTGCCGAGCCCGGTCAGTTGATCGACATCACCCCGGGCCGCAGGCGCCTCGCGGCCAACACGGTGGTAAGGTGTTTCCGCTGTCATCATCGCCGTCCCCCACTCATCTGGCAGGGATGGCGTGCGATCGAGCCCGCCGCCAGCGTGCGCCACGACGCAAACCGGCTGTGTCTTTCCGACACGACCGGGGCTTGGGCAACGAGGTGGATGCGAGGCATACGGATGGGCTCTACACTTTAGCGGCAATTCGGGGCAGACGATCGCAATCGGCGGTTAACAATCCGATATCGTGCCGCTCCAAGATTTGCCATTGGCCTCCCCAATTCTAGCGAGTTGACACGCCTTTTACTCAACCTGCCGTTCGTACTGCCTTCACCGGCATGAATTTTCTCAACACCGCCTCGATCATATCGGGGCTCACCGGCTTCATGATGTGGTCGTCCATGCCGCATGCCTTGCATTGCTGCAGGTCGATATCCAAGGCCTGGGCGGTAACCCCGATGATCGGGGTTTTCTGTGCGCGTCCCTTTTCAGCCGACCGGATTGCGACGGTTGCGTCGAAGCCGTTCATGACCGGCATCGACACATCCATCAGCACAAGGGCCGGTTGCAGTTCGTGCCAGAGTTCGACGGCCTCGCGACCGTTGGCGGCGATCCGATGCGAAACGCCGAGCCCCTCGAGGATCTGTGTGAAGACGAACTGGTTGATCTGATTGTCCTCGGCAACGAGCACGTCGACCTGCGGAGCCGGCGGCGGCGGCGCGATCTCTTCGGCCTCGAACGACAGCGACCATTCCGGTTGCAGCGCGGCACCCGCGCGCTCGGAACAAACACGGAAGACTTCCGCAAGCACCGCCGCACCGTCCTGATCGGCGGACACCGGGAGGATCGGGCTGTCGCGCCGGCCGGCAGCGATCTTCTGCCGCTCGGGGAAAGCCGCGTCGAGCAGCAGGATGTCGAGTTTCAGCCCCGCCTCGTCGACAGCAGCGCAGAAGGCGTGTAATTCGTCGACATCGCGAACGGCGCAGGCGTCGAGCCCGGAGCCGCGCAGCCGGGCGACAAGCCGCTCCTCCAGCGCTCGGTCGTCGGTCGCCAGAAGCACCCGCAGGCCGCGCGCCGGCAAGGTCTCGATCATCGACCCCGCCTCTACGAGTTGCTGGACATTCAGCGCCCGGAAAGGATCGTAGAAATTCTGCGCCGCGGCAAAAATGCTGTAGTCGCGGATCTGCAGTGTGACCTCGGCCGGAGGTTCTTCGCCGCCCTGATACCAGACGGCAATATCGGTCACGTCGTTCATGCAGGTGACGACGAAATGGCGGCCGGGCATGCCGACGCGGTACTTGCGGGTCAGCACCCAGAGGTCGCTGCCGTCGGCACGCACGATGTGCTCGGCCTGCGAAAACGGCTTGCCGGTTTCAAGCACCATGCGATCGGACTGTTCGAAGCGCTCCGCCAGGTCGCTCTCGACCAGGTCCCAGGCTGAGCGGCCGAGGATGGCGTCCTGCGCCAGGTCATGGATCAGGCAGAAGGCCTTGTTGACTGCGATGTAATTGAGATTGCGGTCCTTGACGCAGATGGGATTGGGCTGCGCGTCGAGGATCTGCTCGGTCAGCTCCACCCGCTCCAGGTCGGTCTGAAGCTGTTCGTCGCGCTTCTTCTGGTCAGAGACGTCGCTGATCGACAGGATGCCCATGCCGCTCGACAGGCGGCGCTTGCGCATCGAAACCCAGCGGGTGCGGCCGGCGCGCTCTACGCTCTCGTAGCGCTCGCGCCAATGCAGCGCCATGTGCTCGGCAATCCATTCCTCGCGGTTGGTGCGTCGGCGGCTGTTTTCCGGGACGGTGCCCGGACGGACACCGGTGTCATAGACGGCACCGAGGAAATCCCTGAGCCGCGCGCCCGGCATCAGGGCTTCCGCCGGGACCGGGAAAAATTGCAGCATCGTGCGGCTGGCAAAGAGAATGGTATCGTCCCGGCTGCAGACAAGCACAGCGATGCCGAGTGCGTCGCAACTCGACTCAAGAATGACCCTGTTGATGTCCGCGCCGTTCGGCGCCCCATCGCTCATCGCACTGTCCTCACTCGCCTACCGCATGTGTCCCTGGATCGTCAGATCAGGGGGAACAGGCGGCCATCCAAAGTGCCACAACGGCCTGCCGCGTCTTCATAATAACGCGCGGCGCTGCAACGGCGGTTTCATTTCGGGACATGCTGGGGTGGCCTTGGCAGGCGTCTCTTCGAGCGGCGGGAGTGCGGCGTCCAGCTACGCCGCAAGGCTCAAAAGACAAAACCCGTGATCATTCAGGTTGCTGTGGAAAATCGCAGCAGAGTGTTAAGGGCCGATTAAACCCTCGATCATTTTTCAAGGGTGTCGGCACCAAGCGCTCGCGACCGGGGACGAGATACCGTCCCCTCTTCCGTTTCCGCGGCGAATCCCGGAAAATGGGCCATGGCCATCAAGCAGCTTTCAGAAACCCTCATCAACCAGATCGCCGCCGGCGAAGTGATCGAACGTCCGGCCAGCGCCGCCAAGGAGCTGATCGAGAATGCGCTCGACGCCGGCGCGACCCGCATCGAGATCGCGACCGCCGGCGGCGGCAAGACGCTGCTGCGGGTCACCGACAACGGCTCGGGCATGGCACCTGGCGACCTCGAACTTGCGGTTCGAAGGCACTGCACTTCGAAGCTCGACGACAGCCTCTTCGACATCCGCACCCTCGGCTTTCGCGGCGAGGCCCTGCCTTCGATCGGCTCGGTCGCCCGGCTGTCGATCACGACGCGCACGGCCGGCACCAGCGAAGGCGCGGTCATTGCGGTTACCGGCGGCAAAACCGAGGCGGTCCGCCCGTCGCCCGCCAACACCGGCACGGTCGTCGAAGTGCGCGATCTGTTCTTCGCCACCCCGGCCCGACTGAAGTTCATGAAGACCGAGAAGGCGGAAGCGGCGGCCATTTCGGAAGTGGTGCGCCGCATGGCGATCGCGTTTCCGGCGGTCCGTTTCGTGCTCTCCGGCAGCGACCGCTCGACGCTCGAATTCCCGGCAACCGGCGACGACCGGCTGGCGCGCATGGCGCAAGTGCTCGGCAAGGATTTTCGCGACAATGCGATCGAGATCGATGCGGCGCGGGAAGACGTCGAACTGACCGGCTTTGCCGGCGTGCCGACTTACAATCGCGGCAACTCGCTGCAGCAATATGTCTTCGTCAATGGCCGCCCCGTGCAGGACAAGTTGCTGCTGTCGGCGATCCGTGCCGCCTATTCCGAGACGATCCCGAGCGGCCGCTATCCGGTCGCCGTGCTGTCGATCACGCTCGACCCGGCGCTCGTCGACGTCAACGTGCATCCGGCGAAGTCTGACGTGCGCTTCCGCGACCCCGGCCTGATCCGCGGGCTGATCATCGGCGCGATCCGTCAGGCGCTGACGCGCGACGGCGACCGCGCCGCAACGACGGGCGCCCGCGGCATGATGCAGGCGTTCCGCTCTGGCGATTACCGCCCGCAGCCCTGGAGCGCCGAGACGTCGCCTTCCCGGCCGACACAATTCGACGCGATGCTGCGCCACCTCGGCGAGCAGCCGCAGGCAAGCTTTGCGGCATTTTCCGCCCCTTCGGCGCGCGTTGCCACCCCGTTCGAGCGGGAAATGCCCGTGCCGGCGCCGGAGGCCCAGCAACCGCCGCCGCCGCAATCGTTCCCGCTCGGCGCCGTGCGCGCCCAACTGCACGAAAACTACATCGTCGCCCAGACTGATGACGGCCTCGTCATCGTCGACCAGCATGCCGCGCACGAGCGGCTGGTGTTCGAGGCGATGCGTACGGCGCTGCATTCGCGGCCGGTCGCCGCCCAGGCGCTACTGATCCCGGAGATCGTCGACCTGCCCGAAGACGATTGCGACCGGTTGATGGCCCATGCGGAGGAGTTCTCCCGCCTGGGTCTCGCGATCGAGCGCTTCGGACCGGGCGCGATTGCGGTGCGCGAAACGCCGGCCATGCTCGGCGAAATGGATGCCGTCGGTCTCGTGCGCCAGCTCGCCGACGAGCTTGCCGAATGGGATACGGCAAGCGGGCTGACGAGCCGGCTCGAATATCTCGCCGCGACCATGGCCTGCCACGGATCGGTGCGCTCGGGACGGCGCATGCGCACCGAGGAGATGAACGCGCTTTTAAGGCAAATGGAGGCGACACCCGGCTCCGGCCAGTGCAATCACGGCCGACCGACCTATATCGAACTCAAGCTCTCCGATATCGAACGGCTGTTCGGTCGGAGCTGATCTTCACGCCTGGCGAAATGCGACTGGCATTTTTTCGGACGGCGAGCTAGACCAGAGAACCAATAACGAAGACGGAAACAGGCGCCGAGCATGATGAACCGGTTTGAAGGAAGCGCTTCGCGCGAAGCGAAGATCCGTTATCTCGACGGCGACTTTCAGATCGTGCTTGCGGGTTCGCACGTGGTCTGCGCGATGACCGGCAAGATCATCCCCGTCGACGAACTGCGTTACTGGAGCGTCGCCCGGCAGGAGCCCTATGTCGACGCGGAAGCCTCGCTCGAGGCGGAAAAGCGCGCAGGCGCGCTGCCCAACCAGCGCCGCTAATCAAGCCCGGACACCAACGACGGCACTCCGGCGCCACGACCCACAGGGCGCCGTTACTTAGCCGCGCCTTCGCGCAGCTTGCGGGCACGCGCCGCGGCAAGCGCCGTCTCGATGATCTTTTTCGGCGCCATCGGGTCGTCGAAGCGCACATCGATCTCGATCACCCTGCTCGCTGCGGCGAGTTCGGCGGCGCGGCCGTGGCCGGGCTCCAGGCGCACCAGATCCTTGGCCGTGGTAACGAGCTGGCAGCCGAGCGCTGCAGCCTGGTCGAGCAGATCGGCGATTTCGTCCTCGGAGAAATGGTGGTGGTCGGGAAAACTGCGGGTTTCCTCGATGACGGCGCCCGTCTCACGGACGGTGCGGTAGAACTTTTCCGGATCGGCAATGCCCGCCCAGGCAAGCACCTTGACGCCATTTAGCGATCCGTCGTCGCGCCTTATGACGTCGGCTTCGTAGATCTGCTTGCCGGCGCGGGCGGCGCGACGGATCAGGGCGTCGGCCTCGGTGCCGTCACCGATCTTGAGCAGGGCCGTGGCGTGGCGGAGTTGGTTCGACAGTGGCGCCCGCACCGGGCCCGCCGGCACCAGATAGCCGTTGCCGATGCCGCGGCGGGAATCGATCACCAAAAGCGCGAAGTCGAAGGCCAGCCGCGCGCTCTGGAAACCGTCGTCCATGATGATGATGTCGACGCCTTCCTTCACCAGCCGACGAGCCCCATCGACGCGGCGGCGGCAGACGACGGTCAAGGCCTCCTTCGCCAGAAGCAACGGTTCGTCGCCGACGTCGCGGGCGCGATGATGTTCCAGATCGACGACGGTCGTCACGTCGAGCGAGCCGCCATAACCGCGGCTGAGGAATCCGGGCTTCAGCCCCTTTTCGCGGATGACGCGGGCAAGCGCGATGGAGGTCGGCGTCTTGCCGGCGCCGCCGACGGTGAAATTGCCGATGCAGATGACCGGGACCGGCACGGAGGCGCGCTGCGCGCGATCCATGCGCATGCCGGCAATCCGGCCGTAAACCCATGAGAACGGCCACAACGCGCGCGCACGCCAATCCGCCTTGGTCCACCAGAATGGCGGCGCTTCCGATACCATCTTCGTTCCGTGGCCTCCCGGCCGCTCAGGTCCTTCCGTTTCCGGGAGGGACGGTTTGTTCGCCGGTCGAAACCGGCGGATCTAAAGGACAGCTTCGAGTTCAGTGATGTCCGAGAGGCAATGGTCGGAAGCCGCCGCAAGCGACTGGCGCGAGCCGGTGCCCGTCAAGACGGCGACCGTCATGCCGACGCCGGCGCTGCGGCCCATGTGCATGTCGTGATTGTTGTCACCGACGACGACGACCTGCTGCGGCTCAAGGCCGGTCGCAGCACAAAAGCCAAGCACCATGCCCGGCTCCGGCTTGACGCCGTAGCCGCTGTCATAGCCCGCCACATAGTGCAGGTAATCCTCGAAGCCGAAGCGCTTTGCCGTTTCGCGGATCGAACGCTCGTTGTCGCTCGAGGCGACACCGAGGCGGTAACCTTTGGCGTGCAGCCCGGCGAAGAAAGCGCCGAGATCGGTCACCGGCACGGCATATTCAGCCGAGCGCGCAAACAGGCCGTCAAGCAGGGTCGTCAGTTCGGCAATCGTGAAGGGCGCGCCCGCGCCGACGAAGCCGGTCGCGATCTCGACCGTGTTGCCTGCAGCAAGCAGGCTGTCGGGCAGCACGTGGCCGGTGTCGGCGTCCATGCCACCGGCTGCAAGCAGCGTGCGGGCCAGGGCCTCATCACCCTTTGCCGCGAGCCGCGCCAGTTCGTAGTTCACCGGCACCCAGCTCTTTGCGTAGTCGAGCAGGGTTCCATCCTTGTCGAACAGGATGCCGGCTATGGCTTTGGCTGCGGTCATGACGAGGCTTCGTCTCCTGCTGGATCAGTTGTCGGTCGGCGGGTTGAGACGCGCCTTGACGACGAGCGGATTGATATAGGGCTCAAGTCCCTTCATCGTCGCCGACAGGGCACCGCGCATCTCTTGCACGGTTTCGAGGCCGGCATCGATCATCGAGCGACGCATGTCGTCGTTGGCGAGCAGATAGTTGACGCCCTTGGCCAGCATCTCGACGTCGCGCACGATCTTGGCGCTGCCGTTCTTGGCCAGCGTCTGATAGGTCTCGCGAAAGTTCTGGACGTTGCCGCCGGAAAGGATGGCGCAGCCGAGCATCGCCGGCTCCAGCGGGTTCTGACCACCCTCGGCAAACAGCGACCGGCCGACGAAAGCGACCTCGGTCAGGCGAAGATAGAGGCCCATTTCGCCGATCGTGTCGCCGAGGAAGATATCGACGTCGGGCGTCAGCGGATCGCGGCGCGTGCGCCGGGCGACCTTCAGCCCCTTGGCCGTCAGCGCCGCCTCGATGGCGTCGCTGCGATCGGGATGACGCGGAACGATGATCGTCAGAAGGCCGGTTCGCTCCTTGAGCGCACGGTGCACGACACCGGCGGCCGCCTCCTCGCCGTCGAAGGTCGAGATCGCCGCCCAGGTCTTGCGGGCGCCGATCTGCTGGCGATACTCCTTCAGCGCCTGCGGATCGTGTGGCGGTGCGTCGGTGTCGACCTTGAGATTGCCCGACACCATGACCGGCAGCGCACCGAGCGTGCGGAAGCGCTCCGCATCGACATCGGACTGGGCAATGACGAGCGCGAGATTCTCGAACAGCGCATCGGCGAGCGCCGGCCGACGCTTCCAGCGCGCGAAGGTCCGGTCGGACATGCGCCCATTGACCAGAACCTGCGGGATATGGCGGCGGCCGAGTTCCAGGATGGTCATCGGCCAGATCTCGGATTCGGCGATGATCGCCAGATCCGGCTCCCAGTAGTTGAGAAAACGGCTGACGGCCGGCTTGAAATCGAGCGGGACATACTGGTGGATCACCGTCGACCCCAGGCGCTCGGCCACGACACGCGCAGAGGTCATCGTCCCGGTCGTCAGCACGACGTGGATGCCGCGCCGCCTGATTTCCTTGATCATCGGGATGACGGCGTTGGTTTCACCGACGCTTGCCGCGTGGAACCAGACGAGAGGGCCTTGCGGCCGCGGCTCGCTGGCATGGCCGTAGCGCTCACGGCGGCGCGCCGGATCCTCCTTGCCCTTCGCCGCGCGAATGGCAAGGTAGGACCAGACGAGAGGATAGATGGCCGAGCCGATCCAGCGGTAGCTGGACAGCGCCAGGCGCGCGCGAAAGCTGCTCATGACAGGCCACCTTCCCCGGCCGTTCCGGCCCGGAGAGACTTAAGGGCGACTGGCATGCGGGTAAACACCGCGCATCCCGACCTCATCGGCATCAGCCGTTTTCCGGGTCGAGCAGACGGTGCATGTGGACGATGAAGTAACGCATGTGAGCGTTGTCGACGGTCATCTGCGCCTTGGATTTCCAGGCAGTCAGGGCGCTGTCGTAGTCCGGGTAGATGCCGACGATATCGAGCTTGTCCAGGTCGCGGAAATGTACGTCAGTCAGCGTGGTGAGTTCGCCGCCGAAGACGAGGTGCAGACGTTGTTTTTTCTCGGTGTCGTGAGCCATCGGACTTCCATTTATTCTTGTTGGGTGTGGGCGTTGATTTGAGGCATTCAGCCTCAAAGGTCAATGGGGCTCCATGGACCGCGATGCGGCGATCAGGCCCGGCAAGAGCGGCTTTGCCGCCGCGCAGAGAACCCCGTGAACGACAGTGGATCGATTGTAAGAGAGCGGCTGCGCATCGAGATCGGCCAGCGCGCCGCCGGCGCTCGCTAGAATGAGATCTGCTGCAGCCAGGTCCCAGTCGTGGGAGTTCTTCTTCACCAGCGTGCCGTCGATCCGCCCGTCGGCAACCATGGCCAGCCGATAGGCAAGCGACGGCACATGCGGGATACGGGTAACGGCGCTGCGATAGGGCGCCGGAAGCTTGCCGATCGTGTCCTCGGCAGCCGCCAGATGCAGTGTTTCCCCGGGTTTTGCCTCGCGCACCGAGATTTGGGCACCGTTTTTCAGCGCACTGCCGCCTGCGACCGCCTCGAAGAGTTCATCGAGCGCCGGGGCATAGAGCACGCCGGCAACGGGCTGGCCGCGATGCACGACGGCGACGCTGACGCACCAGAGTTCCTTGCCGGCGATGAAAGCCCGCGTGCCGTCGATCGGATCGACGACGAAGACCGTTTCGCGCGACAGCCGGCTCAGATCGTCGTCCGTCTCCTCCGACAGCCAGCCGTAATCGGGCCGGGCCGCAAGCAAGCGCGTCTTCAGCACATCGTTTGCGGCAAGATCCGCCTCGCTTACCGGCGAGCGGCCTTCGTTCTTCCAGCGGACGTCGGGCGCCTTGCGGAAATAGCCGAGCGCGGTTTCGCCGGCGACAACCGCCGCGGCACGGATCACGTCGAGATCCGGCTTCCAGTCCGCGCCCGGTGGTGCTGTGTCAGACATTCAAAACCCCGTCAGCCCGCCTCTCCCTTGTCCGGAAGGCGGGATCGGCGCGGGCTTCCCGCGCCTGCTTTTCCAGCGGCCTTGTCAGAGGCCGGCGAGCGTCATGCCCTCGATGGCGAGCGTCGGCGCCGCGACGCCGAACTTGCGGTCGATGTCGTCTGCCGGCGTCAGCGCCATGAACATGTCTTTGAGATTGGACGCGATCGTGACTTCAGAGACGGCAAAGGTCAGCTCGCCGTTCTCGATCCAGAAGCCGGAGGCGCCGCGGCTGTATTCGCCGGTCACCATATTGACGCCCTGGCCGATCAGTTCGGTGACGTAGAAGCCGGTGCCAACCCCGCGGATGAGATCGTCCCGCGAGATCGATCCCGGCTCGAGCGCCAGATTGGTCGAGGACGGATTGACCGTCGGACCGCCGCGCACGCCGCGACCGTTGGTCTGAAGCCCGAGTTCGAGCGCTGCCGATGTGGACAGGAACCAGTGGTTCAGCACACCATCCTCGACCATCGCCAGTTTCTCGCCGCTGACCCCTTCGCCGTCAAAGGGACGCGAAGAGGAGCCACGCACGATCAGCGGGTCGTCGGTCACGGAAAGACCCGACTTCAGGATCTGCTTGCCCATCATGTCGCGCAGGAAACTCGTCTTGCGGGCGACAGCCGCGCCATTGATGGCGCCGGCCAGATGGCCGACGAAGCCGCGGGCTATGCGTGGATCGAAGACGACTGTGACATTCTTGGCGGTCGGCACCTGGCGCGGATTGATGCGGGCGACCGCGCGCTCGCCGGCCAGGCGGCCGATTTCGTCGGAGTCGCGCAGGTCGGCAAAGAAGAGGCGGCTATCATAATCGTAGTCGCGCTCCATCTTGGTGCCCTCGCCGGCAATCGCGCTGACGGAGCGGCCAAACCGGGTGGCCATGTAGGAGCCGGAAAAGCCATGCGAGGTGACGAGTACCAGCCCGCCCATACCGGCCGATGCGCCAGCGCCGCTGGAATTGGTAACGCCCGAGACCGCAAGTGCCGCCTCTTCGGCGGCAAGCGCTGCCTCGGTCAGGGTTTCAGTGGAAACCGCCGTGGCGTCGAAAAGGTCGAGGTCCGGATAGGACTTCGCCAGCCGGTCGGCGTCCGCCAACGCGGCGAAGGGATCCTCCGGCGAAGCCTTGGCCATGGCAACCGCGCGCTCGGCGAGCAGCTTCAGGTCAAAACCCGGATTGGCCGAAACGCTGGCGACACGCCGTCCGACAAAAACACGGAGCGAAAAGTCGTCGCTTTCGGAGGCTTCCGTCGCTTCGACCTTGCCGAGGCGGACGGCGACGGAGCGGGAGCGCCCGCGCACCACCACCGCGTCCGCCGCATCGGCGCCGGCCTTGCGGGCGAGGTCCACGAGTTCGGATGCGCGTTTTTCGAGGTCGGCAGAATCGATCGTGTCTGACATGGTGTGGCCTTTCATTCCTGCCCCATTTATTGTGCGGCGAAGCAGGCATCAAGGGCATCGACCCGATTCCCGCTCAAACACCGCAAATGAAGCGCTCTCGAAAGCTCCGCTTGGGGGCCGGGTTCAGCAACAGTGAAAGCCTGAGGCATGGCAACGACACCGATCATCTATTCCCAGGCCCTGATGCTGCTCGGTGGCGCAGTGATCGCCGCTCCCATCTTCAAGCGGCTCGGGCTCGGCACGATCCTCGGCTACCTTTCGGCCGGCGTGCTGATCGGACCTGTCGCCCAAAGCATCACCGAAGGCGAGCAGATCCTGCACGTCTCGGAACTCGGCGTCGTCTTCCTGCTCTTCATCATCGGGCTCGAACTCAAGCCGTCGCGCCTCTGGCAGATGCGGCGCGACATCTTCGGCCTCGGCACGGCGCAGGTGCTGCTGACAGGCATCCTGCTTTCCTACGCCATCTATGCCCTCGGCCTCCTCGATCATGGCGGCAGCATCATCGCCGGCTTCGGACTGTCCCTCTCGTCGACGGCATTCGCCATGCAGATCCTCGACGAGGGCAACGACCGCAACACGCGCTACGGGCAACGCGCCTTCTCGATCCTGCTGCTGCAGGATCTCGCGATCGTGCCGCTTCTGGCGCTGATCCCGCTGCTGGCGGCACAGGCGCCCGAGGACACCACGCCGCCGCTCGAGGATTTCGCCATCGCCACCACTGCGATCGTCGTGCTCTTCGCTGCCGGGCGCTACCTTGTGAATCCGCTGTTCCAGCTCATCGCTCGCACCGGCGCACGCGATGTCATGATCGCCGCCGCACTGCTTGTGGTCATGGGGGCGGCGACCATGATGCAGCTCGCCGGATTGTCGATGGCCATGGGTGCCTTCCTTGCAGGCGTGTTACTGGCCGAGTCCTCCTACCGCCATGAACTCGAGGCGGATATCGAGCCGTTTCGCGGTATCCTGCAGGCTCTGTTCTTCATGGCGGTCGGCCTGTCGCTAGAGCTCGGCGTCATCGTCGAGCGCTACCAGCTGATCATCTTCGCCGTGCCGCTGCTGATGGCACTGAAGAGCCTGGTTCTCTATTGGCTCTGCCGCTTCACCGGATCACATCACAATGACGCCGTGCGCATCAGCCTGCTCTTGCCGCAGGGCGGCGAGTTCGGCTTCGTGCTGTTCACGGCGGCGGCAAGCGCCGGCGTCTTCTCGGACGGCAACGCCTCGCTGCTGGTCGCAATCGTGACCCTGTCGATGGCGCTGACGCCCCTTGCCTCAATGCTAGCGCCGAAATTGATGCGCGAGCAGGACGAGATGGACGAAGAGATCGAAGAAGACTTCGATGGCGCCAATGCCGATGTGCTGATGATCGGCTTCTCCCGCTTCGGCCAGATCGCCGCCCAGATCCTGCTTGCCGGCGGTCGCGATGTGACGATCATCGATCATTCCGCCGCGCGCGTGCGCCAGGCCGCGACCTTCGGCTTCCGGATCTATTTCGGCGACGGCAACCGCCTCGACGTGCTGCGCGCCGCCGGCATCGAACGGGCCAAGATCGTCGCCGTCTGCACCCAGAAGAAGGAAACGACCGACCACATCATCGACCTCGTGCAATCCGAATATCCGAATGCACGCATCTACGCCCGCTCCTACGATCGCCTGCACACGCTGGAACTGCGCGCCAAGGGTGTCGACTACGAGCTGCGCGAGACCTTCGAGTCCGGCCTGCTCTTCGGCCGCAAGACGCTGGAGGCACTTGGGGTCGGCGACGACGAGGCGATCGCGATCATGGACGACATCCGCAAGCGCGACGAGGCGCGCCTCGTGCTGCAGGAGGCCGAGGGCATCACCGCCGGCCGCGACATGCTGCACTCGCGGCCTGTGCGTCCGGAGCCGCTGGTCAAGCCGAAGCGCGAGGTCGATCATTCGCAAGAGACCGGCGAACGGATCCTCCCGGGCCTTCCCGCGGACGAGCGCGAAAGCGCCTAATCGCTCACGCTGCGACGGCACGCTCCGTCATTGCCAAGGTTCAGGCGCCAAGCTTCAAACACCCAGGTTCAGGTGAGCCTTGGCGCTGTCATCCGCTCTTCGAGTGCGCGCTTCAGTTCTTCCTTGATCGCAGCCGTTGCGTTCAGCACGTCTTGGGCGCGCAGGAAATCCATCACGCGGTAGCGGCCGACATCGGGACGCAACAGGATGTCCGGCGCCCCCTCCTTCAGCTTCATGGCGATGATCGACTGCATCATCAGCTGGCTCGCGCCGAACAGGCTGTCGATCCGGCTCGGGATCGCCTTGCCGTCGCCATCCGGCCCGCCGACGACATCGACCGCAATGACGATATCGGCGAGGCCGCGCAGGTGATCGAAGGGAATGGGATTGTAGATGCCGCCGTCGATCATGACCCGCCCGTCGATCCGGACCGGCGTGAAGATCGCCGGCAGCGCCGCAGACGCAGCCAGGGCCTTGCGGAGGTCGCCCTTCTCGCAGATCTTCTCCGTCTGACCGTAATAGTCGGTGGCGACTACCTTCAGCGGGATTTCGAGGTCGGAGAATTTTTGCGGGATGGCCTCGGGCAGGAAGGCCTTGAGCACCCGCTCGACATTGAACTGGCCGAAACGGAAGCCGCTCGCCATCGCTTCGGAAAGGCTCGACGGCCGCAATTGCCACAGGCGGTTGACCACTTCGCGCCGGTGGCCGACGGTGGAAAGCGTATGGGCCCGGATCTCTTCGCCGCGCAAACCCGCCGCCATGCCGGCGCCCATGATCGCACCGATCGACGAGCCCGCGATCGCGACCGGCCGAATTCCGAGTTCATCCAGCGCCTCGATGACATGGATATGCGCAAGACCGCGGGCGCCGCCACCGCCAAGCGCCAGCGCGACGGTGGGCCGCGCCGGGGCCCCTGCCGATCCATGCATCATCGAAAGATCCTGCTTCATCGGCATGCCTCCGCGCTGGGCGGGTTGAGAAAATGGCGTCGTCCGGCTGAGCCTATCCCGTCAACTCAACCGAAATTACGGCATCAGGCTCCGCGAAACCGATAGAAATGCATGCGCGTGTCGCCGAACACCCTGACGTCAAGGTTTTCGAAGACTGCGACCGGCGCCGGCTGGACATCTGCCCGCTCTTCGAGGATCACCAGGGCGCCGGGCACCAGCCAGTTGCCGATGGCAGCCGACTCCAATGCCTTTTCGCCCAGCCCCTTGGCGTAGGGCGGATCGGCGAAGACGAGATGAAACGGCTCCATCGTACCGACGCCGCCAAGGCTCGTGGCGTCGCGCCGGAAGACCTTGGCCCGGCCCTGCAGGCCGAGCGTCTCGACGTTGGTCTGGATCAGGCCCCTGCCCTCGACGCCCTGCTCGACAAAGAGCGCATGCCGGCATCCGCGCGACAGCGCCTCGAAGCCGACGGCGCCGGTGCCCGCGAAAAGGTCGAGCACACGCGTGCCGTCGAGCGCGTCCGGATAGGAATGGCTCAGAATGTTGAACAGGCTTTCGCGCGTCCGGTCCGTGGTCGGCCGGATATCGTTGGACTTTGGGGTCGCCAGGCTGCGACCCCGAAACTCTCCGCCGACGATCCGCACGACCGCTTAGTTTCCTCTGCCGCGCGGCTTGCCGCCGCCAGCCGGGCGCCCGCCGCCGGAGCGACCAGGACCGCCGGGGCGTCCACCGCCGGGCTTGCCGCCACCAGGCTTACCGCCGCGCGGACCGCCGGAGCGTTCACCGAAGGATTTTCCGCCCGAGGGCTTGCCGCCGAACGACGTGCCGCGAGGCTTGTCGCCAAACGGACGGTCGCCACCTTCGCGACGCGGCGGACGGTCACCGTCAGCGCGTGGAGCCCGCGGCTTGTCGAACCGGCGATCACCGCCGTCGCTGCGAGCCGGACGGTCACTGAACGAACGCTCACCGCCTTCGCGACGCTGCGGACGATCACCGTCGGCGCGTGGCGCCCTCGGCTTGTCGGAATAGCTGCGCGGTCCGCCTTCAGAACGGGGACGGTCGCCGCCGTCACGGCGCGCAGGACGGTCACCGTGATCGCGCGACCTGCGGTCACCCGCGTCGCCCGACTTGCGCCGGCCGAAACCGCCATCGCGGCCCTCGTCCTTGCCGCGACGGGCAGGTTCGCTGGCACTGATCCATTCGCCCTCGTCGTCGCGACGCTTGACCGGCGCGGCAGAGGCCGGACGATCGGCGCGGTCGAAGTCTCTGTGCGGGCCACCCTTGCGGTCCGGGTCGAACTTGCCGGTCGTCTTCGTCGCCAGACCATCCTTGTTGCGGCCGTAGCGCTTGGACTTAGGCGCGCTTTCCGGACGCTCGCGACGGGCGGACTTCTCGGTGGCATCGCCATCAACGGACTTCGGCTTCTTTTCGGCGAGCGGGCGGGCGCCCGGCGCCATCCAGACATTGGCCGTGCGGGCGCGCTGAGCCGGCGCGCGCTTCGGCCGATCCTCGAACTTGGCGTCGCGGTCTTCGCGCAGGCCACCCTTGCCGCGGGCACCATCCTTGCCACGACCACCACCGTCGCGGCGGTCGTCACGACGGGTGTCCAGACGAGAAAGGGCACGCTCGCGCTTGTCCTCCGGCTTTTCCCAGCGGTTGTTGCGCTCCGGCCTGCGCGTGTCGGCGGCGTCGTCTTCAGCCTCACCGGCAACGGTCGCCGCCTGATCATTGTAAAGCGGCGCGTCGAAGTTCGCCTTGGCGTCCTCGATCAGGCGCGGTCCCAATTGGTCGCGCAGCGTGCGTCCGCGAATTTCCTGGACGTGTCCCTCCGGCAGTTCGCCGAGCTGGAACGGGCCGTAGGAGATGCGGATCAGGCGGTTGACGTCGAGGCCGAGCGCGCCGAGCACGTTCTTGATTTCGCGGTTCTTGCCTTCGCGAAGCCCCATCGTGATCCAGACGTTCGAGCCCTGGACGCGATCGAGCGTCGCTTCGATGGCGCCGTACAGCACGCCGTCGACGGCGATGCCGTCCTTCAGCTTGTCGAGCGCTTCCTGATCGATCTCGCCATGGGCGCGCACGCGGTAACGGCGCAGCCAGCCGGTCGACGGCAGTTCGAGCACGCGGGCAAGGCCGCCGTCATTGGTGAGAAGCAGCAGGCCCTCGGTGTTGATGTCGAGGCGGCCGATCGACAGAACCCGCGGCAGCTCGTCCGGCAGGTTCTCGAATACGGTCGGACGACCCTCCGGGTCGGCATTGGTGGTCACCAGACCGGCCGGCTTGTGATAGAGCCAGAGGCGCGTGCGCTCGATACCGCGGATCGGCTGGCCATCGACCTCGATCGCATCGGCGAGCGTCGCGTTGACCACGGGCGTGTCGAGGATGACGCCGTTGAGCCTGATGCGGCCTTCCATGATCATGCGCTCGACGTCGCGACGCGAGGCAACGCCGGCGCGCGCCAGGATCTTCGAGATGCGCTGCGGCTCGTCGGCGGCCGCTGCAGCCGCTGCCGGGCGCTCCCGGGCCGGACGCGAAGCGCCGGCCTTGGGATCAGACGTCTTTGCGTCGAAGCCCCTGCCGGGGCCCTTGGCACCGAAAGACTTCGGGCCGGAAGCCTTGGCTCCTGCAGCCTTTTTCGGCGCAGCGCCCTTCTTGTCGGCGAAATGCGGTTTCTTGTCCCGGCCAGCGGACTTGCCGCCAGGCCGCGTGGGCTTGTCTTTGGATGTCATTTGTGTTGCCTGCCTTTTGCGGCTGTCCTATCAGGTCGCGGCCCGTGGGTTAAGAGAAATTATTGTTTGAGCGATGGCTGAGACGACACGCTTCATGGATGCGGCCCTTGAAGAGGCCCGCAAGGCTGCCGAACGCGGCGAAGTGCCGATCGGCGCCGTGGTGGTTTTCGACGGCCGCATCATCTCGCGCGCCGGCAATCGCACCCGCGAGCTCAACGACGTGACCGCCCATGCGGAGATCGTCGCCATCCGCGAGGCTGCCGCCGTTCTCGAGGACGAAAGGCTGACCGGCGCCGATCTCTACGTCACGCTCGAACCCTGCACCATGTGCGCGGCGGCGATTTCATTCGCCCGCATCCGTCGCCTCTATTACGGCGCAGACGACCCGAAGGGCGGCGCGGTCGACAGCGGTGTGCGCTTCTTCGGCTCGCCCACCTGCCACCATGCGCCCGATGTCTATTCGGGCATCGCCGAGCGGGAAGCCGCCGATATCCTCAGGGATTTCTTTGCCGGCAAGCGGTGAGACCCCTTAACGTCTTCAGTCGGCGGCGAAGCTCTCGAGCGCGACACCCGAAAGGCGGTAGCGCGTCCACTCGGACATCGGCTCTGCGCCGACCGATTCGTAGACGCGGATCGCCGGTTCGTTCCAGTCGAGCACACTCCATTCGAAGCGCCCGCAGCCTTCCTCGACGGCAATCTTTGCCAGATGCTTCAGGAGCATCTTGCCGGCGCCGGAGCCGCGGCAATCCGGGGTGACGTAAAGATCCTCGAGGTAAAGACCCTTGCGCGCCTGCCAGGTGGAATAGTTGTAGAACCACATGGCAAAACCAGCCGGCTTGCCATCCTTCTCGCAGATCACCGCGCGGGTGATCGCACCGGGACCGAAGAGCGAGGCCTGCAGCATCTCGACCGTCGCCTCGACGGCGTCGGGCTCCTTCTCGTAGATGGCAAGTTCGGTGATGAAGCGCAGAATGGTTTCGGCGTCTTCCGGGCGGGCGTCGCGAATGCTGATGGTCATGGCTCAGGCGCTTCTCAAGCAGTTCCAGCAGCCAAGCAAACGCGCTTTCGACCGGAACTGCATAGATCCAAGGGAGAGAGGCATTTCGCCGTTCAAGGGAACGGCGAGAACGGGTTTAGAAGGGCCAATACCACTTGGAGCCGGTATTCTTGATCTGCGCCTCCTTCTTGCGGCGGCGCTCCTTGTCCTTCTCCGGCTCGCCGAGATCGGTCTCGGTACCCTCGGGCAGGCGGCGGTAATCGAGCGGCGGATCGCTCAGGAAGCGGCGCTTGTCGGAATAGGCGCCCATCTCGATCTTGCGCCCTTCACGATAGGCCTCCTGCTGCTCCTTTGCAGAGAGCCGGCGACCGTTGGCGCTTGCCTTGGCAAGCGGCGAGACATAGTTCGGGTTGTTCTTGTTGGCGTCGGCCTCTTCACGCAGGCGGTTGCGCACCTCTTCCGGAGACTCGACCCATTCCGGGTTCCCCTCGCGGCTGGCGAGCGACTTCTGCGGCTCGACGAGCGAGGCCTGCTGGGCCGACGGCGGCAGGACGAGACCCGGACGCGGCTGGTACTTGACCGGATCCCGCTTCGGCGGGCCGAAGCTTGCGACGCTGCCGAGGTCGTCCATGAGCTGTTCGCCGGCGGTCTTGTCCGTGCCGTAGGTCGGGCCGCCGATGCAGCCCGTAAGCACCAAGCCGCTCGTCAAAATGGCGGCCACGCTGGCAAACACTCGCAACTCTCGCGTCATTTCCATGAGATTCCTTCCAGCCGGCCACCAGTCAGCGCGGCCACTCAAGCGCCCATGGCGGAGAAATCCGCCAAATTTCGGGCAGGTTTTACCGGATGAACGCAAGGAGTGCAATTCATCCGGTAACAATGCGTTAAGCCTTGAAACCAAGCTCGCGCAAGGCAGCGGCATCCCGGGCGGACACGTCCGGGTAGAGTGCGTCAGAACCGACATCGGTCGTGATCCGCCAGGAGCGAGCGCATTTCTGGCCTTCGGCAAGCTTCGGCACGACGCTGACCTTGGCCACGTCAGCCAGCCGGAACGCGTCGGCCGGACCTTCGGTGGTTTCGACAGTGATCCCCGAGGTGATGCAGATCTCGGCGAAGTCCTGGCCTTCCAGCGCCTTCAACAGCTCCGGATCGGCGACGTGGACGACCGGTGCGGCTTCCAGCGACGAGCCGATGCGCTTGTCCTTGCGTTCGATCTCGAGCGCGCCGGTGACGACGGTGCGGACCGCACGGATCTTCTCCCACTTGGCTTCGAGCGCATCGTTCTTCCATTCCGCCGGGATCGCCGGGAACTGTTCGAGGTGCACCGAGACCGCATCGGGCTTGCGCGACAGCCAGGCCTCTTCGGTCGTAAACGGCAGCATCGGCGCCAGCCACAGCACGAGGCAATCGAAGAGCTTGCGGATGACGGCGAGTGCCGCACGGCGGCGCAGGCTCGACGGCGCGTCGCAGTAGAGCGCATCCTTGCGAACGTCGAAATAGAAGGCCGAGAGTTCGACGTTCGAGAAATCGATCAGCGAACGGGCGATCTTCTTGAAGTCGAAGGCGTCGTAGCCTTCGCGCACGACCTGGTCGAGTTCGGCCAGGCGATGCAGCATCAGCTTTTCGAGTTCCGGCATCTCGGCATAGGCAATTTCCTCGCCCTTGTCGTGGGCGAGCGTGCCGAGCATCCAGCGGATCGTGTTGCGCAGCTTGCGATAAGCGTCGATGTTTGTCTGGATGATCGTCTTGCCGAGGCGCTGATCTTCCCAATAATCCGTCGTCATCACCCACAGGCGCAGGATGTCGGCGCCGGCATCCTTCATCACCTCTTGCGGGGTGACGGTGTTGCCCTTCGACTTCGACATCTTCTCGCCCTTCTCATCCATGGTGAAACCATGGGTGACAACGGCGTTGTAGGGTGCGCGGCCGCGCGTGGCGCAGGCTTCGAGCAGCGAGGAATGGAACCAGCCGCGATGCTGGTCCGAACCTTCGAGATAGACGTCGGCCGGCCACTTCAGGTCCGGACGGTCTTCGAGCGTGAAGGTATGGGTCGAACCGCTGTCGAACCACACGTCGAGGATGTCCATGACCTGATGCCACTTGGCATGATCGTGGTCGTTGCCGAGGAAGCGATCCTTGGCGCCTTCGGTGAACCAGGCATCGGCACCTTCCTGTTCGAAAGCGTCGAGGATGCGAGCGTTGACGGCCTCGTCGATCAGGATCTCGCCCTGATCGTCGGCAAAGATCGCGATCGGAACGCCCCAGGCGCGCTGACGCGAGAGCACCCAGTCCGGACGGCCTTCGATCATCGCACGCAGGCGGTTCTGGCCGGCGCCCGGAACGAAGCGGGTGTCGTCGATGGCAGACAGCGCGCGCGAACGCAGGGTCGTGCCATCACCGAAGGCCTTGTCCATGTAGACGAACCATTGCGGCGTGTTGCGGAAGATTACCGGTTTCTTCGAGCGCCAGGAATGCGGATAGGAATGCTTGAGGCGGCCGCGAGCGAAGAGCGCGTGACGGGCGATCAGCGCCTTGATTACGCGATCGTTGGCGTCGCCCTTCTTGCCCTTGTCATCGATGACGCGGCCCGCGCCACCTTCGGCGTCCGGGCCGAAGCCATGGGCGTCAGCGGTGAAGTAGCCGGCGTCGTCGACCGTGAACGGGATCGCCGAGGAGATGCCGCGGGCTTCGAGCGCGCGGGCATTGTCCATCCAGGCATCAAAGTCCTCGCGGCCGTGGCTCGGGGCCGTGTGCACGAAGCCGGTGCCGGCATCGTCGGTCACGTGGTCGCCGTCGAGCAGCGGCACCTTGAAGGCGTAGCCGCCGCCCAGACCGTGCAGCGGATGGGCGCAGGTCACGGACGACAGTTCATCGGCCTCGAGGTCGCGAACGAAGTTGAAGGTGAGCTTCGCCTTGGCGGCAGACTCATCGGCCAGGCGCTTGGCAAAGATCAGCTTCTCGCCCGGCTGGGGGCCGAAATCGTTCTCGGCGGTCGCCACTTCGTAGAGGCCATAGGCATAACGCGACGAGTAGGCGATGGCGCGGTTGCCGGGGATGGTCCAGGGCGTGGTCGTCCAGATCACAACGAAGGTGCCGGCAAGGCTATCGGGACCTTCGGTGACCGGGAACTTCACCCAGATCATGTCGCTTTCGACATCGGCGTATTCGACTTCGGCTTCGGCAAGCGCCGTACGCTCGACAACCGACCACATGACAGGCTTCGAGCCGCGATAGAGCTGGCCGAGCTTGGCGATCTTCATCAGCTCACCGGCGATGCGCGCTTCGGCGTGGAAGTTCATCGTCGTGTAGGGATTGTCGAAGTCGCCCTCGATGCCGAGACGCTTGAACTCCTCGGCCTGGACCTGGATCCAGCCGGCGGCGAAATCGCGGCATTCCCGACGGAACTCGTTGACCGGAACCTCGTCCTTGTTCTGGCCCTTCTCGCGGTACTTCTCCTCGATCTTCCACTCGATCGGCAGACCGTGGCAGTCCCAGCCGGGCACGTAGTTGGCGTCGAAACCGCGCATCTGGAACGAGCGGTTGATGACGTCCTTGAGGATCTTGTTCAGCGCGTGGCCGATGTGGATGTTGCCGTTGGCATAGGGCGGGCCGTCGTGCAGCACGAACTTGTCGCGGCCGGCAGCCGATGCGCGCAGCTTCTTGTAGAGGCCCATCTTCTGCCAGCGGGCCACCGTTTCCGGCTCCTTCTGCGGCAGGCCCGCGCGCATCGGAAATTCCGTCTGCGGCAGATAGAGGGTCGAGGAGTAGTCGATCTTTTCAGCGGTGTCGGTCATGGTTTTTGCAATCGCTTCTTCGCGCGAACGGCCGCGCATACGAAATGGGCTCGGTATCGAGAGATGACTGGGGCGTCGGAAACGCCGAAATCCCGGACCTTCCGGCTGATCACAGCACGCGGAAGGCCGGGCCAATAATTCGCTGATCGATGATCAATCGACGGTGCCGGGTCATGGTGGCCGGTTGTTTAAGGCGTTTTCGGCCTTTTGAAAAGGTCCGCCGCCGCGCGAAGACCGAAATCTTTTATCGGGCGAAGTTGAGCTTGCGGTCGATGTCGCCGAGTGGCGTGACGCCGGAAAGCAGCGCGCGGGCCTCGGCCTCGTCCTGCCGGATCTGCGCCACCAGCGGATCGAGGCCATCGAATTTCAATTCGTCGCGCAGGTGACCGAAGAAAGTCACGGCGCAGACTTCGCCATAGAGATCGCCGGAGAAGTCGAAGACGAAGGTCTCGAGCAGCGGTTCGCCGTCGCTGTCGACCGTCGGCCGGCGCCCGAAACTGGCGACCCCGTCGTAAAGCGAGCCGTCGGGACGACGGAAGCGCACGGCGTAGATGCCGGGTCGGAGTTCCACCTCGGGTGCAAGCCGCATGTTGGCGGTGGGAAAACCGAGTTCGCGACCGAGCTTCTTGCCGCCGATCACCTCGGCTTCGACGAGATAACGGTAGCCGAGCATGCCCGCGGCCTGGGCGACATCGCCTTCGCCGAGCAGCGCACGGACATAGCTCGACGAGATGACGGATGCATTTTCATCACGGAAGGCATCGACCAGCGTCACACCAAACCCGTTGTCGCCGCCTGCCGCCATCAGAAAGGCAGGCCCGCCTTCGCGGCCCTTGCCGAAATGAAAGTCGAAACCGGTCACCACATGCGAGGCATGCAGCCATTCAAGCAGGATGCGGTGGATGAAATCCGAGGCGGAAAGCTGAGAGAAGGTACGGTCGAAGGGATATTCGATGACGGCGCCGAAGCCCATGCCTTCGAGGATGCGCGCCTTCAGCGGCGCCGGCGTCAGCCGGAAGACTGGAGTGTCCGGGCGAAAAACGGTTCGCGGATGCGGCTCGAAAGTCAGGACCAGCGCGGGCACGCCGCGCGACTTGGCCTCCTCCAGCGCCCGGTTAAGGACCGACTGGTGGCCGCGGTGAACGCCATCGAAATTGCCGATGGCGACGACACCGCCGCGCAAGTGCTCCGGAAGCGGATCACGGGTCTCGTTGCGATGAAAAACCGTCATCTCCGTCTTCCCGTCAGGCGAGCCGTGGCATCCAGTATTTCGGCGAGGCGCCCTCCTTCTTGAGGAAGGCGGCAAGCTTCGCCTCGTCGGTCCGGCTTTCGTTCATGTATTCCTGGGCGTGGATACCGGCGCTGATATAGAGCAGATCCAGGCCCGCGTCCTGCGCGCCCTTGACGTCAGTCGGCATGCCGTCGCCGACGGCGATGACACGGGTCAGGTCAATCGCTCCGCGCGCGGCCTTCGCCTCGCCCAGGGCGGCGCGATAGATCGCGATATAGGGTTTGCCGGCGATGCGCGCCTCGCCACCCAGCTCTTCGTAAAGTTTGGCAATCGCACCGGCGCAGGGGATCAGCCGGTGACCACGCTCGACGACGAGGTCCGGGTTGGCGCAGATGAACGGGATCTTGCGCTTGGCAAGGCCCGTCAGGGTCGCGCGGTAATGCTCGGGCGTTTCGGTCTCGTCGTCATAGAAGCCGGCGCAGACGACCGTCTCGGCATCTTCCGAGGAAACGATCTGCGTCCCCAGCCCCTCGAGCAGGGGCAGGTCGCGCTCGGCGCCGATGAAGAAGATCTTCTTGTCGGCGGCAGCGATCAGCGCCCGGGTCACGTCGCCCGAAGTGACGATCCGGTCATAGGCTTCGTCGGGCACGCCGAGACTGCGGATCTGCACCTTCACCATCGGGCTCGGGCGCGGCGAATTGGTGATGAGTACGACGGTCAGTCCGGCGGCGCGCGCCTCGGCCAATGCTTCACAGGCGGAGGCGAAAGCCTGCACGCCGTTGTGAAGCACGCCCCAGACGTCACATAAAACGACATCGTAGCGTTTGGCGATTTCGCGAAAACTGTTGATCCTTGCGGCCATCCTGGCTTCCTGCAAACACGGTTTCCGGCTTGCATGGCAAGGAAGGCAGGAGATTACAAGTCTCGTCTCCCGAAAAAGGCGCACCCTCCCAAGGATTCCGGCGGTGTCGAGAACCAGGAAAAATGCACTGCAGATGCGGCCCGCCGCGCAGAAGCACATTGTCGTGGTTATCAACCGTCAAAATCCCGCCCATGCCATTCATCGACGCGATCGCCCACATTTCGCCAAGAATGGGGCTAGGCTGCCTGTGCCCGCCCCTGCTGCGCCCGTCCAGGGCTACTGCCGTCAGCAAAAAATCTAGGCGCCGATCCTTGACTCACCCCATACCCAAGCTTATCTCGGCATCGCTAGCACTCGATAAATGAGAGTGCTAACACCCATCCATCGGGTCGATCAGCGATCCGTAATGTCATTTGATCGAGGGATTAGACTAATGGCAAGCACCAACTTCCGCCCGCTGCACGACCGCGTCGTCGTTCGCCGCGTTGAGTCTGAAGAGAAGACCAAGGGCGGCATCATCATTCCGGACACCGCCAAGGAAAAGCCGCAGGAAGGCGAAATCGTCGCCGTCGGTTCGGGCGCCCGTGACGAAAGCGGCAAGGTTGTTGCTCTCGACGTCAAGGCTGGCGACCGCGTTCTGTTCGGCAAGTGGTCGGGCACCGAAGTCAAGATCAACGGCGAAGACCTTCTGATCATGAAGGAAGCCGACATCATGGGCATCATCGGCTGATCAGCCGGCGTCCACCCCTTTTTATGACAACCAATGGGCAATGAGCCCGGGAGTTTTCTCTAATGGCTGCAAAAGAAATCAAGTTCGGCCGCACCGCGCGCGAAAAGATGCTGCGTGGCGTCGACATCCTCGCTGACGCCGTAAAGGTCACGCTCGGCCCGAAGGGTCGTAACGTCATCATCGACAAGTCCTTCGGCGCTCCGCGCATCACCAAGGACGGCGTATCGGTCGCCAAGGAAATCGAACTCGAAGACAAGTTCGAAAACATGGGCGCCCAGATGGTCCGCGAAGTTGCTTCGAAGACCAACGACATCGCCGGCGACGGCACCACGACTGCAACCGTTCTTGCCCAGGCGATCGTTCGCGAAGGCGCAAAGGCTGTTGCTGCCGGCATGAACCCGATGGACCTGAAGCGTGGTATCGACCTCGCTGTCACCGAAGTCGTCAAGGATCTCCAGGCCAAGGCCAAGAAGATCAACACTTCGGAAGAAGTTGCACAGGTCGGCACGATCTCGGCCAACGGCGAGCGTCAGATCGGCCTCGACATCGCTGAAGCGATGCAGAAGGTCGGCAACGAAGGCGTCATCACGGTTGAAGAAGCCAAGACCGCCGAAACGGAACTCGAAGTCGTCGAAGGCATGCAGTTCGACCGCGGCTACCTGTCGCCCTACTTCGTCACCAACCCGGAAAAGATGGTCGCTGACCTCGACGACGTCTTCGTTCTCCTTCACGAGAAGAAGCTCTCGAACCTCCAGGCCATGCTCCCGGTTCTCGAAGCTGTCGTTCAGACCGGCAAGCCGCTCCTCATCATCGCTGAAGACGTCGAAGGCGAAGCTCTTGCAACGCTCGTCGTCAACAAGCTGCGTGGCGGCCTGAAGATCGCTGCCGTCAAGGCTCCGGGCTTCGGCGATCGCCGCAAGGCCATGCTCGAAGACATCGCCATCCTGACGGGCGGCACCGTGATCTCCGAAGACCTCGGCATCAAGCTCGAAAACGTCACGCTCGACATGCTCGGCCGTGCGAAGAAGGTTTCGATCTCCAAGGAAAACACGACGATCGTCGACGGCGCCGGCCAGAAGGCCGACATCGAAGGCCGCGTTGCCCAGATCAAGGCCCAGATCGAAGACACCACCTCCGACTACGACCGCGAGAAGCTGCAGGAACGTCTTGCCAAGCTCGCTGGCGGCGTTGCCGTGATCCGCGTTGGCGGCTCGACGGAAGTCGAAGTGAAGGAAAAGAAGGACCGCATCGACGACGCTCTCAACGCGACGCGCGCTGCTGTTCAGGAAGGCATCGTACCGGGCGGCGGCGTTGCCCTGCTGCGTTCTTCCGTCAAGATCACCGTCAAGGGTGCAAACGACGACCAGGAAGCCGGCATCAACATCGTTCGTCGCGCTCTGCAGGCTCCGGCCCGCCAGATCGCTGAGAACGCTGGTGACGAAGCCTCCATCGTTGTCGGCAAGATCCTCGACAAGGACCAGGACAACTTCGGCTACAACGCCCAGACCGGCGAATACGGCGACATGATCTCGATGGGCATCATCGACCCGGTCAAGGTCGTTCGCACCGCCCTTCAGGACGCAGCTTCGGTTGCCGGCCTCCTCGTCACGACGGAAGCCATGATCGCCGAACTGCCGAAGAAGGACGCCCCGGCTGGCATGCCTGGCGGCATGGGCGGCATGGGCGGCATGGACATGATGTGATAATGGCGACAGCCTTATCGCAGCATCGTCCATAAAGCTTCGCCCATGCACTTAAAGTGGTTCAGCGCGTCAAGCGCGCTGAACGGGCGGCATGGACATGATGTGATAATGGCGAAAGCCTTATTGCAAGGATCCATCCGGATCGGAAAGGCGGCCTTCGGGTCGCCTTTCTTGTTTTTTATCAATGCCACTCATCGCCGGAGAGCATCTGCCGAACAGTCGGCAGGAAAAAACCCATCGGTTGTAGTCAGGCTTCAAAAAACCGTTGAAGTCGAAAAAAAACGAACTATAACAGCGCCCCAAGTGAGCGAAGATTGAGGGGAGACTGGGCGGCACACTTAAGGCAGACAGGCAATCGCCGGGGCTTTTTCGTATTCGCTGCCCATCCGGAAAATCTTCGAGACTATACCTAAAGAATAAAAGTATTTAATCGCAAATTAAGCCGACACTCTCCTTCGAAATAAGTTCGCCGGCGAGATCCACTACCATCTATAGACCTTTCTACTTGAGAAAACACCCACATCACGTGGCGTGCGCTCTCGTATTGGTCATGTCGGACGCAGTTTGCACATTGGGACGCGTTTCCCTGGAGCGCCGAAGGCAGCTCCGGGAACTCTGCTGGGGTAGACCGTGTTTAAGATCACCAGAGCAAATTCCGCTCCCCTCGGCTCTTCGGGACATCTGCATCCGGGCCTACCGCATCATGAATTCATGGAGCAGTTTTGCGTCTCGGAGGGGTGGTCCGGCGACCTGTCGACGGGCCTGTTCCGGCTCGGCGAGAAGGCGGCCGCGATCCATGGCCTGCGTGACGGCGAGTGCGGCCTTCTGAACTTCGTTCGCTGCTACGATCCGGCCGATCGCAATCACGTGCTCGAACTGTTCGAACAGGCGGCAACGAGCTGCTCGTCTTTCTGCTTTTCGACGACGATCGCGCTCGAGGAGTCCGGCCAGAAGCAGCCGCTATTCTGCATCGGAGAATCCTCCGGCCTCGAACAGCGCTATTCCGGCATGATCACCGGCATCTTTTTCTTTCCACGCTTTCTCGTGGAAGTCGCGGGTCGCGCACTGCTGCGCCAGTAAGCCCGCCCCTGCCCGCGCACGGGCCCGAGTGTAGAAAACCCTCGATCACATATGGCCGCCGCAACCGCCCCATGGGCGATTGCGGTGAAGGTGTGCGGCAGAGACGCGGACGTACGGCTCAGGCTGCCGCCGCGTCGTCCTTGCCCGTGAAGAGCACCGTGATCGGCGCCGGGCGACCAAGCAGATAGCCCTGCGCCTCGTCGCAGCCCTCGGCTTGCAGGATATCGAGCTGCTTCTGCGTTTCGACGCCTTCGGCAAGGACAGGCACGGACAGGCTCTGGCCGAGCGCAAGAATGGCGCGCACGATCGCCTTGGCCTGCGGGCTGCCTTCCACTTCCCACATGAAGCTCCGGTCGAGCTTGATCTTGTCGAAGGGGAAGGACCGCAGCGTCTCGAGCGACGAATAGCCGGTCCCGAAGTCGTCGATCGCGATGGTGACGCCCAGTTCCTTGATCTGGCGCAGCGTCAGCAGCGCCCGCTCCTTGTCGTCGATGATCGTCGATTCCGTGATTTCGAGCTCCAGCCGGTTCGGGTCGAGACCCGTGTCGGCAAGCACGTCCTGAACCAGGCTGACGATGTCGCCGTTGGCAAGCTGGACCGGCGAAAGGTTGACGGCAATCTTGTGACTGCTCTCCCAGCCCGCCGCCTCGCGGCAGGCTTCGCGCAGCACCCATTCGCCGATCGGCAGGATCGCGCCGCATTCCTCGGCAAGCGGGATGAACTCGCTCGGAGGCACCATGCCGCGTTCCGGATGGCTCCAGCGCAGGAGCACCTCGTAGCCGATGACGCCGCCGCTCATCACAGACTTCTGCACCTGGTAGTGCAAGGCAAGCTGCTTCTTCTCGACCGCGTCCCAGAGATCGTTGGCAAGCGCGCGCCGCTGGCGGGCAGCTTCATCCATCGACACCTCGTAGAAGCAGACGGTCTGGTTGAGGGCGGCCTTCGCCCGGTACATCGCAAGGTCGGCATTGTTGATCAGCGTGTCGGCCGTCTCGGCATCCTGCGGATAGATCGCAACACCCATGCTGCCGCCGGACTTGAGCTCGAAATCGCCAAAGCGCATTTCCTCATGCAGGCTCTTTTCGATGCGGCGCAGGAAGTCGTTGAGCTCGGAGAGTTCCTCGAAGCGCTTGACCGCCGCGAACTCGTCGCCGCCGAAGCGTGCCACGAACTCGCCTTCCTGCAGAAGGCCCTTCATGCGCTGGGCGATCGTCACCAGCACGAAGTCTCCGGCGGCGTGGCCGTGCAGATCGTTGACTTCCTTGAACTTGTTGAGGTCGATGCCGATGACGGCGACCTTGCGGTTGAACCAGGCGGCCGCGTCCAGCTCCTCTTCGAGATAGCTGCTGAACTGCAGCCGGTTCGGCAGCCCCGTGAGGCTGTCGTGGCGGGCAAGGAAGGTAATCTGCTCCTCGGTGTCGAGCCGCTCGGTGATGTCCTCATAGGTGCTCACCCAGCCGCCATCGGGCAGCGTGCGATGCTTGGTCAGGATCGAGCGGCCGTTGACGAGCTTTTCGACGATATCGCCGCCGCCATTGCCGACCATTTCGATCCGGTGCTTCTGGTAGAGCTCCTCGGCCTTGGTCCGGGCCATCTCCGGATCTGTGTAGATGCGGGCAAAGACGATATCGAGGATTTCGCGGAAGGTCAGCCCCTTGCCGGCGAGTGTCTCGGAGAAGCCGAAGATCTCTCGGCAGCGACGGTTGGAGAGCAACAGCCGGTCGCTGCTGTCGAACAGGCAGATGCCCTGCGACATGTTTTCGAGCGCGACATCGAGATTGTTGCTGACTTCGGCGATACGGTCGGCGTCAAGCTTCGCCTTGGTGATGTCCTTGACGATCTTGATGAAGCCGGCGTGCTTGCCGTCGTCGTCCATGAAGGGGTCGAGCACCACGTGAGCCCAGAACCGGGATCCGTCCTTGCGATAGCGCCAGCCTTCGTTCTCGTACTTACCATCGGCCAGTGCGACCTCGAGCGCCCGCTGCGGTACGCCGTCACGCTGATCCTCCTGCGAGTAAAAGCAGGCGAAATTCTTGCCGACGATTTCCTCGCCCTTATAGCCCTTGTTGGCCTCGGCGCCGGCGTTCCAGCTGGCGACGCGGCCGTCGGTGTCGAGCATATAGATCGCGTAGTCCTTCACGCTGCGCACGAAGCGGGCGAATTCCCGTTCGGCAGCAGCGGCGGAAAGCTCGGCATGATGGGCGAAGCCGGCGGCGATCAGCACCATCGACAGCAGGAAGAAGGCGGTGCCGGCGATGACGAAGGCAAGCAGATGCGGCTGGATCATGCCCGCATGGGTCGGCGTCAGCAGATCGGCCTCGATCGTGACCGCACCCATGGCGGTGAAATGCAACGCGACGATCCCGAGCGTCATCAGCAGGGTGGCAAGGATCTTCGCCTTCAGCGGCTTGCCGACACTGGCGATCGTGCGCAGGGCGGCGATGTCAAACAGCGAGCCGACGACCACGGAGGCGACGACCAGTGCCGCATTCCAGCGGATGCTGCCCGGCACGTCGAGCGCCGCCATGCCAAGAAAATGCATGCAGGCGACGCCGCCGCCGAGAACGAAGCCGCCAGCAATCCAGCCGAGGCGGTCCTGAACATGGGTCGCGATCAATAGGGCCGTCGTGGTGAGGATAATGGCAACGGCCAGCGACAGGCCGGTGAGATCCATCTGGTAGCCGAGGACGACGCCGGGATCATAGGCGAGCATGGCGATGAAGTGGGTCGCCCAGATGCCGAAGCCGCTGGCGATGCCGGCGGCTGTCGCCCAGATCGCTTTTGCCTTGCCCGAGGAGCCGCGGGCGCGCTGCAGCAGCGTTACTGCTCCGTAACTCGCGAGAAAGCACACAAGTGCGGCCAAAACGACCAGTCTGGGATTATGCTCTACCACCAGGCATGTAAGAACCTTGAACATCGCCAATCGCCTAAATCAAACTCTGTCGGGAAACGAGACCTCTCGCCTCCACTTAAGCTGCCTGTGTTGGCGTCAGGTGATTTAAGGAAGTGATAAATCGAGGCTCTGCCGGGCAATTGCCCAGCAAGACAATAGTTTCGTCGTTAACGAATTTTGAAACCACGCCGCCTTCAAGTTGCAGCCTGCCAAAAAGCGCCGCCTGGCGTGGTTCGCCGTCTAGGCTTGCGACAGCAGCGCCTTGAGGTCGGATTGGGGATCGGCGATGACGGCTCGGTCAGGATTGATGCCGCTCTCCAGCAGCTTCTTGCCGGTCACATAGGCCTTGGCGTCGTTGATCGCATCGACGGCCACCAGGCGCCCCTGCCGGAAATACCAGACCGACACGCTGCCTTCGCGCTGGCCGGGCCTGACGATGGTTTCGTCGTGGCCGAGCCCGAAGCCGGCGATCTGCAGCTTGACGTCGTACTGGTCCGACCAGAACCAGGGCTTGGGATCGTAAGGGGCATCACTGCCGGAAAGGATAGCCGCGACCGCTTCGGCCTGATCGACGGCATTCTGCACCGACTCCAGCCGGATGCGCAGATCCTCGAAGGGAAGAACGGCGCAATCACCCATCGCGAAGATCGCCGGATCGGAGGTGCGGCCATGCGCGTCGACGACGATGCCGTTTGCGGTTTCGAGCCCGGCGTCGTGGGCCAGGCGATCATTGGCGGTCACGCCGATGCCGACGATGACGACATCGACCGGCAGGGTCGAGCCGTCGGAAAGCTCTGCCGCCGTGACACGGCCGTCGTCTCCGACGAGACGATTGAGGCCAGTGCCTTCGCGGATATCGACGCCGCGGCCACGGTGAATTTCCCGTACAAGGCCCGACGTCGCCGAGGAGGCAACGCGTTGCAGGATGCGGTCGGCCATTTCGATGACCGTGACGTCCAGGCCGCAGGTGCGCGCGACGGCTGCCGCTTCAAGACCGATGTAACCACCGCCGATGACGAGCGCGCGACGGCCGGGCTTCATCTCCTCGGCAAGGCGGTCGGCATCCCTGAAGTCGCGAACGACGAAGACACCCTCGAGATCGCCGCCGACCGAGGCCGGCAGCCGGCGCGGCGTGGCGCCGGTTGCAAAGGCCAGCACTTCATAGTCGAGCGATGTGCCATCGCTGAGCGTCACGTGTTTGCCGGCCCGGTCGAGCCCGATCACGGTCGTTTCGAGGCGCACGTCGACAGCGTGCTCGCCGTACCAGGCTTCCGGCCGGTAGAGCAGGCGGTCGAGGCTCATCTCGCGCAGGAGATACTTTTTGGAGAGCGGCGGGCGCTGATAGGGCAGGCTTGCTTCGGAGGCGACGATGGTGATCGGCCGCTCGTCCTTGAGCGCACGGAGCTTCGCAACCAGAGCAAAGGCGGCCTGACCGCCACCGACAACAACAAGCCTTCCGGACACGCTTTCCACCTGCCTTTATTCATCTGTACAACAAGGCCTAGCCTTCCGCCCGAGCTTCGTCAACTCTGGCACAGGCCACGTCTTTTGCTATTCCTTGCGCGGCACGTCCATGCCCTTTTGAGCCGCCGGGCGCGACAGGCCGCGCTCGACCCAGGCCATCACCTTGGGGAAGCTCTTGTAATCCAGAACCTCGGCACCGCCATAGAATCTGCGCGCGCCTTCGACCCAGGGATAGGTGGCGATGTCGGCGATCGTGTAATCGTCGCCCATCAGCCATTGCCGCCCTTCAAGGCGGGTTTCGAGCACGCCGAGCAGCCGCTTGGCTTCGTCACGGTAGCGCTCGACGGGGTAGGAATTGTTGGCGACCTTGTCGGCGGCGAACTTGAAGAAGTGACCGAACTGGCCGAACATCGGACCGACGCCGCCCATTTGGAACATAACCCAGGCGATCGTTTCGTAGCGGCCGGCCGCGTCGGCAGGCAGCAGCTTGCCGGTCTTTTCAGCGAGATAGATGAGGATCGCGCCGGACTCGAACAGCCCGATTGGCTTTCCATCCGGGCCGTTGGGATCGATGATCGCCGGGATGCGGCCGTTGGGGTTGAGCGAGACGAACTCCGGCGACTTCTGGTCATTGGTATCGAAGGCGATGCGGTGCGGTTCGTAGGGCAGGCCCAGCTCTTCGAGCGCGATCGAAACCTTCACGCCGTTCGGCGTCGGCAGCGAATAGAGCTGGATGATATCAGGGTTTTTCGCAGGCCAGCGCTTGGTGATCGGAAAGGCGGACAGATCGGCCATGAAGGTCTCCTGGAACGGAACAGCGGGAAGCGGCAGAAACACCGCACGCAGACTTACATAGGAGCGGAGGGCGCGCCTTTTGAGGGCCCTACTTTATTTTTGTAACCGGCGGGATCGTCAAGACCGGCCTGCCCCGTTCGCAGCGTCAAAGGACGCTACGAACGGCCGCGATAATCCGTGCCACCACAGGATCGCCGTCGTGAGCCGCCTTGCGCGCCCGAACCAGGCAAGCTTCGGAACGCAGGATCACGCCATCGGTGAGTATCTTCAGGTGGTTTGCCTTCAACGTCGAACCGGTCGAGGTGATGTCGACGATGATGTCGGCGGAACCAGAGGCCGGCGCGCCTTCGGTCGCCCCGAGGCTTTCGACGATGCGGTAAAGCTGGATGCCGTGGCTGCCCGAGAAATGGTTCTGCGTCAGCCGCCAGTACTTGGTGGCGATCGCCAGACGGCGACCATGGCGGGCACGGAAATCGGCGGCAACGTCGCCAAGGTCGGCCATGGTGTCGACGTCGTACCAGACCTCAGGCACCGCGACGACGACGTCGGCATGACCGAAGCCGAGACGGGCGCAGAACTCGACACGCGCATCGGCGTTGGCAAGTCCCTCGCGCACCAGGTCTTCGCCGGTTACGCCGAAATCGATTGAGCCGTTGCCGAGCTCGCGCGAGATTTCCGACGCCGAAAGAAACGCAATCTCCACATCATCAGCACCTTCGACGCGGCCGCGATAGGAGCGGTCGTTGCCGACGGCAACGATCTTCAGGCCGGCGCGTTCGAAGATCGCCGAAGCGTCATCCTTCATCCGCCCCTTGGACGGCAAGGCGATGGTGATGGTCATTGGGCGCCTCCTTCAGAGGCAATCGCCTTTTCGATGCGGTCGAGCCAGAGCGAGAAGCCGACGGCCGGGATATGCTCGCGGGCGCCGAGCAGGGTCAGCAGCCGATCGAAGCGGCCGCCGCCGGCAAGAACGGCATGCGTGCCGGCAAGCTCAACCTCGAAAACCAGGCCAGTGTAATAGTCGAGCGGACGACCGAAGGCCGCACGATAACGAATGGCGCCGATGTCGGAACCGGTCTTGCCAAGGGCGGCGACGCGGGCATCGAAACGGGCGAGCGCGTCATCGATCTTGAGGCCGGATTTCTGCGCGAAAGCGAAGAGTGCGGCCGGCGCATCGGCAAGCGGCACGTCGAGCGCCAGGAACGCGGCGACCTGATCCAGCGTCCTGCGGTCGAGCCGCGTGTTCGCCAGTTCCATCTTCTCCTTCAGCCGGCGCGCAATATCCTGCGGCGAACGGCTAGCGTTGGTCGAATAGCCGGTCGCTTCCATTGTTGCGGCGACATGCGCGACGAGACGGTCCTCGTCTTCGAGCAGGCCATCCATCGACAGCCGCACGACTTCAGGACCGAAGACCCCGACCGTGCGCGGATGGGCGAGCTCGGTCAGAAGCTTCTGCAGGTGCTTCTGGTCGCCGAAGGCGTGGATCAGCCGCTTCTGCCAGCCCGCCGGCAGGCCACAGGCGCCGACGACGGCTTCAAACACGGCCTGGTCGCCAAGCGTCACGCTGAGAGACCGGCCCGGCACCCGGTTGGCGACGATGCGCATCGCGTCAGAGACGGCGCGCGCATCGGCTGCCGCCGTATCGGTGTCGCCAAGATCCTCGATGCCGGCCTGGTAGAATTCGTTGCCGCCTTCGCGGCGCTGGCGGAAGACCTCGCCGAGATAGGCATAGCGCTTCGGCGTCCCAGTCACCGCCTCGATATGGCGGAGACAGACGGGAATGGTAAATTCCGGCCGCAGGCACAGGCTCTCGCCGGTCTCGCTCTCGGTCATGAAGATACGGCGCCGCAGATCCTCACCGGCCATGGCGAGGAAAGGCTCGGCCGGCTGGATCACCGGAGTGTCGACACGCAGCGCGCCGAGGCTTTCGAAGTCGGCAAGCAGCGCATCGGCAAAGGCTGGCAGATTGATGAGGGCCATAGTCGTCAGCCCCTTGCCCGATCCTCGGCCTGTGCCGCCAGCATCTCGCGCACCTTTTCGACCAGTTCGGCCGTCGGCACGGAAACCTGGGCCACGCGCGCCTCGCGCCAGGCCGCATTGTCCTCGATCTCACCCGACAGGCGCTTGCCCTCGATCAGATCCTTGATCTGCACGACACCGGCGGCGCGCTCGTCGCCACCCTGGATGATGGCGAGCGGCGAGCCACGGCGGTCGGCATATTTCAGCTGATCGCCAAAGTTCTTCTTGTTGCCCTGGTACATTTCGGCGCGGATGCCGGCATGGCGGAGCTGCTGCACGAAACGCTGGTAATGGCCCATCGCCTCGATGTCGCGGTCCATGACGCAGACGACAACAGGCGCGAGCACGTCAGATGCACCGAGCTTGCCGAGGTTCTTCAGCGCCGTCATAAGGCGGGAAACGCCGATCGAGAAACCGGTCGCCGGGACCGGCTGCCCCATGAAACGCGACACGAGACCGTCGTAGCGACCACCACCGCCGACCGAACCGAAGACGACCTTTTCGCCCTTCTCGTTGGTGACGGCAAACTGCAGCTCGGCCTCGAAGACGGGGCCGGTATAATATTCGAGACCACGCACGACCGAGGGGTCGATCTTGATGCGGTCAGCCTCGTAGCCGGCGCTCAGGACCAGGCTGCGGATGGTGTTGAGTTCCTCGACACCTTCGCCGCCTTTGGCGGTGCCTGAAACGAGCGCCGCCAGTTCGTCGGCACTTTCGGCATAATTCTGGATGCCGACGAAGAACAGGACCTTGTCGATCTGCTCGCCATTGAGGCCCGCACCCTTGGTGAAGTCGCCGCTTTCGTCCTTGCGGCCTTCGCCGAGCAGGAGCCTGACGCCTTCGGGGCCGAACTTGTCGAGCTTGTCGATGGCGCGCAGCACCGTCAGGCGGGCATTGACCTTGTCGTCGCCGCCAAGACCGATCGCCTCCATGACGCCGTCGAGCACCTTGCGGTTGTTGACGCGGATCACGTAGTCGCCGCGCGCAATGCCAAGGGCTTCCATGGTGTCGGCCATCATCATGCACATTTCGGCGTCCGCCTGGACGCCGGCGGCACCGACGGTGTCAGCATCGAACTGCATGAACTGGCGGAAGCGGCCCGGGCCAGGCTTCTCGTTGCGGAAGACGTAGCCGGCGCGATAGGTGCGGAACGGCAGCTGGATCTCGTTGAAGTTCTCGGCGACGTGACGGGCGAGGGGCGCCGTCAGGTCGTAGCGCAGAGACATCCACTGATCGTCGTCATCGGTCAGCGAGAAGACGCCTTCGTTCGGCCGGTCGCTGTCGGGCAGGAACTTACCGAGCGCATCGGTGTATTCGAACAGCGGTGTTTCGACCGGGTCGAAACCATAATGCTCGTAGACCGCCCGGATCTTGCCGATCATTTCGTCCGTCGCGCGGATATCGGCAGCGGAGCGATCAACGAAGCCGCGCGGAAGACGCGCCTTGAGCTTCTGCGGTTTCTTCTGTTTCTCGGTCATGGGAGCATTCCGGACTGTCTCTTGTTGGCTGCTTTCCCTATCGGATCAAGTGGGGGGCGGCAAGGGTTTGCACCGCGCAAAGCGTTCGCCCGGGCCATGCGCCGGCGCTTTGCGTCAAAGCCTAGCACGGGTGAGCTTCGCGTCATCGGGATCGACACGCACCATCGCGACGCGTCGGGGAGGACTTGACCTCAACCACAAGGCGCATTAGACGATATGCAATCACTAAAAGTTTATCGCCTGACCGATCGACGACGTTCCGGCTGCACCGATGATCGTCTATCTTCGCGGCCAAGGGCCGAGTACCTACAAACGAGTTTTCGATGCAATGACTGCATCGGGAAAACACTTCAATGGCAAACAACGCATCGAAGCGCCTTGCGGCAGTGGCGGTCTCCGGTAACGAGACATCACGTCCGCGCGGCGAGAAGAAGGGCATCATGTTGAGGTTCATGACACCTGGCTCGGGAGCCATCCAACCCGGGCACCTCGGGGCGCATTCGGCCTGGATGGACCACCTCGATGAAAGCGACTATTTCGTGGAGACATGGCGCTGCGATCTGGCCAGCGGCGTCTTTCATCTGGGCGAGCGAACCGCCGCCCTGCTTGGCGCTTCCAACCGCTCCTGCGGCATCGTCGATCTGGTGCGTGCCTATGACAGCCGGGATCGCGTGACAGTGCTCAACATCCTCGAGCAGGCAACCGCGTCGCCGTCTTCGTTCTGCTTCACGGCGCTCGTGCGCTTGCCAAGTTTGAAGGCGGCACAGCTTTTCTGCGTCGGCCGGTCGTCGCTCGACGCGTCCACCGGCGAAAACATGCTGCAGGGCATTTTCGCCTTTCCGCGCGAGCGTCCGGCGCTTGACGCCTGAACGGACGGGTTGAATCCGCAGCCAGCCCTTCCCTAGATTGATGGAGTGCCAAGAAGCCGGCCACGGCCGGCCTCTTGGCACGAGACATCAGATAAGGAAGGAAACACCATGTCGCTGAAACCGCTGATCGCCGCCCTCGCGCTTTCCGCCTGCCTCGGCTTTCCTGCGTTGGCAGAGGAGTCCGGACACGGCAGCATGCACCATGGAGCGACCGAAACCGCGATGCCGAAGGGCGACAATTCGCCTTCGAGCAAAGCCTTCGCCGAAGCCAATGCCCGCATGCACAAGGACATGGACATCACCTACACCGGCAAGGCGGACATCGACTTCGTGCGCGGCATGATCGCCCACCATCAGGGCGCGATCGACATGGCGAAGGTGGAGCTCGAATACGGTAAGGACGAAACGCTGCGCAAGCTGGCCGAAGAGGTCATCAAGGCGCAGGAAGGCGAGATCAGGACGATGAAGGCGTGGCTCGCCAAGAACGGCGGCTGAACCCGCAGTCCCAACGCCACCGGCAAACACCCGTCGTCAGGCAGACGACGGGCGCACTCATCAGGCGACGCGGGCCTGGGGCCTTGCAAGCTTGCCACGCAACTCCTCGACGACCGTGCGGCAGTGGCAGCCTTCGATGTGATCGTTGACGAGGCCCATGGCCTGCATGAAGGCGTAGATCGTCGTCGGGCCGACGAAGGTCCAGCCGCGCTTCTTCAAATCCTTGGAAATGCGGGTCGAGGTCGGGGTCGTCGGATTGGCGACGATCGCTTCATAGGTCACCACCTGCGGACGCTCGGCTGCCTGCGGCTCATAGGACCAGAAATAGGCCGCCAGCGAACCGAACTCTTGCCTCAGTTCCTGGGCGCGGCGCGCGTTGTTGATCGTCGAGACGATCTTGCCGCGATGACGCACGATGCCTGTATCGGCAAGGCAACACTCGATTTCCGCGTCGCCGAACTTTGCGACCGCGTCGAAATCGAAACCGGCAAAGGCGGCGCGAAACGCCTCGCGCTTGCGCAGGATCGTCAGCCAGGACAGGCCGGACTGGAAACCTTCCAGGCAGATCTTCTCGAAAAGCCGGCGGTCGTCGGTGACCGGGCGCCCCCATTCCTCGTCATGGTAGCGACGATAATCGTCGAGATTGCCCTGCCAGGCGCAACGCAAAAATCCGTCCTCACCGATCACAATACCCTTGGCCGTCATCGCCCTCTTTGCTCCATCCTGCTCATTTTCCTGCCTTTACCATTTGCAAACCAGATTCCTAAAGCAGCGGATAACCCTACCCAAAGCTTTATCGGCGCCATCGGCTTTTAACGAGGCACCGTTTACCATTCGGTCGCCCTCCAAATGACACGATTGCCCCCATTGCCAAGGCGCAACCCGTCCGTTCGAGCATTCCGCTCACCGGCAGACTGCGCCCCCTTCAGTGATTTTCGGCGAAAGGTAGCGAGTCCGTCCGATGTTGAAAAAGTCTCTTCTTATAGCCGCCTCTCTTCTGACCCTCGTGGCTGGCCCGGCCGGAGCACAGGACCGGTATCAGAACAGGCCGCCCGTCGTCGTCAGTCCCGACCTCACCGCCCCCTGGGTGATGCAGCTCGGCGGACAGCAGGCGCGCACGCGGCAGGTGATCTACCGGCAGCAGATTCCGCAGGCCACCCGAAAACAGTTCTATCAGCAGGGACAGGTCGCGAAACCTCAGGTCAAGCGCCGCGCCGTCAATCCGCTGATCCAGCCGGCCAATGCCATGCGCGCCCAGCGGCCGGTGAAATCGAAATTCGACCCGCAGTACCTGCCGCAGACGGTCGCCTATGAGAGCAAGGAAAAGCCGGGCACGATCGTCATCGATACCAACAACCGCTTCCTCTATCTGGTGACCGGCAACGGTGAGGCACGGCGCTATGGCGTCGGTGTCGGCAAGCCGGGCTTCGAATGGGCCGGCGCCCACAAGGTCACCCGCAAGGCGGAATGGCCGAGCTGGACGCCGCCGCAGGAGATGATCACCCGCGAGGCGGCCAAGGGCCATTACCTGCCGGCGCGCATGGACGGCGGCCCGGAAAATCCGCTCGGCGCACGCGCCATGTATCTCGGCTCGACGCTCTACCGCATCCACGGCACCAACGCGCCCTGGACGATCGGCTATGCCGTTTCCTCCGGCTGCATCCGCATGCGCAACGAAGACGTTGTCGATCTTTACGAGCGCGTGAAAGTGGGGACGAAGGTTATCGTCATCTAATTGCAGCACTGCATAGAATATTCCCCTCTCCTCACCCGTGTTGCTGTTGCCTATGCGTGATTTTCAGGCAACAGCAGCGTAAGGACAGGCAAGTTTTGTGATCACGTTTGATCTACCGGATGTATCGCGGGCTTGAACTTCGATGCGTTTTGCATAGCCTGCCTGCAACGAGGGTTTAGAGGGAATCGTAAATGAAGCGTCATGCCAGCAAAGTGGTCGCAATCGCGATTGCGACCAGCACTATTCTTGTGGCCGCCAGCGCCTCGGCTTTCACGCCGGCGCCCGTAGCAGGCCCCAAGATCCAGTCGTCAGACATTGTACTCGTGGCCACTCCGAAGAAGCCGGCAAAACAATACTGGCGCACCAAGGTTCGCTTCCGCACCGACGAAGCCCCCGGCACGATCATCGTCGATACCAACAACAAGTTTCTCTACTACATCGACGGCCCGAACCGCGCGACGCGCTACGGCATCGGCGTCGGCCGGGACGGCTTCGGCTGGTCGGGTGTCGTGAAGGTTGGCCGCAAGGCCGAATGGCCGACCTGGACGCCGCCGGCCGAAATGCGCCGCCGCGAGGCCGCCAATGGCCGCATCCTGCCGATCACCCAGGAAGGCGGCATCGACAACCCGCTCGGCGCCCGCGCCATGTATCTCTACAAGGGCGGCCGCGACACGATCTTCCGTATCCACGGTACCAACCAGCCCTGGACCATCGGCCAGAACATGTCGTCCGGCTGCATCCGCATGATGAACGAGGACGTGGAGCATCTCTACGACCGCGCTGACGTCGGCACGAAGGTCATCGTCATCGGCCCCGGCAGCAAGGCCGGCGACACCTATTTCGACGATCGCGGCGTCGACATCTTCCGCCAGATCTTTGGCGGCTGAGGACTCCGAAACTTCCACCCACCAAAAAGGCCGGCTCCCGAAAGGTGGCCGGCCTTTTGCTTTGCCTCAGAGCCCCTCAGGCTTTGCCCCGCCATAGGCCCAGTCGAGCAATTCGACCGTATGCAGAATGGGGATTTTGGTGCCGCTAGCGATCTGGGTGATGCAGCCGATGTTGCCGGTCGCAATCGCATCCGGCTTCGTCGCCTCGATGTTCCTGACCTTGCGCGCCTTCAGCTTGGCCGAGATTTCCGGCTGCAGGATGTTGTAGGTACCGGCCGAACCGCAGCAGAGATGGCCCTCGGCCGGATCGCGCACGACGAAGCCGGCGCGCTTCAGAAGCTGCTTCGGCGCAAGCGTGATCTTCTGGCCGTGCTGCATCGAACAGGCGGAATGGTAGGCGAGCGTCATGCCGCGCGCCTCCTGTTCCGGCAGGTCGAGGGTCGCCAGATACTCGGTGATGTCCTTGGCCAGCGCCGAGACCCGTGCGGCCTTTTCCGCATAGGCGGGATCGAGCCTGAGCATGTGGCCGTAGTCCTTGATCGTCGTTCCGCAGCCCGAAGCGGTGATGACGATGGCGTCGAGTCCACCTTCGTCGGCGACCTCGAGCCAGGCATCGACGTTGCGGCGCGCGGCTTCGAGCGCCTGGTTCTCGCGGCCCATGTGATGCACCAGCGCGCCGCAGCAGCCCTCGCCAGCCGAAACGACCACCTCCACACCAAATCGTGTCAGAAGCCGGATCGTCGCCTCGTTGATTTCCGGCTTCAGCACGGGCTGGGCGCAGCCGCTGAGCAGCGCAACGCGGCCGACACGCTTGTCCTTGGGCGCATGAACGCCGGGCGTGGCCGAAGCCGAGGGCTCCGCCACGACGGCGGGCGCCAGATCGAGCATCACGCCAAAGGTTTTCAGGAAGGCGACGCGCTTCATCAGTCCGGCGAGCGGCCGGGCAAGGCCGGCTGCCTTCAGCGACAGGCGGAAGCGGTGCGGATAGGGCAGCACGGCTGCGAGCACGGAACGCGCCAGCCGGTCCTTGAACGGGCGGCGATAGGTGTTTTCGATATGCACGCGGGCATGGTCGACCAGATGCATGTAGTCGACGCCGGAGGGACAGGTGGTGGTACAGGCGAGGCACGACAGACAGCGGTCGATATGGGTGACCGTTTCCTTGTCGGCCGCCCGGCCGTTCTCCAGCATGTCCTTGATGAGATAGATACGCCCACGCGGGCTATCGAGCTCGTCGCCGAGCGTCACATAGGTCGGACAGGTCGCGGTGCAGAAGCCGCAATGCACGCACTTGCGCAGAATGGCCTCGGATTCGGCCACGTGCGGATCGGCGAGCTGCGCGGCGGTAAAATTGGTCTGCAAGTGCGAACTCCACTCTTCGTCCTGCGGAACCGGGCGCTTCGCGCCGCGGTCGATTGCAACATTCTGTTTTCAGCTTCCTTCGACCTTGCCGGTCTCCGGTTGCATACCGGCCTAAACCATCCAGCCCTCGGGATTGGTGATCGGCTCTTCGCGCGCGGCCCTTTGCAGGCCGACGACGCAGCGCACGACGATCCAGACGGCGGTGGCGATGAAGCCGAGGATGCCGACAAGCACCACCGTCAGCAACAGCGAGATCAACAAGAACAGCAGCGATATCCAGAAGGTCCGGATCGCCCAGACGTAGTGCGTCTGGACCCACGGCGCGCCCTTGCCGCGATTGAGATAGGCCATGACGACGCCGATGATCGGCGTGATGCCCACCGCAAACCCGACAAGATAAAGGACATAGATCACCTGCACATTGATCTTGCCCGGTTCCAGCCAGCGATCGGTCTCCCGGGAGAACGGTGTCTGCGGACCCTTATCGCTCATGCTTGTCTCTCCTGTTCCCTTGCGAATGCGCTCAGGAAATCGCGGCCATGCGGCCGGGATTGAAGATCCGGTGCGGGTCGAACTTCGCGCGCACGCGCTCGCTCAACTGTGCCACGGGCAAGGGTTGCGGTTCAAACGATGAAACGGCCTGACGGTAGCTGTCATCGGCCCTGACGAGGGTCGCGTGGCCGCCACCGAGAACCTTGATGTAACGGCGCACCAGTTCCGCCTCGGGATCTGCCTCCATGCGCAACCATACGAGACCGCCCTGCCAGTCGTAGAAAGCGTCGACGCCGGTCTGCAGCCGCAGTGCTGCAACCAGTTGATGGCCAAGCGACGGGGCGACGGACGCGCGCCAGAGCGGCTTCCTGGTACCGTCGGCATAGGGTTTGACGTCGCGGATCTCCGTCCAAAGCATTGCTGTTTGCGATGCATCAAGCCGCGTCACCGCGCCGAAGCGGCCGACTGCCTTTGTCAGCTTTTCAGCCCTGATCGCAACGGATGCCTCCAGCCCTTCGAGCCTGAGCACGGTGGCTGCACCATCCGGAAGGTTGCCATCCAGGAACCGTCCGCGCACGCTCTCCGGCAGATGCGCCGCGCCGGAAACCTCGGTTGTCTGCGCCATTGCCTCGGCCATGACCGCCGCCGCCTCGGCATCGTTAAGCCCGGAGACGACGATGGTCTCCGACGCCGGCGGCAGCGGCAGGACGCGGAAGGTGACTTCGGTGAGGATGCCGAGCGTGCCATGCGAGCCAGCCAAAAGCTTGACCAGATCGAGACCGGTGACGTTCTTCATCACACGCCCGCCGGCCTTGATCGCCTCGCCCTCACCGTTGACGAAACGCACACCGAGCAGGCTGTCGCGGGCAGCACCGGCGACATAGCGCCTGGGGCCGGATACGTTGGCGGCAAAGACCCCGCCGATCGTCGGCTCACCCGAGGAGGCGAAGATCGGCCGGTGATCCATCGGCTCGAAGGCGAGCATTTGCCGGTTTTCGGCCAATGCCTCGCCGATCTCGCGCAGTGGCGTTCCCGCAAGCGCGGTAATCGTCATTTCGGCCGGATTGTAGCTGACGATGCCGGAAAGGCGTCGGGTCGACAGCACCCGATCGGCACGCACAGGATTGCCGAGGCCGGAGCGCGTGTTGCCGCCGATCACTACGAGCGACGCCTTGTCCGCCGCCATGGCGCGAACGACGGTCGCAATCCCCTCTTCGCTGGCCGGTTCGAAATGCACGATCATGCGGCGGGACGCCCTTTAAGAGGGAAGACCTTGGACGGGTTCAGGATCCATTGCGGATCGAAGGCGGCGCGCGCCGCCATCTGCTGGTCGAGGTCGATCTGGTTGTACTGATGCAGCATGAGATCCCGTTTTTCGATGCCGACGCCATGCTCGCCGGTGAGGCAGCCACCCGCGTCGACGCAGAGCTTGAGGATGTCGTTGCCGGCAGCTTCGGCGCGCGCCGCATCCTCCGGATCGTTGATGTTGTACAGGATCAGCGGATGCATGTTGCCGTCGCCGGCGTGGAAGACATTGGCGACGCGCAGGCCGTAGCTCGCGACGATCTCACCGGTGCGGGCAAGCACATGGGACAGCTGGCTGAGCGGCACGGTGCCGTCCATGCAGATATAGTCGGCGATGCGGCCGGTGGCGCCGAAGGCGGATTTCCGGCCTTTCCAGATCGCGGCCGCTTCCATGGCCGACTGGCATTCCTTTATGGTCGCGACCACGTGACGGCGCGCGACCGCGACGATGCTCGCGAGCATCGCATCCATCTCCGGCTCGGAGCCTTCGACCTCGACGATCAGTAGCGCTTCGACATCGAGCGGGTAGCCGGCGTGGGCGAAGGCTTCGCAGATCTCGATCGCCGGCTTGTCCATGAACTCGATCGCGACGGGAATGATGCCGGAACCGATGACATCAGCGACGCAGGCGCCGGCCGCCTCCGAGGAGGCAAAGCCGAAGAGCACCGGGCGGGCTCCCTCCGGTTTGGCGATCAACCGCACCGTCGCCTCGGTGACGATACCGAGCTGGCCTTCCGAGCCGCAGACGAGGCCAAGCAGATCATAGCCCGCCGCATCCAGCGCCTTGCCGCCGAGATCGACGACGGTGCCATCGAACAGCACCATCTTCACGCCGAGCAGATTGTTGGTGGTGACGCCGTATTTCAGGCAATGAGCACCGCCGGAATTCATGCCGATGTTGCCGCCGATCGTGCAGGCGAGCTGCGAGCTCGGGTCGGGTGCATAAAAGAAGCCATCGGCGGAAACCGCCTCGGAGATGTTGAGGTTGGTAACGCCCGCCTGAACGGTGGCGGTGCGATTGAAAAGGTCGACATCGAGGATGCGCGACATCTTCGAGAGGCCGATGACGACCGCATCCTCTTGTGGGATGGCACCGCCCGAAAGCGAGGTACCGGCACCGCGCGGCACGACCGGAACGCCGTAGCGGCTGCAGTATTTCAGGAGCGCGGCCACCTGTTCGGTGGTTTCCGGCAAGGCGACCGCCAGGGGCATGCGGCGATAGGCGATGAAGGCATCGGTCTCGAACGGCTTCAGTCCGCGCTCGTCGCTGATGAGACAGCCCTCGGGCAGGAGGTCCGAGAGGTCGGCGATAATCTCGCGGCGCCGGGCGATAACCTCTGGTTTCGGCTGCAGAAAACCGATTGTCTCCGCCATCAGCTCCTCCCGCCGCGTATCGATTGGTTCATTTTCTTTACCACTAGGACAGTGGCCTCGCAAATGCTATTGAGCTTTTCCGTTTTGGAAATAATGGCAACGATTGATGACGAATTTAGGCGATCTTGAGATTTTTGCACGGGTCGTTTCCACCGGCAGTATGTCGGCAGCGGGGCGGGCGCTGGGGTTTTCCCCAGCTGTGATCTCCAAGCGCATCAAGAGACTCGAAGACCGGCTCGGCACGCGCCTCCTTCAACGCACGACGCGCCAGATTTCGCTGACGGAAGCCGGCCAGGGCTTCTACGACCGGGTGCTCGGCATTCTGACCGGCATCGAGGAGGCGGAAGCCTATGCGTCGGGCCGCTCGTCGCATGCGCTCGGGGTGCTGCGGATATCGGCGCCCACCTCCTTCGGCCGCATGCACATCGCGCCGCATCTGACCAAGTTCATGAAGGACCATCCGGATCTGAAACTGCACATCGTGCTGACGGACGAATTCACCGACATCGTCGCGGAAGGCTTCGACATGGCGGTCCGGATCGGCGAACTGGTGGATTCGTCGCTCGTCGCCCGTAAGCTTGCCCCCGTCCGCCGGCTGCTTTGCGCCTCGCCGGACTACATCGCCCGCAACGGCGCACCGAAAGAGATCGGCGACCTCGCCAACCACCTCTGCCTGCCGGCGCATAACAACGACAATTGGAAGCTCGAAGGGCCGGAGGGCGCGCTGGTCTGGCACCCGGAAGGGCCGCTCGTCACCAATTCCTCGGAGATTGTGCGCGCCGCCGTCATCGCCGGCGCCGGCGTTGCACTGCGCTCCACCTGGGACATCGGCCCGGAATTGCGCAGCGGCCAGCTGGTGCAGGTGCTACCGCAATGGGAAGGTTCGAAGCAGCTGACGCTTTCGGCCGTCTACCCAAGCCGCCAGTTCCTGCCGGCCAAGGTGCGCCTCTTCATCGACTATCTCGCCGAACTCTACGGACCGATCCCCTATTGGGAGCAGTAGGCGAACCGGCGTGGCATCTTTGTTTTCCGCAATTCCGGACGCAAAACCGCTGCACACTTTTGCTGGAATTGCTTACTTATGCTCGCTGTCCTCGTGGTGGCGGCGAATGCGGCGCACGATCAGCCAGACCCCGGCAACGGCGAAGGGCACGGCAAGCCCGGTCAGGAGACCGGGATCGATCGGCAGCTCGTGGCTGACCGCCTTGGCGAGATAGCCGAACAGCCCGACCACGTAATAGGAGATGGCGGCGACCGACAGGCCTTCGACGGTCTGCTGCAGGCGCAACTGCAACCTGGCGCGCCGGTCCATCGAGTTCAAAAGCGCGCTGTTCTGCCGTTCAAGCTCGACATCGACCCAGCTTCGAAGCAGCGCCGTGGCGCGGGCAAGCTTGCGCGACAGGTTCGCCTGGCGCTCCTCGACCGACTGGCAGGTGCGCATGGCCGGCGCCAAACGTCGTTCGAGGAAGGTGCCGATGGTCTCGTAGCCTGGCACCGGCGTTTCGGCGAGCGTGCGGATGCGCTCCTGGACGATGCCGTAATAGGCGCGGCTGGCGCCGAAGCGATAGAGGCTGAGCGCGGCACCGGCCTCGAGATCGGCCGCGAGCCGAGTGATCTCGGCCAACATGTCGTCGGCCTCCTCGCGCACGTTTTCCTTCATGCGCTGGGTCACCGCCGTCAACCCGTCCTCCGTCCGGCGGATTTCCGGCGACAGCGACTGCGCAAGCGGCAGGCCCATCATCGCCAGCGTTCGGTAAGTTTCGATATCGAGCAAGCGCTGGACGAGTGCGCCGGTACCGGCTTCCGTCATGCCGCGATCGATCACCAGGATCTGCGTCAGGCCGTCACCGTTCTGGCGGAAGTCGGTGACGATCACCGCCTGGCCGTTCTTGGTCTCGCTGTAACAGAGGCTCGTCGGATCGAAGAGGCCGATGGCCTCGCGTGTCTCGGGCGTATCCGGCCGGATCTCCAGGCGGATGCCGGAGATCAGAGACCCGGGCGGCGAAAAGCCGTCGCCGAACGGATGGATCGGTACATCGCCGCCGAATTTCTCCGGCGGCGGCGCGTCCCAGAAATAGGTGGAGAATTCGGTATGACGCTCCCAGCGCAGCGTGCCCTGCCCCCAAGGCATCGCGTGATGGTTGGCGTCACGGCCGGGCGGCGCGATGCCGCGGGCCCGCGAAAGCTCCGACAGCACGGCGTGATCGACGATCGAGCCACCATCTGTCAGGAAGGCCAGCTGAAAGATCACCCGCGGCGTGGTCACCAGCGCATAGGGGCGCGAATGAACCTCGCCCAAGGCCAAAGCGCGCATCGGCGCCACCGGAAATGCAAAACTACCCTTTGCCATGAAGCGCCTTGTCCCCCTCACGCGTTCATCACAACTTTCTTATCAACGGAAAGAGCAAAAGAACAAAGGACGCATTGCCGCAGTTTGACTTTTGTCAGTCGCATCCAATCGGACGCACCCAAGTGGACAATCAAATTGACCACTTTGCGCGACCTGCCTAGATTGCGGCGCTGACAGGAGGCGGCGCTGAGCATCGACGCTCCTTCCGCCCTCGCCGCATGCAAACCGACCACATTCGCGATTTCGGGCAAACCCGGCCGAAATCCTCGTGATCTGGAGACCAGACGTGACCGAAGACCAGATCGACCTTTTCGCCCGTATCAGCCATAGCCGCACGGCGGACGAGGTCGTGCAGCAGATCGAGCTTTTGATCCTCGAAGGTGTATTGCGCGACGGCGACCGTCTGCCCGGCGAGCGGGAACTCTCCAAGCGCTTCGACGTGTCACGGCCGATCCTGCGCGAGGCGCTGAAGGAACTCGAAGGGCGTGGCCTGGTCGAAAGCCGCCACGGCGGTGGCACCTTCGTCGCCGACGTCGTCGGGCAGATCTTCTCCAGGCCGCTGATCGACCTCATTGCGCGCCATCACAAGGCAACCCAGGATTACCTCGAATACCGGCGCGAGCTTGAGGGGCTGACAGCGGAACTCGCCTCCACCCGCGCGACGGATTACGACCGGGACATCCTGACACGGATCATCGAGCGCATGCGCAGAGCGCACGCCGCCGGCGATTTTGACGCCGAACTCGAAGCCGATATCGAGCTGCACCAGGCGATCGGCGAAAGCGCCCACAACATCATTCTCCTGCACACGCTGCGCGCCTGCTACCGGCTGCTGCAGCAGGGCATATTCTTCCATCGCAATTCGGTCTTCGATGCGCCGGGGGCGCGCGACCGGCTTCTTGTGCAGCACGAAGCGATCTACGAGGCGATCATGGCAAGGGATCCGGCGAAGGCGAAAGCCGCCTCGCAGAGCCATATCGACTTCGTCGCCGCCGCCACCCGCGAGGCGGAACGCACCGGAGAATGGAACCGCATCGCCCGCCTGCGCATGCAGCAGCGCGACCGCGCGAACTGACAGATCGGGCCCGCGCCCGACCCCCGGCTCTACCCTGCAGCCGCCTCTCCGGTCGGAATCAATCGCCCTTGCGATCTCGAACCGTTCCACCCCGAAACCAATCGTGATCCGACGACAACTCATGGCTGTCGGTCGGTTTGCAAATATGCCGCGAAAACACCATATCCTGTCGTATCCGGACCACAGTTCTGCGGAAAGCAAACCGCATATCCGGCTGCCGAATGCCCGCGACATTTACACGCTGCAGGACGCTGCCATACTGGCCGGCAACGCAATTAAAGCCACTGATTCGCCGAGAGGAGCACAGACGACCTTGAACTTCTTGAACAGGCTCGCATCGGATGTCCAATTGATGCTGCGTCGACCGGCGCGCATGCAGTATGCCGCGCTCTGCTATCGGATCCGCAAGAAGACCAAGGCCCTCGAAATCCTCCTGATCACCAGCCGCGATACCGGCCGCTGGGTCATTCCCAAGGGATGGCCGATGCAGGGCAAGCGCGCCCATGAAGTGGCCGAGCGCGAAGCCTACGAGGAAGCCGGCGTCAAGGGGCATGTGCAGAAGGCGACCGCCGGCTACTATCTCTACCAGAAGCGCATGGATCACGGGCTGAAGATTTCGGTCAAGGTGCAGGTGCACGCGTTGGAAGTCGACGATCTCTGCAAGCACTTCCCCGAGGAAGGGCGCCGACAGCTCGAATGGGTCGACTACAAGGAAGCGGCCTCGCGGGTTGCCGAACCGTCTCTGAAAGATCTCATCCTTGCCTTCGGTGAACGCATGGGGAGCGCGTCGAGCCCGATGCCGAAGGCTGTGAACGGCTAGCCTTTTCAAGCATTCCAAGAGCATTCGACGCCGCCAGACGCGGGTTCCCGGCCTGCGCCATACGGATGTCCATCAAATCCACTTGAATGCGTGTCGCTGTGGCCTTAGTGGCCGTCGTGACAATGGAGTTCCAGGTAGTGGCACAGCCGCGCATACGCCTCGCAAAACAAACGATCGACAAAGACCTCGACAAGCTCAGCCTTGCCGAAGAGGCGTCGCAACATGTCAAGCGCAGCCTTGCGGCACCTGCGCTCGCCGGGCTGTTCCTGCTCTTGAGCATGGCCTTCGCCGCGAGCTTCGTGACGAGTTCCGCCAGCGCGCCGATCATCATCGCGGCGGCTGCCATTGCCGGCTACATGGCCATGAACATCGGCGCGAACGACGTGACCAACAACGTTGGCGCCGCAGTCGGCGCCAAGGCGATGTCAATGGCGACGGCGCTCACCATCGCCGCGATATTCGAGATCGCCGGGGCGCTGCTTGCCGGCCGGCAGGTCGCGCTGACGATCGAGGCGGGCATCGTCTATGGCGAAGACGTGCTTGGACCACAGGCAATCGTCTGGATCATGATGTCGGCACTCGCTTCCGCGGCGGCCTGGATCAACATCGCCACCTATTCCGGGGCACCGGTCTCGACCACGCACTCGATCATCGGCGGCATCGTCGGCGCCGGCATCGCGGCGGCCGGCTTTTCGAGCGTGCAATGGTGGTCGCTCGCCGGCATCACGCTCAGCTGGTCGGTCTCGCCGCTACTCGGCGGCGCCATCGCCGCAGCCCTCCTCGCTTTCCTCAAGGAATTCATCATCTACCGCGAGGACAAGATCGCCGCGGCCAGGCGATGGATGCCGGTCATCCTTGGCGTCACCGCCGGCTGCTTCATGGCCTATCTCGCGGTGATCGCACTGGTTCAGGTGGCCGCGATCACCATGCCCGTGGGTCTTGCTGCCGGCGGCGTCGCCGGTTTTGCGGTCTATCTGCAGGCAAAGCCCTGGATCGCCAGCCAATCGGAAGGGCTCGAAAACCGCAACCAGTCGCTGCGCCGACTCTTCCGCCTGCCTTTGATCGTAGCGGCAGCACTGCTTTCCTTCGCTCACGGCGCCAACGACGTCTCCAACGCCATCGGTCCCTTGGCCGCGATCGTCTCGGCCCTCGACGGCGTCATCACGACGGACAAATCACCGGCGCCCCTGTGGGAACTTGCGATCGGCGCGCTCGGCATTTCGATCGGTCTGCTGCTCTACGGCCCGAAGCTCATCCGAGTCGTTGGCCAGGAGATCACCAAGCTCAATCCGATGCGCGCTTTCTGTGTGGCACTGGCCACCGCGGTCACCGTGCTGCTGGCATCGGCGCTCGGCCTGCCCATCAGCTCGACGCACACGGCCGTCGGCGCCGTCTTCGGCGTCGGCTTCTTCCGCGAATGGTACATCCGCAATTCCAAGCGGCGGCTCGAATATGTCCGGCAAAAAACGGGACAGGCGGATTTCATGGAATCGGCGGAAACCAACTTTGCCGAGGTGCGGCGCCGGCATCTCGTCCGTCGCTCGCATTTCCTCACCATTATCGGCGCCTGGGTTATCACCGTCCCGGCCTCTGCCGCCCTGTCGGCCGTACTTTATTTCATCCTCTCCGGCATTTTCACCTGAAGGCCTCCTCAATGCGCGCCAATTTTCGCATGCAGCGACTGTTCGTCGAACACCCCTTGAGTGCCGGCTCGGCGCACGAGGCGTCCAAGGAACAGTTCAACTACCTGGTGAACGTGCTGCGTTACGAAGAAGGCGCCTCGATCCTCGTCTTCAACGGGCGCGACGGCGAGTGGCGGGCCGAGCTTTCCTTCGCCAGCAAGAAGCGCTTGGTGCTGACGCCCGTCGAGCAGACGCGCGCCCAGCCGGCGCCTTGCGATCTCGTCTATCTCTTTGCCCCGCTCAAGGTCGGGCGGCTCGACTATCTCGTGCAGAAGGCCGTCGAAATGGGCGCCGGCACTTTGCAGCCGGTCATGACGCAACATGTGCAGGGCAAGCTTGGCAATATCGAGCGGGTTCGCGCCAACGTCATCGAGGCGGCCGAACAATGCGGCGTACTCGGCATTCCCGATGTCGAGGAACCGCGCCGGCTCGAAGACCTGCTTGCCACCTGGCAGAGCGACCGGCGCATTATTTTCTGCGACGAAGGCAGCGACAGCCAGAATCCGTCGCCGATCCTCGCCGGCATCAAGGAAAAGAAGCTCGCGCTGTTGATCGGCCCGGAAGGCGGCTTCTCGGAAGCTGAGCGCACGCTGCTGCACAGCCTCGATTTCGTCACCGCCATTCCGCTCGGGCCCCGCATCCTCAGGGCCGACACGGCAGCCGTCGCCGCCATGGCGGTCATCCAGGCAACTGTCGGCGACTGGCGATAGCCGGTCGTTCCCGGGCAAATCGGACACCGCTCGCTCCCCTAGAAGGGGACGATCTCTCCGGCAAGGCAGGATTGGGTCACCAGTACCCATTTCCGCGGTGCTTGCTCCAGAGCAAGCAAATGTCCTACTTTTTTTGATGAGATCTTGAAAGAAATTGACTTGCACCGCACCTGATTACGGTTCAAGCAGCCTCCATCAACTCCCGCTAACCTGCGGGAGCCGCCCAAACAAAAGAAGACGCTCATGGCCCGAGATACCACCGACCAGACGCCGGTAACCTCTGTCGCTGACCTGACCGCCTACCTGGCAGAAGGTTCGAAACCGGAGGAGCGGTTCCGGATCGGCACGGAGCACGAAAAGTTCGCCTTCTTTAAGGCGGACAACAGCCCCGTCCCCTATTACGGCGAGGCCAGCA